>WNGR01009019.1_pt1 | contig 10498 bp, 14 predicted proteins | sample 5407581 | NCBI WGS metagenome assembly WNGR01 (sample SAMN13153383, study PRJNA577476) | soil metagenome | isolation source: 80 cm soil or saprolite under Garry oak tree replicate 2 | place: USA:California | collected 2016-06-15 | reverse complement strand
GAAGCATTTGACAAAGCATTCTCCCCTGCTCTATAGTAACCACACTTTCCTTCTGTGCTATGGGAGGACGAAACGGCAAAGAAAATGAGTACAGACAAGCAACGTTTGCAGGCCTAGAAGCTCCTTTGGCTGAAGAAACCGAGCTTGCCAATTGCCTCGTGCTTTCGCAGCCAGCGTATACAGATACCGGCAAAAAGCAAGCGTGGGCATGCGCCATCCACTCACAGCCAAGCATTTTTCAGCCGGAGACCGATACCGTCTTTCTCGCCTCAGCCACGAATGAACTGGCTATCCAAGCTCGGCGAAAAAGCCTCAAGCCTGGGGATCGGGTGGTGCTGATTGGGATTGTTACCTCACAGACTATCGCGTTTCCCAACGGTGAAACACAAACGGTCAACCGCATTGCTTTAACTCACTCGCCGCACATCACGGCAAAAGAGAAACGCATCAGTACGACCATCTTTGAACAGAACCGACGCAGGTGAGCTTTATATCTCTTTGCTCTTCTCGTTTGTGTAGCATCATTCTGTGCCCTCACAGCCCTATCTAGCAGGCGTTTGACGATCAACAAGGACTTCCAGAAGTCACTTGGGAAAAACAACGGTTTTAATTGAGCAGATTATCAGGGTCAATGTAGCCGTGAGGAAACAGGTGGCTTTGTGGGTGCTGAATTGGTATCTCTGTGACTTCCGGCAACGGAGAAAGTGTCGGTGCGGTCATACCTGCCCGTTTTGCAAGAAGATCATGGGCTCGCCAGTCAATTCTTCTGATCCGAAAGGGTGGCAAGCGACGGTGAAAACTGATGACCTCTTCATCTCTCAGTTGTAAAATCTCCTGGGCGGTCAGCAGTGGGATGGGCCGCTCTGCACGTCCCTCGCTTATCTCTGATCCTTCCTTTGAGGTTGTCGAATGGGCATAGGCTGAGTATGTCCCAAGCCGCTCTTCAAGATAGCGGGCAGTTGCGAGATCTGTTGGCCGGTAGTACGGCTGGCTCTCCATGTTGTCTCTGACCACTTGTGCGCGTGCTCTCCCATAGACTGCCTCAAGTTGCGAGAGGGATTGAATAGCGATCCACAGTGAGATGCCTCTCCCGACCACCGTTGTCGCGTGATCGGCTAAGCTGGGAATGGCTGTTCTTCCTGCTTCGTCAATCAGGAGGAGGACTGGGTGACAGTCTTTTCCCTGTGCTTTGTCAAAGCTCGTTACCAATTCATCAATCAGTGAGCCCCACAGCAAACGGACAAGGGGAGAGAGGGCAAGTAAATCCTGCTCCTTCCAGCGAAAATACACCGTGACAGGCCGATCACTATGCATAAGCTCTTCTGCGGTAAAATCTGAGTGCAGAAAGCAGCGAATAACGGTTTCGGTCAGCAGTGGTCGCATTCTGGCTGTTAACGTTCCCCATGCTGAGAGTAAAAACCGATCTGAGAGGTTCGCATTGGGAAAGCTCACATCAAGAAACTGTGTTGCCAGCTGCGGATCAACCTGATTGAGTCTTGCTGTGGCTTCTGCCAAACCAGAGCGAATAAGAGACCTCGCATAGGGAAGCGGTGCAATGCCTTCACGTCTTGCGGCAAGAAATACCTGGGTGAGCATGACGGTTGCACGCTGCGTGAAAATGGCTCCATCGCCTTCATCCGGTCTGAACAGGAGATGCGCGGCAGCAGAGTAAAACTCATCTTCAGTTTTCTTCCCGTGCAATGGATCAAAGCAATGTCCGATGCCTGTTGGATCAATCACGTACACCTTTCCAAGTGTGCTTCTGTAGCCTGCGGTAGCGGTAAACAGTTCGCCTTTAATGTCATTGACAATAACGCTCTGATGCCAGGAGAGGAGTTGACTGGTTGCTAAGAGTCCTTTCCCGCTTCTGGTTGGGCCAACAATCAGCAGATTGCCAATTTCACAGCGCATTTGTTTCGGCTGGACCGTGACAAAGGAGCGAAGAGATGCTCTTCCAAGCAGCAGGCCGTCAGCGGGTGGTGCCGGAGTCAGTAAATGACTCAACTCAGAAGTGTTCGCAAAGCGTGCCCGATGCAGGTGGGTGTCACTGGGAAAGAGCGCTCGTATCCAGTGGACAACCGCACTGAAAAACAGGAGGAATCGTCGGATTGCTAGCACTGCGGCTCCCATTGTGCCTCCTCCCGCTCCCGTGCCTCCTGCAATTGCTGTGTGTGTTCTAGCATCAGATCGCGAACGCTTCGCTGCTCAAGACAGGCAGTGGTTGCCGCATCCCGAAGTACTTGAAAATCCTGCGGCTGCAACCGTCCTTGTACGACAGCGATCACATGCACATGCCGGTGTGGCGCGTGGTCTGCGTGTACGGCTGCGACCCAGGAAACTTGTTTGTGAATGCGATCTTCAAGTGCGTCCATAGTCTGCTCTGTCACTTCTCGTAAGCGTAAGTCCTGCTGTGTATCTTCTTGTTGTGGATCGGGGCTGATGACAAAGCGAAAAAAGACACTCCCCTTTTCCGCTTCATCAATCATGCGGTAGGCTTGCCATCTTCCCATGGCTCCATCAATCCCAAAAAGGGTTCTATTGATTTTTGTTCCATCTTTTCCTGGCCGGTGCTGGATATATCTGATTGACGCTTTCGCCCCCCCGGTGCTTTTTGTATACTTGGCTTTGACAATTGCCACCTGCGTCTAATTTTTGCCTCCCTTCCCGTTTCCCTCCTCTACCAGCCACTGCTCAACCTCAGCAATGAGCGAGGCAAGCTGAGGCGTCATGCGGGTAATCTGTTTGCGTGCGCCTTCCTGTGAGCCGTCAATAATTTCCTCCAGCGCGTGCTGTGTCATGCCAGGCTGGCGGGCTAAGAGGTTAATGACCAGCCGTCGTATCTGTCCGGTGTCAAGCACTCCCCGCACCAGCAGTGAAGACAACCTGGTACTGATCGCAGCCATGCGTCGGCTTATCGCCTGCTCAATAATCGGTTGCAGGAGGACGGCGTGTTGGACATGTAACTGTTGACGAATGGCTTCTTGGAGAAACGATCCCCCAACCTGTGAAACGCTCAGTCCTTCTTTCTCTGCTACCCGTTTGAGTTCCGATTTGATCTCCGGTTTAACCCAGAGCGTCACCGGGACGGTTTGGCGTTTCGTGGCATGGGGTTGGGTCTTCATGAGTTCCATAGTAGCAATCGGTCAGCCGCAAAAGCAACACATTTTTGGCAAGAATTACAGAAGAATTTGGTAAGAGGTGCAGCGGTTTTGTGAACGAGAACGATTGGTATTCATTTGGCGCGGTCGCGCCAAATGAATGTGCGGTGCAGGCTGGATTGAGGCGATGCGCTCGCAGGGTTGCGCGGTTTTATCTTGCCCTACACCGCCCGGCGGTTGTTACCCCTGCGGCATATGTGCCCAATGGTGCCATAACCATTGTTTCTCATATATGTGCTGCTGCACGCACCTACCCCTCGTGTTCTAAAAGCGGCGTGGCTTGAAGGTTTTTCACTTGCAGGTAGGATAGTTGGTTTTTCGTATTTTATTCGTGTTTTCGCCGTTTTTCAAGCACTACGAGCCTATCCTATAGAATAGGCTCTCTCCTCCCTGTATACATAGTTTTTTCCTTAGATGGTATACGTTACACCAGCACGAGCATTCTTTCTTGTTTCCTCTCTCCCCTCTAGGATCAGTCTGCCGCCATGTCTACGGATAGAGTGAGTAAGAGTCTTGTATCTGCGTATGGCTCGGCCATGCTCTTGTTTACACCGTCAATCAGACTGTGTGTTCCCCTGATTTAATCAGGGTTCAGTATGATCTAGCAGACTCGCGCGTGAGCCAGGCGTACTCCGGTTGCACGGAATACTTCGGGTGATTAATACCCTTTGCCCTTCCAACGGGCTTCTCTAGGCCGATGAGCGAAGGTGAGGGAGTGAGAGAGAGCATGATAGAGTTCTGGTTTTCCATAGCAAACAAGGGGCTTGACAAGTGGTTGTGGGGTTGCTATCCTGAAAGTGTTCAGATTTCAAGGTTTCCCCTTCCCAGGTGTGAAGCCTTTTTTTATGGTTTTGATCGAGTTGTACTGACTAGTACGTCTATTGTTAGCATGAGGAAGAGAGCGGTGTCAAGGAATAAATTGCACCGTGGTGGCATGGTATCAACCAAGCAACCATGCCATCATGGTATCATGATATCGTGGTATCATGAATTTAAGCGGGTTAAGACTTTTGCTAAGATGCTCTTTTCTCCATGCTGCCAATAGTCCCTGACAAGATAGTTGGTTGCGATCCGGATAATTTCATTCCCGCTGGTCTTGATGCCCTGCCGCTTATACCTGTACTCAATCTCATCAAGTGCTTGTTTTTCTTCTAAGGTGAGTCGTTGTGTGGCTGGTTCTTTTCCGATTTGTTTGACTGCTTTTCGGACTGCTTCAATCATCTCTTCCTCGCTGAATGGTATCGTGGTTTCATGGTGTCGTGGTATCATGGTATCATGATACCGTGAGGTCGTGGTATCAGATGACTCTGCTTTCTCGGGTGTCTTTTTCTGCGAAACTGGTTCAGCTTGAGAAGCTTGGGGTGAATTGGGAGAAGGAGAAGAAGACAGGCGCGGGTGAGTGGCTGTGACTGGTTTCTTATCCAGTTGTGTTAAGGCGTCAAATCTTCCCATAGTTAGATCCGTAAATTTTGTCCTTTGGCGATCTCTTCCACCTGCTTGGCTGTGGCTTGCTTTTTTCCTTGTGCCACCAGTTCGATCAGCAGCTCAAAACACACTTTAATCGCATCTCGCGGCAGTCCTTTGGTGTAGGCATACAAGGTTTTATAGGCCTCGTCGGTTTCAAGAAAGAGCGCTCCTTTGTGTCCTGCGACCGTCAGCCGAAACGAAATCATGTCTTTGAGATCCTCAAGGGACATGGCATTCATGGCAATCGGAAACATGCGGGAGGCCAATTCACGGTAGTGGATGATTTTCGTGCCCAGTTCCTCCTGGCCGACCAGGACGATTTGCAAGAGCTTGGTCTTATTCGTTTCAAAATTTAAGAGGTAGTGAATGAGCTTTAAACTCTCGCGGTTCATATACTGCGCTTCATCAATCAGCAAGATCGGGACTTTGCCCTGCTGATACTGCTCAACAAGAAACTGCTCACAATTTTTCAGGGAGGCGGTGTAGGAACGCTCGGTTTTGACATCAAAGGTTTCCAGGATGAGGCGTAAGAAGGCATTGCTGCTTTTGAGATTGGGAGAAATCAGGAGCTTGACATGATACCGCTCATCCTGACTTAACTTTTCTTGCAATCGGCGGACAAGAGACGTTTTGCCACTGCCAATTGGACCGTACATGTAAATGGGGCCAATGCGATCGCGTGCCATAAATTCACATTTAGCAAGCGCCTCTTTGACTTGAGAGGAAAAGTACAAAAACCGAGGATCGGGATTGCTGATAAAGGGGTGTTCATTAAAACCGAAATACTTAATGATTGCGTCAATATCCATACATGCAGGTAATTATGAGATAGTATGGCAATAATCCCTACAATTTGTCAAGAGGGGAGTCAAAGTGGCGACAACTTTACTGCCGGAGGGTAAAATCGAAATGTACAAATCTTCTATACCAACACGCACGATACAGCAGGGGAGCGTGCAAGCAGCATTTGATCCAAGCCACAGATTGCCCATTCACCTGAGACACGGCTGTCCACACCCCACCTCGTGTTCTAAATGGTAGGTGTAGCGTAAAACGCATCCAGGGGATTTCATCGCAACAATGCTGCTCAGGTATCCGAGGCGGTGAGCAGGCCAGTGACGAGGAGTGCTGTTTCGGGCACAAATAAAGGGTATCCGCTGGATACCCGCTTTCACGTTCTCCCGGTGCGCTACACGTTTCCCTGAAGAGCAACCGCAGGAGAAGCGACGAGCTCTATCTCCTCTACCTCCTCGCATTCAAACCAAATGGGCTCCTCTATGAGTGTTCCTTCCAGAGCGACGAGGTAAAAACAAAACGGCTCCTCAAGATCAGCAGGAATAGTATCGACGCTGCGGATGGTCCCTCTGAGCCCCCGGAAGGGACTATAACTGGTCACATCGACTAGACTACCTACCGGCAAGACGCTCATCTGCATGGTCTGTTGCCATCCTTTCTCATGAACCAGATGCCCTCTGCTTTCTGCATCCGGCCTTCATGCCTGAGAGGAGAAGTACTCCTCATGACACAAGAAACCTCGTTTCCGCACCCGTAAGAAGGGTGTCTAGCATTCTATAACATTACGGCACAGCATGCAAACTCCGCTATACAAATACTCATCTCGTTAGAATTATTCCAAGAATGCTGCAACCAGGTCGATAGAATTCTTGGGTAAAACAGCCTGAACGGACAAAGCGGCCTGAGAAAATAAAATGGTAGCCGCGAGGGTAGGAGTAGAAAACCGGCGTCAGCCGTGCCTTCTGTTTCGGAATATGGATGAAAGAAAAATGGCCTGATAACACTTGACAAAACCGCGTCAGACGCGGCGCAAGCCGTACCAGGCCAAGGATGACAATTGTTGCAGTCTGGTAACTATTTACTCCGTGTTGATCTTACTCTCCGATCAACTGCTCAAGGTACTGATTATACTGGCTCAGCACTCCTTGTTCCAGGGTGTAGTAGGCGTACGAGCCGTAGGTCTCTCGTGAGACGATCTGCACAGCCCGCAGTAGAGCCAGATGGCTTGAGATCACGGACGGATTTTCACCAAGTACGTCAGCAATCTCGACGACGCAGAGCAGACCGCCGTACCTGCTGAGCAGGTCAATGATGCGTAGACGCGTTTTGTTCCGCAACACACGAAACATATCTGCCTGCGCTATTGCGTCGTCTCTGGACAAGCGCGGCTTAAACTTACTCATCGGTTCGCCTTTTTTGGTGAATTGGCGACCTTGTTCTTCCATATGTTTCCTCTCTTTGTGGTAGGGGAGTGCCGTATGTGATAGCATGAAGCTATGCGGGACTCCCGCTCGGAAGTGGGGTACTCTGCCTATTGAGTCGGCAAACTTGAGCAGACAGAGTGCCTCAACTGATACGCACTAAAAGGGTGCATCTTCCGTCGACTCACCAGACTCAGGCAGTGCTTTTTTGCCCTTCTCAAGCATCTGGATGGTTGAGGCGACAATCTCAATTGCCACCCGTTTGACCTGGGTTTTGTCCATGTAGGGGCGCATCACCAGTCTTCCCTGCACAAAGACCAATTGGCCTTTGCTCAAGTACTCATTCATGCGTTCTGCCAGGTCATTCCAGCAGATGACGGTGAGCCAGAGGGTTTCCTGATGTTTGCCTTGGTCAACTGCCAGGCTGAATTTGGTGACCGCCTTGGCGTTAGGGGTGTAGGACATTTCCGGGTCTTTCCCTAAACGGCCAATAAAAGAACACTGATTAAACGTTGGCATTCCTCATACTCCTTTTTGACTTGCCTTCTTCTTCGTTGGCGATTTTCTGTACAACTCTGCGAAGCCAATAGGTCTCCATCACATAGAAAGTGTGGCCGTCCACATGGTAGCCGTGTCCGTCGTGCGTTGCCTCAATCCGCTTCTTGGCGGCAAGGAATAACCGTCTGCCTTCACCGCGCCTGCGGTCAATCTGAACGGTTCTGCCGTCGCGGTAGCTGAGGAAATCAAACGAACGTTCGCTGCCATAGTCGATGGTGTTATGGATAACTAACACCTGATCGGCCTTGGGATCGCCGTAAAAGCTCCAATGCCAATGGTTCACCTGCTTTGTCTCATCGCCATCCTGCCACGTCTGAGGGACGGGAAATCCCCAATACACAAGCGTGAAATGCTCACTCTTTTGTGCATCCCTGGATGTGGAGTTGGTATAGTGGATGAGGTTAAAGGGGTCAAGAAACCAGTGGATTTCCGAACCTTGCTGATTGACTTCATACAGCCTGATGTAGGTAAATCCTTGGTTGGCGTTCTTCCTCAAGAAGCATTTCAAGCAGAGGTTCAGGGCAACATTGGGGCGATTTGGTGCATACGCTTGGTCGCATCCTTCGCACACCCTGTTCGCCTTCACCATAGTAGTGATCTGCTCAAAGGCTTCATCGGCAATGGTGATCTCTGAACCATACTCAAGTTTGACTCGCTTCATGCTGTCCTCCTGATGTCTGTACAAGTGGGTTGAAATCAAGTTTCACCGCGCCAGCCTCTGTGATGGTCGTGATAGAGGTATCGCCATAATCGCCATGAGGACTGTACGGTGAGGTCACGTAACAAAACCAACGAGCGTAAGAGTTGACTGCCTCCCGTTCCGGTGATTGGTACTTCTTGAGGACATACCATGTCCAGGTACCACCGTAGTCGGGATGCTCTTCGACCTGCCAGACTACGTACGCCTGGTCAGGTTTCACGGTCTTGCTGCAAAGGTTTCGTGTTGCCACTTCTGCCTCCTTTCTCGGCAAGGTAAAGACGCGCTACAAATTCGGCAATCTGCTCAATGGGTTCTTGCACAACCAGATGAGCTATCTGATCGGCAATTGCTTGCATATCCTCGTCTGAAAGGGACTGAACAAGCTCTACAGGGATGCCTGCTGCATTGAGGGAAAGCCGTGAGATGGAGAAGATGTCAAACTTTCTGCTCCAATCAAGTGAATCCAATTCGTTCTCCTTCTGTTGAAAAATCAAACTGCAACAATCTGTCAAAGAGCCAAAGCGAAAACAATCTTCGCTACCTTATCGCTAGTGATAAAGTGTAAACAGCTTGCTTGCTAAGGCCGCCTGATTGTAGCAACTAGGAAAGGGGAGTCAACCTGATCGGTGGTGTGGGGAAAATAGCTTTTAGGCGTGCTTGAATACATTAAGATGAAGTTATGTGTGAGAGAAGATTAGGCGTGTACGTTTACTTTCCTGGTGCTTGCTGAGGTGGTGCGGCTTGCTCTGTTTTTGCTTTAGTGGCAGCACCTACAATTTCTTGTCCTGTCTTTAAGACATCTCCCGGACCATAAGTCCTAGATCGAATATCGTCTTAAATTGCCATCTCAAATTCAAAGTCTTCTTGTGGAGAGCAAAGGCGGGTTTTCAGACAGCTACATAAGCAGCGAGGAGGGGAGGGATTTGACGAAATGGCCGTTCTGCCGAAAGAATGCTGCGACGTTCTCAAGGATCGCGCTGATCCGGTGTTTCTGCTCGGTCTGACAAATCAGTACCCCGCCTTTGGGGAGGTTATTGGCAATCGTCTGATATTTTCCCTTCCGGGGAAGCAGAGAGGCAGGGACTAACGCAATATTATCAAGCCGTGCGCGTCTCACAGCTCGTGGCGGTCTGCCAAACGGTTTCGTGTTGGTGTAGATCGTGCGTCTCATAAGCTCGTTTGTTCCATCAGTTTCTTGGCGTCTCGTGCCAAATGGACATAAATAAAGGACGTTTCCGGCTTTTCATGACCGAGTAAATCTTGGAGATCGCGGGGAGTGCAGCCTTTGGCTGCTTTATAGGTGGCGCAGGTGTGCCGAAGCGAGTGACAGCTAAACTTCTTGCTGATCCCGGCGAGTTTGCGGTACTTCTCGACAATATCCATCACGCCGCGTACGGATAAACCGTTTCCCTGGTAGTTGAGAAACACCTGCTGGTCACTACTTTGCCTCCGCACGGCAAGGTAGCTTCTGAGTGCCTGGGTCGCTTTCTTCTCAAGGTAGATGGTGCGCTGTTTGTTGCCCTTGCCGTTTATGAGCATGGTGCCTTGGTCTAGGTCAATATCGGCAAGCGCAAGGCTCACCAGTTCTGCCACGCGGATGCCAGTTTGGAGAAACAGTTGCAAGATCGCGTAGTCCCGGGGCTGGCCGGCGGCGGCATTGAGAAGCCGCATGTATTCGTCCACCCGCAAAAATATCCGCTGCTTGCGCTCGTTCTTGGGCCGGACGATATTTTCCGCCGGGGAGTGGGGGAGAGTCCCAGCATCTACCAGAAACTGTAAGTATTCCCGGATCGCTGCCAGTTTGCGCGTCCGGGTGACGCCGGATCGCCCCAAACCGGCAAGGTATGAAAGATAGTCGAGAATATGCGTCCGGGTGATGTTCTCTGGACTGGCTACTGTCATGTCGTTTTCTGTAAGAAAGGCGAGAAACTGTGTGATATCGGTTTGATACGCTATCGTGGTATGCACGCTGAGGTTTCGCCCGTTCAGGCTGTTGAGGTAGTCTACCAATGTGTGTGTGAGCGGTGACTGAGTATTCATAGCGTGTTGCTCCTGCCTTGTCTGTCCCCACTATAGCGGGTATTCCTCGCAGGGAGCAAGCGAAAAATTTTGGTAAATCTGGTTCATATAATCATGCCGTTGAACCGTTATATTGAACCATTTTTACTAAATTTTGAGCGCTGCTGTCAAGAGGGAGATGCGTATAATCAATAATTATACGAAGCAAGGGTGGGTAGCCGCTTTGTACCTTATGCAATTGTACCGTTACTAAAATCTCCTGTTTTGGGCGGTATCTGAAGCTATCATCGGTTATCCGCACAAGCGCAGCATGACTGCCGTGGGATAAGACGAGCGAAGCTTCACCGATCCGCGCCAACCATTACAGTACATCCTTCCTG
>WNGR01023105.1_pt1 | contig 10499 bp, 9 predicted proteins | sample 5407581 | NCBI WGS metagenome assembly WNGR01 (sample SAMN13153383, study PRJNA577476) | soil metagenome | isolation source: 80 cm soil or saprolite under Garry oak tree replicate 2 | place: USA:California | collected 2016-06-15 | reverse complement strand
CTTAACGAGCAGCTCGATCTCAAGGTCATCGCAGCGCTGGCGAATGGGGAGGAAGCGCTGCGACGCGTGCCGGCCGCTAAGCCTGATGTGGTGCTGCTGGATCAGGCGCTGCGGAACGGGGACGCCTTGGAGTTGGCTCAAACGGTCCGACAGGCGTCGCCCCGCACGAAGGTGATTGTGATGGGGCTCCTCCCTCTCCAGGAGGACGTCGTCGCCTACGTGCGCGCAGGCGTATCCGGGTTCGTCCTGAAAGCCGCTACGTTCGACGATTTCCTCCACGCCATTCGGTCTGTGTCCCAGGGGGCGAACGTGCTCCCCCCTCTCCTTACCGTGTCGCTCTTCTCGCAAATTGCTGATCTGGCCGTGCGACAGGGCGAGGGCCACGCTCTCAAGGCTATGCGGTTGACTAAACGGGAACGAGACGTGGTCGATCTGATCGCCGCTGGGCTCAGCAATAAGGAGATCTCGAACCGGCTCCATCTTTCGACGCACACGATCCGGAGCCATGTGCACAACGTCCTGGAGAAGCTTGCGCTACGCAGCCGGCTCCAGATCGCGGTGTACATGCATGCCGAAGAGCCTCCCCGCTCGTCCGTACACCTTCCCACGCCATGAGTCATCCCAGAGGCGTAGTCCGCTAAGACTAGTACCTCGTTGTAGCGGCTTCGCTCAGTTTTCATCCCCCTTGCCTAGTGTGTGTCTCGCACGACAGCGACAATTTCGATTCGAACTCAGAAGCTGTGAAGCCCGAGGCGATGTCGTGTGGCTCGCGAATGCGTCGGGGGGAGCGAATCGCGAAACCGGCTGAGTGGGGGCACCCACATGGCCGGTTCTTTTTTTTGTGAGCGGCGCCCCCACGAGTGGTTCCACCTGAGGCATGTCGTTGCCGGGAAAAGGTGAGGCACTTCCTCAGGCGTTGCTTGGGGAGTGCTCGGTAGATGTTTGCGAATCCACCGGCTGAGCGAGCCGAAATCAGGAGACCCAGTCATGGCGCTCATTCCCCGCGTTAAGTACGACGCGCCGTCGGAATCAGTTCTTGTGTGGCGCTGGCCCAGCGAGGAGCTCACTCTCGGCACGCAGCTGGTCGTCAACCAGAGTCAGGAGGCGATCTTATTCAAGGGCGGGCAAGCGCTCGACGTGTTCGGGCCGGGGACTCACACTCTCGCGACGGACAACATCCCGCTTCTTCAAAAGCTCATCAATCTGGCATCCGGGTGAACGATTCGCGGGCCTTCATCACGCAAATCGTCGGCACGCTCCACGACTGGCACAGTGAGAAAGTAAGCCAGTACTTCGAGGGGTTGGTGGCCACGAAGGTCAAGGATTGCATCGCGAAGTACGTAGTGGAGCGCCGAGTGTCGCTCATGGACATCACTGGGAAGCTAGACGAGATCTCGCAGGTCGCGATGGATGCCGTGACGGCGGAGTACCGACGGTTCGGGATCGAGGTTGTCAACTTCTACGTCATGTCCATCAACGTGCCGGACGACGATCCCTCAGTGCTGAAGATTCAGGAGATCATGGCAAACCGAGCTGAGTTCGAGCAGTTGGGAGACGCGTACCGCGTCAAACGAACTTTCGATACTCTGCAAGCGGCAGCGGAGAATCCGGGTGGTCCCGCTGGCGCGCTGCTCGCTGGAGGGCTCGGCCTTGGCATGGGATTGGGCGCAGGTCCCGCTGTGGGTGCCCAGCTGAGTTCAGCCCTTAGCCCCTCGCCACCAACCGGCCAGGGAAACGTTCCTCCCCTGGCGTCAGACCCTCAGGCAAGACTAGCCAAGCTAAAGTCGCTCCTGGAAGCGAGTCTGATTTCCCAGGCGGACTTCGACGACAAGAAGAAGACGATTCTTGAGGAGATGTGAGGAATCTATGTCTCCGCTACCGCGCCCCAAAGGAATCTTAGTTGCGTCCTTCTTCGGCTATTTGGTCACGGCAGGAACCATCGTCGCTGTACCAATGATCCTAGTGAGGCCTGAACAGCGCAACGAGTGGTTCTGGACTCTCGTGCTGTGGTCAGCGTTTCTAGCATTGCTCCGCTGGCTTTATGTCGCTGGGTTCATGTCGCTCGTCTATCCACGATGGCGCAATGTGCCGGGCCTCGGGGGAATCTTGCCCGGCATCGGCGTCTTGGTCCTGGCGTACACGTCGTTGAGCTACGTCCTGATGCTGGCGGCGGCCATCTTCCAGCCGAGAGGCGGAATCACTCGACTCTATATAGCTGCTCAGCTGGTGCTAACAGCCGCGGCATTGGTGATCGGTGTATTCATCTACTTTGTCCGGGCTGGCGCGATCGCAGACATGCAGGCCATTCCCGCAGGAGTCCGCAGGCCGGTTGAACTTGCCGCTCGTCTTAGACTCGAAGAGGACCGCCTCTCACCGCATTCGCTTAGGAGAAGCACGGAGAGCAGCCAAGCCATCGGGGAACTGCACGGCGCCGTGAAATCTCTTCGCGAGAAGATCGAGTATTCCACCCCGCATGTCGGGAAGGTGGGTGCAAGCGCCGGTTACGTCGATTTCGCAGGGGCGGTCCAGGCGCTGTGCGACCAGGTGTCTACGCTGGATCTTGACGCCGCCGAGGTTGATCGCCTGCAACCGACGGTACGGCGGGCCGATTCACTTCGAGGGCAGCTCGAGTTTCTAACGCGCTCGATGAGGCAGGGTTAGTGCGCTATGAAGGTTGAAGTTTGCCCTCAATGCGGAGCTCCCGCAGGTGCAAGCGCCAAGGCGTGCGAATTCTGCCGAGCGGCGTTTCTCGTTACGTCCGTGTCATACCTTGGCCGGTTCGACAAGGACGGAGTGAACAAGTACCTGAACCTCTACAAAGGCATGGTGAAGGCGGCTCCGGAGGACGGCGATTCCCAATTCGCGCTGGGATTGTGCTATCTCCATCTTCGGTTGTTCGACCTTGCAATTAGGCACTTCGGTCGCGCGGTAGAGCTGATGCCGGAATCGTCCGACGTCTACTACTACTACGCGCTAGCAATGATTCGGGGCAGGCGGCCGAAGACCCTTTCGCTAAATGAGGTGAGGCAGATCGAGGAATACGTTAGCTCAGCCATGCAGCTGGACGGAACAAGGGCAAAGTACAACTACCTGGCTGCCATTCTCAAGTACGACTACTACCTCGCCAACGGCCTGCGGGTCCCGGACCCATCGGCGGAAGAGTTGTTGACGGAAGCGTCGACAAAGGACCATGAAGGAGACGAAGTCGAGCGATTGCTTGACTCGGTCGTTTTACGGGACGAGGCACTCGTATCCGCAATACGACGCGCCTGAAGGGCGTTCCGAGTAGCCCACACAAAGGACGGAGGAACCCACCATGGACGAGAAGAGAGCGCAGCTTAAGAAGTATTTCAAGCCATTTCCCAAATGGGCCGTGTGGTTGATCGTCATCGGAGCTCCGCTAGTTCTCGCTAAAGGGATCGGACTGGTCCTGATCGGCATTGGCGCTTGGGCGATATTTGCCTGGTCGCAGAAACCTACGGACCAGCAGGTGGATCTGTGGATTGAAGAGGACCTAAAGGGACTGAACTCCAAGGCCCTTGCTAAGTCAGGCACGGATCAGTCCGAGTTAGTCGGCGAGACAGTTCAAGTTACGGGCCCGCGCTTTTGGAATGTCGGCGGTGCGGAAGTGTCCTTCAAGAAGGGTAAGGATAATTTCCTGAGGTTCACGCCCATCGGCGTGAGCGTCATCAATTTTACCGCTAGCCAACTCGTCGTGTATCAATGCGCCCTCGACTTGGGGACGGGGAATCCCTTAAATGAGGGGACCGACGAGTATTTCTATAGGGACGTAGTGTCCGTGTCCACGCAATCCAAGACGAAGACCCTCCATAAGGGGGACCTACCCGCGAAGGGGCTGACAGGAGCTCTCAAGAATGCTTTGGACAGTGCAGGAACGCTGCAGCTGAACGACGCTGAAACGTTTGTCTTGACGACGTCGGGAGGAACCTCCGTAGAGGTGGTTCTGCGCGATCGAAGGCTGATCGACAAGATGGGCGGTGGGGACATCCCGACGACAACGGCGGATAAGGCGATCCAAAGCGTTCGCAAGATGCTTCGGGAGAGAAAGAGTGCCTAGGTCGGCTGGCCAGGAATTCTCGGTCCCGCTGTCCTACCACTGTCACACCACGTTGCGCGGAGGGCTCTGTTTAGCCGCCCGGAAGGGTGAAAGTGCTAAGGCGCTTGCCGCGGCTGCTTGAACGAGAACAGTTGGGGTACTCGACTACGACAGGTTGGTAGGTTGCCCAACCGGTCAAGCGACGAAGCGACGAAGATGGTCGCTAGAGTACCCTGACTCCGCCGCTACCTCGGATAGACTGAGCTCGGCGTCGTCCTCGGCCCGCTTCACCGCGTCGAAATCAAAAGCACGTCTTCGCAGACTCTCGCTCCATTCCTTCGATCGTACCTGATGCTGAGGAATGACTGTCATGTTGTCTTGGTTTCGATGCTTCTCGCCCAAACCAGAACTCTCTTGAACTACAGAGCCGACGTGGATGTCGTTTTCTAACGTGACGCTGACACCGTTTCTGTCCGCGTTGCCCCCGACAACCCCCGACATTACGGTCGTTCTTCCTGACAGCGGACGTTGCGAACTCGCCGTTCGACAACGATTTGTCGGAAGATCTGATCCGGGGGTCGCCGCTCTGGATTAGGTAATCGAGGTTCGAATCCTCGAGGGGCAACCTGATTTTGCGATCCCTCTCCAGATGCTGAACCAGGACAACGCATGGCTCCTTCGGTGAGGGTTCGAACCGATCACTCGACGACCGGACGGTCGCTGTTGCTGAGAAGACGGCGCGACCGACGGCCCAGATTGGATCGCTTCCGAGTCGGGTGCCCCGGTGATCGCGCGCGTCGACGTGCTCGACCCGCGCGCCAGAGACTCCGGGGACCCCCAAGATCTGGTTCATCGGCGCGACGCGAGCGCCGGGCAGCGCCGCCCGCGTCGGCACCACCTGTGGCGCCCCGCGGTCACCGCGGCGCCTGCTCGGTCTTTACCCTAGCGCAGGTTCGCGAAGTTGACCAGCGGGCACCGCACGAGGGTCGGGGTGACTTCGAGCGTTCCGAGCCCGGCTGCGACTGCCGCCAAGATATCGTCGTCTTTGCTCAACTCGACTGGGGTGACGCCCTGGTTCCAATGGAAGATCTGCAGATTCCACGCGCCGCCGGCGTAGCCGACTTCGGTCGGGATGAAGTTGAGCACGTTGCAGCTCGTCGCGTCGTTCGGCAACGCTGCCAGCAGGCGAGCGCATTGTATTGCCGGTGTGGTCCCATCTGGACCAACCATATGGAAGACGACGTTGCCCTTGCTGATCAGCTGGGCTGCCTGTGGTGACGAGGTGACCTCTGCGGTCCCCTCGTATTCGATGAACTGGTGATCGTAGAATCCCGAGTTACGCGCGCTCGCCGGGGCGCTCGTGGAGAAGCTCGGATTCAGCCTCGCAGCGGGACCGGCGATTGGGCGATCACTGGAGCAACCCGCGAGAGCCACGGCTGCAGCCGCGGCAAAGGTGATGAGCTTTTGCATCAGTCCTCCCTCGTGAGAAGTGGTCACATGCGTACTGCCACGTTCCAGCGGCAATGTGCAGCGGTGGGACGAGAAAGGGTAAGTGACGCGAGGCGGTCTTAGAGGATTCTCATACCAGTCTCATCGAGTACACGTGACGTGGCCCGATGGGTCGACGCATTGCGATAACGATGACAGCCGTTCGGATTATGGGCGAGACGAGTGCCTAAAACGCGTGCGAAATGATGACACCCGAAGCCTGTAGCAAAACCGAACCCGCGGGAGAGCAGCAATCCCGCGGGTTCTAGCGCCTCCGGTCGACGCGCCTAACGCTTCCCTGATGCGAGATCAGGAGAGCTCGGGAGCCTCCTGATAGGGAATCGGGCGTTGGTGAACCAGATCAGGAGAGTGCTCTGTACCGTGTTCGCCGAGGGGGGTCCCTGAGTCTAGTTTCAGCGCCGCCATGCCGGAGTCCAGCCTACGTTTTCGCTTGGTGATCGCCCGCGCCTCCGACTCAACACCGGGTGATGTGAGCGGCATCGTAACGCGATTGCACACCGACACCGAGTTGTTCTGGTTGCTGAGCATCGCCCGACCTGTAGCGGCGGCGCCGAAGGTGTGTCGTCGGTCGGTTGCCACTTGTCTGGCCCTTCTCATGCTGGATGACCACCTGAGGGTCCTCAGGGTCCTACCCATGGCCTCGGTTCCCCATACACCGGGTACGGGCGTCCTGCGCAGAGACGGGGTCATCCAGACGTACCTGGGTGGCGCACTCCCTCCCCGTGCGCTCGCCGACACTAACCGAATCGCTGAGTTGCTGATCAATGGCCACTCCTCGTACTTGGACACGCTTTGCCGGGCGCTGAGCGGCGATGAGATGCCCGAGGGCTTCGAGGCCGTGCCTGCGGACCATGAGCTTTATGACCCGGAGGCGGAGCAGTACTTCGCGCCCCCGCTAACCGTCTGGTATCGTGCGGGGGTGCTCGTGCATTCTGTCGTCCCGAGCACCGGGACGACTTGAGATCCCAGCGCTGACGCGAGATCAAGAGAGCGGATCCGGCGACATCGCTCGCCACCGCTAACGACACAGCCCGACCTGGACAGGATGCAGACCGATCGGGGCCCAGAGGCACCCCGCACCGGCTCGGCAGAGGGTGTTAGACTGGGGAACTATGGCAGGCCCCGAAAAGACCACGATCGAGATTCCCGACATCCCGAGTCAGCCGCTCGAACTCGAGGACTGTGCCGCTGCGTTGTTTCAAGCAAGCGGGCACTTTGTCGAGCGGAACGTGGTCGAGAAGGACACCACCGAAATCCTCGAGATGGACGCCGTGGCGACGTCCTACGAGGGCGACAAACCTACATCCGTGATCGCCGAGGCTAAGTCGGGCGACTGGGGCTACGCGGACCTCTTCAAGATCTACGGCTGGATGCACTATCTAGGGATCCCGCGCGGTGCTCTGTTCGTCACGAAGATGTCGCAAGGGAAGGTACTCGCGAAGATTCGGGAGAAGATCGGCGGTCTTGACATGACGGTGATTCAACTCGACTCCCCGAACCTCGCGGCCCGATTCAAGGATGCGGGCTTTCCTCCGGTGTGTGACTCTGCTGCCATTGATCTGTGGCGGTTTACGTACGCCGTGCAGCGAACCTTGATCGCATACCTCAGGCAGTGCAAAAGGCGCGACCCGGGTCACGCTGGTCCAGCCGCGGCGCTGAAGTACCACGCGCTCGTCAACAACGAGATCTTCTTCGAGCACGACCTCCGTGTGAGGCTCACACGCCTGTACGCCGCTTTCACGGAGCATCCGAAGCTCTCCCTCGGAGCCGCGCTGGAGATGGATGGCGGCGCTTTCGACTGCGAAGCGGATGACCCGCAGAATGCGCGACTCAAGCAGGCCATGTATTACGGATCGCACGAGCTGATCCAGGCGTGCTTCTACGTCGAGCACCGCGCGCGACTCGCGATCCTGAAAACCGCCATCGATCTCTGCCTGTGCGAGACGCCGCCGAAGGCGATCTTGAAGAGCGGAGGAAAGGTCGTGTTCACTCAGGACGATTTCTTACCGGCCTCATTCAGGGGTGGTCTGAGAGCACTGAAGTCGCACAAGTACTTCAAGCGCTATCCCGTCTTCTGGCAGGTGTTCCTGTGGGGCTTTGGAGGCTTCTATTTGAAGGACCGCGAGGAGCAAGAGTTCGCGTGGCTCGCCGAGCATACGGGCGTTCCCCCGGAAGAGATCCCCAACGCGCTCAAGGCCTTCGACCTGCTCTTTCCGACCGGCGGCTCGTGGCTCGCGTCGCCGTACAACTCGCAGTGCGTGATCGTGAAAATGGTCCCCACACCAATTCAGGGCCTGGGTGCGTATCACCGTGAGCTCCACTACGGCATCAAGTCGTACGCTGACCTCGGGTACTCTGACATGACGGGGCGCGATCTCTCCAAATGGCACAACAAGGGATATGACCTACTCAAGATGCGCGAAACGCTGAAGGGGGTCTGAACTCGAAAGGTAGCGGCGCGCCCCGCCCGCGATCGTGGCCACGCCGGAAGGACACTATACCTTTAGGCCCTCCCACGGCGGTTCCGCGTAACAACGTGGCCGGCAGGTAGTGAGCGGCGCCAACGCATGCGCAACGATGACGACCGAAACTAGTAGAGAAACCGAACCCGCGGGAGTTCAATGATCCCGCGGGTTCCTTGGTCATTAGTGACGGAGTGAACAGCGCTCTGCTGACAAAAGATCAGGAGAGCGCTGTTTGACGGCCGACGGTGCTTGATTTCACTGCACGAGACTCCCCAGAACTCTCCTCCTATGAGTGCCCGTCTGTCCAGCCTTTCCGATTGTAAGTAGACGAGGGCTCCGCGGCTCCTCGCCGTGCCTATGTGCTCCTCGTCTCGCGCTCCCGCCGGTTGGCGGCTTCGTTGGGCGTTCGGGGCCGTGGGCCCTACGAACGACCTCCTATCCGTGTCGGTGGCCGCCGGGCCACCGATCACCTAATCCTCTGTTCGCCCGTGGGCGACGTCGAAGCCTGTTGGGAGCGACCCCATCTGACCCTCGGTTCCTAGCCGGAAACCCGGAGAGTATAGCGGGCTGCTCGCACCAACAGCGGTGAGTGCGCCCTGCCCGCGCGGCTACGCTTTCAGCACCGCTCCGTCGGGGACGACGCCCGTCTCCAGATAGCGCCAGAGCTCAATCAGCAGTCTGCGCGCGAGGGCGACGATCCCGATCCGCCGCACGCGACTGCTGCCGTGCGCGAAACGTGCCTCGTACCACCGCGCCAGGGCACTGGTGGGCTGATAGCGTAGCCACGCCCAAGCGATCTCAATGGCCATCATGCGCATGCGGCGGTTGCCCGCCTTCCCGATCCCCTGCTCGTGCTGTTGCTCCCCGCTCTGATACGGCGTCGGCGTGAGCCCGGCGAGCGCCCCCACTTCGCGCCGATTGGCGAACTGCCGCCAACTGAAGAACTCCATGACATAGAGCCAGGCACTCTCCGGCCCGATGGCGCGCAGGGCGAGGAGCTGGCGGACCTGCGCCACCGCGGGATCCGGGCTGGTACGCACGAGCTCGTGACGCTCCGCCACGAGGCCGCGGATCTGTGCAGTCAAGAGGGTGATCTTCCCCCACTCCCGCTCGAGCCGGGCACGGAGCGCCGGCGGCAGGGGCGTCCCATCCCACGTACGGAGCGCCGGGAGTTGGACGTCGAGGCACGCGAGCGTGGCGAGCTCGACGCCCTGGCTGGCGAGCAGACCCTTGATGCGGTTCGTGAGCCGCGTGCGGTCCCGCTTGGTGGCCAGCAGTTCCCGGTGTAGCTGCCGTCGATCTTCTTCTTCCGGTGTCGGCACGTGCACCACGTGCCAGAGCCGCCGTTCCCCCGCGTCGTAGCGGAGGAGCATCGTCAACAGCTTGCGCACGTCGAGCCGGTCCGACTTCGCGCGGCGCGCACGCCGATTGACCTCGATGCTGGAGGAATCCACGACCACATTGTCGACGCCCTGCGGGGTCAGCGCGCGGTGCAGCCAGAAGCCCTCGCGCCCCGCTTCATAGCAGCTCAGCACCCGAGCGCCCGCCGGGAGGGCGAAGCGCTGCCTGGCCCGCGTGATCTCAGCGGCCAGCGCCGGCAGGTCGCGCGCGGCGATCGTGCGCTCGCGCGGGCGTTGGCCGAAGCCGGTCGTGAAGCCCAGCTTCCAGTCGCGGTTGCCCAGCTCGAAGGCGAGGTATAATGTAGGCTCCGGTCCCCGGACGTCCTCGCCACCCTGTGGGCGGGTCGCTGCAGTTTGCATGCGCTCCTCCTGGTGTGAGAACCGGAAAGAGCATAAACAGTGGCGGCCCGTCCCGCTTCGCCGCCTGGCACCTACATAGGATCTGACCCCACCCCCGTTCGAGGCTGTTCGCTTGGGCATCACCACCTGTGACGAACTCGGGGAGCGGCTCGTGCCACTGAATGGGCCCTCCCGGGACGCCGTTCCGGGGGAGCGCCGTAACGGCATCGCCGCGTAGCTGTCGTAAACCCACCACATACGAGTCTCGATGCGGAACGGGACGGTTTATGCAACACGCTCTCCTACAACGGCCTAGCGTGAAACGCTGTTGCGTGCACGCCACATGCAACGGTCCTTGCCAATGCCAAGCGGCCCCAACCCCTAGTGCGCAGGCAACATTCATGACCCTGCCCCGTTCGAGGCTGCTCGCGCCGCTGTCGCTGGCCGCCACCCTGCTGGCCATTACGACCTGCCACGATAGTCAGGGACCTCGCTCCCCCGCCGATGTGGGGCGGGCCCCGGTGCCGATGATGGCCGTGGCCGTGCCGAACGCCGTCACCCTCGTAGGGACCGGCAACATCGCGCGCTGCGATCGCACCAACGACGAGGCCACGGCCGCCATCCTGGACACGATCGTGGGGACCGTGTTCGCGCTCGGCGACGGCGCCTATCCGAACGGCACTCCGACGAACTATCAGAACTGCTACAACGCGAGCTGGGGCCGCCACA
>WNGR01009018.1_pt1 | contig 10499 bp, 14 predicted proteins | sample 5407581 | NCBI WGS metagenome assembly WNGR01 (sample SAMN13153383, study PRJNA577476) | soil metagenome | isolation source: 80 cm soil or saprolite under Garry oak tree replicate 2 | place: USA:California | collected 2016-06-15 | reverse complement strand
AATTCCCTATGCGATGACCAACACCTCGATCATTCAATCTTCCCCGGTCAAGAGGCGCTTGCCGCCGATCCTCCTCGGCGACAGGTTGTGATGCCGCGCTGCTGAGCGATATTGCCAACGACCCGGACGCCATGGCACGCACTCGAAAGTTAGCCTGCTTCAGAAACAAGGCGTCGCGGACCCGGCTTCAACCGCGTGGCACAGCGCACGCCATGATATTCCCGCGTATTCCATCATAGCGCGACGGCGAATGAGTATTGCCCATCTTCATCGGCCGCAGCGCGCCATTGAGTACTCATCTGCGAACCTGAATTGGCCTTCTTCCGGCTGGCCAGGACCGCGCTTTCGAGCACGTCGTTGCTGCCTTTGATCCGGATTTTGGCATCGTCGATCTCGATCACGCCGATGAGTGACTGCAGATAAGCCTTGCGGAACGGAATCGATCCGGAGGTAAAGTTCTCGCGCATGCTGCGTCCGAACTGCTCAAGCAGTGCGGGGGTCCAATCTAGATGGCTTGCGATGAATGCGATTTAGCGCGTTCGAGCGTGGCCTTGGCAAATTAAGGCTGACTGCCATTGCGATGGCGGCCACGGTCTGGGCGCCGAAAGCCCACTCGCGCACTGGGACCGACCTTTTCTAAGGGCGTTCAACCTTTAAGGGCATTAAACGCAACGATTTCTCGATCATTCCTGCCCGTAGCACTACGGTCATGGCGATTGTAAGTTGCAGACGCCAGTGAGATGATAATAATAATTCTTAGATGCGCGCACACGGAGAGTATTAAAACCGGGAAAGCATAAATGACCAATCAGTCTTTCAGCCATAGCATCGTTAACGCGTTCGCCTCGTTTACCTATTTCGAGAACGATGATCCCGCGAACGCGGCCGTGTTCATATTCAAAGACAGTGCCGGCAAGGTGGTGATGCTCAGCACCACGCTGAAAATAGCTGCTGAAATGCGAGCACTTCTGAACGAGGCCTTCACACAAATGCAAGAGGCCGACGCCGGGTCGCTTGCTGCCATTTTGACGGTTGCTGCAGAACACGGATCGAAGCCGCATTAGTCGAGCGGATTCGCCGTTGGTGCAGCGGGCCTGGTGGTTGCCGGCAGCCAAACGTCGTTTACAAGGCCGGCGGAAGGGCAACGCGCCGTCCGATTAGTGTGGCTTAGGTCCGCGTTCTGCGGCAACCGTCAAAAGAGCAGCCAGTGATCTGGCATCCTCTGCTTTCATCCGCCCAAGGAATGGATCGCAGCGCTCGCCCTCCAACAGGATAACAACCTCATCCGGTTCTTCGAGCGACGCCATGGCATTGTAGTTTTCGATACGCCGCGGTGAAGCTTGCGCCGTGTCCACTTTGCCCGCCTTCTCCATTTGCGCAAAGGCTTCGTGCAAAAGGGTTTGCATTTCGGCGGCTATTTCCAGCGTGGTCGTGAGCATGAACGTTCCGTGGTCATCGTCCTTGAATATGAATACCGCGGAGTTCGCTGGATTACCTTCCTCGAAATACGTGAACGATACAAAGGCGCTCACACTCCGATTGCTGGTGGCCCGATCGGTCATTAAATCTGAGGCCTCAATTAAAACTGGAAGGTAATAAAATTGGCGAGGTGAAATTTTCCCAGGCCCCGATGAAAATTCGCGCCCGGTGGGAGACTATACAATGCTATTAAATTATTACTAAATTTCACAAATGTATACAGTACCGGTGCAGGGACGCTAGCAAAGCGCCGGCGGCGCTAGATTTGTCGAATTTTCGATCGCCGAAGCTAATTTAACGGGCGACCGACGGATCCTTTGGCGAGATTAAACGTTATTCATTGAACCAGCGGGTCCGTATTGGACCTCATCTAAGATTGCATTTAAATATTATACCACCAATGTCGCCTTGTTGTCATATTCATTGACCAAACTAGCGGCGGAGCATTAGTAAACGCGCGTCTTGCGCAAATACCGACATCTTGCTCAAGTACTGTCAATATCGGCCTGATTCTTGCAACATATCGCGCTTCCCCCGACATCCATTAAAGTTGGTGGGTATTCATGGGGACTAGAGAAACAGTGACAAAAGCAAAAGCGAAACAAGACCCTGAATTCTCAGAGCGACTGAGACAACTCAGGGAGGACCGCTCCATGAATGTGGCGGAGCTCGCGAAACTCATCAAGGTCAGCCCGGCCGCTATCTGGCATTGGGAAAACAAGGGGACAATGCCGAGGAGCGGCACCGTCGATGTGATTGCTGACGTCCTGGGCGTGAGCCGTTCGTTCCTCCAGACCGGGAAGCAATCGAACGGTGAGATTCACAGCACGGCGGTTCGCAGGGTCAGGACGGCCGAAGATGGGCTCAGCCTGGAAGAGCTAATACGGGCTATAGAGGCCAAGGGCGTCGAGGTTTCCGTTAGATCGAAGGCTTGAGCACTGCCGCCGAGTTGTGGCGAGCAAAGGGGCCGGCCTGTTGTTCCTACCCGGCCAGCGACGTGAGCGAGCAACTTCCAATCAGCCGTCGTGGGCTCTCGGCCGACGTGTGTGTACCCGAATCCCCTCGGCGTCCAAGTCGCCTCCGAACGCCCTGCGGCTCGGATTCCGCGAACTGCTATCGAACGCCGCGGATCTGCGCCAGCGATGCTCCGGGGGTCTTTTGCCCATAACCTTAATCTAACACAAATTAACGATGGCTGGTGGCTGCGGCAATTGCCGGCCTCGCAGTCGCTAATTTTAAGGGCTGCCAGCTAGGGCGGGGCAGCCTATACGCCGGCCGTAATCACGGCTGGCGCCGGCTCACGCCGCCACGCCGGCTCACGCCGCCACCACGAACCGGCACGACCCCAGGATGAGGACCGAAACTATCGGCGTGGCGCCGAGTCCCGTCGGCGTGCCCGTGAAGTAACAGGCGATGAGAACGAGCGCGCTGCCCAGGGCCGGAAGCTCGTAGCCGCGAAAGCCGGTCCTTAGTCCGATACGGACCAGGAAGGCGACGGGAATGGCGAGCACCACCATGTCGTAAATGGCGAGATAGGGCGTGGCCAGCAGCGTCCCCGTGGCAAGAGCAGCCGCCTTCAAGGCCGTAACCAAGCAATCAGACCCTGCCACGCGGCTGAACAATGGTCTCGGCGGCATTGTGTTAGCGTCGATGGCCGTGGCTTCCATTGAGAACGGCGCTTACGATCGATCAGCGCCAGCAGCCGCTCTTTTCTGATCCGATCGCACGATAGCGTCTCGAACCGAATTCGTCATTGCTGGCACACCGGTCCTCTAAGCTACTGCCTTCTCACGAAGATATCATTTGGGTTCGTTCTGCCGATTTTTCGTATTTACCTCTGTCGCGGGCGGATCTCCTTCTCAACGATGTTTTTTCTCAATTTTGAATCCGAGCGCTGCGAGTAACGTTCCAGCGCCGCCAGGCGTCGAACCGCCGTATGCAGCGCATCGAGGTCCTCGGATCTCGACAAAATATCAACCTCGTTGAGAGCCTTGACGCGCTCAACCTCGACCGGCGGAGACGCTGACACGTCGCCTCAACGAACGAGTCATCGGTGGTTGCATCGCCGTCGGTGCTAGCAATGGTAGCCGCGGCCAAGCCATGGCGAAGCGCGTTCATCCTCGAACGCTCTTTGCCTTCCTGACTTCGTGGGCCACGACTTTTCGCGCCATTGCGCCTGTTCGCCATGATCTGCCGTTGCGATACCATTTGCTTACTTCATCGGCTTGCGACTGGTCGGACTTGTTGGCCGCGATGGCCTTCTCTGCCGCCAAGCGCAGTGCCCGGGCGCTGGCTTTGGAGGTCCTCTCCAGATCGTCCAGAAACTTATCCAGACGCTTCTGTGCCGACACGATCAGGCGCTCGATGGTGGCCAAATCCGGCAATGCGAGTTGAAATGCTTCGACCTCCAGGGCATCGGGTGGGTAGCCCACCACGCATTTTCGATCGCGAAAGTGCACCTAAAAGATTGTCAAGAAGTACTCAATAAGAGAATACGACACGAGAAGGGCTGCAAAGCACAGGCCAATAAACGCAACAACCAGGCCGACCAATATCCAAAGATAACAACGCGCTTTCCGACTCATTTCTCGCTTACCAATTCCGGCGTTTGCATCGTTCGCTCCCCTAGCCTGAGGGGCCAAGGCGTTATTGATCGGGAGCTTGAACCCAGTCACCCTTATCGTTTCTTGCGTCGCGATGCTTTGAGCCGGACTCCCAATCGACGCATTCCATCACATCGTTAGAGCGATTGAACTCGCACGCTTCTCGACGCAAGGTTTTGCCATCGAGGTCTTGAATGACGACGGCCAGCCCTTTTCTGCCGTCCTTTAGCGGGTAACCCAGTCCCAGAACGCAGTTATTAAGCTCAGGCTGGCAGTGACGAGAGAGAGCCGGCTCTCCGCCATTCTGGTCGGCTGAGAGTTTTGCGGCACTGTCGATGAAGTTATTCCAGGCGCTCAGGCTCGTTGAGGCTTGCTGGATCAAAGGCCCGCTCGTCGCAATTTGTCGCGTTTGTACGGGTACCCCTGCCAAAGACACGCCCATAGCCTTGAGATCCTGGGAGTCGAGCCACACAATTTGCTTGGAAGGTGTCCTCACCATACGGCTTATGATCGAGGCTGGAACGCCAAGCTCTTTCGCGAAGTGCGCCATCGATTCAGTTGCCGCGCCCGATGACGTTGTTTCACGACCGTCTTTATCGGAAGCCTTGTGCACCCCGACACGCGCGCCATCGCCGACAAACTTGGGATCGCCCGCGGCAAAGATCAGAAAACACGCTGACGCGCAAACAGATCCCTGGCCAACGCTAGTCGAAATCCCAGCCTCCTTAATCGCCGTCGCCAGCTTTACCCCTTCGATCAGCCTGCCGCCGCCCGAATTTAATTGAACGTTTTCGACCGATTTGCCAGCGGCATTTGCCTGCTGCACCTCGCGCGTAAACGTATCGGAATCGCCAAAGATGATTGGTCCGGACAACGTGATAATGACGCCGCCATTTTTGCTGGGGTGGCTTTTTATGGTCGCGGAGGATACCGGCGCGCCCCAGCAGACCGCGACCGCTATTCCCAAAACGATCACGCGGCCCGTCGACCTCATGACGCCCCCAGACTGCTCGTTGTCATAAGCTATTCGCACTATTTAGACAGGCGCAAGGGAAATTGTGGTCGACTTGGCGCTGCGCCGTATCCAATCTGAGCTCAAGGTAGCCGTCTGCCAATGCGGGCGCTGGCTCCGCTTTCGGAAGATTCTGGATGTTCGCCGCGTCTCCTACATGGAATCCTCAGCCCGATTGGTTCGGATCCGTCAGTAATTTGAGCGGGGTCTCACGCCTATGTTCGGAATTGGTGCGATCGACCCCTTCCACGGTGATCGCGATCGTGCCGGTTTCGAGCCTTGCTATCCAGCCTTTTGCTTTCAGATACCAAAGATGAAACTGCAGATGCTCGCGCGGACAGCCTGACAGGCGTTCGAGCTCGGACTCGCCGATGCCCGGCTCGTTGAAGTCCTGCCGGCGTTTGGCATAAAGCATCGACAGCAGCCTTTCCTGAATGACGACATCCCGCTCCACGCCTTTTGGGTCGCTGGCTGCCTCAGCCAATTTCCAGCGCGAGCCCGTATGGTCCTTGTGGTGAAGATCGTACTGTGCGCGCTTGACCGGATCCTTGAGCGTATCATGAGCCTCCACGATTTCGCTGAAACGGGATAGATCGCCGGTTTCCTTGTTGTCGGGATGGTAGCGCATGGCAAGATAGCGAAATACCCGCTCTATCGTTTCCGAGTTGGCGTTCGGGCTGATTTCCAGGATTTCGTAATAGTCGATGAACATAGAGCGCTCCCTGACGTGACTGTGCGGCTAACAGATTGGGCGCAGCGGTAGTCGCCGTAGTAGACCAGCAACTGGCGAGGACCGCCATCCGATCGCATTTCCCCAAGACCGTTTTTTTGAGCGCGCTGCATCGGAGCAATTGCCAAGCGGCGCCAACGGCAGTGAAGCATGGCTTATAAGAGCGCAACGCTGATGAAGCGGGCAAGCGGCTAGGAATTGCGGTATAAAACTGGTGCCCAAGCCGCGGCAGATTATGCCGCATGGCTGACAGGCTGCCAAATCATATCGTCAAGATCGCGCGCAATGGATGGCTCCAGTTCGCGGTCCTGATCAGCAAGCCGATCGATGAGGATTTGAAGCCTAAGAGGCACAGCAGCCGTTTCGGGACGCAGGATAATGCGCGACCGCTCACCAATCTCCTCGCAGATCGCGCGGCAGTGCAAGCTGTCAATTTGCAGGTGGTTTGAAATGCTCATTGTCTTCCTGCTGTCCGCTCCGACGGCCGCGGGCGAGATACCGTTGGTGGTGACGCAATGGCGGCGATCCAACCCGGAGCCATGCACGTGGTTCGGAGGTAATTCCGCGAACTGTTATTGAAGGGGTTGACTTCGCGATGGGACCGGATGCGTGCAGCCTGAGTTTTGACGAGACCGAAGGAGGTCTCAATACGTACTGCCCCTCCGTTCCCTCATTCGACAACCTGGACCCAATCGCCTTTTGTGTTCTTCATATCGCGGTAACTCCTGCCGGTGCTCCAAACGTTCCGGCTCTGCGATGCCGGACAAGACATTTTCCGGTTATAAGCGAGCCGATAACAGCATTAGCCAGTTAAAGGCCTCGGGCAGACACGGTAGAGGTCCCTAGGTCACCTGCCCGCGAGCCGGGTTCTCCGGCGGTTGAGGCGCCAAACGTTAGAATCGTGTCCAAACGTTAGAATCATGTAATGTCTGTAAGGTTACGCTGCGCGGGCGTCGACGACGGGGCAGAGGAATCGGCACCATGGATCTTATCGGCAGTTTGGCGCATTCGAGTTTTTGGCTCGCAAGTTATCTCGTCCCGTTCGTATTTGTTTTGGCTACCATCGTTTTTTTTCATGAACTCGGCCACTTCCTGGTCGCACGATGGTGCGAGGTTCAGGTTACAGCGTTCTCTCTCGGATTTGGTCCTGAGCTGTTCGGCATTACGGATCGACATGGGACGCGCTGGAAGGTTTGTGCGATTCCGCTTGGCGGATTTGTTAAATTTTTGGGCGACCGAAATGTCGTAAGCGTTGGTGATTCCGCGAACTCCCTTGAAGCCCATGCGCAAGAGCGCCGAGCAACCTTTGTCGGCGCTTCGGTTAGCCGGCGACTAGCGATTGTTGCTGCTGGCCCGATCGCAAGTTTTCTGCTTGCCGTTTGTATTTTCTCCGGCCAGTTCATGTTGTTCGGAAGGGAGGTTACCCTGGCGCGCGTAGCAGAGGTGCGGCCAAATAGCCCGGCCGCCACGGCCGGTTTCCTGCCGGGCGACATTGTTATCGCAGTCGATAATCGGAAAATCGACGGCTTCAACGAGTTGATACGCCTCGTCAGCGTCAGCCCAGGGCAGACCCTTAAGATAACGATCGACCGGCAGGGCTCTCGCAGGGTGCTCGATGTCGCCCCGGCTATTTCGGAGGTCAAGGACCCCTTTGGCAACGTCACACGGATAGCGCAAATTGGGCTGGGCCGGTCGGCGGCGCCGGAAGATACTAAAATCGAGCGACTGGGTCCGGTCCGGGCCATCGAGCTTGCGCTCAGGCAGACATGGTTTATCGCGGATCAGACGCTTCAATATTTGTTCAAGGTTTTCGTGGGGCGAGAATCCGCGGACCAGCTCGGCGGTCCAATCAAAATCGCGCAGATTGCCGGCCAGGCGGCCACGTTTGGGTTTGCGGCTCTCCTGGAGCTTGCCGGCATATTGTCAGCTACCGTAGGGCTGATCAATCTACTTCCCATTCCAGCGCTCGATGGCGGGCATATCTTGTTCTACGCAATTGAGGCGGGGCGTGGTCGACCGGTCTCCGAGAACGTCCAAAAATGGGGTATGAGGACCGGTCTCGTATTGGTTCTCGCGTTGATGATTTTCACGACCATCAGTGACGTCGTTCGACTGCCGGCATCATGATCGAGCTAGTGGAACGAATCTAACACTTGGTGCCCGCGTCTGACGGCTTGGAGGTCGGCCGCCCGTAGAATTGAGCCGAACGCTTTCGACGGCCTTTCCGGCAGCTTTTGCCCGTTGGACGGATGAAACGAACAGATCGGCGTCGCCCAGTTCAATCTGCCAAGGATCTGAATAATGACGCGGCCCTCGCTCGCCCTTGGTATTCTTCATATCGTGATACTTTCTCCCGGGAGGGGCGACGCTCGCAGCGTATCGCCTTGTGGCTTGACCGGGCGAATACCTTTCGGGTTTGCGCCTTTTCTTGTTATGGAATTGGCAGACATTTGATCTGGAGCCCCTTGGACGCCAGCTAAACGATATCGATGCTTCGTATTTTGAAAAACCCATTGCCGCGAGGGACCGTCGCTCATGATGGCGCGATGATATGGTCACCGCAGGGTCATCCACCTCGGATATCGAGTGGAACGCGCATTCCCGAAATCGACGGCGCGCGCGGAATGGCAGCCCTGGCTGTTGTCGTTGCTCATTACTTTGGCGAGGTCAAACACGGGCTCCCCGGCCTCACTATCGGCTGGATGGGTGTCAACCTGTTCTTTGTACTCTCGGGCTTCTTGATCGGCTCCATCATTCTTGAGCGCAAAGATTGTCCAAATTTCTTTTGGGTGTTCTATATCCGGCGCTCGCTTCGTATCTTCCCGATCTACTTCACGACGCTGGCGGTGACCCTGGGATTTGTATGGCTGCATGGTCCAACGTCATGGGCCGGCGAGCCTCTGCCTGCGTTTTCCTATTTCACGTTCACGCAGAATTTCGTGATGGCGCTGCGAGGCGACTACGGAACATATTGGCTTCTGCCGACCTGGACGCTGGCGGTCGAAGAGCAATTCTATCTGACGATCCCATTGATCATCACTCTATTGCCTCCGCGTTGGCTGTTGCCGGCTATCCTCGGTGGCATCACGGTAGGCTGTGCCACGCGCGCTTCGTTCTATTGGATCGGCGACGATATCTCGGGCCAGGTGCTGCTGTTCAGCCGCGGTGATGTCCTGTTGACAGGCATCCTCGCCGCTTATGTCCATCAGCGATACGTGCTCAGTGAAATGGTTCTTCGCCTGATCCCGTTGGCGGCCGTGGTCGGAGTGCTGCTGGCGGCAGCCCAATTCCTCACCGCCGGTGGGAATCTCCTGTTTATTGCCAGTCCAATCCTGATGGCCCTGCTGTTTGGCGCATATCTGTTGCTCGCGCTTCTTGCGAATGTTCGGAGCCATCTCCTACGGCCTCTATCTCATTCACCAGCCGGTCGCCGGCGCCATGCACGGCCTCCTGCTTGATGCGCGACCGGACATCGCAACGGGGCCGCAAGTCATGGTGACTTTCGCCGCCCTGTCGCTGGCGATAGGACTTGCGTGGGTCTCGTCCACGTTGATGGAGGCCCCTTTGCTTCGATTGGGACGCACCTGGCGCTATGATGGATAGGCGGTGGCGCAAGATCTAGTTTGATCGCACGAGCGGCTCGAGGCGTCGCTATCTGCATAGACACCTGCTGGAATTATATAGAACGCCGGGGGCGCCGACGCTTCCATCAATGTCCACCCGATTGCCGAAAATGCCGTTCCCCACCAGATCACGAGCAAAGCGATGATCACCGGGAACGAGTGCGGAATCGCGTCGAGCCGGCTCCAGTTGCGGGCGGCGAGAAGCACAGCCCAGGCATAACTTACCGACAGCATCATAATCAGCGATATCACTGCCAGATATTCGTACGGCCATTTCGGCGGCATCGACGGGACGACAAACAGATACGCTGCCCATAGCGCGATGAGTCCAAGGCCGATCAGCAGTCGAAATCGTTCCAGGGCCCGGCACTGCATCGCATTCCAACTGCTCGGATATAGTGGGCGAACGCCCGTGCTTTCCTGGCGAAAAAAGATCGCTGTCCTCATCAAAAAGCCGGCCCCCACGACCACAATCAGGCCGATCAGGCTGAACTGGGTGGACAGATCTAACTCGGCGTGACGCATCGGAAGCGAATCCCCCGCGAAACTCACAGAAACATGTTTGTCGAATTAAACCCGCGAATGCAATCGGCTTTCATCGAAGATCGGCGGGCTTTAAAGGCGTTTTAATCGACTCTGGCGTGAATGAAATTAGCGTTAGCCCATAAGTATATGTAATTATTAGCAAAGATCCTTCGGACGGCTCCGCCTAACGGCCTGGCCCCAAGGCGCAAATTAACGTCGTTCGACGCCAGGCAAATTCACCACATGGCCGAGATTGGTCGGCTCTGGTATAGATTGGCGTTTTTGGGGTTACCGGATGGACCCGCTTGGACTGAAAATTATTCTAGTCACCTGTCTTGTTTTCGTGCCGCTCGAGCGTTTGTTCGCGTTGAACGGCGAGCAGAAAATCTTTCGGCCGGGATGGGCGAACGATGTCATCTTCCTGCTGTTGAACGGCCTGGTGGTAAAGCTTGCTATGCTCGCCGTCATTGTGGCGAGCCTGTTTGTCGCGGCGCGGGTCGTTCCCGCATCCGTTCAAGATTCGGTCG
>WNGR01018381.1_pt1 | contig 10503 bp, 6 predicted proteins | sample 5407581 | NCBI WGS metagenome assembly WNGR01 (sample SAMN13153383, study PRJNA577476) | soil metagenome | isolation source: 80 cm soil or saprolite under Garry oak tree replicate 2 | place: USA:California | collected 2016-06-15 | reverse complement strand
AAAACAGGATAATAGCCTATAAATTCCTAAGATTGGCGTCATCGCATCCCGTTAATTAGAGGCGTTGAAAATATGGGTGTGACCACCTGAATGGCTACAGAATTTACGTTTCTCAAGATTTAGCTTGACACTCTTTAACTCTTGGTACTACCTTTGCCTCGTTCAACGACAGGCGTCGAAAACGTTTACCAGTCGAAGGCTGTCTTGGAAAATTCAAGAGCTGAGGGACGAAAATGAAAGCTCGCAAACTTATTACAAGAATCCAGAATGTAATGGTTCTGGTTCTCCTTCTAGGAGCAGCCTTGTCCACCTATGGCCAGGTGGAGTCGGGACGCTTCGTCGGACGCATTATCGATGTTCAGGGAGCCTCCGTGCCCCACGCAATCGTGAAGGCAACGAATACAGGCACGAATATTGTGCAAAGCGCCATTACGGACTCGTCGGGAGATTTCGTAATTACGCCCGTATCGGCTGGAGTGTATTCACTCAGTGTTACGGCGACGGGTTTTCAGACGATCAACGCGTCAAACATTGAAGTCCAGGTCGGTCAGATCGTTCGCGAAGACCTCGAATTGAAAGTTGGCGAAGCGACCACAACAGTTGAGGTATATACCGATGTTCCGCTGCTGAGTACAGACAGTGCAACGCTCGGCACGGTTATGACCAACCAGCAGGTAACAAGCCTGCCGTTAAATGGACGCGGCTTTTACAAACTAGCTGAACTTACACCAGGTGCTGCCCTATTGCCTCCGACCGGGAATTCATTGGCAATCCGTCCCGAAATAGTGAATGGCAACACTATCAGCGGAATTCGCGGAAGCGCGATCTCGTTTCTGTTGGACGGTGTCGACGTGAGCGAACAGCATCAGGGAGGCACGTTTATCCAAACTTCGATCGATGCATTGCAAGAGTTCAGCGTGCAGCAAAGCCCCTATTCTGCGGAGTTCAACCGCGGCGGGGCGTTTTTCAATGCAACGACGAAGTCGGGCACGAACAGATATCACGGTGGAGTTTTTGAGTTCTTTCGCAACGAAAAATTGGACGCACGTAACTACTTTTCAGCAACAAGAGCGATTCTGAAGCGCAACCAATTTGGAGGCGATATTGGCGGGCCTCTGTCGATTCCGCATTTGTATAACGGCAAAGATAAGACCTTTTTCTTCGTCGACTACGAAGGGCAGAGGCTAAGACAGGGGTTAGTCGTCAACAGCACGGTGCCTACCGATGCGCAGCGACTCGGAGATTTCAGTGCTCCGGGATTGAAGACGATCTATGATCCTCTAACAACTCCCCGCACCCAGATCAGTTGCAACGGCGTGCTCAACGTAATCTGCCCGTCACGGATCTCCCCACAAGCATCCGCAGTACTGGCTTATTATCCGCACGCTAATAGTGGCGCAACGAGCTTTAAGGCGGTTCCGTCGCAGGGAATCGACTGGGACCAGGGAACTATACGCGTCGACCATCAATTTAATTCATCGAACCGACTTTTCGCGCGCTGGATCTATGTCAACAATCGCGAGTCGGATCCTAATGCCGCACCGCTGTTGAAGACCGCGTCGCTCACGTCCAACGGTTACGATATTGCGGTTGGGCTAATCACTAATATCGGAGCAAACAAGGTCCAGGACTTCAGGGTGCATTATCTGCCTAGTCATGTAAGACTTTCCGCATTTCTTCAAGGTCCTGACTTCAACACAGTGAACGGCATTCAAGGATTCAACCAGTTGCTGCGGCCGGGGACTGGAGGCTCATTTCCGGACTATTCCTGGAGCGGCTACGCCGCACTTCAAGGGTCTGCTTTCGATCAGCGCCCAAAATCTCAAGATCGTACGGTGTTTGAACCGACCGATAACTTCACGATCCTTAAGGGGCGCCACTCTTTGAAGTACGGGGTTCTGGTTCGCTACTACCAGTGGATTGGCTATGACAGCTCGAACTACGTGGGAATCTTTAACTTCACGGGAACTGAGACGCAAAACTCCGCGGCAGCGGGCGGTGATTCGTTCGCGGACTTTCTGCTGGGATATCCTGCGTCGGTGGCTCGTGCGTATCCTGCAAATAACTTTGGCGGACAGCGTTGGTACCAGCAATACTTTGTCCAGGACGACATACGTGTTAATCCCAAACTGACCGTAAACATTGGTCTCCGTTATGAGTATTCGCCTTGGCTAAACGGTTACAAGGGACAACTTGGCACCTTCGACCCCACGAAGACCAAACCGATTATTGTCGAGGGAAATACAAGCCAGGTTGATCTGACGTCCCAGTACGCGGCCCCTGCGGCCTACCAGTTCTTCGGACAATATATTCAGACCAGCAGTCAAGCCGGCCTGCCCTATTCCATCACCTATACCGATCGTACGCAGTTCGGGCCGCGCGTAGGTTTTGCGTGGCAGCCCTTGGGCCCTGATACGGTGATTCGCGGCGGCTTCGGTATGTTCTATGAGCCTGAGGGAACCAGCGGCCGCGTGAATCGAAACATACTGCCGTTCCTGCTGGCAGAGACTGTCAACCAGACGCAGAACGTGGTTCCGAATCGCACAACTGCGAACTTCTTCTTGGGATCCCAGCTCGGATCGGCACTCTCCAACCCATCCCTCTTGCCAACACTCACTCATCTGAAGATGGGACGAAACCAGCACTATAGCTTAAGCGTGCAGCAGCAACTTTCACCAAAGACCGTCTTTGATATCGCGTACGTTGGAAATCATGGGTTGCATCTGCAGGCTACCAATGATTTCAATGATCCGTCTCCTGCGGCTGGTGCGGTCCAAGGACGTCGTCCTTTCCAGCCGTGGGGCGCGATCACCTTCCAATCGCAAGACCTTGGAACAACGTATCAGGCTTTGCAAGCGAAGCTCGAGCGCCGTGTCAGTGACGGGATCACGGGGCTAATTTCTTACACATGGTCGAAGTTCATGCAGTCGAACCAGTCTCCCGCATTGGGTGGAAACATTGGATATGAGAGAACGTACTCCCCTTTCAATACACCGCAAAACCTGGCGATGAGCGGGAGTTATCAACTGCCGGTGGGACGTGGCAGAAAGTACATGGCCAATAGCAGTCATTTTGTGGATGCAGTGATTGGAGGATGGCAACTTCAGACCATTATTGTTCTGCGAAGTGGAACTCCGTATACACCTATCGTTTCGACAGATAGAGCTAATACCGGTGTTGGATCGCAACGGCCGAACATAAATCCGGCCGGCGGATCACCCACTTTCCACAAGTCATTGTCGAGTTGGTTTGACAAGACGGCTTATGTCGTGGCGCCGCAGTTCACATATGGGCAGGTAAAGGCTTTTACATTGCAATCAGACAAATTCCGGCAGTATGATGCTTCAATTTTCAAGAATTTCGCTCTACCCGGAGAATCAGTGCTGTCTTTCCGCGTCGAATTTTTCAACCTGCCAAACACAACCAGCTTCAACGCTCCCAGCGCAACCATTGATGCATCAACCTGCTGCACCGTGACTTCGACTTCTATTCCGTCTCGTGACATTCAACTGGCACTGAAGTACAACTTCTAACAACATAAGGCCCAAAACCGATGCGAAAGCTTGCAATTACCTTGATCTGTGCCGCCGCGATGAATGCGGCGGCACAGATGTCAGAATCGACTCCAGTATCCATCCAAGTTGACCTCGCGAAGGCACAGGGGCCGTATACGCCCATCTACAGCTGGTTTGGATATGACGAATCGAACTACACAACAATGAAGTACGGGAAATTGCTATTGGCCGAGTTGCACGATCTGAGCCCAGTGCCGGTCTACATCCGTGCACATCACTTGCTGACCTCAGGCAATGGAGTAGCAGAGCTGAAGTGGAGTTCATCGAACGTCTTCACGTTCGACGCAAACGGCAAACCAGTATATGACTTCACGATTACTGACCGGACCTTTGACGAGTTCAAAAAAGCAGGTGTCCGCCCGATGGTTGAACTGGGGTTTATGCCGAAAGATCTTGCTGCGACGGTTCCTGGCGTGAGCGACTATCAGATTCACTATCCGGGAAGCACCATCTCTGGAGCTTCCAACAATCCTCCGAAGGACTATGCGGTCTGGGGGGAGTTGGTGAGAAAGTACACAGAGCACCTGGTGCAACGGTATGGCAAGGAACAGGTCAGCACTTGGTATTTCGAGGTTTGGAACGAGCCGGATATCGCCTACTGGCACGCCACTCCTGAAGAGTACGACAAACTCTACGACTACGCTGTGGCAGGCGTTCGCGCTGCGCTGCCAAATGCGATTGTGGGCGGCCCCGCGAGTACCGGACCTGCTTCGGAAAAAGCGAGCCTGTTTCTCGATGGCTTCTTGAAGCATTGCATGAATGACAAAAGTGCGGCGACCGGTAAGCCCATTCCACTGGACTTCATCTCATTTCACCCGAAGGGCCGACCGACGGTCGTAGATGGACATGTGCGGATGGGGCTGGAGAATGAATTGAAAGCTGCTGGTGAAGGATTTCGGATCGTCGCAAAATACCCGAAGTATATCCATCTTCCAATCATTTTGAGCGAAGCCGATCCCGAAGGCTGCGCGGCCTGCTCGATGAAGGTGAATCCATCGAACGCGTATCGGAACGGCCCGCTCTACCCGGTGTACACGGCGGTGGCTATCAAGGGCCTCTTCGCTCTGCAGGATCGGTACAAGGTAAACTTGATCTCCATGCTGTCGTGGTCTTTCGAGTTCGAAGACAAAGAATACTTTGAAGGGTTTCGAACACTTGCAACGAACGGAGTGGACAAACCGGTAATCAATGTCTTCCGGATGGCAGGCTTGATGTCCGGACAGCGCGTCAGCACGAGCAGCACGGGGCAGGTTTCGCTGGACGATATTCTCAATACGGGCGTGCGGCAGGCACCTGACGTCGACGCCTTCGCGACGAAGGCTGACGATGAGGCTGCGGTGTTGTTGTGGAACTACCATGACGACGATGTGCCGGCCCCGGGCGCGACCGTGCAGGTAACGATCACGGGAATTCCAGCGGGAGTAAACAAAGTATTGCTGCAGCATTATCGGATCGACGAGACACACAGCAATTCGTACGCCGTATGGAAGAAGATGGGATCTCCGCGGTCGCCGACGGCAGAGCAATATTCACGTTTGAAGGACGCAGGACAGCTGCAGCTTCTGAGTTCTCCGGAGTGGCTGGACGTGAGTGATGGCAAGGTAATGACTGCAACGTCACTCCCCCGTCAGGCCACATCGCTGATGCGTCTGAAGTGGTGATTCCGTGGCGACCATGTTGAGAAACGCCAAACAAGCGGTGCAGTCCAGCTCGAGAGATATGCAGTGGTATTTCGTTGCATTGGTGACAGCGGCGATTGCCATCAGTTATTTCGATCGACAGACACTGCCTGTCGCCATCTCGGCGATTCAGCGGACGATACTGCTCAACGACCAGCAGTTTTCGTGGTTGCAGTTTGCGTTTCTAATCCCCTATGCACTGCTGTATGCAGCAGGGGGACGGATGCTGGATATTGTGGGGACCCGTCGAGGCTTCATTCTGATCATGCTGTGGTGGTCAGGGGCCTGTGCGTTACATGGCCTCGCGATGAACTTCGGGTGTTTGTTAGTGGCTCGCTGCCTACTGGGGATGGGTGAAGTCGGGGCTTTCCCTGCGGCGACGAGAGTTGTGGCGGAGTGGATTCCGCCGCATCAGCGATCGACAGCAATGGGCATTATCAACGCAGGAACCGCGGTGGGATCAGTTTTGGCGCCGCCGCTGATCGGCATAATTCTGCTGACGGCGGGATGGAGGATGGTGTTCTTCGCGGCCGGAGCGATCGGGTTTGCATGGGTCATTTGGTGGTCGGTCGTCTATCGCGGCAACAGCGAGACTTCGATCGCCACCTTGGATGCGCGGCTGGTTGCCCGGCAGCTATCGTTTACGGACGTGCTAGGCATGCGTCGGGTGCAGGTGCTGGTCTTCGCCAAGTTCATGAGCGATTCAGCTTGGTATTTCTACCTGTTCTGGTTGCCGAAGTATCTCTACGATGTACGCGGCTTTGACATAAAGCATGTTAGCTACTACGCGTGGATACCATATGCGGCGTCCGGAGTTGGAAGCTTCCTGGGGGGATGGCTGTCCAGCGCCCTGCTGAGGCGGGGGCGGTCACTGGATTTCTCTCGAAAGTTTGTTCTCGGTCTCAGCGCACTGTTCATGCCTGTGGTCATGCTGGTCCCGCACGTACCTGTCGGATGGGCATTAGTGTTATTCAGCGTTGCATTTTTCTGTCAGCAGTCATGGTCCGGCTTGATTATGACTTTGCCCGCCGACATCTTTCCGCTGTCCGCGGTCGGATCTGTGTCGGGGCTGATCGGATTTGGCGGTGCCATCGGAGGTGCTGTGTTTGGCGTCGTCGCTGGTTTCCTGCTGGGGCACGGATTCGGATATGGAACATTGTTTTTTATCGTTGGGACCTTTCATCTCATCGGATTTCTAGCCATCCTGTTGCTGGGAGGCAGGGTGCAACCACTTAAGACTCCAGATTTATTGCCAATATAGAGAGCCAATTATGAAAATCACCGAAGTGCGGACACGCGTTGTTCAGTGGGAAGGGAAGACCATACCGTTGCCCGCCCACTTTTGCACAAATCCGATGGACCTGGTTATGTTCCGGGAAGCATCGATGGGCAACTTTGCATTTCATGGATGGGTACTGGTGGAAATATTTACGGACGCCGGGCTGGTCGGGCTGGGCAATGCCGCATTGTCCCCTCTGGTGACCAAGGCTTGCATTGACACCTATCTAAAGCCGCTCCTGTTAGGAGCGGACCCTTGGGACACCGAGTATCTGTGGCAGCAGATGTATCGCCGGACGATGGCCTTCGGGCGCAAAGGGGTCGCAATGACGGCGATCAGCGCAGTCGATATCGCCTTGTGGGATCTGCTGGGAAAATCGGCTCAACAGCCTGTGTACCGGTTGTTAGGAGGTCGCACAAAAAAACCTATCCCCGTTTATGCAAGCCGTCTTTACAGTATGCCGCTGGACGAGTTGCGGGTTTACATGGGTTGGACGCTCGACTACGCAAAGCGCATGCTGCCGCTGCTGGAGCCATTTCATCTGCGGTGGCTGGAGGAGCCTGTCATCCCCGACGACACCCGCGGATACAAAGAGCTGAAGGCGTACGGGCACGTGCCGATTGCGGGCGGAGAACATGAGTTCACGGTCTTTGGCTTTCGCGATCTGCTCGAAGCGAACGCACTTGACTATATTCAGTTCGACACGAACCGCGTTGGTGGTATCAGCCAGGCGCGCAAGATCTCGGCACTGGCGGAGGCATATCAGATTCCGGTCGTGCCGCATGCAGGCCAGATGCATAACTACCATGTGGTAATGGCCAGCCTGAATTCACCTATGGCCGAGTTCTTTCCCAAGGTCGACGTTGAAGTGGGCAATGAACTGTTCTGGTATATCTTCGATGGCGAACCTGTTCCGGTGGATGGATACATTGACCTCGATGAAAACACTCCTGGCCTCGGCCTAACCGTGAACGAAGAGTCTCTGAAACGCTTCAAGATTATTGAGTAAGGCATAAGGAGAGGAATGATTCATCTTGTTCAAATCAGCAATGGTTCGTCGCGCCGAGTAGCGATTGTGGAAGAGCCTCGCCTTCACTGTCTTACTGAAGTGCACAGCGTGTACGAACTGGCGCAGCAATGTTTGGGTCTCGGTCGTCAACTGAGTGAGCAAGCGATTGCGCTTGCGAACGGCGAACTACTCGACTACGACGCGATTTATTCGGGAGCCTCAGAGTGGCATCTGCTCGCACCGATCGACGTACCTGGCGCATCGTCTCGCTTGACAATCGCCGGCACGGGCCTGACACATCTGGGAAGCGCGAAGGAGCGGCAGTCCATGCATCTCACAGATGCTGCGACGGCAGCTGAGACGGTGACTGACAGCATGCGTATGTTTCAGTGGGGCATTGAAGGCGGGCGCCCCGCGGAAGGCAAGATTGGAATTGCCCCGGAGTGGTTCTACAAGGGCAATGGTTCCATGTTGCGGGCGCCGTTCGCTCCTTTGACGATACCCGCCTACGCTGAAGATGGTGGGGAAGAGGCAGAGCTGGCCGGGATCTACGTCATTGGTGGGGATGGCACGCCGTATCGCCTTGGAATGGCCACCGGCAACGAGTTCTCCGATCACCAATTCGAGAAACGCAATTATCTCAATCTCGCGGGCTCGAAGCTGCGCACCTGCAGCCTAGGGCCTGAGCTTGTGGTTGGTGCGGGGTTTCAGGCGGTTGCAGGAGAGGTCCGGATCGAGCGCGGAGGAGATACGATCTGGTCGAAGCAAGTGGCGACCGGGGAGGAAAATATGTGCCACAGTCTCGCCAACCTCGAGCACCACCACTTCAAGTTTGAAGGACATCGGCAGCCGGGTGACGTGCACGTACATTTCTTCGGCGCACACTCGTTGAGTTTTGGCGAAGGCGTTGTGCTGAAGGACGGCGACTGGGTGGACGTGCGTTACGACGGATTCGGACGAGCTCTGCGCAACTCGATTCGAGTAGAGGCGAAAACCGCAAACCGCCAGGTTACGGTGCGTTCGCTTGCGTGAGAAAAAGTACAAGAGGAGCGCTTTCATGGGTGAAAATATGGCGATACTTGGGCTTGGAACGATGGGTGCCGGAATGGCGACAAATCTGCTGAAAGCTGGTTTTTCGCTGAGCGTCTATAACCGCACGGCGGCGAAGGCCCAGGCGCTGATCGATGCAGGCGCGCGGTTCGCTTCGACGCCAGCCGAGGCCGCCAAAGATGCATCGGCAATCATCAGCATGCTGGCGGATGACGCGGCGTCACGCGAGGTTTGGCTGGGCAAGGATGGGGCGCTTGATGCTGTGAGGGAGGGCGCGATTCTTATTGAGTCGAGTACAGTGAGCCCGGGATGGGTCGCTGAGTTCGCGAGGTTGGCCGAACAGCACGGAGCGGACTTACTGGACGCTCCAGTGACAGGTAGCCGCACGCAAGCCGAAGCCGGCCAACTCTCATTTCTGGTAGGTGGTAAAGATACTGCGTTGGCAGGGGCCACACCGGTTTTAAAGGCCATGAGTAAAGAGATCGTTCATCTGGGTCCCGTGGGAAGCGGGGCGAAGATGAAGTTGATTAATAACTTTTTATGTGGAGTGCAGGTGGCCTCGCTGGCAGAAGGTCTTGCGTGGATCGAGCGCAGCGGGCTCGACCGCGATAAAGCGCTCTCCGTCTTGAAGGCAGGCGCCCCGGGTAGCCCGCTACTCGCTGCGATCTCGGCCCGCATGGCCAATCAAACTTACACCGTAAACTTTCTGCTCAAACTGATGACGAAGGACCTTCTCTACGCACAGAACGAGGCAGCGCAATGCGACGTTGATCTGAAGACGGCTGAGGTGGCGCGAAGCCTCTTTGAAACTGCCATTGAGCAAGGATTCGGCGACAAAGACATGGCGTCAGTGATCGAACCGATCCGCAAAAAAGTAGTTCATCAGACATGAATGCTTTGACAAGAATTAGTCCAATTCATCAAAAGTCCTGTGGAGATCGAACTATGAAGCGCGTTGTCATTCTCTGTAATCTCCTGCTCTGTCTGTATCGTGCATCTGCACAGGATGCTACGCGGCCGGTGTATCTGGATCCATCAAAGCCAACTGAGCAGCGAGTCGCCGATTTGATCGGGCGAATGACCTTGGAGGAGAAGGCGCAACAGCTAAATCATTTGAATTTTGGCATCCCGCGTCTCAAAGTTGCGGCATGGGGTGGATGGAATCAGACCCTGCACGGCGTGTGGTCGAAGCAGCCGACAACGCTGTTCCCGGCTGCGATTGCGATGGGCGCGACGTGGGATCCGGCGTTGGTTCAAACCATCACTGGTGCGATGTCGGACGAAGCCCGCGCTCTGTATAACATTGGCGCGGATGGCCCTCGTTCGAAGCATGGCCTCGTCTTTCGCTCGCCGGTGATCAACATAAGCCGCGATCCTCGCTGGGGACGAATTCAGGAAGTATTTAGCGAAGACCCCTTTCTTACAGGGCGCATGGGGGTTGGTTATATTCGAGGATTGCAGGGCGACAACCCGCACTACTTAAAAGTCGCGGCGACGGTAAAGCATTTTGCAGTAAACAACGTAGAAACGAACCGCCAAAGACTCTCCGCTCAGGTGGAGGAACGGAACCTGATGGAGTATTGGTTGCCCCATTGGAAGGCAGCGATTATCGAAGGCCATGCGCAATCGGTGATGGCCTCCTATAACGCGATCAATGGCGCCCCGGATGCAATCAACAAGTATCTGTTGACAGATATTCTGCGCGGGCAATGGAAGTTCGATGGCTTTGTGACCGACGATCTGGGTGGAGTCAACCTGCTCGTGGCAGCGCACCACATAACCGAGGACCCGGTGGTGGCCACCGCGGAAGCCATCAAGGCGGGATGCGACTCCGACGACCTGCAGTACGAGACGAATGTCCCTCTGGCAGTAAAGCGCGGCCTTCTGCAAACCGACGAAGTGGATCGCGCG
>WNGR01009009.1_pt1 | contig 10503 bp, 8 predicted proteins | sample 5407581 | NCBI WGS metagenome assembly WNGR01 (sample SAMN13153383, study PRJNA577476) | soil metagenome | isolation source: 80 cm soil or saprolite under Garry oak tree replicate 2 | place: USA:California | collected 2016-06-15 | reverse complement strand
TTAAGTAAGACACCAGATAATTGTTGTTCTCGATGGTGTATGCGAAGTTTCCAGTCGGCGACACCGCGATGATATAGGCCCCGGCCAGTTTTGCTGTGGGTGATGACTTCGCCAGCTTCAGCATTCCGGAAGTCGGGCTGATCTCATACGTCAAGATCGAATTTGAGCCCGCCGCATAGAGATAACTCCCGGCTGGATCAAGGGCAATGCCGCCACCGTAACCAGAGGCTACAGTTTGCACCAAGTAAGAGCGCCAGAATTGCCATCGATACTAAAGGTATAAAGGTTGAAAATATCCTGAAGGTAGAGAAATTTCCCCGTCGAGTCTGTAGTGATGCCAGTACACGGGTTGATGACCGTCGAACTAGTGAAAAATGGTGTGCCAGCTACGTCAGTCAATACTCCTGTTGAGCTAAGGTTGTAGGCAAAAACCTGATTGCCGCCCTCGCCTGGAAAGGCAGCATTCTGCCCTGCACGGTAAAGATAAACGTGGGTTCCGGAAGGATCGGCGGTCACCTTACCCGGCTGAATTTAGTCACATATGGCGATGGGCTTATTTCACTAAGCGCCCCCGTCGTGGCATCGATCGCGAACACATGCAACATAAGGGCCGCGTTATCGGCAACAATCAAAAATCGATTCTGCAGGTCGTGGGTGACGATGGTGGGATTCAGGCCAATCGCAACTGGAAAACCGCTGAGAGGAGTTAGCGCTCCGCTTGATGGATTTACTGCGTAGCCGGATAAGCTTGCACCTTGGTTGCCTGTGTAGACAAACTTTGGCTTCGCCGTAACGGTCGGTGACGATGTCGTTGGAGGTGTAGGTAAGGTTGTGGGTGGAAGCACGGGTGCAGAAATGTTCGTTGTCCCGTTCGAGCAGCCGAACAGACAGCCCAGCAGATAAATGGCGGCAATAAAAGGAAGACAGCGTTGCAAGGTGTTCATAAAAGCTCAATTTGCACCCACTATACCATTCCCCACGCATTGTAAAAGGGAACATCACGAAGGCGAGGATAGCAATGGCCAGATCAGCGATCCAACGATATTTTGCGGGGCTTTCAAGAAACACGTTTCTTCTCGCTTTCGCGAGCCTGTTCGCTGATATTTCCGCGGAGATGCTCTACCCGGTCATGCCCGTTTTTCTGACGCAAACGCTGAAAGCAACTGGTAGCATCGTTGGCCTAGTGGACGGCTTTGCTCAGGCCGCGCAGAATATCGTGCAGGTTTTTTCCGGCGCACTCTCGGACAAGTTGCAAAGGCGAAAACCCATCGCGCTGGCGGGATATCTCGTGGCGGCGGTCGCCAAGCCACTGATGGGACTTTCCACAGTTTGGCAAGGCGCGTTCGGCGCACGGTTGCTGGACCGGGTTGGCGCCGGCACACGCTCTGCTCCGCGCGATGCCCTCATTGCATCTTCGGTGGATGAAAAAGACCGAGGCAGAGCTTTTGGGATTGAAGGCTTTGGCGACAATGCAGGCGCGTTCCTCGGGCCGCTGATCGCCGTCTTCCTCCTCTACTCGCTGCACATCGGCATACGGTCCGTGTTCTATCTGGCTCTCATCCCCGGCCTGCTGGCCTTTTTCATGGTCCTGCTGGTGAAAGAGAGCCCCGCGGCGGTGACCTCCAAATCGAAGATCGATGTCAGCCCGCTGCAGTTTCCAAACGACTACTGGAGATATCTCCTTGTGACCGCATTGTTCGGACTAGGCAACTCGAGCAACGCATTTCTGATCCTGCGGACACAAGATATCGGGGCCTCTCTGAAAACGACCATTTTGATATATGCGGCGTTCAATCTGGTGGCGGCCCTGATTTCGTATCCTGCGGGATATCTTTCCGACACCTGGGGAAGAAAGCATGTCCTGCTCGCTTCATTCGTCATCTTCGTAATCGTTTATCTCGGCTTCGCCCTGACGCGAAATATCTTTCTCGTCGCCGCGCTGTTTGTCTTCTACGGACTATATCAGGGGATATTTCGCGCTGTCGGCAAAGCGTTTGCATCGGATTTCGTGCCAGACCATCTGCGCGCCAGCGGCGTCGGTTGGTACAACACGACGGTCGGCTTGCTGCAACTCGTGGCGAGCGTCGTCGCCGGGCTGCTTTGGGATCGGATTGGCCATACGGCCGTGTTCTACTATGGTGCCCTCTTCGCAATCGTCGGCAGCATCGGATTGTGCCTATTGATTCCGTCGAAATATGAGCGGCGCAATGCAGCAGTGGCCAGATGAATTGAGACAACGAAGTCGAAGCAGATCATGGGAGGAAGATCGCCTGCGCGAGGGAAACTGAAATCGCTGTCCTGGCCTTCCTTCAGGGATTCTAATGTTTAGGAGAGCTGTGACCCGCTGTTCGTTTTCGTTGTCCTCAAATGAAACGCCGAACGTTCAGAATAGATTCCTAACCAGAGTTGCGTCAGAGGAAGCGGCGTCCTGCCAGAATCATAAGATCACTTCGCACCACTCGGATCTCAGCCACCTGATTATTCTAGGGAACAACGCCGCACAAGATTCGCTCAGTACCGACACCTCAATCTTGGATCGAGTCGCTCTGCGGTTGGCATCGGTGTGGAACCTCATACCGCACGCCGCCGTACGTCAAGGGAAAAGTCTCCGCCACCAAGACATGCAATCGCGATGAGTCCAAACAACATGCAGAAGTCCGTGCGTCCCTCGTGCATTGTAGGCCAGAAGCCCTGCTTGAAGAGCATCGGCACCTTGGTCGTCGCGATGGCAACGAGGATGTCGACGAGTAGAGGGATGACAGCAAGGATAGTGAAAAAGCCGAAGATGAGCATGCCGCCGCACACGATCTCTACGACGCCTACGAACGGAGCGGTTAACTGGGGCGTAGGAATGCCTATTTTCGCAAACCGCCCAGCACCAAGCGCGGCAGGAAATAGAAACTTCTGTATGCCTTCCGAAAGGAAGACACAGCCGACAAGGAGGCGAAGCAGAAGAAGCCCCAAAGCCGTCCTTTTATGTGCATTTATCATTTGTCCTCCGTCTGCAATTGCGTATTGCTAGACATAGTCGAACAAGCACATGAAGCCGTAATCCATATGAAGCTGCTGATGGCAGTGGAACAAGGTTGCTCCTGGGTTGTTGGCGACAAAGTCGATCTCGCTTTCTTGATAACCACCAACCATCACGACATCTTCATCACTCCTGAAGTCGGTTGCCCGGCGATCCGTGTCAGTTCGAAGCTGTGTCTGTGCAGGTGTATCGGATGGATATCATCACTTGCATTCTTCATGCGGATTCGATACCGCTTGCCTTCGCGAAGATGGAACTGCGGCTGTACCATCATCTGCTCCATCGGGTAGGACATTCCATTGATCGTCCACCGATTGAATCCTTCGTTCGTGGCATTCTGCTTTTCAAAGGTCATATCGACGACTTCGTCCGGTTCCGCCGTGGCAGCGGTGGGGTTACCGAAATGTGTATAGTTCCACTTGAACGGCCTTGGCGCGATCCACTGCGGTCTGCCCTTGTAGCCTGCATACTCTACGACGATTCCCATGCCGTGCTTGCGGTCGCCATCCGAGAGATCGCCCATCACCCAGACTCCCGGATGGTTCATTTCAACAATTGCGGAGACACGCTCCGCCGTTCCTAACCATAGGCCGGGAACGCGGACTGGTTTAGGAAGAGGGTTCCCGTCCATCGCGACAATAAGGAATGTATGTCCCGGCAGAGCAAGACTCCGAATCTCGCCTGCGCTTCCGTTCAGAACATGGAACAGAACGCGCTCGCCTTGTTTCACGCGAACCGGATCACCATGACCAAGCATCCGTCCGTTGATGGTGAAGGAGTCGTATCCAACCTCGTAGCTGTGCGGCATCCCCTTAGCGAGCGAAGCATTCATTGTGCTTTCGCCGGTCCGCTTGAGCGCGGGGACTGTCTGAGCTGGCGAAAGAAAATTCATCGCCATATCCCCGCCGCGACTGAGTGTTGGCTGAAACTCCTTCATCGTGAGAAAAACTTCGCGATCGTACCGTCCCGGATCGTTTTTGGGCTCGATATAAACCGGACCGACCAAGCCGCTGTACTGACCCGCTGCCAGGTTTGCTCCAGCGCGAACGTGCGTGTGGTAGAAGCGGAAGCCGGACGGCCGAGGCACAAACGAGATTCGCCGGCTGCCATGCGGCGGGATGAACGGCGTTCCTTCCTCCGCTGCTCCATCTACGTCCGTCGAGACAAACTGACCGTGCCAATGCAACTGCTCAGGCGTGTCGGTCTCATTGTGAACATCTACGGTCACCCTCTGGTCTTCTTTGAATCGGAGTAGAGGACCGGGAAACTGCCCGTTGTATGTCGTCACCGAGACAATGCGGTTGGGAGCAAGTTCAAGTGGCGTGGAAGCAATCGTGAGAGCGTAGTCCGCCTTGGTGCCGGTCGGATCGCTCTTCGATGATTGACTGAACAGATGACCTGTTCGCAATAGCGAGGCTCCCGCAACCGCACCGACAGTCCTAAGGAAGTCTCGGCGGGATAATTGAGATCGTGTCATGACCTTCCACCTTTACTGAGAGGACCTACGCGGGCGTTGTTAGAAGAAGTTGACCTGCAAGGCTGTTCTGGCGTCGTCAGGACATCGTCATCCTTCCGAAGGAAGAATACAACGAGAGTGTCTTTCACCGCTGCGAAGAGGAACTCTCAGGCGCGCCGAATCCCCGCCTCCGTAAACAAGCCGCACAACTCGGATTTCAGGTAGTTCCCACAGCGAACAGTTAATGCTCCTTGGTTTCGGCCCAGAGGAAGTGACCTAGGTTATAGGACTGGGAACATTTTTGCTTACATTCGAATCTCGCCAAAGTGAACGTCGCGGGGTTCTTCACTTTGGGGTAAAGGTGCGCAACGTCGCTCAGATCAAGCTCGATTACTACCCTCTGCCCTAGCTGCGACCGCGAACGTCGCGAAACTGAATCCAGAGCAAAAAGAGAAATCTCCCCTCTGGACACTCCTAGGGAGGAAGGAAAAGGGTTGCAAAAACGAGGTTCCTCGCGCCCCTGGTTGTAGGTGTTTTCGTGACAAAGACCTGTGTCTTCGCTCGACCTCGCGCCTCGCGTACACTGCATTCATCATGAGTTCGCCTTATCTCCTACTAGCGGCTGTGCCGGGGTTAACTAGCCCTCTTGCCGAGTGGCGGGTCACTGCCGGCTACGCTGTCTTTGTGGTCAGCTACTTCGTGTTCGCTTTGGGCAAACTGCCCGGCATGAAGATCGATCGCCCTGGCATGGCCATCATTGGTGCCGTGCTGATGGTTGCCTTTCATATTGTTCCTGCTGCCGAGGCGCTGCGCTTCATTGACTTCAGCACGCTGGTACTGCTGTTCTCCATGATGCTGGTGGTCGGCTACCTGCATCTGGCAGGCTTCTTCGAGTGGATCACAGAGCAGATCATCAAGCATATGAAACCGCGCCACTTGCTACCCACCATCATCTTCATCACCGGCGTTCTCTCAGCGTTTTTCGTCAACGACATCATCTGTCTGGTCATGGTTCCGTTCACACTTCTCGCTACGCGTCGCATGGGATTGAAGCCGCTGCCATACCTGCTTGCCGTGGCGACTTCGGCCAACATCGGCAGCGTCGCTACCATCACCGGAAACCCACAGAACATGCTGATCGGCTCGTTCTCCGGCCTAACCTACCGCTACTTCATCTGGCGTTTAGGACCGATAGCCCTCATCGGCCTGCTGCTGGATTGGCTGATCATCCGCCAAATGTGTGGCAACGATTATGTCCCTGAAGAAGCCGACGGTATCAAGGCTGTTACGCCACACGTTTCTGCCCGCGAGTTGTACAAGCCTGCCATCGTGATTGCTCTCGTGCTTGGCGGCTTTATTGCGGGTGTTCCGCCGGCCATGATGGCTGCCATCGGGGCTGCCCTCATGTTGATCACGCGCACGCGCAATCCGCGGTTGGTTTACGACGAAGTCGATTGGGGGTTGCTAGTGTTTTTTGTTGGTCTATTCCTGATCGTGGGCGGTGCGGAAAACTCCGGTTTGACCCGCTACCTATTCGAGATCGCTGACCGCTTTAATCTTCAGAGCGTGGGTATCTTTACGGCTGTAACCGCGGTGTTGTCGAACGTGGTCAGTAACGTACCAGCAGTAATGCTGCTCAAGTCGCTCGTACCGGCTTTTCGCGATCCGCACACGGGTTGGCTGGTACTTGCAATGGCCAGCACTCTAGCCGGAAACCTGACAATTACAGGTTCAGTCGCGAACCTGATCGTCGTGGAACGAGCGCACGGCGAAGTGCACATCGGTTTTGGGGACTACTCACGAATCGGTATTCCAGTCACGTTGGCGACGCTCGCGGTTGGATGGGCCTGGCTGGCCTGGGTGCATTGAGCCGGAGATCTGATTCCGGGCGGATGACGGGCCATCCGGAAACTAACCACGCATTCTTCGTATAGAAGGCCTAGAGCGGATTCAGAGAAGAAGTACCCGGACGAAAAAACAACCGCAGGTCCTTCGACTCCGCAACTCGCAAAAACGCGAGTTGCTCCGCTCAGGATGACACTTTATTTTTGGTCTATCAATCTTGGAACCGCTCTACTCTAAGGGAGAATCCAGACTTTTTTGTGAATGCGGTCAGTACACCTTTTCTTCCAGCATCTGCAGCAGGTAGTGGCTGTAGGTGCTCTTGGCAATCTTCGCAGCGAGAGCCCGCAGCTGGTCTGCATCGATATAGCCCAGCCGGTAGACGATCTCCTCGGGGCAGGCTACCTTGAGCCCCTGCCGCTTCTCGATGGTGTGGATGAACGTCGCCGCCTCCAGCAGCGAGTCGTGGGTACCGGTATCCAGCCAGGCGATGCCGCGCCCGACGACCTGCGTGCGCAACTGTCCGCGCTCCAGATACCAGCGGTTCACATCCGTAATCTCCAGCTCACCGCGGGGCGAGGGCTTCAGCCCCTCGGCTATCGCAACCACCTGAGCGTCGTAGAAGTAGATTCCCGTCACCGCATACCGCGACTTCGGCTTCGCAGGCTTCTCCTCGATCGAGATGGCACGCCGCTGGTCATCGAACTCGACCACGCCGTAGCGCTCGGGATCCTGCACCGGATAGGCGAATACCGTGGCGCCATCCTTGTTCGCTGCCGCCTCGCTGAGCATCTTCACAAGATCGTGCCCATAGAAGATGTTGTCGCCCAGGACGAGGCAACAGCCTTCGTCCGCGAGGAAGTCCTTACCGATGATGAAGGCCTGTGCCAAGCCATCGGGCGAGGGTTGCACGGCATACTCGAGCCGGATGCCCCACTGCTCTCCCGTACCCAGCAGCTGCTTGAAGCGCGGCGTGTCCTCCGGGGTCGAGATCACCAATATCTCCCGGATGCCCGCCAGCAGAAGCACGCACAGCGGGTAGTAGATCATCGGCTTGTCGTAGACCGGCAGCAATTGTTTCGAGACTGCCTGGGTCACCGGGTGCAGCCGCGTTCCGGAGCCGCCCGCAAGGATAATGCCCTTCATCGCGAGCCCTCCGCGGCAGTCGCCGCCGCCTCGCGTCCAGCATAGTTCTGCTTGACCCACTGCTGATAGGCTCCGCTGGTGATATCTTCCACCCAGGCCGCGTTCGCGAGATACCACTCCACCGTCTTGCGCAGGCCCGTCTCGAAGCTCTCCTGTGCCTTCCAGTCCAGTTCGCCTTCGAGCTTGCGCGCGTCGATGGCGTAGCGACGGTCGTGGCCGGGCCTGTCCTGCACGTACTTCACGAGCTGCAGATGCGGCTTGAACTTCGACTGCGGCACCAGCTCATCGAGCAGCGCGCACAGCGTCGTGACCACTTCGAGATTGCTGCGCTGATTGCCTCCGCCGACGTTGTACGTCTCGCCGATGCGACCGCGCTCGAGCACGGTACGCAGCGCACGGCAGTGGTCCAGCACAAAGAGCCAGTCGCGAACCTGCTGACCGTCGCCATACACCGGCAGAGCCTTGCCCTGCAATGCATTCGCGATCATCAGCGGAATCAGCTTCTCGGGAAACTGGTACGGGCCGTAGTTGTTGGAGCAGTTGGTGATGATGGCGGGCAGGTCGTAGGTGTGGACCCAGGCGCGCACCAGGTGATCACTAGCCGCCTTCGAAGCGGCGTAGGGGCTGTTGGGGGCGTAGGGGGTCTCCTCGTGAAACGCCGGCGCTTCGGGGGTCAGCGTCCCGTAGACCTCATCGGTCGAGACGTGGAGGAAGCGGAACTGCTCCCGCTCGTCGCCTGTGAGCGCGCCGTAGTACTCCCGCGCCGCCTGCAACAGCGTGAAGGTGCCATCGATGTTGGTCCGCAGAAACGCCTCCGGCCCTGCGATCGAACGGTCGACATGGCTCTCCGCGGCGAAGTGAACGACCGCACGGGGCCTGTGCTGCTGCAGCAGACGCGCGACCAGCTTCGCATCACAGATGTCCCCCTGCACAAACGTATACGCCGGGTTGCCGTGGACCGAGGCGAGGTTCGCCGGGTTGCCCGCATACGTCAGCTTGTCGAGGTTCACGACCGGCCAACTGCCGGTAGCCAGCCAGTCCAGCACAAAGTTGGAGCCGATGAAGCCAGCCCCTCCTGTAACCAAAATCGGCGCTGCGCTGCTGCCCGCGCCCAGTTCTACATTCTTATTGAAGCTCATGTCGTTACTCATGCCTCCGCAGGCTCACTCTTTACGACTCTATCTATATAGCCTAGATGAAAGCCCACCGGAATCATCGTCTTACAGAACGGCGGTAACTACGAAAGCCAATCCCGTCATACAGATTACCGGAGTTTGCTATGGTATGCGAAGAGCCAGCGACTGCCGCTCCCCACACCAAAAACTTGCCCCTTGCCTTCTTTATCGCCGCAGAGCAAGATAAGTGGGACTGAAACTGGGCCCGATCAGCATTATCTGTCCGGCATCTCCATCTGCGCGCTTCTCCGCGGTGCCGACAGTGGAGGAGTCCAATGGCCACCCCGAATCTTACCCCCGCTCTCGATGAATCGAAACTCAACGCTTTCATGGGCCAGGCAGTCCAGGACATGGGCGCCGCCATGCACGCCTCCCTCGTCGTCGTAGGCGACAAACTCGGCCTCTACAAAGCGATGGCCGGGGCCGGCCCCATGACGCCCGCGCAACTCGCCTCAAAGAGCAGCACCGACGAGCGCTACGTGCGGGAGTGGCTGAACGCCAATGCCGCCAGCGGCTACGTCACCTACGACGCAGCGAACAAGAGCTATACCCTTCCCCCTGAACAGGCCTTTGCGCTTGCCGTGGAGGACAGCCCGGCGTTCCTCCCCGGAGCCTTCCAGATGATCGGCGCTCTGATGCGAGATGTGCCGAAGATCACCGAAGCCTTCCGGACCGGCCGCGGCGTTGGCTGGCACGAGCATGACCCGGAGATGTTCCAGGGCACCGAGCGGTTCTTCCGCCCGAACTACGCCGCCAATCTTGTCAGCAGCTGGTTGCCCTCGCTCACCGGCGTCACGGCGAAGCTCGAAGCCGGAGCCCGCGTGGCCGACGTTGGCTGCGGCCACGGATCGTCAACGATTCTGATGGCGAAGGCGTTTCCCAAGTCCACCTTCTTCGGCTTCGACTACCACCCAGCCTCCATAGAGTGGGCGAAGAAAGCGGCTAAAGACGAGGGCGTCGGCGAGCGCATCACCTTCGAGGTCGCCTCTGCCAAGGATTTTCCCGGCGCCGACTACGCTCTCGTGACCTTCTTCGACTGCCTCCACGACATGGGCGACCCAACGGGCGCAAGCAAACATGTCCTCAGCACCCTTGCGCCCGGTGGCAGCTGGATGATCGTCGAGCCGTTCGCCAACGATCGCGTCGAGGACAATCTGAACCCCATCGGCCGCGTCTTCTACTCTGCCTCCACGATGGTGTGTACGCCTGCGTCGCGCTCGCAGGAGGTGGGATTGGCCCTCGGCGCGCAAGCCGGAGAGGCAAGGATGCGCGAGGTTGTTCTCGGTGGCGGCTTCAGTGAGTTTCGTCGCGCCAGTGAGACTCCCTTCAATCTGGTGTTCGAAGCCAGGCCCTGACCTGTGCCCATCTCGGAGTAGCAGAGCGGCCAAACCATCTCCGCAATGGGAATCGGTGGGCCGTCCCCAACCAATGACAGTGAGCTACACTCGAAGAGACGGCAGATAAGTCATGGCCAGGGCCTGTAGCTCAACGGTTAGAGCAGGGGACTCATAATCCCTTGGCTGGGGGTTCAAATCCCTCCGGGCCCACCAATCTTCATCCCCCGGTACCGATTACGGTACAGCTGGTCGACACTCCTCCGATCCGATCTTCCGGCGAATTAAAGCTTTCCTTCGAAGCTGTTTTTCCGTCCGACGCAGGGTCGATCATCCGCGCAGGCGATGTTGATGTGAAGGCGATTTCTCGACAGCTTCGTGTGGAGGCCAATGTCACGGTAAAAGGGTCCACTGGTGCGGCGTGGGGCGGGAGCACTGGGTCTGCTTAGCTCCGATATTCGGTTCATGACAGTCCCTGCTGTGATGAAGTCCCTCGCACGACAAGTTCAAAGGTAAGAG
>WNGR01009006.1_pt1 | contig 10504 bp, 9 predicted proteins | sample 5407581 | NCBI WGS metagenome assembly WNGR01 (sample SAMN13153383, study PRJNA577476) | soil metagenome | isolation source: 80 cm soil or saprolite under Garry oak tree replicate 2 | place: USA:California | collected 2016-06-15 | reverse complement strand
ATAATGTGTTACTACCTCATGTTCAAGTTCTTCTCGTGTTTGGGGCACAGTCTAACTCCTGTGTTGATAAGACTCATTCATAATTTGGTATTGAAATTTTAACAGATTACTACGATATTGTCAATATATTTGATGATGTGGTGGTAATTGTTTGCCTGTATTCGCGCAATAGACATGTCAAGATCAGAGTTTTTGTTTATTAAACATAATATTTTACTATATTAAAAATACTTTAACATAAAACATAATATTTTGTCAAGGTGAATAAAACATAAATTTTTTAGCATTGGACATAAACATTTTTCGTATTTGATGGGTCAGTTTAATCTCATGATATCAAAAGAAAAAGGAATGTAGGATCAGTATTACCCTGCCCTTACTGTATTCTTAACGATATATCGTATTTAGAGTTAATTATAACGATATATCGTGAATTGTCAAGGTTCTGGTGTACAGTAACAGGTGAATGAAGAGGTTATTGGACATCGGGATAGGATATGGCTATTTTCTAGATCGCAATTAGCAGGCGTAGGTCAAATCCAATTCTGGATCTGTCGTCTTTTCCTGCAGGGATTCAGTCTCATCTTGAAAAGCCTGGGGGTTATGCAAAGCGATATAAATGATTCGCTCTACATCTGCAAGGGAGTTTACGCGTACCAGGTCATTGCGTACTTGTTTGGCTCCTGGAAAGTGTCCCAGGTACCAGCCCAAATGTTTACGCATCTCGACATAATGATCCTCGCCTTTGAGTTTTGCATGCACATTGGCATGTTCGAGAGCCATCAGTAAGCGCTCTTCGCGACTTGGAATTATGTTGGGTAAATCTTCGGCAGTTGGATTGATATTTGCTTCGAGCAGTTTCTTCAATTGGTCGCGATTTCGGAACATCCAGGGATTGCCAAAACTGGCACGACCAATCAAAACACCATGGACACCTGTTGTACGAATACGCTGTGCTGCTTCAAACAGGCTATGGATATCACCATTACCCAGAATAAGAGTATCAGTTTTGTGCACAATCTCGGCAGCGGCAGCAATGGCTTCCCAGTTGGCCTCTCCCTTGTAGTGTTGCGCCAGAGTACGCCCATGGATTGAAATGACTGCTGGCTGAAGTTCCAGGAGTTCCTGTATCCAATCGGTAATCACAATCGAGTCGTAGCCCAGGCGAGTTTTCACAGAGACTGGCAGTTGGCGGCGTTCGATCTGAACATTGTCACCCCAGATACTTACTCGATCCTCGTTCATCAGATGTATACGTTCAATTCGGTGAGGATCCATTCCCAGATCTTCCAACGTCTGGCCGTTTGCCCAATCCTGTACACCCTGTTGCGCAGCTCGTATAATCTCCTTGGCCGTCTCGGGCATTCGAATCAACGCGGCGCCACCGCCTTTATTCGCCACCGTTTTTGCTGGGCAACCCATATTGATATCTAGACCGTCAAAGCCCAGTTCGCAGACAACATGTGCTGCGCGGTAAAAGTATTCTGGCCGACAGCCGAATATCTGAGCTACTACGGGTCGTTCTGCAGGACTGTAGAGAAAATCGCGGAAAATGCGATCGCTCCCACGCCAAAGGCCTTCCACGTTTGTGAATTCGGTTATGACCACGTCGGGTCTCCCGTAAAGACCGTGCATGGTGCGGCAAGGCGCATCGGTGACACCGTCCATCGGCGCTAGCCCAATGATTGGTTTTTGCAGGTTGTCCCAGAATGATGGATATTTCATAGCGTGTGTATGATAGAACGAAATATGCAGGTTCGTCAATACCACATTTTGTGTCATGTGACGTAATCACCGTTCCATTATTCCCATTTTTACATCAAACAGGTATATCGCTTCTATGAGATGCTATGTAGCTAATCGTAGTAGATTTCGTAGCGGCCTCATTTGTGAAATTGTATTAGAAACACAAATTACGACAAATTTGGGTGCAAAAAAATAACAGTTCTGACGTATAGATGTATGATACTGTATTTTGTGCTGTATCCTCGTCCGCTGTAGCCTTAGAGTTTACGTGAGTTTCTCGTAAAAACTATACAGTATTGTACACATCGTTTCCATTTAGGCTTCACTTACTCACAAAATAACCGCTTCTATGTTCAAATAGGGGAGGTAAGCATGGCGGACAGTACAACGAGACGACTTTGTGCAGTTATATTAACTGCCATTCCTATTGAATACAAGGCAGTTCGTTCTCACCTCTCGCAACTGCATGAAGTAACCCATCCGCATGGCAACGTCTATGAATGTGGCATTTTCACGACAGAGAATCAGACCTGGGATATTGTAATCATTGAGATCGGTGCTGGAGATGTTGGATCGGCACTCGCGGCGGAGCGAGCTATCAGCTATTTTCGGCCCGAGCTGGTGTTCTTCGTCGGAGTGGCAGGTGGCCTGAAAGATGTCCATCTTGGCGATGTGGTTGTCGCCAGGAAAGTTTATTACTATGAATCCGGTAAGGCAAATAAGACATTTGAAACACGACCAGAAATTGGAAATTCGTCATTTCGATTACTGGAGCGAGCACAGGCTGAATCGCGCAAGCCAGACTGGCTTCAGCGCCTGGGAAGCCTTGTGCCTGATCCAGTACCCAGAGTATTTATTGCGCCAATTGCCGCGGGAGAAAAGGTAATCAGTTCGAAGCGATCTACGACTGGGAAATTGATTACAAAATCCTATGGTGATGCCTTGGCTGTAGAGATGGAGGGTTATGGTGTTCTCAGAGTTGCCGAAGCCAGTCCAGTCCTTGCTCTCATCATACGTGGCATCTCTGATCTCATCGATGATAAAGTAGAGGCGGACGTGGCCAACACTCAAGAGTTAGCTGCAGGTCATGCAAGCGCCTTCGCTTTCGAGATTCTCGCTAAACTGGATCTCAATCCCAAATCGGATAATGAGAAGCCTTTTGAGGACTTTACTAAGTCGCAACGTGACTTTAAGGATTATAAAGATAAGGTCGAGGGTAAGTGGAAAAAGCCATCAGATGGTAATGGCGATTACACGGCGCAAAATAACAAATTCAAGGATTCTGATGAGCAAATTATTAATAAACTCAAAGTGGAACAGCAAATTATCACATTTTTTCCTGAAAGTGAATCAAGTGCTGATGCTACTCACCTTCCTGATACTGAGGACGAATTCACGGAATGGTACTATGGACTCGGCGATTATGAACAGTATTATGTACTCACAACTGCTATTCTACACGGAGCTTCTGTACTTGAGGTTGTTAAGCACACTGACTCATTATACCGATTCATCCACGACGAGGTTGAGCGACGTGGGAATTTGTTAAGGACCAGATCTCATCAGGGAGACCAGTGGGAAAGCCAGCAGATTGAATCTGCCCGTTTTTCCGACCCATTATTGCGCACAATATCAGGTAAAGATCTACGGAGGATCACGTATACCAAAACTCGTCCGGAAAGAGGCGTAGAATGCCTTTACTGGCAGGACGCCGATGCACATGGGTTATCTACATTTGGGCTCCACCTGCTTGAATTTCTGTGTAAAGAGTATATTAGTAGAGGTGAGCTTGGGCAGTTCTTTTTAAATGCCCTTCAGCAATGGTCAGAAGAAAGTATTGAAGAAGTTTCCAGAAAAGCTCTTCACTCCTATGGAGTTGTGCTGTGGTGCCATGATGCAAAAGCGCTGAAAAGAATAGCGAAAAAATGGGCAAAAGAGAACAAGCCAAGGCAAACTGCAGAGCTTTTGGATGGAGCGTATGAAATTTATCGTGTCAAAAGTGATGAAAAGATTAGCAATGCAAGAACTTCCTCTAATGTATTACCTCTGCTTAAGAACTGGGTCAAACACATACACAAAGTATTAGGTAAAGATGAAGATGTATTTGGTATAGAGAAGAGTAAAAATCAGGCTGATGCAAAAGAAACTAGTAAAGGAGAGAGTGAAAGACAAGCTAATGTAGGAGAAGCTGGTAAAGGGAAAGATGAAAATCGGGCTGACGAAAAAGAAGCTGATATAGAAGAAGATGAAAATCAGGCTGATGAAGATGAATTCAGTATAGAGGATTATGATCCAAAAGTAGCTATCAGGCTTGGGTGTGCTGTTGCATACACTTATGCATTGATTGGAATGAGATCCCCTGGCATCGCACTTGAAGGGCTGGAGAGCCTTCTAAATCTCCCACTAAGTAACTCTACACGTGCTTTAGATGGTATAGGTAAAATCTTCGCAACAGGAGTGTCGGCCTATGTCATTCTCTCATGGTCAGGTCGCGTTCGTGATGTCTTAGAGCATTTAGCAGCCAGTACTGAGCAATTATCACATGCGCGAAATCTACCCCGTGAATCGAAGAAGCGTCAAGAATATCGTCTTCAGCGTGCGGTATATCTCGACGTAACTCTTGAGGCGTTCTTTCTCGTTGCGGCTGCATCGTCGACAGATGTGCAGAAAATTCAGGATATTCAGTTTAGCCTCAGTGAGCCACTTCCTTCCCAACCAGCTATCCCCGATTCTGCTGGAAGAGATGTGCTATTAGCGTTTCTTTTGAGCAGAAGTGAAGTAAGGTGCCAGGAATATATTACGACATTGCTTTGTGCCGCCATTGTAGAGAGAAAAAGTAGAGAAGCTTTTGGCTTTCTTCGTTATTGGGCTGAGATTGTATTGCAAATGCGCGAAGCACAGGTTTCAGATGCAGAAGAGATGTATATAATTTTTCGACAGTTTATCGTGTATTTGGGTAGGACAGTTGAAAAGTGGTGCCACGATTTCGAACAACTAAAACTGCTCCCACCTCCAGCCTTTGAAACGTTCAAGAAAAGATTAAAGCAGTGGTGTACTGAAGGTGCTTTTTATTCTCATCCTATAGGCTCACTTGCCCAGGAAGTGTTGCAGCAACTGGGTGATTAGTACTTTATTGATTATCCAGTAATATCTTACGGAGGTGAAAGGATGTACAACCAATTTACTGACCGCTACAGATTCGTAGAAGTAGAAGTTATCAAGTCTGTTCCTTTTTGGGGGCGTAGGATTTTGGCGAAGGAAGGCTATAGTCAACAGTTGTTCAAAAATAAGGAATATGAATGTACGTTACGTCCATATAATACGAAATCTGAATCAAAGCCACTGGCGATGAGGGTCTATAATGGAGATGCCATCTACAAGATTGACTTGCGTCCTCATTCTATTCCCTTTGTAGGCAGCTTCAAGACAAAGGATAATTTTGTTCGCATTTATGATTTCACACTTGTATTGATAGTCAGCAATCCTGTGATATTCGCTAGAGGGTATAGCGTAGGCCAGGACCCAGTTTTTTTGGCGATGGATGCCATTCACCAGGCTCTTGTGAAATTTGGTGAAGAGCATGAACACGATCAGTTATCAAAATTGGTACAACCAGCTTTAGATTGGAATAATTTTTTAGCAGATGAGACGGGGGTGAGGGTCGAGAAAATAACCAAATGGATTTTGCACGAGGACATGAAGCGATTAAAAACAGCAGAAATTGAACAAGACACTGATAAAATTAAATTACTGGTACAAAGGGAGGCGGAAACAAAAATACTTAGAGAGCGTTCCGAAAGGGAACGTGCTGCTTTGCAGCATATGTATCAACTTCATCATCTGCTTAGCACTACGGCAGCAAATGAGTTGAAAGCAATCCTCCAAGAGCGTATTCGAGATGCCTTTGAAAGTGGTGAAACAATCGACAAGGTTGCTAGAGAGACAATGGATCTTCTGAATGCATTGTACAAAGGCATCGAGAATTTTAGTTACTCAAATGGAGCTTTCGATGCTAAGAATGGTGCTTCCTCTGCTGCAAATGGAACCAGCACAGGCACTCATGATGCTTCCTCTAAGGTTGATGGAACCGAACCTGGTATGTCATTTGAGATGAACACGAGTGTCGGAAGAGATACGATGGAAGATCCTGCAATCAACATTATGCCTGCAATAAATAAGCTAATGAGAAAAGAGCCAGAAGAAACAGGTTATTAGAGATTTGCTTTGTGGCTATCTGGCATGCGTGTACTGCTACAGCGATTTTGATAGCCTTTCAAAAGCAAAGAAAATGGAGTAATCATGAGTATAGATCAACTCGTTCAGCATCAACTCCAAGAAGTTCGCGTTGAACTTATCGTCGAGCAATATCGTTCTTTACGAGAGGAGATCATTCAGCGCGTGCAGGCGCGTCAACAGATGTGGTATGTACTACTCTTCATAGCTGGCACTTTCTTTACTATAGGTGTACAACCGGGCATTGCGTCCTGGACCATATCTCTATATCCTTTAATCGCCCTGTTTTTCGCGACAAACTGGGCTCACAATGATACCAGAATCGACCAGATCACCTGGTACATTCAGCATGAAATCGAGCAGAAACTGCAATTTATAGGTTGGGAAACATACCGAACGCAAAAATTTCGAAGAAAGCTATTGGCAAAGAAGCAACATCATCCGTTAGCTCTTGTACCAGGCTTACTTACATTTTCCGCTCGTGGTGTATTTTTAACAACACAGCTTATGGCTCTTTGTATTGGTATGGTGCGTCTCATTACCTCTGGAGAGTTAAGCCTAGCTATATTATCACTTTTGATCAATCTAATCGTAATAATAGCAACCTACTCCTTACTGTCAGATCGCAAGGTTCAAGCAACGCAAATGGACAAGAATAACCTGCCCAAAAATTGAAGAATGATTATAGTTGAGGGACCCTTTGAAATCTTACAGGTTACGTTTGGGGGCCTGATTCACGATAGTCGCGCTCACCAGTTTGTGGGTTGTAGTATACCTCAACTACCTGCCCAGTAGTTGGATCATTGAAGCGTTCACCTGTGGGCTGCCACTTTCCTTGCGATCTGTCAGCATTTGAACGGTAACCTGAGCGCTCGAAGAGAATACCTCCTACAATCAGGAGACCATTGATAGCCAGGTAGATTACCAGAGCAGTTGTTACGTGCGCTGCTAGTAGGATTATCGCACCGATAAGGTAGAGTACACCATAGACTATGAGTACTCGTCGAAGCAATGGTTATTATCCCTCCGGCTCAATCACGACGGCAGTACCATAAGCGACAATTTCGCTCATTGTTTGCCCGATTTCTGAAGAGTCAAACTGCATACGCACTATGGCATTAGCACCCATCGTTGTAGCGTTTTGAACCATTCGATCAATGGCATGGCGCCTGGCCTCTTCGAGCAACTGGGTGTACTCGGTAATCTCGCCACCTCCTAGTGAGCGAAGACCAGCCATGATATTGCCTCCCAGTCCCCGGCTGCGCACGACAACTCCGAAGACCTGCCCTTTTGTTTCGACAATGCGAAAGTGTGTGATCTCTTCAGTAGTTACGACTATCATGATAACCTCCCTTGTATAGTATATACTTTCGTCTTGATCCCCTAATATTCTTGTCTGCGGAAGAGTATGAGAGCCAGGATGAGCGGTAGCACTGCTGCAATCAGGCTGATGATGAACTCCTTGGCCGGGAACGCCTGGCCAAGGTATGCTGCCTGGCTAGACCAGTAGCTGGGCAGACTCCATGCGTCCCAATTCGGGAAAAAGCCTGGAATGGCCGTCAGGATAGTGATGGTCAGCGCACATATCAAAGGCCACAATGCATCCTTGAACAGCACCGAGAATATGAGTGCCAGGCCTAGTGGAAACAACACTCCCAGCCAAAGCAACAGTGTGGAGATAACTACACCACCTATGGGTTGTGAGTAACCTACAATTGCCGACGTCACCAGCAACACGACGCTGCTCAACACGGTAACCGCAAACAGGATCAACGCGCTGACAGCATACTTAGTGAGCAATACTCGTTGGCGGCTGATCGGTTTGCCTAGCAGGTAGAAGATTGTCCCTTTGTTCACTTCAGCAGCGATCAACGCGGATCCCAACACTATAGCCAGGACGGCCATGATCTCCGGGCCGTTCTTAGCAAACCAATTTCCCCAGACGTAGAGGCTGTAGCTACTGGTAAACTGCTGCACCTGCTGTTGCAAGAATAGAGGCATCTGCGAGCTAGTACCGCTGATTACAGACTTGAACAGGTCGTAGGTAGCTGTCGACACTAGGACCAGCGCCAGGGCTAGCAGGCAGCAGATGATCGCTTTCCAGCGTGCCTCGATGAATTCCTTAGCGACCATTATCTCTCTCCTTCATGTACTTCATAAACAAATCTTCGAGATTCAGATCCAAAGTTTCTACATCACGCAGTGCATTCGGCCGTGCCTGAAGAGTCTGCATCAGGGTATCCAAATCGCCATGCGCGATCAGCCGTACACTGCGCCCCTCCTGTGCAAGGCTCATGACCTCAGGCAAACTACGCAGCCTCTCAACTTCCGACACAGGAGGTAGATCAATATAGGTTAGCTTTACCACCTTCTGGGTCTGCTTCAGGTGATCGAGTTCTTCGCACAACACTAGCTTTCCCATGCGTACAATGGCAACCCAATCGGCTACGGCTTCCACCTCAGAGAGAATATGCGAAGAAAAGAAGATGGTCTTGCCTTCAGCAGCAACTTCGCTGACTAGCGTGTTAAGGAATTCGTGCCGTGCCAATGGGTCCAGCCCCGTTGTTGGCTCATCCAGGATCAACAAGTCGGGGTTGCTGCCCAGTGCCAGGCATAGTGCCAACTGCGATTTCATCCCTTTCGATAAGTGTCCCACTTTCTCCCGCGGGGGTAATCCAAACACCTCGATGTAACGATCTACCACCTGCTGATTCCACTCTCGACTGAGCACACAAAGTTGTGGGATAGTCAAATAGTCGTAAAGACTATTGGTTTCGCTGACATAACCAATGCGAGCGCGCACTTGCAGGCTCTGGTTCGCTATATCATAGCCGAATACTTGCGCGCTGCCGCCATCAGGCTGGCGAAAGCCGAGCAGAGTTTTGATCGTAGTCGTCTTGCCTGAGCCATTCGGACCCAGAAATCCAAAGATTGTCCCGGTTGGTACCGTGAACGTCAAGCCATCTACAGCCCGTTTTGAACCGTACTTGACGACGAGATCGCGTATCTCGATCGCTGCTGCCTGCCCATGTACTGGGCGCAATTCATTATTGCCTGGCGCCATCGATGTGCTCTTCTCTTCACTCATATCTGCTATCCTCCTTGCTCATATTGTTGCTGATAAAATTGCTTTATTGCTGTAGTAAAGCGGTCACTGAGAACCTCTGCGCTGATGCCCAGGTGAGTCGCATCTCGTACCAGCACTTGCAGGCGCTGGAAGAGAGCCTCTTGTTGCTGTGCATGCAACCTGCCATCGAGATTGGCTACAACAATAGTCCCTATACCCTGGCGACTCTCGATCAGTTCTAAATTTGCCAGCTCGTCATAGGCTTTCACGATCGTATTGGGAGCGATAGTGAGCTCACTGGCCAGTTGTCGAACAGTGGGTAATTGCTCACCAGGCTGTAAAATGCCAACCTCGAGCGCGTGCTTGATTTGTTCAACCAGTTGCACGTAGATGGGCACGCCACTGCGTGGATTGACATCGAGCCAGTTTGGCATCCCCTTCTCCTAGTGTATCATTGTATCATAATTATGATACAATGATACACTGAATCATTTGACTTGTCAAGGGAGAAATCTTGAACTTGAATGTCCGTTGACACGATCATTGACGCTGATAATTGATGAGAATACAATACGATTCAAGAATACCGGCATTATCAATGAGACTATAGAGCTATATGGAGAGTGTTGAAAAGGGGTTGTTATGTCGCGCATTAGTCAATTTTTGGTATCTAAATTTATTTGTACTATAATGATCATATGCCACCTCACTTTCATGCAAAGTGGGCTAAGTATGAGGCGATTATATTGATCTGTATATCAAGTGCTCAGTCAAGCGTTTATGCAGGGAATCTCGCTAAATCACAACTTGACTTAGTTCTCAGATGTCCGAATCGCATTGTCAGGAGCTTATTGATAACTGGAAACTTGCCAGAAAAGGGGAACCACTAAAGCTAATTGCTCCTTTTTATGAACGATTTCAGTTCAGCAACGTCTATTTGCGAAAGGGAATCCTTATTCTATGATAGATAAACCCACTCACCACCAGGTGCAAATACCACCGGCAAACGATCTTTATAACATTGATTCACTCCTTTCAGAAGAAGAGCGCATGGTGCGTGATACTGTGCGTAAGTTCGTGAACGAGCGCGTTCTGCCTATTATTGGAGAGCACTTTGAAGCCGGTACTTTCCCACGTGAACTTATTCCTGAAATCGCTGAGTTAGGATTGTTGGGCATGCATCTCGAAGGGTATGGTTGCGCAGGCTTAAGCGCCGTTTGCTATGGTCTGGCTTGCCAGGAATTGGAGGCGGGTGATAGTGGTTTGCGCTCGTTTGTATCTGTGCAAGGCTCGTTAGCCATGTTTCCTATCTGGGCGTATGGTTCTGAAGAGCAAAAGCAACGCTGGCTGCCACCTATGGCTCAAGGCGAGGTGATCGGGTGTTTTGGACTTACTGAACCTGATTCTGGAAGTGATCCTGGTAGTATGCGCACCACCGCTCGACGTGATGGTGGTTCT
>WNGR01014566.1_pt1 | contig 10506 bp, 8 predicted proteins | sample 5407581 | NCBI WGS metagenome assembly WNGR01 (sample SAMN13153383, study PRJNA577476) | soil metagenome | isolation source: 80 cm soil or saprolite under Garry oak tree replicate 2 | place: USA:California | collected 2016-06-15 | reverse complement strand
CAAAAGGGCGTTCACTTTGTGAAGTCCCCTACGACTCAGCCGTGGGGCCAGCGAATAGCGTACTTCGAGGACCCCGAAGGTAACCTCTGGGAGATCTCTCACTTCCCTAAGAAGTGAATTTCTAACATCTCCACTTTGGGCGGGAATTGTGGCTGGTCTAACCATTCTTGCTTCGCCACTTGTCTACCTCTTAGTATGTCATCTTTCGAAGAATGGATCATGCAAGTCTGACCGAAACCGGCCATCTAAAGCGAGAACCTAATTGTCCACACTTCCACGCGCCCATCGCGCGTATCTCCCCAGGCGACCTGTGCAATGCTCCCCTGACTTGCCAGGGCTATGTAGTCCCCGAGTGCCGGTTGGCAAAGACAATTGACGGCATCAGCGAGATGCGATGCTGCAGAAGTCATTTGAGTCTGTGTAGAAAAGTTATCCGCTGACTTGCTCACAAACAAGTTGATGTCCCCCGTAACTTTGTTCATGCATTCAAAGGCCACTACATTCCGTGCTTCTGAGGCAGTCAGGGCGGGCAGAAAACAGCTATTTCCCGACGCCACGTTTCCAACAATTTGTTGTGACCAGTTCACCATGTCTATGGAACTGGCCAGGACTACCCTGAATTGTCCTCCCTCATTATTTGCCCAAGTTACCATCAGCTTCCCGTCGTTAGTCAGAGCGAGCGCCGGAAAGCTATTCAGGCGCGCAAAATTCAGCGGCCCTCCATAACTTATGCCATCTATTGGATTGACATTAGCCACGTGAACTGGTTTGAATCCGGCAGTTGAGTTGGCAATTTGGATTTCGCTGCCCAGAGGAGTATCATGAAGCCAGCTTACGTATACGATCCCTGTATTGGATGCAACGACTGCGGAACCTTGAACGCTTGACCCGAAGGCAGGTGAGCAAGACAACAAAGTACCAGGAAGGAAGGAGGTGCATCTCGCTGACTCACTCACAGGAACTGGCGAGCTGAATGTTTTTCCCCCGTCGACGGAGGAAGACATGAGAACCTGGATTCTTGTGAAGTCGACAATTCCGGCGGAAAGTCCAAGGCGTAGTTGGACATGCCTGTCGAACTGTGTGAAAGTAACGTAGACATTCCCTGCAGTCGGACTCACAAACATTGCGGGCTTGTCGTAGAAGACATTTTGGAACTCAGTAACGGACGTGAACAGTCCGAGCGATGTTCGGAAGGTAAGAGAGCCGTGCGCAATGATTTTCGGTGGACCGAAAGTGTCAGAAGAGGCTGGCATCTTAGAGACAAATACACTTGCGAATAGGCATAATCCGGTAACGAGAGTGCATACTCCGTTGGTGTTTGTAACGTTTAGCCCAGCGAAATATGCGTTTCCGGAAGGGTCGAAACCTAGGACCGGGTCAGAGAAAAATGATTTGGCGAAATTGAGCGAGCCAGCTCTGTCGAAACTCTGACCCCCATTCGTTGATATGAAGTATCGAGCTTGTGAAATATGGTCATAATCATTGGCGGCGGCTACGACTCTGTTGGGATTTGTAGGGTCGATGGCAACACTTGGCTCATTGCTCACGTCAGTAGTAATCCGGACATTCACGCTACCGCCAGCGGTCGAAAGTGTGATGTTTCTTATCTGTGCAACCATGAAGTTTCCGTCGTCGGTAGATCGAGCATAGAAAACCACCTGGGTGGGAAGGAACGCAAAGCCGGAGCAAGAAGCGCCGGCCGCTCCTCCATCTGCGGTCCACGTGGTCGTCTGAGAAACAATGTCCATGTCTATCGAGTAAGAGTGAAAGACATTGTCGTCAGCATATCCCGGATACTGCTGCTCGCAAATCTTCTGCGTCCTATCGCCCGAAAGTGGAGCGTCAGGGTTTATCCAAAGCTCAGACTCGAATGCCAAGAAAGCAGGTAGGAAGCAACAGTCCACGGTTGTCGTGGTCGTCTTTGTGCTATTAGGGAAGGTGGCACTCAGGTCCGGGTCAATACGAAACGGCGCCAAGGTTGCAAAACCGAGGAAAGCGGTCACCCGCGGCCCAAAGGGTCCGGGAGTTGGTACGCTACTATTCATCTCGAATGATAATCTGATGTGTTCCGCGCCGGACAGGTTGGACAGGGACCATGAACAGACTGCTGCACCTCTACCATCCGCAGCGATTTGGCCAATTCCAGATTGTGGATTCGTATAGGACCCTGCAAGCAAACTCTGGCAGGAAGTTGGCGCAGTCACATCGATGGGCGTACCGTTTGTATCTGCCCTTACTGATGGAGCGAGGGTCGAAAAAGACGAAACGATCAGTATGCTTGTAATAATACCCACAAAGAATCGAGGTTTTCGGAGTCCGAGGCGAACCTTCTGTAGAAGCATAGTCTCGGCTTCCATCCCCTAATAGCTATATCACATTTCTAGCCCAGAACGTTCCTTCTCCGAGAGAGGGCTTGGAACAACGTGATTCCTAGAACTTCGGCAGAATAACCGGACGATTGGATTTGTTGTCTATTCAGGCGGAATCCAGCAGACGTAGTAATTGCCAGGTGTTGGCTCTTGTAATGACACGCTTAGAGCCTTCCCGTCATGTTGCAGTCCCGGTAGGATTTCGCCTGGAGAGGCGGGGCCACTGGCTGAGGGTGAAGTACCTTTTTCCAGACGGCAATCCTGATATCGGTACTCTTCGGGCAACCGGACCACTATGCTCACGTCAAACGTCGGCCCGGTAACTCCCAGTCCTTCCCTGACCCATTCATCCTTGTAGAGCTGCAACGCCTCTTTCCTGGAACGTGAGTAGTAATTTCTGTTCCAGAGATAGAACCCGTATTCGACAATCTTACCAGAGGACAGTGGGGGTTCGAAGTCAAGTCTGAACTGCATGTGCGTTGGGTTCGCCTGTTCTAGCCTGAACTCTTGAAGGAGCTGCTTCCCCAGAAGAATGTCATACACCCTAGCTGGAGGAAGTCGGTATTTTGGCGCTGGCACCCTTTCCTTCCAGATAATGGAACCACAAGCTCTAATCGTTACGCCGTCATGTAAGGCCATGACCTGTGCCGCCACACGCACGCTTCTGTGCCCCACCGGAGACACTCTTGCTTTCTTCCGCATCCAGATAGTCAGAAAGTCTGGAACGGCCCCTTCTCTTATTCTAACAAGGTGATAGTTTTGACTTCCACCTTCGGACGTTTCCAGCACTTTGAGTCCAAGAAGGAGGTTCCAGGCTCTTGTGACATCTGGTCTTCTGATATCGCCACGATGGGTGAGCAACTGGTTGAGCGAGACCTCCCCTTCACCTCTGTTGGTTGTCTGTACAACGTAGGCCATTGCCCTAAGAGTCGCTGGATTCAAACCAGGGACCTGGACAGTAGCTGATCGAGCCTTATTCGAAGCTAAAAGGCTTGATAGAAGGGCGCGAACCAACAAGAGTGGTCTTGCTAGAGGATAGTATGAATCCGGTGTCCATCACTTAACCAGTTCAATGGCGGGACCGGTGGGATTTGAACCTCCGAAGGAGCAATCCAACAATTCGTAAGGCTGAGAGAGAGCCGTCGAGTATCCCTAGTCTATCTAAGCATCGCGGCCTTCCCGGAGAATCTTGGACGCGCGTGCTAAGAAGAGGATCGGCTTTAATGTCAACTTAGGAGCAGGCTATCTAAGATGGGCTTTCTTTCCTGGTCGAATGACCTCTTCAAATCCCATGAGGAGTACGGCACACGATCCGTCACGCTGACTGGTCAACCGGTTAGGAGTAAAGCGGAGCGAGTTATCGCCGATTACTTCACCCGCCACGGCATTCCCTATTACTGTGAAGCCATGGCAACGACTAACGACTGGTTCATCTTCAAAGCTAAGATAAGCAGACCCGACTTTTACCTTCCACAGTACAATCTCTTTGTTGAGTACTGGGGCTTGGTCGATTCACCTGACACGGGAACAAGAGACAACTAAATCAGGACAATGCGCTGGAAGATGGCGCAATATCGGAACAACAACATAAGGTTGGTCTCGATATACCCCTCGAATCTATCCAACCTCGATTATTACTTCAAGAGGAAATTCAGAGAAGCCATGGGTTCAGCCTTTCAGTCAGTCAAGTAATCACCGCTGTCCAACATGTCACCAGCAAATAGTAGACATGTCACCAGCAAATAGTAGACATGTCACATAAAATGGCACACACAGACACCACACTAGCCCGATGTATCACCCAAGCCGTACTTGAATTGAGATGAGGGTTTCCAGAGAATCACTCTGACCCGCTAGCCGTTTCCGTTCCGGCCCAATATCGTTCGGAAACACATGCTGCATAGATGACAAATATGCGAGTTTGCATGCGGGATGCGAGAAAACAATGCGAGTTCTTGTGCTAGGAACGGCCGGAGTCTCGAAGAGAGAGTACATGGAATCAGTTCGAGAGCTTGCGTTGGACGAGAATCTCAAACCGTACGGAAGGGCCAGTTCGAGTGCGAGGGCCGAACAATTTCTATCCCTAAAGGATATCGAAAAAGAGCTTGAAACAGAGAAGGGTGGTTACGCGCAATATGGTGCATACCTAGGCCGGACTGCCCAAGAGGAACAGCAATCGGATTGGTCAAATGTCTGCGGGAAGATTCTCGATGCTCTCGAGAAAGTACGTCCAACCCATACATTTCTGCTGACTCATGCCGTATATTTTCGGAAGAAAGAGTTTCGGTCGATAATAGATCTAAATCTGATCCGAAGGTTCCGGCCCACAGTTATCCTGACGCTTATTGACGATGCGTATGACGTTGTGGATAGGATTTCTCAGAGGGAACGAATAGCCGGCACTGGCAGTGTTTGCAGTTTTGCGGAAGCAATGGAATGGAGAACAGTGGAGACGATGCTCGGAGATCTGATTTCACGGAATCTTTACCTTCCTGACGATATGCTCAAGGGGATTTCGTCTGATCGCTCTGCTTCATTTGAAGAGCTAAGGAGTAGAATTGCAAGAGCGACAGGGCCTAAGATTAGCAACTTTGTTGTCGCTCGGAAGCACAATCCTCGAATGGTCTATCGATTCTTGTTCGAGCGGTGGCGAGAAGTTGTTTACGCTTCTTACCCAATAACCTCTACGCGTCCGGATGAAGAGGCTATCAAGGAAATTAACAGTTTTAGGTCGAGCCTTCATAGCGAATTTACAGTTTTTGACCCCGTGACTATCGATGAATTTCCGATTTCAACTGTAAAGGAAGTAGAATCGGTCAAAAGGTGGCCTATGGACGACCCCAAGGGTCAATCGGTTGGTGTTGGCAACATGACTCTCGAATCATTCAAAGACCTGGGAGACGACATCATTTTCAACTTTCAAGCAAGGGACTTCCGGCTGGTTCATCAATCTGATTGTTTGGTTGCCTATCGCCCATTCTATCGTGGGCGCCCAACTCCAGCTAGCGGTGTTGACAGGGAAATGATTCAAGCTCTGGACGGAGGAAAACCAATTTTTGTGGTGCATGATCCCGTAGTTGACGGAGAGCTGACTGCAGATAGGACAAAATTCAAGCCAATTCAAGATGCGACGTCAATCAAGCCAAATACGAAGGAAATAATTGCCGAGGTGATGAAAACTCAGGAAGAAAAGAAGAAAATCTGGAATCAGAGAGGATTAGACGCTACTTGGGAATAGTTGCCTTAAGCGGAAGCCAGCTGGTACAGTATTCTTGGATCTGATGAAATCCGGAAAACACTCTCTCTTGAGTAACTAGACGTGGCACATCTTCTTCTTCTGAGCTTATGTCAATCTGTTGGATTCCTTTCCCAATTTTTCCTATGTTTTGCAAAAGCGCACGAACCTTTTGGCTTTCGTTGTCGTCATTAAGGAAGACGACCACATACGAATTAGATGGCGGGTGCAAGGTGACCACTTTGACGCCCCTCACTGGTACTTATAATGTAGCTAGTAGCCCGAAAATAAGATTTCGGGCTATAATGGACGACCATGAGTAGGCGATCTTCTCAAAGCTGATCAATGGCTTGAGGTGTGCCTTCTTTCTGGACACTACATGTAGAATCTGTAGTGATCTTGAATCGGTGCGTCTCTATCCAATTCCGACAACACACGTCCAACTCTCTTTGAGAACTCTAGGGTAATCGGTAGTACCGTTGCAAATGCAGTCGTGTTCCAGTTTAGCTTGGTCAATCCCATTATTTCTTTACAGATCTCATTAAACTCCGAATCCCCAGCTCTAGTAATAAGCAAGGGTTCAGGCACTCGGCTTCCAGGGTAGGTTCGGACTCGCGGAATATACCCCGATGTATAAAGTACGCATTTATCGCCCGACAAATGTATCATCGTTCCTCTAAGGGCCGGATATTTCCCCGTTCTAAGAAATCTGTAGTCGCATCGTCTGCTGATTGTAATGTAGTCCCTAGAACGAGGGCCAATAGCTGCATCGAATCCAGATTTTTCTCCGTCAGAGAACAGCGTTGTTTTATGAATCACAACTCTCGCAGGATCTCTGTGTGCACGCTTTTCATACTTCTTTAGGGCATCGGCCATAAGTTCGTATGCTTGTTTCTGGGACAGATGAGTTTCTCGCGTTATCTTGTCTTCTACAACATCGGTACCTCGAAGAACAATGCCCTCCCCATTGTGGGTGAACACTTGAGCCATTGATGTCTGAATCTCTTTGTTTGGGTTCAATAAATTGTGGAAGAACGAGATCCCGACATAGCATGTGTCTTGTCGTAACTTTGCAAGTCTCCAAGGTTTTCCGTTTGCCTTGTAATAGGCCGCTGTTGCAAAGTTCCAAGCGACTGTCGCAGGTTCTTGGATCTCTCGCTTTCCGTGCATTTCTAGAAAGCCTCGGATTGTCGAGCTCAGAATCAATTGGATCGGGATACTGAAGGGCATCACTTTTCCTTTCAATGCGTTGTGAAAGTCTAGGTCCTTGTCCGAAACTTCGGGAGGATGTTTCTCCTCGAATCCGAAACCCCACTCATCGAGTAGGGCTTGACCCTCTTTTGCCATCTCTGCGGCGAGTTCTTCAAGCTCAGTGAACTCGGGGGTCTTGGCTCCTCGCGTCCAAACAGAAATTCCGCATCTTTCTTCGATCAGAGACGGAAGGGCACAAACTATTACGTGAGGGCTGTCATCCTCGAGCGATATCTCTTGCACTGCGTCTCGATAGAGATTTACTCCTGCTGCTATTCTTTGGTTTACATCACCGATGTCAATGACTCTCTTGATCTCAGCTTCTCTCAGGCGGACGTTCCAGTTATCTGACATCAAGAATTGACACTTGATTGGGGTATTCAGATTGATTCCGGGGAAATCCGGGTAAAGCCACTTGTTCGTGCTTTCGCTTACGATTGGATCTCTAAATGAATCTATGAGTCTTTTTGTGAGGGTTGATGTTTCTGCATCGCTGACCACGCCGATTTTCACTTGCGTCGGAGAGGGGCCTGGCTCGTCAGAATAGAAATACGGCCCATGATACTTGAGACCGATGCGAGGGTCTTTCTCTTCCTTCATTTTTCCAAATACAAGATCAGGTTCTTCTATGTACTCGCTGGGAAATGCCACCGCTTAGCTCGCCCCCCTTTGTGCGATTTCAGGTGTCTCCTCAGAAGTCGGCCGATCAGCCAGTATTCCCGCGTTGATCTTCGACTCGGTCGGCTGTGAAGACACCGAAACGCGTCCATGTGCCAATGTAATTGCGTCCCGACCATGCGAAAATTGGGAAATCCAAAACAGCACCGAATTCAGATACGCTTGATTGTAGCGGTTGTGCAGGAGACTAGTTAGGACGGCGCCCTCTTTCTCTCCGATGGACGGCGAGACTCCATCTCCTGTAAGCATGAGAGTAGGAGAGAGTCTCAGAAATATCTTGTTGCCGATCACCGTGAAACCTGTCTGAACGGCTAGATGCACGAACATGTCTCTTCGAAGTTTGGAGATGTACATTTTCTTAGCCACGGATAGTTGAGATGACTCTCTGAATCTCGGTCTCCATGTCTTAGACAAGGAATCTTGAAAGCATGGAAAGTAAAAGAGATGGCGATCTTCCGATTGACTCAGTGTCGACTGAAGCCCAAAGGGGGTTTCTTAGATCGGTGAGATCTTCGAAAGTAAGAGTCTCCCCCTCCCACCTCATTGACACGTAGTCGTTCGGTATTTTGGTGAGGTCACCAGAAGAGTAGAAGGATTCCCTAGAAGACCCGACACAAATCGTTGGTTCTTTGAAGGAAGTCTCGAACAAGTTGGATAAGATTACCTCGTTAATACGATCGGGCTTACCGCTCAAAACGCTTAGTTTGTATTGTGTGTCGAGTATTCGGTTTCGAATGAATGCAATCTCTCCCTTCGATGCCGGGATGCTCTGAGTGCCTCTTCTGAACAGAATGGCTCCCACCGAGAATGGCTTATGCTGTTTGCCTGATGCGTCAATGTAAGCTCCGCTCTTCGCCGCCTTTACAACCTCGGTGCTGGGAGGTACGTAAATTGCCGCAAACCTCCGCGTCTCATGATCTATTGTTCTGAGGAATTCCTTGTACTCGATTGCCGCGTGATGGACCCGATATGAGTTATACTTAGTCTGGAGATCAGATTGATCGACGTGAAAGCTACCTGGCAGGCCTACCGAAATGTACTGTCGTTTCTGTTTCTTGTCGTCCTCCCCCAAGGACCTTGATTTATCTCAAATCCAAATATGGCTCTTCTTGATCATGTTCTATCAAGAAATCTAGAACGAGATCACCAAGTGGCTCGCTGTCCACCTCGGGCAAACGAGCGGGGATAGATTCCATTTGAGAATCGGAATATTTCTTCGTGAAACGTCTAGTGCTTAAAGAATGTTAATCTCTGAGCTTCTTGCACGACTCTAACTTAGTTCCTGTAGCGAAGTGGGTTCTATTTTGCGATAGATTCGAGAGGAGTCCAAAGTACTATTATTCACAGTAAGGAGGTCTCTTTCAACCGATATTCCGAACAGCTTCTCATTTTCTTCTAGGAAGGGTAGAATCAACTCCCAATCCTTCATCGTGAAGTCCGCGAGTCGTCCCCCGTTCAACTGTTCGCTCGAAACCTTTCGGTACGGGTCCCGGATGAATATCGCCCCGCCAGAAGCTAGGGAGTCCGTTCACAACGACGAACCCGCCGCCATTGTAGGGGTCCCCAGCCATGAACGATTCCGCAAGATAATCAAGACATGTCCCGTTGATTACCACCCTAGGTCTTCCTACTGCGTTGATGAGGGGTCGTCCCGCCGCGTTGCCAAGTACGTAGACATCACCGCCCTTCGCTGCGTACATGAACGCTTGGCCGACGTCACCGTGAATCACTAGTTTTCCATACTTGAGAATCTGCGCGGCTTGGTCTTGAGCAGCACCATGAACCGTGATCTCACAACCATCAATACCAGACGCAACGTAATCTCCAACATCTCCGTAACAGTCAATCTTCAAACCATTCGTTCGAGGGCCTAGCCCGCTTCCAATGAATCGGTGTCCTCGCAGGTTGTAGAGTAGAATGCTCTTCCAGCCCTGAACATACGCATCGACCACGAACCTTGCAGCGCTTTCCTCTCCCTCAGCCGGAAACTCTAGAGCATCAACGATCAGCACCTGCTCGTCAAAGCCTGGATGGATCAATCGAGATCGATTCTTCCAGTCCAGTCGAGTATACAAGTCATGATTTGACAATGAGATAGAAGAGAAGACATCGTTCAGTGCTTCCTGGCATATCTGTAGTAGTGAGCTTCGTTTCTTTCTTCCAGTATCGTAGATTCTGTCGTATAGTAGTGAGAGTGTTTTTATCGCGAATTGTCGGGACTCTTGTCCCTTCACAGCCAGTCTTTTCAGTTCTTCAAGAATCTCTCCCACATACTGGAAGCCAGCATCCCTCAACGCGGGACGAACATACTCATAGAATCCCAACGGGTCCTGGGCTTGCGGACCCTTCTGCAACTGGAGAGCTATGCTAGCGTTCAGAGCGACCGAAGAACCCACATTCGGCAGCCAATCCTGCTTAGGAAGGTCGATAGACTTTCCAAACTTGTCAGCACACTCCAACTCCTTTCCATCCTCCCCATCTCTAACAGTAAAGAGGAACGCGCCCCCGTCAGTGAAGCTTCCACCCCTCGCATTCCAGTAAGAATCGGCAAATCTACTTGGTATTCTCTGATCTTCCTGCAACTTTCCTAGCACAGCATTAATCGCCTGCCTCTCCGACGCGATAATCCCGATCTTGATCGGACCCTCCTGGACCGCGAACACCTGGGGTCTCAGCATCGACGTATCCGTAATCCCGAGCAACTGCCAGGCATTCTTCTCTACATCATTCCTCGCAACAATGAAGAACCATGGACCATCGGGAGACCCGTGAATATGCGTCGACTGGATCAATCGATAGATTCTCTTCTTCTCCACCGGCAGCATCTCAAAATCTCTCTCCGTCGTCGGTGCCAGAGCTTCTATCAGACACTCCAGTGGATACTTGTAGACGCGGCTGAGAAGGTCGAACAGTAACACAGAGACCTCCGTATCAGTCAAGAATAACGGGTGGATGTTCCGCTGGGCCAAGTAC
>WNGR01009002.1_pt1 | contig 10508 bp, 6 predicted proteins | sample 5407581 | NCBI WGS metagenome assembly WNGR01 (sample SAMN13153383, study PRJNA577476) | soil metagenome | isolation source: 80 cm soil or saprolite under Garry oak tree replicate 2 | place: USA:California | collected 2016-06-15 | reverse complement strand
CACTCCTGAAATGTTCTGAATCGAGCGGTGCCCGAGGCAGCGCGCCGTTGCGGCGTTAGCAAGGCTTTCCGAGCGCCCGCCGCCCTGCCTCGGTGATCTTCACAGGCGCAACCTCCATCGGCACGCTCGGCGCATGCGCGCCGGCCGCCGGTGTACGGTCGCGAGGCCATCGCGAACCAGGTCGACCAGCATTTCGATTGTAACCCCGCGCGCCTACATGATCGCCTCGGTGCAGCCGTCGCAAGAGGCGTCGAGCAATTCGAGGGCGCGTCGGCGCTCGGCGCGGCGGCGCGGGTCCTCTGCCATTTTCGCCATATAATCTCGGCTTACGGGAAGCGCTGCCGACCCGTGAGATGGTCAGGCCTTACTTTGATAACTGCTTCAATGCGAGGGCGCATAGCCGCTCGGCGGCGCGCTCGCCCTCTTTCGCAAACTCGATGATCAGCTTGGCGACCGCCATTGTTGCCGGATCGGTGCGATCGACCAGCCCGAGCTTGCTCCGCGCGGCCTCGAAGGCCGCCGACAAGTTCGCGATGTCTTCCGGCCCAAACGAATGATCGTGTTCGAGAAAGGTTCGAGTTGGCACGTTCCGCGCCTGATAGCACATGCCGCGCTAGTGAAACGGAACTAATAGATTCGGTGTCCGTGCGCTAAGGCGACACATCGGACCGTGAACCTGATTTAAGCGCCGTTCGACCCATAAGTGGGCGGCTTTACCGGGATTTCGGTTCCGAACCGTCCGGGGTCCCTGGCGGCCATAGCCGCAAAAGCCGCCGGGGACCACCATCGCGTAAGCCGCCCACGGGCTTTATGCACGGGTTCCGCACTGGCGAGCAGATGAAGGGCGCTGCATTGCTGCGAGGTGTCAGTAGAATTAACGTTTGGCAATCATTTGAGATGTCCGAGACATTTGCCAAGGCTCGCGCGTCTCGAAACATAATTGAAACCGTTTCTTTGTCCCAACGAAACCATCTTCACGTCAACGTGTGCGCTCCAGTTGAACTAGCTCCGTCATAGCAGGCGACCAATGGACGGCGGGTGCGGCTACTCATGCAGAGTGGTCCCTAGTCCACGGGAGCCCTGACCATGAACGAATACTCATTTGAAGTGAAGGCTGTGGTGCGCGTGAAATTCATCTTGGTGAATGGCAGGACACCCAGACCGCAATCTTTCTGTGCGCTGTGCTGTGAGCCAATCGGAGACAGCTACCTGCGAGAAACCGCAACACGGCTCTCCTACTGCGACCACAAGTGCTACGTCGATCACTGCAAGGTTCCCGTCCTAGAACTCCAAAATTATGTAAGGGCGTCATGATAACCACCGACGCTCAAAAGTGCCTGCCGCAAATGGGTCTCGACCCATTGCGAGTGGTCGGCTGTGCAGCAGCAAAGTGTCGAAGCTTTTTCGCGCTGGCGAATGGATTTGCCGTCGGAGCAATCGTTGGAGAGATAGTCCCCATCGCCTTCTTCTGTCCGGCTGGCCGCTACCTCAACGCAATCCCCTCGAATTGTTGTGCGAGGGTATGATGAGGCAGCCCCAAATCTGCGATCATTGTGGAGGACATTTCGGCATGCTGACGCATCGTTGGTGGGGCAACAAGTTCTGCAAGAGGACGTGCAAAGACGCATACCTCCGTGAACTTGCGCTCGGCCGAGATAAAATCTGTCCGCGGGACGGGCGAAGCCAGAAGCGCATTGCGGCGTGACCAGCAATCGTCATCTCCACCCCCTCACAATCAGCGCTTGCCAGAGCTCGGTACGCCTTCGCTGCTTTAGAAGCCTTGTCACCGATTGCCTTGAATTCCGCACCGGTCCAAGCCCTCGCGGTCGTCACATCTGAAATCGTGCCCGCCGCGTCGGCAAGCTCATCCTCTCATGAAAACGCGGACGCATTTCGCCCATCGGATCGAGGAGCTGGGCGCTAGGGGCGAAGTTCGCGAACACCTCGCCGGGGTCGAGGATTACGAAGTGGCCGAGGCCACATGGCTGGCCGCGATTGCGCGCTGGCCGAAGGCGCACATTATCCTGCGGCAAGGGGCGCGGGTCGTTCGCGATAGCAAGCGGCCGAGACTCGTGAAATGAATTGCAACTGTCGGCTTATTTGAATTCGCCGGATAGCTGCTTAAGCACCATCACAGGCACTGTAAAAATCAGAGTGACCAATCCAACCATGACCGCAAGGGGCGCCGCCAAATTCGAGAATACTTCGCCAAGTGAGGGACCAACAACCTTTGCTGTGCCGCCGAAGATCAACGCTGCAATTGAAACCGGCACGTTGTATACCAGAAAAGGAATATACAGAAGCCATCGCCATCGAGTATCGCTGGTCGGAGGGCCGCACCGAGCGCTACGCCGAGATCGCAGCCGAGTTGGTCCGTCTTAAGGTCGACGTCATTGTCACTTAGGGTATCGAATTTCTCCCGCTATTTTCTTTGGGGCACTTATCGCCAACAACTGCAGGATCGATCAGTACATCGCTATGATCGCTACTCACAACGCACTCAGAGAGTCTAGTCGGCGCCTATCATCTCATAAATCGATGGTCTGCACCGGCGCGCCACCATCCACCGCTCAAGCGCAGAAGTTAAAATTTAATCCGCACCGGGACTTAGCCTTCTTCGCCGATTGCGGTCAGCGAAACGATGTCCGCGCCACCGCCCCTCGTGAGCGCAATGCTTCAAATTCGATTAGGCTGCGATAGACGACAAGATATTCGCGCGCCATCCGCCGGGCGGTGAATCGCTCCTCAAAGCGCTGCCGAATTGCGCTGCGAGACAGGCGCGATAATCGGTGAGTGGCGGCAACGGCTTCCTTCTCGTCTTCGACTACGAAACCAGTTACCCCGTCTTCGACGATTTCAGGGACAGAACCCCTATTGAATGCGATGACGGGCGTGCCGCAGGCCATTGCTTCAATCAAAACCAATCCGAAAGGCTCTGGCCAGGCGATCGGCGCCAACAGCGCGACGGCGCCGCTGAGAAAGCTCGACTTTTCGTCATCACTGATCTCGCCGATATACTCGACGTCAGGGGGCGCGAGCATCTTGCGGATTTCGGACTCGAAATAGTCGCGGTCGACGGCATCGACCTTGGCCGCGATCTTTAGCGGTACCCCACAACGTTTGGCTATCCCGATCGCCCGATCGACAGCCTTTTCCGGCGAAATGCGCCCGAGAAAGGCAAAGTAGGCAGGCCTGACCGACTGCGGCGTTAGAAGCCGCTCCGGCAGGCCGTGATGGATCGTGCGGATCCATCCGGCGCCAGCAACGGGCCGCCGCTGGGCGTCCGAAATCGAGATCACTGGGATCGAAGGAAAGGTCGCGAAGACCACCTGGTGCTCCGGCAGGTCGAGTCGGCCATGGAGCGTGGTGACGAATGGTGTCGGCTGACGGGAAAACAGGGAAAACGGATAGTAATCGAGATGAAAGTGCAACAAATCGAAATCATGAGCCCGTTGGCGAACTCGCTCGAGCATGGCGATATGCAACGCATTCGGGTCGCGGACCGAGCCGTCCAGACGCAATGCCTTCGGCCAACATGCCTCCAGGTTGGCCGAGGTGTGCGAATCGCCGCTCGCGAACAAGACAACGTCATGTCCGAGCGCAACCAGTTCGTCGGCCAACCACGAAATAACGCGCTCGGTGCCTCCATAAAGCTTCGGAGGGATGGCCTCAGTCAAAGGGGCTATCTGCGCGATCTGCATGCACAATCCTGTCCGGAAACCCGACTGGGCTTTGCACGCTGCAACTGCAAGGCCTCACTTCCCGCGCAGAGCCGGGCCGGACGGCACCGGTCATCGTGCAAACCTGATCTAGGCAGCGCGAGACCGACCTTGCCCAGAGCGAGAAGCGTAAGCCGTTCCCTTCTCAATCAGTAGGCCTCCCGCCTCGAGCAGGAGCTCGAGGTGGACAACGGCTTCCATTGCATTCCACTCGTCCCGGGCTGCCTCAAGGCTCTGCAGTACGTCTCGCCATGCGCGGTCGGGGCTGCTCAGTGCCACCTTTCGAATAAAGTCAACAGCCTCGGTTGTGCGGCGCAATACAATCGGCGGGCTCGCGCGGATACGCAGCTCCGGATCGATTGGAAAGTCAGGCATGCCCATCTAACCCCGAGCCGCGGGACAAGTTCCATCAGCGAAACGAAGATCGCGCAGCGACTGCCGTATAGCATCCGCCACTACCGAGAGGCGGCGGCGCCAATTTGGATGTCCTTTGCTCCGCCCCGAGGTGGTGAATCTGCGCAAGATTTCGTCGCGCGCTTACATCGCATCCGTGATCTTTGCTGCCGGACAATTCGGAACCAAAGCTGGGCCGTATCGGTTCCATTAGCATGTGCCCCTCTGTCGTCCAGCGGGCCGACAAGATGGTAATGCACAACCAAACCGCAATAGCGAAAGCGAGGATTCCGGCCGTCGGTGGCCGTTCCGGCCGTCGTATCTACATCGAGGACGTTTATCCGCTCGTCGACGCAGGACGTTTTCCAGTCAAACGCATCAGCGGCGAGCCGGTGGACGTTTGGGCGGACATCCTTCGCGACGGCCATGCCGTGCTTGCGGCGGAATTGTTGTGGCGGCCGGAAGCATCGCACAGATGGTCGCGTGCTCCCATGCGACTGCATGACAACGATCGTTGGACGGCGATCTTCACGCCTCCGTCTCCGGGTCGCTATCTCTATGCCATCGAAGCTTGGACAGACCTGTTCGCCACCTGGCGCCGTGATTTTCTCGCTAAACGACAAGCCGGCATGGATGTCAAGCTGGAGATCGAGGAGGGCCGCAGTTTACTGGCAACCATGAAGCCGCGAGACGCGGCGCAGACCAAATTGATCCGCGAGATATGGCGCACATCCACATCGGCCGACGAAGCCGGTCCATTGTTATTGGAGGAGCTGGCCGCCGCGGCAACTAAGTCCCTGCAGGACAATCTTACGCGCAGCGCGAACTATCCGCTGGTGGCGGACCGGCCCACCGCACGGGCCGGCGCCTGGTACGAAATGATGCCCCGCAGCCAAGCGAGCATCCCCAACCGCCACGGCACATTCGACGATTGTATCGCTCGGTTGCCTGAGATCGCTGCGTTGGGGTTTGATGTCCTATATCTCCCGCCCATCCACCCGATCGGCCGCACCAACCGCAAAGGGCGCGACAATTCGCTCACTGCGGCGGCCGACGATCCGGGCAGCCCCTACGCCATCGGCTCGGCCGAGGGCGGGCACGATGCCGTGCACCCTCAACTCGGCACGCTCGATGACTTTCGACGGCTGGTCTCCGCTTGCGCGGCCCACGGAATGGAGATCGCGCTTGATTTCGCGATCCAATGCTCACCGGGCCATCCATGGCTCACCCAGCATCCAGAATGGTTGAAGTGCAGTCCCGACGGTTCGGTCCAATACGCGGAAAACCCCCCGAAGAAATATGAGGACATCGTCAATCCCGATTTCTTTGGAACTGGCAGCGAAGCGCTCTGGCGAGCTTTGCGCGATGTCGTGCTGTTCTGGGTCCAGCAAGGTGTGCGCATCTTCCGCGTCGACAATCCGCACACCAAGCCGTTTCCGTTCTGGGAATGGCTGATCCGAGAAGTGAAGTCGGTCGATCCGAATGTCTTTTTCCTGTCAGAGGCCTTTACCCGACCGAAGGTCATGAAGGCGCTCGCCAAACTCGGATTTTCTCAGTCGTACACCTATTTCACGTGGCGCACTGGTAAAGAGGAGCTGCAAGCCTATGTGAGCGAAATCACCGGCTATCCGGAGCGCGAATACTTTCGGCCCAACTTCTTTGTCAACACACCGGACATCCTCCCCTTAGACCTGCAGAGCGGCGAGCCCTGGATCTTCAAGGCGCGCGTTGCGCTCGCCGCCACGCTATCAGGGAGCTATGGCATCTATAACGGATTCGAATTGCTGGAGCACCAGCCGATTCCGGGCAAGGAGGAATATCTCAATTCGGAAAAATACGAGCTGAAGGTGCGGGATTGGAACAAGCCCGGAAATATCAAGAACTACATCGGCCATCTGAATCGGATACGGCAAAGCAATCCGGCTTTGCTGCAGACCAGCAGGCTGCGCTTCGCTCAGATTGATGACAAAGAAGTCATCGGCTTCGTCAAGGAGTCGATCGACGGACACAACGCGGTGGCAGTCGCGATCGCATTGTCAAGGGAGGGCCCGCGGGAGTTTTGGTTCCATTTCGGTGACATCGAAATCGGCCCGTCGGGTTCGCAGCGCCGCGTCAAATCCGTTCAAAACCTGATCACCGGCGAGCAGCACACGATCGAGTGGGGCGGCGTTCGCTTGCGCATCGATCAGCAGCAGGACCCTGCTGTGCTCCTCCGTTGCTTGGCGTGAAGGTCGTACTGTGAACGTGGCTCCCGACATCAGGGCCGATCCCAAGCTTGAAGCCGACGAACTGTGGTTCAAGGACGCAATCATTTATCAGCTGCACGTCAAGGCGTTCGCCGACAGCAATTACGACGGCATCGGCGACTTCGCCGGACTGACCGAAAAGCTTGACTACCTGCAGGACCTTGGCGTCACCGCGCTCTGGCTGTTGCCGTTCTATCCTTCCCCCGGCCGCGACGACGGCTACGATATTTCGGACTATCGCCAAATCAATCCCGATTTCGGCACGCTGCAGGATTTCCGGCGTTTCATGCAGGAAGCCAGACGTCGAAAGCTGCGGGTGATCATCGAACTCGTCGTCAACCATACCTCGGATCGACACCCCTGGTTCGAGCGCGCACGGAGAAGCAAACCGACCTCCGATGCCCGCAATTGGTACGTCTGGAGCGACTCCGAGCAGAAATATGCGGGGACACGCATCATCTTCAACGACGCCGAGAAGTCGAATTGGACCTGGGACCCCGAGGCGCAGGCCTATTACTGGCACCGCTTCTTCTCACACCAGCCTGACCTAAACTTCGACAATCCGCGTGTGCTCATGGCGATCATGCGGGTCATGCGGCACTGGCTCGACCTGGGCATCGATGGCTTCCGGCTGGGCGCGATTCCATACCTCTGCGAGCGAGAAGGAACCAGCAACGAGAATCTTCCCGAGACCCATGCCGTCATAAAGAACATCAGGGCGGCGCTCGATTCCTATGCGCCAGGCAAGGTGCTCCTCGCCGAAGCCAATCAGTGGCCCGAGGATGTTGCAGCCTATTTCGGCGATGGCGATGAGTGCCACATGGCCTACCACTTTGGGCTGATGCCACGGATTTGTATGGCGATCGCCCAGGCAGATCGCTTTCCTATCACCGACATCCTGCGGCAGACCCCCGATATTCCGGTCAACTGCCAATGGGCGATGTTCCTGCGCAACCACGACGAGCTCACGCTGGAAATGGTGACCGATATCGAGCGCGATTATCTCTGGTCCACTTACGCCACGGACCCGCGCGCGCGCCTCAACCTTGGCATCAGACGACGGCTAGCCTCGCTGATGGACAACGAGCGACCCAAGATCGAGCTCATGAACTCGCTGCTGATGTCGTTCCCGGGCACGCCGATCATCTATTACGGCGACGAGATCGGCATGGGCGACAACATCTATCTCGGCGATCGCAATGGCGTGCGCACGCCCATGCAGTGGACGCCCGATCGCAACGGCGGCTTCTCCCGCTGCGATCCCGCACGCCTTTATCTGCCGATGATCATGGACCCCATTTACGGCTACGAGGCGGTCAATGTCGAAGCGCAATCTCGCAGTCTCGCCTCGCTGCTGAGCTGGAACAAGCGTCTGATATCGGTGCGCAAATCCAGCAAGATCTTTGGCAGGGGTTCGCTCAGCCTCATCCGACCGGCGAACCGCTGCGTGTTCGTCTACGTGCGGCAATACCAAAACGACGTGCTGCTCTGCGTTGCCAACCTGTCGCGCTCGGCACAAGCCGTCGAGATCGACCTCTCGCCATGGCGCGGACGCGTCCCCTTCGAAATGCTCGGGCGAGCGAACTTCCCGCCGATCGGCGAGAACGCCTACGTGGTCACACTCGGTCCCTACGGCTTCTATTGGTTCCAGCTCTGCGAGACGGTGGAATCGACGATCGAACCCCGGATCACTCCCGCGGAATTCGAGACACTGGTCGTCACTCACGGGTGGCGGTCGCTCTTGCAAGGGCATTCGAAATCGGTGCTGGAGCGCGATGTGCTCCCTGCCTTTCTGGCCAGCCGACGCTGGTTCGCGGAACGCGGCAATTCATCCACGACCTGTCATCTGGTCGGCGCCTTGCCGCTCGATGCGGCCGATCAGAATCTTGGAGTTGCGCTCGTGGAAGCAAAGGGCAGACACGAAACCGCAAATTACCTGTTGCCGCTGAGCATCAAATGGACCCGCTTCGATCCGATGCGGCCCAATAGCACCGCCCTTGCCGCCGTGCGTCGCGGCCCGCAACAAGGGACGCTGATCGATGCCTCCGCCGATGCCGGCTTCATCTCGTCGATGCTCGAAAACCTGCGTGCTTCGCGGACGATCGAGGGCGATCAACGGACTCTCGAATTCCGGCCGACGAGCAGGTTTTCGCCGAGCGCCGAAACTCCAATCCAAAACGTGCGCGCCGTCGAGACGGAGCAGTCGAACACCACCGCTCTCGTGGACAACCAGTATGTCGTGAAGCTGTTTCGTCGACTCGAATCCGGCGTCAATCCAGAGATTGAGGTGGGACGCTTCCTGACGGATACCGTTTCGTTCCCGAACACCCCGCCTCTGTTAGGGGCGGTCGAGCTGGAGGAGAAGGGAACCCGCGGCGCCGTCGCTGTCGTGCATGGCTTCATCGAGAACCAGGGCGACGCCTGGGCGGTCACCAACGCTTATCTCGATCGTTTCGTCGAAGAGCGACGCCTGTTGACGGCCGAAGCGGCAGAGCACAGCGACGAGGAAGCGGCCTACGTACGGCGGATGGATCAAGTGGGACGGTGCGTCGCCGAGCTGCAGCTTGCGCTCGCGAGCCGGGACGACGTGATCGACTTCGCGCCTGAACCAATCACCGCCGAAGATGTCCGCAGCTGGACGAACAAGGTCGTCGCCCGCGCCAACCGCACGCTCGACGAGTTGGCGCGCCGTCGATCAGACCTGCGGGACAACGATCGCCAGCTGGTCGACGAGCTCTTGTCCCGGCGCCGAACGCTGCCCGATCGATTGGGCGAATTGCTGCCCGCGACCGTCCAAACGATGAAGATCCGCCATCATGGCGATTTTCATCTCGGACAGATGCTGATCGTCAAGGACGATGTCTTCATCATCGACTTCGAAGGCGAACCACGACGGAGCATCGAGGATCGTCGACGCAAGGCCCCGGCGGCACGTGACGTCGCCGGTCTCATCCGCTCGATCGACTATTCCGCGACCGCCGCGCTGGAGCGTGCGCTCAGGTCGGCGCCCGATGAGCAGGGCAGGCTCGCCCCTGCGCTCGAAGGATGGCGCGAGCACTCGATTGCCGCGTTTCTCGCCGCCTATCGGCAATCATTGAGCGACACGAGGCTCTGGCCGCGGTCGCCGGAAGACGCCGAGCGCCTTCTCGACTTCTTTCTGCTCGAGAAGGCGTTCTACGAAATCGAGTACGAGCTCGCGCATCGGCCCGACTGGCTGCGGGTGCCGTTGGCCGGCACCTGGCGCATTCTCTCCCGCTCAGAGGGCACGCCAGAATGAGTTCCCTCTCGCCGGAGGCTTATGCCGTCATCGAGGGTCGCCATTCCGACCCCTTCCGGTATCTTGGCCCCCACGTCGAAGGCGACGTACCCCTCGTCCGCATTTTCCTTCCGGACGCGGAAGGCGTCGCAATCGTCGATGAACAAGGCCACGAAAGAGGCCTCGAGCGCATTCATGACGCCGGATTGTTCGAAGGCCGGCTGTCCAACGGGTCGCGCCGCTACCGCGTGCGCGCGCGCTACGGCGAGCGGCAGGTCGAGATCGAAGACCCCTACCGTTTCCCTCCGATCCTGTCCGATTTCGATCTCTATCTTCTCGGCGAAGGGACCCACACGCATCTCTACGAGAAGCTCGGTGCACATCCCATGGTCCTGGACGAGGTCTCGGGCGTCGCATTCGCGGTGTTTGCACCGAACGCCCAGCGGGTCAGCGTCGTGGGCGACTTCAATTCGTGGGACGGCCGGCGCCACCCCATGCGGGTGCGCGGCAACGGTTTCTGGGAAATCTTCATGCCGGAAGCCAAACCCGGCAGCAAATACAAATACGAGATCATCGGAGCGGACGGCCGCATGCTGCCGCTGAAGTCAGATCCGCTGGCATTCGCGGCCGAACTGCGGCCGCAAACGGCTTCGATCGTGGTCGACCTTCACGCGATCCCATCTCCGCAACCTGCGCCTCTTCATGTCAACGCGTTAGATGCGCCGATTTCGATTTATGAAGTACATCTCGGCTCGTGGCGTCGCCGGCCGCAAGAAAGCGGTCGGTGGCTGAGCTACCGCGAGCTGGCAGAGGAATTGCCGGCCTACGCGCGTGATCTGGGCTTCACCCACATCGAATTCCTGCCGGTCAGCGAGCATCCGTTCGACGGATCCT
>WNGR01009001.1_pt1 | contig 10508 bp, 12 predicted proteins | sample 5407581 | NCBI WGS metagenome assembly WNGR01 (sample SAMN13153383, study PRJNA577476) | soil metagenome | isolation source: 80 cm soil or saprolite under Garry oak tree replicate 2 | place: USA:California | collected 2016-06-15 | reverse complement strand
GCTTCGCGCAGCTCGGTGTCCTCGACGAGCTCCGCGTAGCGTGAGGCGATTGCGATATTGCTCTTCGCCAGCACCATATCCATGTTCGAGAGCAGCGTTTGGAAAAACGGCCACTCGCGGTACATCTCCCGTAATATCCTCATGCCGTCCCGCGGTCGCGCGGCAAGCCAGGCCTTGATCGCCGTTCCGAACCCGTACCAGCCCGGCAGCATGAGCCGACATTGCGACCAGCCGAAGACCCAAGGGATAGCGCGCAGGTCCTCGAGGCGCGTCGAGTTTTTGCGTGAGGCGGGACGGCTGCCGATGTTTAGATTGGCGATTTCCCCAATGACAGTCGATTCCCAGAAGTAGCGTTCGAACCCAGCCGTTTCGTATACGAGGTCCCGATACGCTCGATAGGCATGGTTGGAGAGTTCCTCCATGGCTGCGAGGTACTCCTCGCGCGGCGCCGCTTGGTCTGGCTGCAGGAGCGTCGCCTCAAGGGAGGCGGCAGCAAGAATCTCAAGGTTTCGCCGGCCCACCTCTGCTTGCGAATATTTCGCGGCGATGACCTCGCCCTGTTCGGTGATGCGGATCTGCCCCTGCACCGCCCCCGAGGGCTGCGCGAGGATGGCCTGATAACTCGGGCCGCCGCCACGGCCGACAGATCCGCCACGGCCGTGGAACAGACGTAGCGTGATTCCATGACGACGGAATGTATCGATGAGCGCGATTTCTGCCTTGTAGAGTTCCCAGCCTGAGGTCAGGAAGCCACCATCCTTATTGCTATCTGAGTAACCGAGCATCACCTCCTGTGCGCGGCCACGACTTTCCAGGAGGCAAAAGTACTCAGGCACGGTAAGGAGCTCGTCCATTATGCTGCCGCAGTTGCGTAGATCGGCGATCGTCTCGAACAGCGGGACAATGTTCACGTCGAGTTCGCGCTCACGCGGCCGCAACAGTCCTGCCTCCTTGAGCAGCAGCGCTATCTCGAGAACATCCGAGACCCCGTTCGTCTTCGAGATCACGTAGTTGGGTACCGCGGCGTTGCCATAATGCCGGTGTGCGTCGGTTGCTTCGCGAAGGATTGCCAGCTCCGAGGCCGTCTCCGCGGAATAGCGTAGGAAAGGCGAAGAAAGCGGTCGCGCGGTCTTGAGCTCCTCGCGCAGGAGGGCGATGCGGGCAGCTTCCGGGAGGCCGGCATAGTTCGAGTCAGCGCAAGTCATCTCGAACAGCTCGCCCACCGTGCGCTCATGCACCTCGGAATTCTGGCGCAGATCGATGCCCGCGAGATGGAAGCCGAAAGTGTTGGCCGCGCGACGCAGGCTGCGCAGCCGACTACGCGCCAGCGTCGCAGAGCCGTTGGCCGTGAGTGAGCGATAAAGAATGCTGAGGTCGGCAACGAATTCGGCAGCCTCGGCGTAAGGCGGCGCCTCACCTACGGCGTGGCGCGACGCCTCTGCCTGCCCGAATGCCCGCGCCGTTGCCGCGAGGCGCGCATAGATACCCGAGACAGCTAGCCGATAAGGTTCGTTGCGGCGGTGCGGCGAGCGATCGGGGGAGCGCTCCGCTAGGTCCTTCAGCTGATCGGATACAGTGACCAGCCGCGCATCGAGCGATAGTTCGCCGCCTAAAAGATGCACCTCATCCAGATAGAATTTGAGAGCGCGCTCACTCTGCATGCCCAACGCTTGTCGCAGCACCTCGGCTGTGACGAAGGGATTGCCGTCGCGGTCACCGCCGATCCAGCTACCGACGCGCAGGAACGAAGGTAGCTCGAAGCTGTTCCGGGCGGGATCGGTCGAGGCGAGTTGGTCTTCCAGCGCCGCGTAGAAGCGAGGTAGCTCGCGCAGAAAGGCGTAATCGTAGTAGGAAAGCCCGTTAGCTACCTCGTCTATGACTTTGAGTCTGCTCCCGCGCAGCATGCTCGTCTGCCATAGCGTGAGCACGGCGCAACGCAAGGCCTCTTCATTTGCCGCTGTCTCTTCGGGGGTGAGCCGAAAGCGATCTCGTTCCGCCAGTAGGTGCGCCACCTCCATCTCACGATCGATCGTGCCCTTCCGCCTCACCTCCTCGGATGGGCGGTGAGTACCGGGCAAACGATGGCATTCGTGAAGAAGTTCTGCAGTTTAGACTGGGAAATGGCCGCATCACGAGCGCGAGCAAGCGCGTGGGCCATGGTGCCTTCGCGCGGTGCCGAAGCGACTAGCGCGTGGGCTCTAGTCCGGCGGATGTGATGTTGGTCTTCGGCGATGTTGGCGAGCTGCGAAAAGTAGCTGAAAGCGCGGATGATTTGGATGCTCTGACCATGCGAGAGGCTATTCAATGTCGCCTCGAGCTCGTGCCGCGCGGCTTCATCTTCGTCGCGGTGGAAACGGATCGAGGTCCGGCGAATGCGCTCAACGATTGCGAAGACAGGCTCGCCTTCCTGGTTGCGGACCGTATCGCCAAGAATGCGGCCGAGAAGACGGATATCGTCACGTAACGGCAAATCCTTGTCGGGAGGCTCAACCAGATCCATGATCACACGACGGATTGCTGAGTTTGCGCGGCGGGCGGCCAGAGTATAGCTGCCATCGCTGCGCCGCCGATGAGCGTGATGACATCGCGCCTTCTTAATTGATCGAATTGCATTCGGTCCCCTAAGCGCCGTAAGGGGACGTGACAGGATATCGAATTGGCGAGGAGCGGTCAGGAGGTAACGGAACGATTTGCAACCTGTTAGCCGTTGGCGAGGCGGCCGATGTCTGAAGTGGGTCAGACTCGGTCATTCGGCGATGTCTGCCCAATGTCCCATTGCACTCGAAAGCGGACGTCGATCGGCGCTCTTGCGATGTCGCAAAAGTGCCAGGAAGCGACATATGAAGCGACATATGCAGTGCAGCAAATTGCGGCCTATTCGATCACCTCGTCGGCAATGGCGAGCACGCCCGGGGGAATGTCGAGGCCAAGCGATTTTGCGGTCTTGAGATTGATGACAAGCTCGAATTTGGTCGGCTGTTCGACCGGCAAATCGCCGGGATTGGCGCCCTTGAGAATTCTGTCGACGTAGCTTGCGGCGCGGCGAAACAAATCACGGTCGCTTGGAGCATAACTCATCAAGCCGCCTGCCTCGGGAAATTCACGATAGGGATACATCGCCGGCAGTCGATTTCCCGCGACCAAATCCAAGATCCGGCTTCTCTGACTGTAGAGGATCGCATCGGTAACAACGATCAGGGCCTGCACGGGCTCTTTCTTTATCTTTTCAAACGCGTTCTCAACCGAAGTGTCAGCGGAAATCGGCACCGAATGAAGCCGTAGGTCCAACCTTCGCGCCGCACTCTGCGTCTCCCTTAGCTCCATTTGCGATTGCGGATTTGCAACGTTGGACACCACCGCAACAGAAGACAATCCGGGAACTATTTCCTTCAGCAGCTGAAGACGCCTCCCGCTCAGGTCAGTTGCAACTATGCTGAACCCGGTGGCATTCCCGCCGGGTCGGGCAAGACTATCGACGAGGCCGGCGGCGACCGGATCACCGACGATGGCCATGACGATGGGTATCGTGCGCGTGGCGTTCTTGAGCGTCTTGGCGGGTGGCGTCCCTGCGGTGACGATCACGTCGACCTGTGATCTCACGAGCTCGGCAGCCAGATCGGGCAGCAGGTCGACCCGATCCTGTCCCCATTTCCACTCGATGGCGACGGTTCTTCCGTCGACATACCCGAGGTCCCGCAGGCCCTCCACGAATGCCTGGATCCGTGGCGCGAAAGACGTAGGCGTACCCAACAGAAGGACGCCGATACGAGGCACTCTGTGGGATTGCTGCGCGCGCGCCGCGAGCGGCCAGGCCGCCGCGCCGCCGAGCAGCGTGATGAACGCGCGCCGCTTCATGTATGCCGATGCCACAGTTTGACCCCCGCACTCAGGGTACCGCGGAGCGACCGGCCGGTCCTTGGGGCAGACCTGAAATGTTCTGAAATCGAGGCGTCGGCTCCGCCCTCACGCGTCACGATAGCAGAATCCTAGTCGCCTATCGACGCGGTCTACGGGCCTCGGAAAGCGGCCACATAGCGACATTAGTGGACGTCTGCCGGGGGTTGAAGGTCAGCTTTTGAACTGTCAGGAACTACTGACGTCATCACTTTAAAATCCGTTTGCAGCATACGGTCTTGAATGTCCTTAAGACCGACCGTGATGATGTGACTGACGCTCCCCTTCATCGCCCGTTGTGATCCCTTCAGCACCTGTCGTTGTGGCTGCGGACGTTGAGGCTCGCACCTGAGTTCGGCATCGCCATCTTTGACAAAGCCCTTCAATTCATCGCGCTCCTTCACCTCCAGATCGCGTTTCCTCAGGCCCTCGTCCTGCTTCTTGACCTCCAATGCACGTTTTCTGAGGTCTGCCGCTATCGCTTCGAAGTTCTCCTGTGTTGCCTTCGAGGCCGTCTGGAATCGTTTAATTACGATGCGTTGGTACGCTACCGTAGCTATCAGCGCCAAACCGGTCACAACAAGGGCCAGCAATATCAAGTAATGAAACGGACTGCCGCTTTTCAGGGCTTGGAAAAAGCTCACTAGCTCGGCGACAACCGTATCCATTTTCTCGGTCGAGACTCCAATGATGTCCTCAGACAGGGCGGCTGATGCGCTGCACCGTAGCGGCATCGTCCATGATCTGGCTGTGGACACGCCTGCCCGGCCGATAGGCCATGCGGGCATGCGCCTCGCAGTAGGGCAGGCCGTCGACCATCTTGTTCCCGCAGAAGCCGAAGTCTTCGGCACCCGGCTCGCTGATCGGCCAGCGGCAATGCCACTGCTGAAGTTCGAATAGAGAGCAGCGGTTAGCGCTGTCGCCCGACACCTCTCCAAACGCAATCTGCGGCTTTGCCCACAACGCTCGGAGGTTCTTGTGCTGGGTGATGATCCTGGGGCGCGCAATCTTCGGGGTCCCCGTCCGCTCGGGCTTTGTTCCGGCTGCGCTCTTGAAGCGCGACAGGCCGAGCCGATTCGCCTTGCCGATGACGGCGTTGCGGCTCACTCCGATCTCCCGGGCGATCTGCCCGCATGAGAGCCCGGCATCGATCCGGTTCTTCAGGAGCGCGATGCGCTCCGTCGTCCACATCGTTTGAGTTCCGATCATTGTCATAGCCTCGACCTCGACCTGCGTGCAATTGCGTTCGACCGGCTGCCCCGCCTGACTGAGTCTTTAGAGCGAGGGCGATGGAAACCGGGGAGCCCCGGCCAACGGGACACCGCGACTCCCCATCGGTTTCGCCCCCATAATTGGTGGCTCGGCCCAGCAGTCTCAGTGGGGTGAATTGGCGTGGGTGACGGGGGGCGCCGGGACCGAGCCAGTGCTGACTGTTGCATCGGCAGGGTTAACGAAGGGTTAACGTATGGTAGGCGAGTTCACGGCGGCCAAGCTCGCAGATGGCCGAACGGCTCGATCATCTTCGCAATGCTATCAAGGGTGTCCTGTTCTCTTCTCCACCTGCATCCTTCCGACAATTCCAGGCTCGATAACCTCATTTCCTGGTTTGCTGCCTCGATTCTGGTAACGGCGCCGAACAGCGGCGGCATTCGGTTGAACGAGCACGTCGAAGCTGACGGCCCGACTGCACGCTTGCAAAATGGGCCTGGAGGGCCTTGTGTCGAAGCGGCAAGACTCGTCTTATCGCAGCGGCCGATCCCCCGGCTGGCTCAAAATGAAAAACCCGAATGCGCCGGCAGTGAAGCGGGAGGCGGAGGAGGATTGGGGGTGATGAGCGAAACCGACCATTTATCCCAGGCCGAGCGGCTCATCGCCGAGTGTAAGAACCGCATCGCCCGCCAACGCGAAGTTATTGCAAATGCATTTCAGAAAGGTCACGACACCGAGGTGCCTGTATCGATGCTGCGAGCATTGGAGGCAAGCCTTCGAGCCTTCGAGACGCACCGCCAACTCATCCTTGATCGAAAAAAAAGGCGATGACTGGCAAGAACGCGGATCATGCAGTTTCGCTCGGTGCGAAATCCAGAAAATAGCTTGATCGTGATTGTCGTGCGGGGAGCCCCCGAACAAACTGGTGGAGATTTAATGCTGTACGGGCGGTCGCTTGCTCGGCCTGAAAAATTTGTCCTCGCATGAACGCGACCCGCGGCGCGTGGGCAGCAGTCGGGGACGTCGGCGATCGGATTCCGCATGCAGCTCACGGTCTTCGACTCTAATAAAGTATTAGGGGGAGCATCGTAAAATTGCCATTCCCGCTGGCCTCCAAGGCGAAACGCGCGCCTTCTCGGGCTTGGATGCTCAATAATGCGACATCTCTTTGCTGTGCCCTGGCTAACCCCGAGCGGCCGGACTCTGCTCGGCATTGGAGTCGTGGCAATCCTGGTGTTCGGCCTTTTCGCGCTTCTAAAAGTTACCAGCGGCGGAAGAGAGGCGCCGGCTAAAGAACTGATTACGAGTTCGATCCCTAGAGCCGCTCCTGTTCGTAAGCCCCCGCCCAACGATCTAATGGCCGCTTTCCTCAGTCCAGCCTCAACTCAACTGACCACTCAACCTATGCAAAGCACGCTGGTGGATCGACGTGCAGTTCCTTTGCCACGCCCGCGGCCAAAACGGCTGTGACACCTGACGCTACCCCGCAGTCCTCTCGAATTGACGCGCCGGTGCCCCGCCCCGTCGCGGTGACGACCGATCTTGAAGACCGCCCCGGCACAGTCGGGCATTCTCATGCCGCGCAAATCCAAGGATCGCGCTCAGGAACAGAGGCATCTTGTCCAGGCGGGCCGGCACATCGCCGAGGTGAAGGCGCACATTTTTCGCGAGCGCGTAATCCTAGCGCGCACGCTCGCCGGGCCATTCCCTCGGAGGTGGCCGAAGGGACCCTTCATGCGCTCCAACGAAGCCTCCGCGCAATTGAGAAGCATCGGGACGCGGCTCTCGATGAATTTCCGCCCACTGTGGCTTCACCGCAACAGGAACGCCGGAATTTCGTCGCCATGATCGATCATGCCCTTCGATAGAGGGGGAGCAAATGATCATCGACCTAGACAGCTGGGAAGCAGGTTATGATGATGGCTCACTTGGCCGCCTGTCTCAATGCACGCCCGGTCTTGACCGGTTCTCGTATTCGAGCGGCTACTGCCAGGCTCTCGCATGTCGTGCAGGGACGCAAGAAGACCTTCGGGTGCGCTGCACTCGGTCGTCAACCCAGCGAACCCCTCAACGACACGGTAGCAGCTCTCGGCTGATCATCATTTAAGCCGCGCAGAAGCGTGATAAGCTCACGCCGCCTCCCTGAGCGTGAGGATGGTGAGGGGGGTTCCGTCGTGGACCCAGGCAGTCTGTAGATTGCCATTTGTGGTGCTAAATTGTGCCGCTATGGACATCCTCGACATCGCGGTTCGGCTCGGCGTGGCGACCTTGGTCGGCGTCCTGCTCGGGCTCAACCGTGATCTGCACGGCAAGTCGACGGGCGTGCGCACGCTCGGCCTCGTGTGCCTCGGCTCGGCCTTGGCCGTTCTGTCGATCCACGCCGCGACCGGCACCGAAGAGAGCCGCGTGATCCAGGGCATCGTGACGGGCGTCGGGTTTCTCGGTGCGGGCGTTATTGTCCGAAGCGAGAAAGGCCATCACGTGCACGGGCTCACCACGGCGGCCTGCGTCTGGGTGACCGCGTGCGTGGGCGCGGCTTGCGCGATTGCGCAGTGGCAGATCGTCGTGATCGGCGTTGTGCTCGTGCTCGTCCTTCTCGTGTTTGGCGGGCCGTTCGAGAGAGCGATCAATCGACGCTGGCCGGGGCGACCGAGCGAGCCTTCGGATCAGCCGCCCGACAGAACGCGTGCGCCTGGCCCGTAGATGTAAAAGAAATCGCCCTCTTAATTTGGGGTCTGATTGCTCATTGGCCTCATTGGTGCAAAGACCCGGCGGGACCCGCGTGACTTGATGCGGCCTTTCCCGCCGAGCCGATGCGCATGTGGCCGATCTCGACGCGGGTCAACAAACCCGAGAACGATGATCCCTCAATCGTCGAACCGATCCAGCTCTCAACGGATGCCGCCTAGCGCAGGCGCCTCGACAGCGGCACGCAGCCGCCGCCCGAGTCAGGCATCGAAATACAGCTGTGTACAACTCGGTCATCGCCTTGGCGACCAAGTCGCCGATCAGAATAACATCATTCCGGATCGTCACTTGGGAGCTCGAAATGGCGCGCGGCACCGTGAACTGGTTCAATCCGACCAAGGGCTACGGATTTATCCAGCCGCAGGCAGGCGGCAAAGACGTATTCGTCCACATCTCCGCGGTTGAGCGCGCTGGACTGACCACGCTCAATGAAGGGCAGCTCCTCGAGTATGAGATCGAAGAGAACCGCGGGAAAACGTCTGCGGTGAATCTCAAAGTCAAATGATCTATCCGCTAGTTTTAGGCGTAGCGGGCCGCCTGTCCCTGGCTTTACTCCAGCGGTGGCATGCTGTGAGCAGCAGGGCTGATTGCTACAGTCAAAAGTAGCTATTCGATCCGGGGTTGCGCGCGAGTGGTACGCCAATAAGCGCGGCGCGCGCCGTAGTCGGCGTCACGCGTCCAAGGATGCAGCCGTCATTCCTCTTTGATTGTGATGACATAGCGTTGCCCGCTCTCAAGCTGGACCCTGATACGGAAATCGCCCATGCGGTCCCTGCGGACGTAGAGGTCCGCCAGCGGGCGGTTCTTCAGGATGTTGAGTGCAGTTGCGATGACCGGTTCTAGGGTCTCAAGATACATTGCCATCAGCCGTTTTTCCGCGACTAGGTACCGTTACATGCGCTTCGGTGTTACGAGGCAGAAAATGTAAAAACGGCGATGACTGCTGCGTTGTAACAGATGTTACGGTTTAGGCGTCGATGAACTGCTATATTATGATAGCCGTTATGTGTCACGTTAGGTTATGGCCGATAAATAACACTCAGTGGTCGGAAAGTCACGACCGCAATAAATCGGCGCTGCGCGGACCGAAAAGCATTGCGCGCAAACTTTCCGAAGCGTCATTGTGAAGGTCTGGCGTAAGGGGGGCGACATGATCGCTGCGCCAATCAGCCGAGTTCTCGCGTTTGCGGTGCTGTTTGCAACCGGTGCCGTGGTCACGCCGGCGCGCGCGCAGATCGTTTGGAACAACACGGGGACCGCGCGCTGCGTGGGCTAAGTTTTTGCTTGGGACTGAACGCATTCGTGACTATGGGGGGCCTCGCATGAGGAAGTTCGTTCGGCCCGGCCGGCGTGAGCGCGCGATCGGCAACAACCATCGCAACAGGGTGCGCGCGCTGGTGAGCTCCACCGCGCTGGTGGCGGTCTCGACGCTGTTCGCTCCAGCCATGCCGGCCCAGGCGCAGACGAACTGGACCGCCGGCGCCAATTCAACCGACTGGTTCACCGCCGGCAACTGGGACAACGGCGTCCCGACGGCAGGCCACTCTGCCACGCTCGATACCGTCACCCCCTTTCCGACGGTTATTGGGGGTCCGGGGGCGAGCGCCCAAATTGTCCTCGTCGGCAATCAAGGTACGGGCCAACTCACGATCCAGGACGGCGGGGAGCTGGGCAGCTCGGTCGGCGTTGTTGGCGCGTTGGCCGGGTCACACGGAGGGCGGGCCGCGCCCCATCGGCCCAGCGGCGATGTCGTGACCGAATCGTGGGGAGCCTTAACAGCCACCACGCGGTCGGCCCTGACCGGAAGGACCTGGCCGGGACCTCGGGGCTCGCAGCGGCGGCGGGATCTATCCGCCCGTTCGAAGATATTCAGCCCGATTCAGAACAATTCAGATCCAGCCCAAGGACTTTAAGCCAACTCTAGGAAACTATGCAGCAGCCCAAGACAGGTCACGAAGACAGGTCACGTCAGCAATTCGCCGAGGCCGTGCCGACACGGAGGGGGCAACCAAAAAGATCGACACCCCGCTCGACGCTAGGTTCCGGCAAACGTGAGGATAGAGCCATGATGACCAGCGACGACGTCCAAAAGCGAAATGCCTTTGCCGCGTGTGCTGCGTTTCGCATCGAGGGCCTTGAAGCCTCTCTGGATCATGCGCGCGAGATCGCAGTCCGCGACGAGCTGGGTGCGGTAGGGCACTACATTGCGGAAGCGCAAGGATACCTGGCTCAAATTCGCGTCTTGCATCAAGAGGCGCTGGACGAGTTCAGCCGAGCGCAGGGAGAATAAGGCTCTCGCTCTGTTGTGCTGCCTTTGAAACCCTGACGCGGTCAGCGGTCGAACGACGGCAGCAAGCGCGGCACGCGCATCGTTGCTCAGTCTCATGTCGCTCGCAGTCAATGCACCCGCAGCACGCATGAGCGGCGGCGGCGCCGCTACGATGTCCAACTCCGGGCTGTCGCGACGTGGTACTGCACTACCTTGAATCGCGCGCTTCCATGACGCTTCCTATTGTTGATGGCTATTGACCATCAAAAGAGTCTGCTAACACGCCGCGCAAGCAGTTTTCCCGCTTGTCGCGCTGGCACATTCCGGCCAATCATAGGCGCAAATCAGATAAAACATTTCGGGCGGGAACGTCGAGCGGCACGAACCA
>WNGR01025681.1_pt1 | contig 10509 bp, 4 predicted proteins | sample 5407581 | NCBI WGS metagenome assembly WNGR01 (sample SAMN13153383, study PRJNA577476) | soil metagenome | isolation source: 80 cm soil or saprolite under Garry oak tree replicate 2 | place: USA:California | collected 2016-06-15 | reverse complement strand
ATCGCTGTTCCGCGAGACGTCGATCCGGAGATTAACCGCGCAGAGGGTGTCTTTGTATACGACATTGATAGCCTGCAATCTATCTCTTCGGCCCATCGCGCGGACCGCAGCCGCGAAGCGGAAAAAGCTGAGAGGATCGTGGCGCAAGAGGCGATTCGCTATCATCGACGGGCAATGGCACTCGATGTTGCGCCTGCGATCCGCAGATTGCGGGCGGCGATGGTAACCATCGAGCAGACAGAATTATGGCGTAGGCGGTCTAAACTTCGCGTGCTTACACCCGACCAGCAGCAAGCAACTCAACTGCTCCTGCGCGGCATGACGAATAAAATTCTCCACCCGGTGATCCAGAATCTGAAAAAGGCCGCCCAGCACGGAGATTCGGAGACCATGGAGACTATCTGTGCGATCTTCGATCTGGCTCCTTTGCTGCAGGCGCAAGCTGAAGAAGATGAGTCAAGCTTATTTGCTATGGATCAGCCCGACGTTCTGACCGCATAGGGAGAACAGCTTCGGCCCGCACGTCCCACACTGCCCTCCGCTGAATGCCGAGTCACGCGGTATCCACGGGAGGGCTTGTTTCCGCGGAAGCCGGCGGCAAGGTGAAGTGGAACGTCGCGCCGCGCCCGCCGTCGCCGTTGGCCCAAATCCGGCCGCCGTGTGATTCGATGATCGACTTACAGATTGCCAGGCCCATGCCGCTGCCTTGCGGCTTCGTCGTAAAGAATGCGTCAAATATCTGTCCGGCTTGGCCCAGGGGTAGCCCCGGGCCCGTGTCATTTACTGAGATCAGCACTTGACCGTCGTCGCCTCGTACCGACTTCACCGTGAGCACTCCGCCGGTCTCCTTCATCTCCTCGATACCATTGAGCATGAGGTTCATAAGTACCTGCTGCAGTTGCACCCGGTCTGCCGTAATTGTGGGAAGATCGGCGGCAAGATCCATCCGAATCGAAACGGCATACTCGTTGGCTTCGCTCCGCAGAAGCAAGACCATTTCGCCGATGATTCCATCCACTTCGACCGGCTCTCGCCGTGGATGCGTCTTCTTATACAGCGACCGCAAACGATCGATGATGTCGACTGCAAGCCTCCCGTCCTTCACGATCGCTGCGGTTGCGCGGCGCACCTGGTCCAGGTCCGGCTGGTCGCGGCTCAGCCATCGCAAGCTGGCCTGCGCATCCATCACGGCGGCGCTAATCGGCTGCTTTAACTCGTGCGAGATTGACGCAGCCAGTTCCCCGAGCATGCTGATCCGATTGGTGTGTGCAAGGTCTGCCTGTAGCTGTTCCGCACGTTTGCGATCCTGAATGTCGGTCGCCACTCCATACCATTTCACAACCTTTCCTCGCTTGTCCCGCAGCGGCACGGCGCGGCACAAAAACCATCGATATTCCCCGTCGGTCCGGCGGATTCGCATCTCCTGTTCGAAAGACTCACCACTAGCAAAACTAGCGCCCAGTCGTCGTACAATTCGATCCCGATCTTCGGGATGAACAGCAATTGTCCCGACTCCCTCTGCTTTTCCCAACTGCGACAGGCCCGTATATTCAACCCAGCGTCGATTCCGAAATTGAACCGCTCCATCGGGTCCAACGATCCACGCCATCGCCGGAATGGTCTCGATGGCTTCGCGATGTCTACTTTCCTCCCGCCGCAATTGTTGCACCCTGAGTTGATGCAGCCCCCAAAGGAATGCCAGAAACGCAGCCATGCACAACAAGCGGAACCAAACAGTCTGATAGTAGGCGGGAGCGATGTTGAAATCGAGTTCAGCCCCTGCTTCATTCCAGAGACCAGAATTATTGGAGGCCATCACATGGAACCGGTAGTTGCCAGGCCGCAAATTACTGTAAAAAGCCTGGCGCCTGGTTTGAGGGTCCTGCCACTCTCGATCGTGACCTTCCAGTTTGTACCGGAACTTCACATTCTGAGGAACGACAAAGCTTAGAGCCGTATAGTCGATTTCGAGATCGCGCGTTAGAGCCGGGAGATGAAGGCCGTTTTGAGTTGAGTAACTCTTTCGATCGGCAATCACATCTTCGATATGTACTGGCGGCGGGATGGAGTTTCTAGACAGCCGGTCGGGATCGATCATCTGAGCCACACTTCCGTTCGCGAACCACAAGCGCCCGTCGTTTGCTCGTGTTGCACTGGGATTAAAATTGGCGAGGTAGGGCTGAGCGCCGTCGTACGCATCGAACAAATCAAACCTTACCTTCAGGTCGGGGTGCCTACGCCACTGTTGCAGGTCGTCCGATTTGATTAATATCAGACCGCACTCGGTGTACAGCCAAAGATTGGAGTTTGTGTCTGTAACCATAACGTAGGTTCGGTCGCACGGCAGGCCGTTGTGGTGGTCGAGGGCATGCTGAGTCTCACCGCGCCGTTCGACAACGCCATCGGTGGTTGCCGCCAGCACAGAACCATCCGATTCTGGCAGTACCTGTAAAACCTGAGCATTCGTGTTCTTAAGTGGAAAGATCTGGAGTTGGCCATTCAGATACCGAGCTAGGACGCCTTTACGTAATCCCAACCAGAGGCCACCGTCGGGATCGGCCGCCAGCGAAATTGGATCCAGCCTCTCGTCTGCAATCTCGGTGGCGAATCCACTATCATTTATTTGGATCAGAACTTCTGCATTTCCGGGCCCAGTGCGGACGACTACGGCCCACATGGTGTGATCCACGTCCTCAGCCATCCCCAAAACAACCCCAATGGACTCTCCGTCGCGACGGCGGATGGGTCTAAACCTGCCGCGTTCGTAAACAAACAATCCATTGTCTAACCCGACCCAAAGCCGTCCAGCTTGATCCTCAAACAGGGACGTCACGTGACTGCCCGGCAATCCATTCTTTGCACCGATGGATGAAACGACCTCTCCACGCACATAGTCCAAATCTGCATGATTACCCATCCAGATGGTCCCATCTCGAGCCGCAAGTACGGAATCGACCCCGTCACCAGTAAGCCCCTCGCGCACAGAGAAGCTGACAACTGGAACGTCGCGGAAACAGTCGACACCCTCAGCAGTGGTCAACCACAAATTACCTTCCCGATCCTCAAAAAACCTATCGGGGGAATCGCTTGATAAACCATCTGCGCCTCGAAAACGATCTACCTTGCCGTCGTGGACCCGATAGATGCCATTTCCCTCAGTTCCAATCCACAATGCGTTATGCCGGTCCAGCCACAAGGAGTAGACACTCAACGTGCTGCTGTCGAGTGCCGTTGTGATCAGGGTTCTCCATGTACCGTTAACCCACTGTTGCAGACCGAGCCCGTGGCCGGAATTCATGATCCCAGCCCAGACAGATCCATCGGGAGCGGCAGCAAGAGCGGTAATACCACCAAGCGATGCGTTGGAATTGAGTCCAGGCAACTCGTACGTAGTAGATGAACCAGGTTTCCATCGGACAAGCGCGGTGCTGGTTCCAATCCAAAGATATCCGAACCTGTCTCCGGTCAATATCCCGGCATAGGGTGGCACTCCGTCTTTGGGCGCGTAGCATTTGGACACTGATACTGTGACTTTACAAAGAGCTCCAGCTCGAGTTCGCGAGCGCACCATCCATACAGTGCCCTCACGATCCTCGTATAGCGCATTCACGCGGCCCGCTGTCTCTGGGAAATTTGACAAATTCCCGTTCTTCCACTGAGCCAGGCCACCGGCTGTTCCAATCCAAAGGCTCCCATCGGTAGCGCCCAGGAGTGAGATCACGGCCGTCGTGGGAAGATGTTCTCCGGTGGGTGGAGCCCAGCGGACGAAGCGAACGCCGTCGAAGCGCAACAGTCCATTGAGCGTCCCAATCCACACGTATCCATCTGTCGTTTGGGTGATCGCACTGGGTGCTCCTGGGAAGACTCCGTCACGTACCCGCCAGGCAGTGTGCGCGTACTGAGAGATCCGCCGGTCCGGATCTACAGCCCTCACTGACGGGCAGGCCAGTACGCTGCAGAAGAGTATGAGAATTATCCGCGCCGGAAGTCCAGAATTCATTTGCTTGCGAGATGCCTGTACGGTCGCCCAACAGAACGTCCGCGCTCGTTCATAAGAATCATGACTGGCGCGGTTGAATCGATTACCCACACTCAATTTCACCTATCTTCACCAAATCACTCTGATCTGCGGGTTCAAACACGATCCCACAATCACAGAGAATGTTCTGAATCCCCGGAGGAGTTGTAACGGTATGGCTCCAGTTTGGGTATGCCTGGCCGTCGAACATTTCGGCCGGAACGTCCCGCAAGGCATGACTCGCTCCAAGCCGACATCGGATTTCAGCGCCAGTTTTACGTCATTGACAAAGCGGCTCAAGAATCAAGCCGAGTTCTTCAGCTTCCCGAACCACCCGAACCTTAATCCCTGATAATACATAAGCATAACCGACGCTTGCGTCGGCCAAACAACCAAACTCTCGCCAGCAGTCTAGGTTTCGGTGGACGAACGGCGGCCTCAGATCGGCGGTCCGCGCCTGATCCGCCTGCAGCGAAGGTTCAGTTCTGAATGCCGAATCACGCGGCATCCGCAGGAGGGTTTATTTTCGCGGGAGCCGCTGGCAGGGTGAAGTGGAACGTCGCGCCGCGTCCCTCGTTCCCTATTGCCCAAATACGCCCACCGTGCGCCTCAACGATCGACTTGCTAATCGAAAGGCCCATGCCGCTGCCCTGCGGCTTCGTCGTAAAGAATGCGTCGAATATCTGGTCGGCCTGGCCCAGGGGTAGCCCGAGTCCTGTGTCATTTACAGAGATCTCGATCTGGCCGTGCTCGCCCAATTGCGACTTCACCGTAAGTACGCCGCCCGTGTCCTTCATCGCCTCGATGCCATTCAGGATCAGGTTCATGAGCAACTGCTGAAGTTGCACTCGATCCGCCACCATCATTGGAAGATCGACTTTGCGATCAGTGCGGATCGATACTCCGTGTCCTCTTGCCTCACCTCTCAGCATCGTGGCCATTTCCCCGATGACCTCATTGATCGCAACCAACTCTCGTTTGGGAGGCGACTTTTTGTACAACGATCGCAGACGGTCGATAATCTCTGCGGCGAGGGTGCCCGCCTCGATAATGCTTTCCGTCCCCTTGCGAACCTGCGTCAGATCGGGCGGGTCGCGCTGAAGCCATCGCAAAGATGCCCTGGCATTATTGGTTGTGGCCGTAAGGGGCTGTGCGAGTTCGTGCGAAATGGAGGCGACCAGTTCTCCCATCGTGCTGACCCGACTCGCATGGGTAAGATCCGCCCGGAGTTGTTCAGCATCTTTGCGATCTTCAATGTCGTTTGCCACTGCACACCACTTCACAATCTTGCCTCGGTTATCGCGCAGTGGCCGGGCGCGCGTCTGGAACCAGCGATAGACTCCGTTCGATCCGCACCGAAGCCGCGCTTCATAATCCAGAGGTTCTCCAGTCGTCCGCGACTCGTGCCATCGTTCGGTGACGCGCTTGAGATCGTCGGGGTGGATCGCACTCTCCCAACCTGAACCTGAGGCTTGTTCCGAACTCAAGCCTGTGTATTCAAGCCATCCCCTGTTAAAGAACGTGCGATTGCCATTGGGGTCGGCAACGAAAGCCAGAGCCGGCATGGTTTCTACTGCGTCGCGGAATTTCTTCTCTTGCTCCTGCAACTGGTGAACACGCATTTGATAAACGGCCCAGAGCAGCGCAACTAAGGCGGCAAAGCACGACAAACGGAACCAGTAAGTTTGATAGTAGGCCGGGGCGACGTTCAAAGCGATCGCGGTTTGGGCGACGTTCAAAGCGATCGCGGTTTCTGGCCCGTTCCACTGTCCCTCGCTGTTGCTGGCGACTAGCCGGAATCGATAGGAGCCGGGCGCAAGGTTCGTGTAAACGGCTTCTCGCGCTGCAACCGGCTGGCTCCAGCTACTGTCGAAATTTTCGAGAAAATATCGAAAGCGAATCCGCCCGGGCACCACGAGGCTCAGCCCCGTGTACTCAAATGTGATTCGCCTCGGAGATGGAGGAATCCGAACGGAGCCCGCGAGCTCTACCGGGTTGTTATCGGCGGTGATCGCCTCGATGTGAGGCAGCGCGGGAACTGAATAGTCCGTTATCCGGGATGAATCAACAACCGACAAGCCACTCCTGAGTGAAAACCATATCCTGCCATCTGAATCCGAGATCACCGATTGGCTCCGCTTCACTCCCGCAGTGCTATCTAAACCGTCGGCCTGGTCATACACGCGAGCGTCGACTGCCTTCACAACACCGCCTAGAAGTTTGTCGCGCGGAACGCGCAAAACATGATCTGAGGTCGCGATCCACAACCTTCCGCTCTTGCCCTCCGCCATTCCGACTATTTGTTCGCGCAAAACGTCGGGTAATTCATGAGGAACTTGAAAACGGTTAGAGACAAAAAAGGCAAGACCAGCAGACGTTCCACTCCAGAGAGTCCCGGATGAATCCTCGAAAAGGCAGTTCACCTCTGGCGAAGGCAAACCCTCTCCCGTTGTATAGGTTCTCCATCGGCCGTTTGAAAAAGAACTCAGCCCGCCAGGTGTGGCAAACCACATTGCACCATCGCGGGTTTCAAGGATGGACAAGACGGTATTCGAAGCGAGGCCATTGGTCGTCGTGTAAGTGGTGAAGTGCCCATCTTTGAATTTGCTGACGCCACCGGTTAGCGTGCCGGCCCAGACAGAACCATCGCGGCTTTCATAGACGGCATAGACGCTGTTTTGAGCCAGTCCATTTGCCTCTGTATAGGTCTGGCTTCTTATCGCTCCATTCCTAAACTGGAGACGGGTAAGCCCGCTGCGTTGACGTCCGAGCCAAACCTCATCCCCACTTCCACTGATGGAATAAACGACATCATTTGCAGGTGCCGCAGATATGACAGGTTGAACGCGGCCATTCTGGAGTACATACAGCCCACCCTGGGCGGGAGCGAACCAGGCGCGATGATCAGCGTCAACGTAGATGGGTCCGTTGCGCTCAAAAGGAAGCCCCGTGGCTGTTGAATAGGTCACAAATGCACTGTCGCGGATGCGGCCCAGGCCTTGGGCCCCTCCAATCCAAAGATTTCCCTCTCGGTCCTCAAATAAAGCGTTAATGCCGCCATCCCCGCGAAGCTCCCTCTCTTCCGAGAACGAAGTACCTTTGGCATTGATACGCAGCAGTCCGCGTGCCGTGCCCACCCAGATATTTGAATCACGATCGCGCAGCAAACTCAAGACTTGGACTTTGCCGAGCGATGACGGCAATTCAGCACGACGAAAGCCCTTCTCGTTCCCGTGATACAAGCCGTAGTCCGTCCCGACCCACACCTCTTCTTTACTGATCGGCAGCAGACAATTAATCTTTCGGTCGGGCAATCCTGCGTCGATCTTGCCGGCTCGGCCATTTGCAAAAAGAAAGAGACCATCGCCAAGCGTGCCCATCCAAATCCTGCCGCCGGCCGTTTCTGCCATAGAAATTACGGGTGAGGAGCCGGGTAAGGCAGCGGGTGCCGCTAGTCTCTTAATCTCGTCTCCCCTGAAGCGGTACGTGCCGTGGGCGATGTCCGAAAGCAGAATTCCCCCGTTGCTGTCTTTTGAGACTGCAGTGATCTGGGAGGCGAGTGCTTCTGCACCGTAGGTGACGTTCTCGAATTTGCCGTCTAGTTGCCGCAGTACATCGGTGCCTTGGGGACGCAGCCACAGCTTCCCGGCAGCATCCACAAGCAGTTGCAATATGGGAACCTTCGAAGCAGTGGGGTCGGACGTGATTGAGACAAACTTGGAATTGAACCCGTCGAAACGGATCAGGCCCTTGTCGGTCCCAATCCAGAGGTATCCATCCGCAGTCTGCCCGATCGCGTTGACAGCTCCACCGGGAAATCTGCTCGCCCTGATCCATTCCTCGCGAACGTACTGCGATGGCAAGCGGTTCGGGTCGAGTCCACGGGCTTCATGGACGAGGCAAAGTAGCACTATTCCGAAAAAGATCCATCGAATTGGCTTCACCCGGAAAATCACGGAAGGTACTCGAATTTGTCAATTATGACCTCATTCTCGTTTTTCAGTGGGATCTGGCCCTGATGGAATACATAGAAAGAGATACGCACCGATTCGCCACCCGGGGAAGGGACTCCCGAGTTGAACACATGCTGATTAATGAGGCGAGCGCTGCTCGAATTGGCCGAACCCGATGTAGTCGAAAACGTTACCTGCCCGGGTTCCCAGCGAAACGACTGTGTAAAGATACCGCTCGGCACCCGAAAACGAACAATGTTAGCTGGAACGTAGTAGGGCTGGACGACATAGTGCGCATTGTCATTATCCACGTATCCCCAACGAGAAAGCTCAACATCCAACTCATGACGGTTCCGCTCCGAGCCAACACCGTCCCAGCTGACAAGAGTTAGGACCGCGGAGGGTTCGAGATGTGAAACATCGCGCACCTCGAAACGGTACGTTCCGTATCCCAGGCTGCGCGTAAGCTTCACCTCCGCAGCAGCCCATTTATCCGGGCTCCCCGAGATGCGTAGATGCAGTGCACTTTTTTCGTCCGTCCAAACGTTCGCAGGATCGAAATAATTTCTTGAGCCAGCGCGGAAAATTGGCCCGGTGCTGGTCGTCCACTCGTAACCGCTGAAGTTCACTATCTTGGGCGACGGGAGTACCGGCGCGGGGCCTTCTCCGCTAACGACTGCCAGCGCCACCACGCCGTTGCCGACGATTGGTGACGATTCAGTTTGCTCAGGGGGATTGTAGGCTGGATCAACCAACAGAGCGGCATATTGTGTTCCCAGTTGGATCGAAGCTTTCCACCGGCCGTCAGGTTCGATATTCGTAAACGCCTGACCCGATCGCCTAAACAGGCCCCATCGTCCATCTGACTTTGTGTACAACACGATTCGCTGTCCCGGTCGAGCCCCTGTGACACGACCTTCGATTATGTCTGTCTTGTAGTTACGACCCCGGAATATGTGTATGTTGTAGGGGCTCTCCTGATATGCGGCAGGGACCTTGCTGAAAGCAACTGCTGGAACTGTATTTTTTGGTGAAGACTGGCATCCGGTCAGCACAAAGTACACCAACAGCATTGAGAATGTTGCGTTACGGGGGACTATGTGCGAGCGCGATACCATCGATCTCCCTCACGGCGGGAAGCAAGCTGCAATCACAGCTCATTGGCGAGATTCGAGACAAACTCCACTCTGCAACTGCCACAACGAGTTGGAGGTTGCTGCAACTCGCTGAGCCTAGTTTCCTTACGGATGATTGTATTCTATGACATGCAAGCACTTGGAAATTTCTCTGATCCAATGAAAGGGAGCCGGTTGCCGCTGCAAGCATGGACGATGGCGGGAATTCCGTAAATTATTGATTTCTCGTCTTGGTTCCGAAGGGAACCAAATGGTTCCAAACGCAATCCTTTCAGGGGTGGAGTGTCACAATTCACCGGGTGCGAAGCACCGTTGTCGCTCCACTCCGGAATTTTCATGGCGGGTCACGGAACAGCGGTTGGCTCTTTCCTTTGCGATGTCCGATCCTCTGCGCCATCGCGTCCTGCGAATCAAACATCTCCCTGCATCATTTTTGCACCACGGGTTCGAAGTTGCTCGCTCCAACACTTTTCCAATCACACGAAACATGAGTATGGGGAGATCGAAAGAAAACAAGCTCCAGGCTTGCGACTCCGTCATGGATTGATACCTAAATTGTTGCAAATAGGGAATGTAACCTAATAATGCACAAATAAAATGACGCCATGTCTATTTTCTATTGACACGCCATTTACACCTTGTTACTCTCGATTCCATTACCAAAAAGACAACTTCTCACGCTTGTGAGATTCAGAACTCTCGCGGTCTACGCACGGAACTGTTTTTCCAGCTCCTACCAACCACGGGTATCAGAAACATAGGTCACGAGTGTCCTCTACTCCGTTGAACCTATCGTCTTCTTGCAGTTAAGCGCTTGTTGTCCTTACTTCGGGGAAGCAGTCCGAAGAGTGAATCGCAAACGTTTCATTGGTTTTCCGGCCGTATTAGCTAGACATTTCAGAGATGGCGGTGGTGGAGCAATCCGCCAGTTGCTACGCACGCTACCTACTTACATTCGGGGCGAGCCAGCCCTTGCTGCATCTGAAATCTTCGCAACTTTTCTAGTTTGCCCGCCATAACTTACGCCTTGAGCCTGCAAAGCAGGTTGCGTTGGCAGGTTCATGTGAAGCGTCAACTTACTCGGACTGCTGGAGGATTTGCACATGTCTTTTGTGAACCGGAAGTATTTTGGATTCCTCGTTCTACTGCTGATGATAGCCGTGTTCAATGTGCCGCGTCTGTGTGCGCAGACTAACTACGGCTCTGTGCGCGGTCTCGCGAAAGACATACAAGGCGGGCTGATTACGGATGCAGACGTCACCTTGACGAACACGGGAACCGGCATCGCTCGCACGGCCAAGACCAATGGCGCCGGCGAATTCGCTTTCTCTTCCGTGGATCCAGGCAGTTACGTTGTCACCGTCGGTCTGAAGGGCTTCAAGACCTACAAAAATTCCATCAC
>WNGR01026131.1_pt1 | contig 10510 bp, 10 predicted proteins | sample 5407581 | NCBI WGS metagenome assembly WNGR01 (sample SAMN13153383, study PRJNA577476) | soil metagenome | isolation source: 80 cm soil or saprolite under Garry oak tree replicate 2 | place: USA:California | collected 2016-06-15 | reverse complement strand
ATCTTAGCAGCGGACATTATTGAGCACCTGGACAATCCGGGGCTATTCCTTGACGAACTGCAGAGGGTAGCGACCGAAAACACGCTCGTCGTTATCACCACGCCGAATGCTCTCAACATCAAAACGGCCTTTTATCCGCTGGCTCGCATTGAATGTGTTCACCCCGACCACAACCTTTACTGCTCGCCCACAACATTAAGCACCCTTCTTGAGAAGCACGGGTTTCAGATCGTCGAGATGAATCTGTATTCCAGTGTTTATAAGCCAAACAAAGGTAAGCTGGCTGGCGTAGCGGACCGTATAGCAAAATATGCTTTCAGGTTGCTTGACTTTGTTTTGCGCTATTCCCTCGTGCAACTTTTCCCCCATTTCAGCGAGGGGATACTTGTCCAAGCAAGGAAGCAAGCACGAGAGGTTCGACAAAGCAACACTCCAATTCCTTCATTCGTTTCGGCCGGGCGCGCCGGTGCTCACCTGAGGGAAAAGATTTTCCTTGTCGGGGTTCTCGGGCCGTTCGATTCGGGTCCCACGCGCGTTTACGAGACGCTATTGAAAAGCCATTTCACTGAGCGCTTTGACGTTCGCTTCCTAGATTTCCAATTTGCGAGCGACGTGGCCGACTTCCATCGCTTGCGGCCGCAAAAGTTCTTTCTCTTGCTGTGGTATCTGCTGCGTACGACCTATTGGTTGTTCCGGGAACCGTATGACGCCCTCTGCATTCCCCTCTCGACAAACCGGAATGCTTTCCTCAAAGACTCCCTGTTTGTCTGGTTGGGGGTCTTATTCGGCGTTCCGGTCGTTATCCTTGAGCACGGGACGGACATTCCGGGCCTGTACCGCCGCTCCGGCCGAATCGTGCGGGGGATCATGAGGGCTACATTGCGCCGGGCGACGCGCTGCATCGTGTTGGCCGACTGCTTGAAGTTCAACTTCGAGCTATTCCTGCCCGCCGACCGCATGATCTCGATGTATTTGGGGATCGATCGCGTCGCGACAAATGGAAAGCCCTCTTTGAAAAGGAGCCAAAACGACCAACTCACCTTGCTCTATCTTAGTAGCCTAGAAATTCGAAAAGGGTATATGGTCCTTCTCCAATCCCTCCCCCTGGTCCTTCAGGATCGAAACAATCTGAAGTGCGTGGTGGCCGGCGGGTGGGGCTGGGATTCCGAACCCACGAAGTCGTGGGTCGCTCAGCTCATTTCCCACGAGCGCCTAAAGGACAAGGTCTCTTTTGTAGGGCCGGTCAAAGGGACTGAGAAGGAAGTCCTCTTGAATACGGCAGACATCTATGTCCTCCCTGCGCTGATCGATACTGCTCCCCTGGTGCTACTGGAAGCTTTGCGGGCCGGGCTACCGATCGTGGGGACGAACGTCGGTGCCATTCCAGAGATCGTGGCAGATGGCGTCAACGGGCTCATATGCGAGAAAGGGAATCCGGAGGACCTGGCCGAAAAGATTCTTTATCTCGTGGAACGCCCGGCCCTGCGCCAGCAAATGCGGCAAAACAACCTGGATCGCTTCGAGAGTCTCTTCACGATCGAAAAATTTGCAGACCGCATAATTGGTGTCTTCGATTCCGTTTTTTCGGAGAAGCGGACAGGAAGCAAGACTTAGGCAACAATAATTCGAACCTTGCCGGCCGACTCCGCGAGTGGCACGCGCGGAAGCCGGGGAGGGGTCCGAGGTGGTTCAATGAACGTGCTTGTTGTTGGTGGGGCCGGATATGTCGGCGGGGCGGTCACCGATCTTCTGCTTCAGCGGAATTACAATGTGCGCGTTTACGATGCGCTCTTGTACGAAGAAGCCTATCGAAAACAGATCCCCTTTGTGTTTGGCGACGTGAGAGACCCGGACTGTTTAAAGCCGCAGCTGGAGTGGGCGGACGCCGTCATTTGGCTGGCCGCGCTAGTGGGCGACGGGGCGTGCGCACTGAACCCGGAGATCAGTGTCGCCATCAATCAAGAATCGGTTCGATGGCTGGCCGAGCACTACGACGGTCGTGTCGTTTACATGTCAACGTGCTCCGTCTATGGCGCCCAAGACAAAGTGCTCGACGAAATGTCACCGCTTAATCCGCTTTCCGTCTATGCCGCTACTAAGCTGGAAGCCGAGTGCTATTTACAGCGAAAGAATGCAATTATCTTCCGGCTCGGAACGCTTTATGGGATTGGAGATGTGTTTTCGCGCATCCGACTGGATCTAGTAGTCAATACATTGACCGTTCGTGCCCATCGCTACGGCAAAATCAGCGTGTTCGGTGGGGACCAGTTTCGCCCTCTGCTTCACGTGATCGACGCGGCTCAGGCCGCTGTCGACAATCTCCAGACGTCCCACGTCGGCATCTTCAACCTGCAGCGACAGAACGTCCGGATCATCGACCTAGCTTACCAGATTCGCAATCATTTTCCGGACCTCGTGATCACCCAGACGCCGATGAACTTTCAAGATGCGCGCAATTATCGAGTTAGCAGCGAGAAAGCTCAGAAAGTATTCGGATTCTGTGCGGCCCACTCCATCGACGAAGGGATCGAGGAGCTGAAAAGTCTGCTTAACACTCGCCGCTTGAGCGATGTGGACAATCCTCGCTATACGAACCAGGTTTTCCTCTCCATGTTCAATACCCATAAGAGGGATTTGACAACGCGGGGCGAGGCATGAAAAGAGAAGACCTTCGACTGCCGTCCCCCAAGCTCATTGAGGGGGGACTCGGGATCGACGACCGCGGGGAAATAGCCTTCGTTAACGCGTTTGATTTTGATGGTATCAAGCGGTTCTATATAGTTTCGAATAATCGGGCTCGCTTCGTCCGTGCCTGGCATGCCCATCGCCGCGAGAGCAAGTACGTGTCGTCGGTCCAGGGCGCGGCCGTCGTTGCCGCTGTCCCCATCGACAATTGGGAATGTCCTTCCAAGGAAGCCTTCGTGCATCGCTACGTTCTCTCCGCCCAGAAACCGGCTGTCCTGTACATCCCTGCAGGCTATGCAAACGGGTTCATGTCGCTGACTGCGGATGCTAAGTTGGTTTTCTTCTCCACAACCACATTGGCCGAGAGCAAGGAAGATGATGTGCGCTACGATGCTCGATATTGGAATCCCTGGGGAGTTCCAGGACCGTTGTCGAGGCGTCGAGTGGCGTCTGTTAGATGCGGACCACTGCACTCTTGTGGATCTCACGAATGTGATAGATGGTTTCGAATGGGTGATCAATTGCATCGGTGTCATCAAGCCACATATCCACGATGATAATCCGGTCGAAAGAGAGCGAGCAGTCGTTGTCAACGCCGTGTTCCCGCATCTGCTAGCCCGCGCTGCCGCCCTGACAGGGGCCCAAGTTCTTCAGATCGCCACCGATTGTGTTTTCTCCGGCCAGAGAGGCCAATACATGGAGCACGATAGGCACGACGCCTTAGATGTCTACGGCAAATCGAAGAGCTTGGGGGAAGTTCCGTCCGACAAGATTCACCACCTACGAGTTTCAATCATCGGCCCAGAGCCTTTGCGGCATGTTTCGTTGCTAGATTGGTTCCTCGATCGACCCAAGGGGAGTAGCGTTCAGGGCTATACGAATCACCGATGGAATGGAATCACGACCCTCCATTTTGCAAGGCTCTGCCACGGCGTCATCACGCGGCAATTGAGGCTGCCTCGTGTGCATCATGTCGTCCCGATCGACACGGTTAGCAAGGCAGAGCTGTTGGGCAGCGTCGCCGAAAACTATCAGCGGGGTGATATCGAAGTCAGGGCGAGCGAGGCCCCAGCAACCGTAGATCGAACTCTTGCAACTTCCGACTCGATCTTAAACCGCAGATTGTGGGAGGCCGCTGGCTATCCGCAGCCGCCGTCAGTTGCGCGGATGGTGGAGGAACTTGCGCAATTCGATTGCCGCTTTCGGAGCGAACTGTGCATACGGAGGAGTCATTAACATCCACTAGAGGCAGGCCTATCTTTGCTTCGCAAAATGATTGCTGCGGCTGAGACAATGCCGTAATGCGAAAAGTTGAGGCAGACTGCTTTAGCTCTAATCGGCATAAACCCGAGCGACAAACTGCGGCTATGAAACTACTAACCATCCTAGGCACGCGCCCCGAGTTCATCCGGCTGAGCCAGATCATCCGGAAACTCGATGGACTCTGTTGCCACGTGATCGTGCACACTGGCCAGAACTACGATGTCAACCTCAACGATGTCTTTTTCCAGGAGATGGGCATTCGGGCACCCGACCACTACCTGAGGGCCCGAGGAAGCTTCGGCGAGCAAATCGGCACGATCCTGACACAGGTCGAATCCGTGCTTCGAGAGGAAAAGCCGGACCGTTTCCTCGTCCTGGGCGATACGAACAGTAGCTTGGCCGCCATCGTTGCGAAGCGGATGGGCATTCCCGTGTACCACATGGAGGCAGGCAACCGGTGCTATGACGACCGCGTTCCTGAAGAAGTGAACCGCCGGATCATAGACCACTGCAGCGATATCCTCATGCCCTATACGCACCGGAGCAAGGAGAATCTGCTTCGGGAAGGCATCGAACGCCAGCGGATCTTTGTGATCGGCAATCCGATCTACGAAGTGCTGGAATATTTCGCTCCGCAGATTGAAGCGAGCAATGCGCTTGAGCAATTCCGCGTCGCGCCCGGCAACTATTTCCTGGTGACATTCCACCGGGCTGAGAATGTCGACCACCCAGAGCGCCTCGCGCGGCTGCTCCAGGGCCTCGATCTGGTGGCCGAAACCTATCGCGTGCCGGTGATCGTCAGCCTGCATCCTCACACGGCAAACAACATGGACCGCCACAAACCACAGCACGGGTCGGACCTTGTACATTTTTCGAAGCCGTTTGGTTTCTTTGATTTCGCAAGGCTCGAGCGCCATGCTCAATGCGTCTTGACGGATAGTGGAACCGTCCAGGAGGAATGCGCAATCCTGGGAATTCCAAATGTCACCGTGCGCGATGCGACTGAACGGGCGGAAACGCTTGAATGCGGCAGTAACATTCTCTGCGGGAGCGTACCGCAAATGATTCTCCAGGCGGTACAGGTAGCGCTGAGCTCGTCAAAGGATTGGCGGCCCCCCGCAGAATATATGGTGCCGTACGTTAGTGATATCGTGAGCAAGGTCGTTATGGGATTCAGGGAGCCATGTCGCCATGCATAAGGGCGAGTCGACTACATATTGCGTCCAGGGGAATATAGGGGAAAATGAACGCTGCTTGAGCCAAATTCAGCTCCTGGGGGTGAGGTTCGACAATGTTACGATCGCCGAGGCAGCTGACTGCATCGAGGAATTCATTCGGGGCCGTCGACCATCGAAGGTTCTCTCACGAAACGCGACGATCCGCGTGCTGGAGGATCAAAACCCAGCGCTGCATCAGTTTTACGCGACCACTGACCTGGTCACGGTGGACGGGATGGCCTTTGTCTATCTGGGGCGCCTGCTCGGGCGTCCCTTCAAGGAAATGACGGGTGGGCCGTTCCTTTGGTACGAGGTACTCCGGCGAGCGGCGACGAAAGGTTACGGCGTATTTCTGTTGGGCGCTCGGCAAGTTACTCTCGAGAACGCCGTGGAAAGGCTTAATCGCCAATATCCGGGATTAAGGATCGTTGGCTTCCAGCACGGTTATTTCACCGCCCAAGAAGAAACCCAAGTCGTCGAAACAATTCGAAGCTCGCACCCGGACATCTTGATGGTGGGTATGAGTTCACCGCTGAAGGAAGAGTTTCTTGAACGAAACCTGGATCGGTTGGACGTGCCGGCATGTATCGGTGTTGGTGGCGCCATCGACGTTTTTGCAGGCGTTTCCCGACTGGCGCCAGTCTGGATGCGCAAGGCCTGTCTGGAGTGGCTGTATCGCGTGTGGCAGGAGCCGCGGCGCCTCTGGAAACGATACCTTTTCAGCCATGCGAGATTCCTTCTCCTTGTAGGGCGGGAGTTGATGGTGAGAGAACCCAAACACTTTCGGAAAGCGCCAAACATACGGTAAGAGATTAGGGGAATGACGTTCTGATGATGCGCCGATCGCGTGGAAGAAAGAATAGTGGAATTCCGTAGTACACGGGGAAAGACGAACTAATCATGCGAAAGCGGATTGTAGTAACAGGGGTAGCGGGGTTTGTAGGCAGCAACCTTGCAAGTCATCTTTTGAATAAAGGTTATTCGGTGGCAGGGCTCGACAACCTATCTGCGGGAACGCTCGAAAACGTTGACCAACGAGTCGAATTTCACGAGGTCGATATTCGCACCCCCGCGATCTACCGACTGTTCGAAGGAGCGGACGCGGTCTTTCATCTCGCGGCGAAAACATCTCTAGTTGACTGTCTGAGTAAGCCGCTGGACGCGGCTAGCATGAACGTCGTGGGAACCCTGAACGTTCTGGAAGCCGCACGTGAAGCGAGCGTCCGCAAGTTCATCTACGCGGACACTTCCGCCGAGTATGAGGGCATCTTTGAGTTTCCCACCCCCGAAGAAAGAATCCGGCCAATTGGCGTCTACGCTGCCAGTAAGCACGGCGGGGCTGCGTTCTGTGAAAGCTACCGGGAGCTTCACGGGATGAACATCACTATCGTCCGCTACTTCAATGTCTACGGACCGGCTCAGGATTGGCGCAGAGTTGTTCCGCCGGTCATGAGCTCTTTTATCATTCGAATGCTTCAGGAAGAGCGCCCCATCATTTACGGAACCGGAGAGAAACGGAGGGACTTCATCTATGTCGATGATGTAAACGATTTACACCTTGTGATTCTCGAAGACCATCGCGCTGATGGCAAAATCTTCAACGTCGGATCTGGAGTGAACTTTTCCGTCAACGAAATCTACCAATTGGTCGAAGATCTCCTAAAGACCGGACTGCAGCCGATTTATAAGCCTGACCTCCCAGGCGAGGCTCAAATCACGCTCGCGGATATTTCCGCGGCGAAAAGCCTCAACTGGAAGCCGCGGGTCGACATCAGAGACGGGCTGTGCCGAACGATCGAGTACGTGCGAAGACGAGTGCTCAAGGCGAAGATTGGCCTTATCGGAGCCTAGTCAGAGCGGCGCGAACCTGCGAAGTCGATAAATCAATTGAGGGGCAAAATCTGAACGCAAAGTTGAAGGGCAGTCGAAGTCAAAGCCGCCGTATGGAGCCAAAATGATTCTCACCAGGACACCTTTTCGGGTTACGTTAGGTGGTGGCGGCACGGACCTCCCTTCCTTCTATCGAGAGAATGGAGGGTTCATCCTTGCCGTGAGTATTGACAAGTATATGTATCTTAACGTTAATACTCCCATCGTAGACGACAAGATTCGAGTGCGTTACACCAGCTCCGAGATAGTGGACCACGTGGACGAGGTTCAACATACAACGGCGCGTGAAGCGCTGCGGCATTTTGGTATTGCAAGTGGAATCGAAATCGTTTCGATCGCGGACATTCCGGCGGGAACGGGCTTGGGATCCTCAAGTTCCTATCTAGTGGGTCTCTTGAACGCCCTGCATACGCTCCTGCAAGATCAAGCCACTCCGCAGAAGCTGGCCGAAGAAGCTTGTCACATCGAGATCGAGGTTTTAAGAAAACCAATCGGCAAACAAGATCAATATATGGCTGCTTTCGGGGGTCTAACCGCGCTAGACATCAAACCCGATGGCCGAGTGTTCGTGACACGCTTGGAGCTGGATGTGGATTTGGTCGAGAGCCTGGAGCACAATATTCTAATGTTCTACACAAACGAAATGCGCGATGCCACAACCATTTTGAGGAAACAGGATGAAGCGGCACGCCTTAAGGACCCCAGAGTCGTCAAGAGTCTCTGCGAGATCAAGGCTATTGGGCTCGAGATCCGTGATGCCATATCGAAGGGCAATCTGAGACGTTTCGGAGAGCTTTTGGATGCCCATTGGCAGTCAAAAAAGCGACTTTCTGAAGGAATTTCAAATCCCCGGATCGATGTTTGGTACGAGCTCGCAAAGCAAAATGGAGCGATTGGCGGGAAAATTTCTGGCGCAGGAGGGGGAGGTTTTCTTATGCTGTACTGCGAAGAGAACAAGGCCGCCTTGCGGCTGGCGATGCGCGAAGCGGGCCTACGCGAGCTGAAATTCCGCTTCGATTTTGAGGGAAGCAAAGTCGTGTTTGACGTTGTTTCTCGCGATGGCAGGTTGGCCCATAATCATCGTCATAACAATCACGAACCTGTGCTCGCTTTCGCTCAAAAGAGCACCGGTTAGTACTCCTATCCCTCCAAATGAAAGCCGTTTTGCTGGACCGCGATGGCGTGATCAACGCCCTCGTCTACCACGAGGACGCTGGCGTCATCGATGCACCTTTCAAGCGCTCCCAATTCAAACTGCTTCCACGCGTTCCAGAAGCCATTCGGTTGCTGAACGACATGGGCTTGAAGACCGCCATCGTTTCGAATCAACCGGGCATCGCCAAAGGGCACCTCAGCATCAAAACCCTCAAGCTTTTTGAATGCAAAATGTTGAGCTCCATACGGGGGGCGGGCGGCAGGATCGATCAAGTCTATTACTGCCTCCATCATCCGGAAGCACGAGCCCCCGAACTCCGAAGGTCCTGCCAGTGTCGTAAGCCAGAGATTGGAATGCTGAAGCAGGCAGCCCTGGACCTGCATGTAAGACTTGACGAGTGCTACATGATCGGCGACGGCATTCCCGACTTGCAGGCAGGTATACGTGCGGGCTGCCGCACCATTTTCATTGGACGTTGGAAGTGCGAAATATGCCAATTCATCCAAGGGAATGATGTACGCCCTCACTTAGTGGCAAGAGACCTCTGGGAAGCCTGTCAACTCATTCAGGCGGAATTACAGAACTAGCTTCCCAGCGATTTTTCGAGCTCGCTTTGATCTCCGCACGATCTTCCGAGCACGCAGGAGAAGCACATCTTAGCTTGGAGGAATATCAAGTGTCCGTCTCAACCGTAGCCTCTCCACGGGGGCAGCGTTCCATGGTCCCGTGCCATGTTTGCTCGAGTACGAACGATACTACGTACATTGAAGCGCGGGGCTATCGCATTGCACAGTGCACGAATTGCCGACTTTGGTTCGTCAATCCTCAGCCAACAATGGAAGAGCTCAGACAGTTTTATGCCACTTACGATGAAGGAAAGCTATGGCGAAGTCTGGAAGCGCACTTTAATCGTGGCGTCCGCAAGGCCATTCTGCAGTTGAAGCAGGCAGGAACAGTTTTGGATGTGGGTTGTGGTTCCGGTAACTTCCTGAGCTGCATGAAAGAGGCCGGATTCTTCGTGTTTGGTATCGAGCCGTCCGGGAGCGGGTCCGAATATGGACGCGAGGCACACGGGGTCGATATCTACCACGGCATGATCGAGGACTATTTGACGGCAAATGCAGGCCGGCAGTTTGATGTAGTTACGCTGTTAAACGTGCTCGAACACTTGACTGATCCCGCTGGAATTTTGAAGCAGTTCGCTCAGGTTCTAGCGTCAGACGGGATGTTGACGATAGTTGTTCCAGATGCGCGTTTCCACGATCTGCTCGGAAGGGTGCGCCGCTTCGTGGGTATGGCTGATCCCTATTGGATCGAGCAGCCCAACAAGTTTCTTGCAGGCTTCAGGCTGCCAGAGCATTTGTGTTCATTTCAACCGAGCACAATAGCGTCTTTATTGCGACGATGTGGATTTCGGGTTGTTGCGATAGAAAGCGCTCCAGTTATCTTTAATGAGGGGCTTCATCGAAATGTCGCGAAGCTGCTGATGTTCTGGATGTCACGGGCGCTTCATTACCTCAGTTTCCGGCGGGTCCTTGTTGGTTATTCGACGCTGGTATTGGCACAAAAGGATTCCGCAAAGTCCACTTCGGGAGCACAACAGACATGAATTACGTGAAACAATATGTCGAGGAAGCCTTGCTAATCCTGAAACAGTTGGACCAGTCAGCTGTCGAGCGCACTGCGGACCTGCTTCTTGAGCTCCGCGAGCGGGGTGGCCGGCTGTTCCTCCTCGGGGTCGGCGGCGGAGCGGGTCACGCCTCGCACGCCGTCTGCGACTTTCGCAAAATCGCGCAGATCGAAGCTTACTCACCCTCCGACAACATCTCCGAGCTCACCGCCCGCGTCAACGATGATGGATGGGAGTCTTGTTACGAGAATTGGCTGCGCGGGTGTCATCTGAACGATGCCGACATGATTTTTGTCTTTTCCGTGGGCGGCGGGGATGCGACAAAAAATATCAGCGCCAACCTCGTCCGTGCGCTCGACTACGCCCGCGAGGTCGACGCCACAATATGCGGCGTCGTCGGCCGCGATGGAGGTTACACTGCGCAGGTTGCGGATGCTTGCGTATTAGTTCCGGTCGTGAATCCCTATACGATTACACCCCATACCGAATCCTTTCAGGCCCTGATCTGGCATCTTCTCGTATCCCATCCCAAATTGCGGGCCGCTGAGATGAAATGGGAATCGGTCCAGCAGCCTACTGCGAAGGTATAACGAAACGCCTCGGCATAATCTGCTGTAGTTCACGCCCGCTCAGGCCCTGTTCTTTCGTGAATCTTTGGACGGTCTTCCC
>WNGR01009000.1_pt1 | contig 10511 bp, 8 predicted proteins | sample 5407581 | NCBI WGS metagenome assembly WNGR01 (sample SAMN13153383, study PRJNA577476) | soil metagenome | isolation source: 80 cm soil or saprolite under Garry oak tree replicate 2 | place: USA:California | collected 2016-06-15 | reverse complement strand
ACGGCCAGCGCTCGACAGAGTGTTGGAATATCGAACGGGGTTTGAATGTTGGCCAAGGCGAATCTCTCAGCCTGCTCGACCAGTTCGTGGTGTGGCTTACCCATCCGCTTGCCAAGCCTGAGGACCACGGATGGAGTGCTGTTACAATTGAACATTTGCAGCAGCCCCAATTACGGACGCGCCATTAACGGCTCACAACGAAAACACTGCATCGACAAACGTCAGATTGGTATTGCCCTTTGGGGCAACTGTACGGGCACTGGATTGGAATGACCCGCTCGCCGACGCTCCTGCTGCGAAGGCTGCTCGGCGAACCACCGATGCTCGAACTTCCCCTTGGGCGCCTTTTCAGACGAGCTTACGTGCATGCGCAGTACGAAAGTGGGGGATCTTTCGGGTAGCGACTCGGTGGCGATTCCCGGCAAACAAAGGGCCGCCAGCTGGGCGGCCCTTTGCAATTATTATTTGAAAAATGAGTCGCTTAGTTGGTTGTATGCAGAGCGACTGCAATACGTCGTCGCTCTTCACCGCGGCACCGCAGTTCAGGCGGTCCGCTTCGTTGTCGATTGGATAAATTATCGCCACCGCCGCGGAGCGCTTTGCGATTTCGGCGAGAGAACGTTAGTCAGCGCGATCGTCACGCGAAATTGGACCTAGCTCCCACGATAACGTCGCGTGAACGTATGCGGCGGCAGGATGTCCCAATCCAGCCGAATTCAAATGCGGCAAATTCTGGGCACGCCCGATTATCGCACGGCAACCTGAGGTACCCGCGGTACTGGACAACTGTCCGCCGCATACTTTAACTTAAAGATTGATTTCTTCGGACCGGATCGCGCCTCGTGAGAGCTGACGGATTCAACGGGCCGGACGTGAAACGCGTGTTGATTTTACACGGCGTTGTTCTGTTGGTTGTCGTCGCGCTTTCATTGCTCAGTGCAAAGTCCCGCGCGGATGGCACGCCGCGGCGCGTGCTGATCCTTCACTCGTTCAACTACACCTTTCCGGCAACCTCGCTCGTGTCGGACGCTGTCCGCAAGCGGCTGCTCGAACGATTTCCTCAGGGACTCGAAATCGAAGCCGATTTTCTCGATCTGGCGAGACACCCGGACGCAGCCCACGCCTTGCGCATGGCGAATTTCCTGCGCGAGAAATACGCCGGCGTGCATTTTGATGTGGTGGTGGTGATCGGTCCTACGGGAGTGCCTTTCGTCCTCGAACATCGTGACGTGGTCGGACCGGGCGTCCCCATCGTTTTCTCCGACGTAACGCGCGCCACCTACGAAGCCATGCAGTTACCGCCCGACGTCATCGGGGTGATCAACGAATATCACCCTGAAAGGAGTCTGGATCTCGCAGAACGCCTTCAGCCCGGGGCACGTCGTCTTGTGGTGATCGGCGGAAGTGACAGCCTTGACCGTCGCTGGCTTGAGACTGCACGCAAGGCCATTGAGGCTCACAATCCGAAACTTGAGACGGCCTACTGGTTTGACCGCACATACGACGCGCTGCTGGCGGAGGTATCTCGACTGCCGAGCGACACCATCGTCATGTTCCTCACCTTCTTTGCCGACAGCGAAGGCAAACGCCTGATTCCAAGAGACGTGGCCACCGCGGTCGCAAAGGCGTCCGCCGCGCCGGTCTATGGTTTTTTTGAGACTTATCTCGGCAATGGCATCGTCGGGGGATATTTCGATACATATCAGTCTATTGGGATAGGCACCGCAGACGTAACACTTGAAATCCTTTCGGGCACGGACGTAGCCAAGCTTTCCCCGCGAGTTAATGCGCGGCAAGCCTTCCACGTCGACGCGAGAGCCATGGAGCGGTGGGGCCTCAAGCAAAGCAATCTTCCCCCCGGCAGTATTGTCTCGTTCAGCGAGCCAAGCCTTTGGGATCAACATCGCTATCTCGTCCTGATGTCGATATTCATCATCGCATTGCAAAGCGCGTTCCTAACAGCCTTGCTGTTTCACCGGCGCAGAAGAAGGCAAGCCGAAGCCTCGCTTAGGGAAAGCGAGGAGCGAATGACCTTTACCGCCGCCTCCGCAAATCTCGGACTGTGGCAGTTCGATCGAACCACTGATGAATTGTGGGCCACCGAGCATTGCAAGGCGATGTTCGGCCTCGCGAACGACGTCCCCCTCACGCGCGAGACATTTCTGGCGGCGGTCCACCCCGAGGATCGCCGGGTTGCCGTCGGCGCGCTTCGGGGGGCCTTGATGGGACGCCAATCCGCCGTGACGGACGCCCGTGTCGTCTTTCCAGATAGTCAGGTGCGCTGGATCAGGGTTCGGGCTCGTTCACGTCTCGGCGATCGCGGAACTCCGGATCAATTCAGTGGAATTTTTCTCGATATCACCGAGCAAAAAAACGCCGAGTCCGAGGCGGAGTTGCAGCGCCAGGAGGTTGCGCATTTGATGCGAGTGTCCGCGCTGGGTGAGCTTTCCGGCGCGATCGCCCACGAAGTCAATCAGCCGCTCACCGCGATCCTGTCGAACGCACAGGCGGCACTCTATTTGCTGGGGCAGGATTCGCCTGATCTCGCCGAGGTTCGCGACGCGCTGCAGGATATTGTGCAAGAGGATAATCGTGCCGGTGAGGTCATTCACAGGCTGCGCAGCTTGCTCAAAAAGGGTGAGACAAAGTCCGAGCCGGTCGATATCAACGAACTGGTCAATTCGACCATTGCACTGCTTCGCAGCGAGTTGATCGGCCGCCGGATCACGGTCGAGACCGATCTGGCAAACGACCTCCCCACCGTATCCGGCGATTCTGTACAGCTCCAGCAGGTGCTGCTCAATCTCATCATGAATGCGATGGATGCGATGGCCTCGACGCCGGTGGCGCAGCGGCTTGTCAGAATCAGCACCCGCAAGACGGCTGACGGAACAATCGAGGTTCTTGTGAAAGACCACGGGCCTGGAATCAAATCTGTCGACGGGAACCGGCTGTTCGCGCCGTTCCATACCACCAAGGACCACGGTCTTGGTCTCGGGTTGACAATCTGTTCGACCATCGTTCAGGCGCACGGCGGAACGATGAGCCTGTCGAATGATGATTCCGACGGAGCCATCGCCGGGTTTTCGTTGCCAGCTCACGAAATGCTCATGGCGGCCCAATGACGGACAGCAAGGTCACGGTCTTCCTGGTCGATGACGACGCCGGCGTGCTGAAAGCACTCTCGCGGCTGCTACAAATAAGGGGGTACGAAATCCAGGCGTTCACCTCGCCGCAGGCATTTCTCACAAGCCACGATGCGACGGTTCCCGGTTGTGCTGTTCTCGACGTCTCCATGCCGGGCCTTGATGGGTTGGAGCTGCAGCAAGCACTGACCGCGGAAAGGTCGCAGCGGCCGGTCATTTTCCTGACCGGCAAGGGCGACATTCCAACCAGCGTTCGCGCCATGAGGGCGGGCGCGGTCGATTTCCTGACCAAACCCGTCGGCGATGATGACCTGCTGGCAGCGATCGCGCGTGCCGAAAGGAAAGATGCCGAGACCCGCAGCGCCCTTGCCGACCTGCATTCGATCAATGCCAGGTTTGCAAACCTAACGCCGCGGGAACACGAGGTTATGACTCACGTGATCGCCGGCAGGCTCAACAAGCAAATCGCCGGCGATCTGGGAACCGTGGAGAAGACGGTCAAAGTCCACCGTGGCCGGGTGATGAGCAAGCTGGGCGTGCGCTCGGTCGCCGATCTTGTCCGGCTGGCCGAAAAGGCCGGAATTTCCCGCAGGGGGGCGTAGCGGGCGTTGTTGGCCTTAGGGCCAACTCGACAATCCGCCACGACGGCGCCGATAGTCCCCGCATGGCGCAAGCTACGCCTTGGATCGCAATCGTGGACGACGACCCGTCCGTGCTCAAGGCCTTGGCGCGGTTGTTGAGCGCGCGCCGGATCGAAGTCAGGACATACACGTCCGCTCGGGACTTTCTCGCTTCGCTGCCCGATGGGCAGCCCGAATGCCTGGTTGTCGACCTGCAGATGCCGAAAATGACCGGTCTGGAGCTTCAACGCCACCTCACTCGAGCGGGAATTCGAATTCCGACCATCGTCATTACCGCACACAATGAAGGCGAGATGCGCGAACTCTGCAAGTCCATGGGCGCCTCTGCCTTTCTTTCAAAACCGCTCCAGGACACTTCACTGCTGGCCGCCATCGACGACGCAAGACGAAAGGGCCCTCCAATGCCCGATCGTCGGTTTCGAAATGCCAGATATGAGGAGCCTTGAGCGTCAGGCGAAGTGCTTCGAATGGTCGGAGGGAAATTCGGTTCCAACGGGAGCTAAAGGAATTTTCGCCCACAACAAGCAAGGCAAAGAAAAACCCCCGGCAGTTTCCTGCCAGGGTTCTCTTCGAGAGTTGATCGGGATCAGAAGTTACGTTGAGCGCGAACGTTGAAGGACACGGTGTCCTGGTCCTTGAACTGGTAAACCGCCGTCGGCTTCGGAGCAGTCGGGCTCAAGATGCCAGAGCCGGTAAACTTCTGGTCGAGGTGGAACCACAAGGACGTCAGCCCAGAACGTCAGGTTCTTGACGGGGGTACAGCGGGTGAGAACACCGAGCTGCGAGACGTTGAAGTCTGGGTTGCAGCTGTAATTGCGAAGCCAGCACTAGGGTCGAGAGTGGAAGCAACATCTTGTCCTCCCAGCCAGGTTACGCCCGGTTGCCAGATGCAAAGCATTGGGAAATTGTCGCGCATCATTAGCACAAGCAAAGTTAGCTTCAGCTGAATTGTGAAGCGGTAATTGATCCAAATCAACGTTATCGCTATTTCAGGCTGCGAACGTCATCCTAATGCGTCCGCACAATTGGGAGCGCTTCAGCTTTGGAAAGTGGCTTCTGAACGCAGCACCACGTCTTCACCGCAACAAGCTGGCACGGCGACGCCTTGAGATCAAGCGAACGACTCTTGAATCAAATCCGAAGCAAAGCGCACTACAGTGGTCCTCATCGGCAAGGTCGCAGCACAGCCGGACCTTCGCCGTCAGAATTTGACAGTGGCACCCAATCAAATTGTTGTGTTACAATTGGAGTAGTCGAATAGCCGGGGCTTCGAATGTCCAAACTTCGAGTAACAGCGATTCTAATCGTTGGTTCGATTCTTGATCTGAATTCAACGTTTGCTCAAGCCGGTCCTTGCAGCAACGACATTGCACAATTCGAAGCAGCCATACGACAATCGGCAGGAAATCCGAATGCGGGATTGACAGCACCACAGTCGATTGGCGCGCAACTTGATCGCCAGCCAACGCCCGATTCTCTGAGAAAAGCCAAGGAGCGCTTGCAGTCAAAATTCTCAACGACTATGGCCCGGGCCAAACGTCTTGATGCAAAGGGTGATCTCGCTGGCTGTACTCGCGCGCTTTCTGAAGCGAAACGGATGTATATACTGTGAAAATGGTAGCTATTCTGAGCGCGTTGACGAAGAGGAACTTCAAATGAGAATTTCCGCTGCGCTTGTTACCACATCGACACTCCCGCTTTCTCTTACACAGCTCGTGCCGAGCTTTACCCGACGCTGCCGTGTCGCGTGTTTGTCGACACCGACTACACCAGATTCCAGGTCAAGGCGGGACGGTGTGGCCCTCATACGCTCACAAATTGTTCACGCTAACGACCCGGGAGTTTCCTTCAAGACGTCGAGGGAGCTGTCGCATTACGTTATAGGATAGTACGCTAGCGCGGGAGCGATTGAATGAAACTGCTCCCAACCAGACAACGATGGCTCCTCGCTCTAGCGGCCATTGCGGTCGCTTATCTCATGCTGGCTTACGTCCTGCTCCCTGTCTTGTGGACCCATCACGAGCATGAACCCGGCCTGGCCTCCATGCCAATGGTTACACGCACCAGCGCCGGAATTCCGGGAGATGCACTTAACGTCGGACTCGTTGGCGTCAAAGAAGACGTGCTTCGCGCCATGCACGAGGCGGGCTGGTTTCCTGCCGATCCGATCACGTTGCGCACGAGCATCGAGATCGTCGGCAGCGTGGTGCTTGACCGGCCATATCATGATGCGCCAGTCAGCCCTCTTTATTACAACGGGAAAAAGGAACAGCTAGCCTTCGAAAAGCCAGATGGCAGCAGCGCTGACAAGCGACACCACGTCCGCCTGTGGCTGGTTCTCGAAAAGGCGACAGATGGCCGTCCGGTCTGGCTCGGCTCGGTCACGTTCGATCGTGGGGTAGGTTTGAGCCACGACACCGGACAGGTCACCCACCATATCGGGCCCGACATCGATGCGGATCGCGACCTGCTGATGCGCGACTTGCGAGAGGCGGGAATGGTCAAAACTCTGTTCCAGATTTCCGGAACTGGCCCGACATTGCTCGGCCGAAATGGCGAAGGCGATCCTTATTACACGGACGGAGAAATCGACATGGCCAGTCTTGTCGTTGATGGCGTCAGGCGAACGGAGCCGCCCGAGATATTGCCGCCGCCGCCGCTGATCGTCCTAAAGGATCAAATTTGGCACGGCGTCGACAATGCGGTGAGCCAATAACATTCCTCTCCGGCCATATCGGCCTCCGCTCGACGTGCCCGATGTCCGAGATGGGTCCCTTCCGGACTCTCGCGCCGCAAAAAAAGGTGGAGGATTAATTGAGACACTCCTGTCGTTCGTGCCTCCGACATCATGGGCATCTTGTTCCTGGTTTTCCAGGCCACCCCAAAATCGTACCTGGATGACCGGTTTTCCAGTCAGCCGCACCTGGCGGATATTCGGCTGGTTTGGTCGATCAAGCCGTCGGCAAGCCGAAGTTCGGCGGGACCTGGACGTGGCACGTTTCATCGACCTAATGCTCCCAATCTCCTTCAAGCCTCTGCTCAAATATTTGCGTCGGTACTCCCTGGTGAACTACGGCAAACTCCTTGAGAGGAAGCGAGGTGGTTACACCCACAACATTGGAATTAACGGCCTCTAAGGTCAGCATCTGACCTGAGTCCAAATCATGGATTAAGCCAGCATTCGCCACACTTCCGGCTACGCAACCATTGGTGAGACAAATGACATAGGGAATTTGCATGGGCGAACCTTGGTCGACAGTCAATTTGATGCCGGGCTGCAAAAATGATCCGGGGGTCACGAAAATCTGCAGACGAGCAACAGGATCGCCCTCTCGTTCGATCAGATCGACCCTGAGCGCGATCTGACCCGTGTCCCATCTACCGTTGATGGTCGTGCGACAAACCATTTTCGACCCGGCCTCTCGGGTGGCCTTGAAACACACCTTGCGCCACGGCGTGTACGTTAGCGGGCGATCTGGCTGTCGTCCCCGAGTAGCGATCTCCGCCTCAGAAAAATTCTCGGTCGCCGGTACGTCGCCAAATGGCACCAGTTGTTGCGCGTCGACCCTCATCACTGTGGTCGCCATGAACACCACAAGTGATCCAGTTGCCAGGAATCGATACCGGGCTGATCGTGCCGATGAGTACAGAAGCCGAATGTCCATAAAGCAATTCCTTTCATGGATGTTTGGCCAGGAATTCGCTGACAATGGGCGCCCAGAGTTGAACGGCATCGGCCGAGTCTATCAAAAAATGGCCGTCCCCTCCGAAATCGGATAACAGATGATATTCGACATTGCCGCCTGCGGCCCGAAACGCTTCCGCCATCCGCTTTGACAGATCAGGTCCAAAATAACTGTCGTTACGGGTGTAGATCCATAACATTGGAACGCGCGCCGTGCGGCCGAATTCGGCAACGGCATCGACCAGCCTATCAGGGGCACAGTTGTTGTTGGGTTTGCCATTGAAGTGGCCGCCGCGGCCGGCTGCAAACCCGATGATCGCCCGCACAGATTCTGGATTTTGACTGCCTAGCGCAATCGACCCCCAACCACCTCCCGATTGGCCGACAATGATGACCTCATTGCGCTTGATAAATGACTGAGTTGACATGTAGTCGATGATCCACTTGTCAATCGACGCGACGGCAAGCCCCGCTTCACGAAACTCAGCATCCGAACATTTTCCCACGCCCGAGAAAAAAAGCCCGAACAGACCTCGCTCGGGGATTTCGATCGCAGTAGCACCGTATCCAGGGCGTACAGGTGCGACCACCACGTAGCCCTGTCGCGCAAACCAAAGTGCGGCGTCACGGAATTCAATGGCGGGAAAATAGCTTCGCTGCATCGTGTCAAGCGAAACTCCATGGTTCATCACAACGAGTGGAAATGGACCGCCACCGCCGCCAACGGGTCGGATCAGATAGGCGAGCATCGGCACAGGCGAGGAGGGAATCGCCCACATCTCCTCGTGAACCTGCGGCGCGATCGAGGGAACAGCCTGCTGCGCGAGCGCCGCGAGCGGCAAAACCGCAATGCCAGCAATTATTGCAATGAGGTACCGCCGCCGCATCGGTGCGTGCCCCTGCTGTGTATCACTACAGCGTAGAACCTTTAGGAGAGACATCCAAGCGTCGAATGTCCGCGTTGGGTCAAGAGGCGAAATCCCTGTCCATCTTATCTATGTCTCCCATCCACCGAAAGCGGACTTGTCAGCATGATTGGCATGTCACATTTCCCAACAGGTTGATCGATGGCCTCGTTGATACGGTTTTCTATATTGTTATTTTCCGCTTAGCGCGTTGTGCTCTCTGTCGTCAAATTCTTGGGCCCGGGCCTTTTGTGCTTTTGGCACCGCCTCGATCAACAGCGCGAGCGCCTCGCTGAAGCCAGAAGCGGCGTAAGATTCGCCCCGATAGTGCCCGAGACGCACGACGACGAGATCGTGCGAGGGAATAATCAGCGTGGTCTGCCCGCCAGCGCCCGCCATGTAATAGGCATCGCGCGGGACTGGATATTGCCCGTCGCCGTTGAGCCAGAAGAAAGCGCCATAGATCGGCCGATTGTCCGCGGCCCAGGCGGGCGCAAGCGTGCTGACGAATGTGGTGTAGCCCTCTGGGAGAATGCGTTCACCGTTCCAAACGCCCCCGTGAAGAAAGAGATTGCCAAGCCGCGCCCAGTCGCGCCCGGAGCCCACCTCATAACCTTGCCCTAGGAAATTTCCGAACGGATCAGTTTCGATCACCATGGTACGGATGCCGAGCTTGTCGAACAGCACCCGCTGCGGAAATGAGAGATATTCGTCGCCGCTTTTTTCGACACCGAGCCGGATTAGATAGCTGATCAGGACCGGATCGGTGTTGTGATAGCGTCCAACCGTGTTGGGAGGCCATTGCAATGGCCGTGTCGCCGCGTAGTGAAAGGAATCGATGCCGCCGGTATAAAGGTAAACGTGATCCGGGTAAGGCCCCGTTGGGTCATAATCCGGGTCTTGGGGCGCCTTGATCCGAAGCCCGCTCGACATGTGAAGGATATCAGCAATGCGTATTTTGGCGCGCGGGTCGCCGGGCGTTTGCCATTCAGGAATCGGTGCCGGCTGGTCCAAATCATAGACGCCGTCTTTGACCAGAATGCCAAAGAGCGTTGCCGTAATGCTCTTGCCCATGGACCAGCCTTCGAGCGGCGTCTGCGCCGTAACACCTTCCGCGTAGCGCTCGGCAATGAGCCGGCCTTTCCACGTCACAACGAACGCCGCGGTCAATCCTTCGGCCGGCTGGAACGCGGCATTCACGGCAGCTTTGAGTTTCTCGGCGTCGATCTCTGTCGGCAGCGGCTCCTGCGGCAGCATGTCGCCCATGGGCCACAGTTGGGTCGCGGGATCGGGCAATCGGCTCTTGACGGCGACCGGCTTGAAATTCATGGCGCTCTCGCCGATCGAGAGCGTGACGCAACCCTGGCTCCCGAGATATTTGGCGGTACGGGTCACGCCATTAGGGAGCATGACGTGGACCGCCTTGTTGGCGCGATCGATGACCGGCTTGCCGAGCTTCGCGCGCTGTCCGTAGGGCGCAGTGAAAAACCCAACATTTTCGGCCGCGAAATCGGGCGCAAGGCCGGTCATGAAAACAGCTGAGCACATTACCTTCGCAAATCCAGCGGCATGATGCGTCAAGGGGTCGCCTGGCGGCGGCACATAGGGCGTATCGAGTTCGAATGATTTCGCGCGGGCGATGAGCGCGTCTTTGGTGGGAACCTGCGCGGCCGCCGCCGTAGCGGTGAGGGCCACAAGAATTGTCACCAGAAGACCTGTATTCATGATCGCCTCCCGCGATAAACGATAATCGTTTGGTTCAGTTGCTGCGCATGCAACGCATCAATATGCCCTAGCGCATCTGAGTAAGAGTATGGGCCATTACTCGCGGCGCAGGTTATCAGATCGGCGGCACAACCGCTCGGCCGCTGGCTAAGGCCGGCGACTTCCGTTTCAGGGTCAAACTGAGAAGAACTCAGCACGAGCAAATATCTTCCGGGTTACCCCTGAAAGCGGTCATTACTCAATAAAGTCGGCATGTCTGAAAGGTGCCAAAAGGCGACTAAATCTATCCTTCGCGTATCGTGCCCTTGTTTTGACGCTCTGGCTTCCGGTCGGCCTTGAGAATCACCTGGAACTTCGGCATCGGCTGCAGGTGTTCGAAGTGAAACATTTCCATCAACGACAAGCGCGA
>WNGR01011970.1_pt1 | contig 10512 bp, 10 predicted proteins | sample 5407581 | NCBI WGS metagenome assembly WNGR01 (sample SAMN13153383, study PRJNA577476) | soil metagenome | isolation source: 80 cm soil or saprolite under Garry oak tree replicate 2 | place: USA:California | collected 2016-06-15 | reverse complement strand
TTGCTGCGCTTGGCCTTGAAGGAGCTATTGTTGGCAAGGCTATCTATACAGGGAATGTAGACCTTGCCGCGGCAATTCAAGAGCTGGAGAGGTAAGGAGCTATGTTGACCAAGCGCATCATCCCCTGTCTGGATGTGGCAGCGGGACGTGTTGTCAAGGGCGTCAACTTTGTTAACCTGCGGGATGCCGGTGACCCGGTAGAGCTTGCCGCGTTTTACAATAGCGAAGGGGCGGATGAGATTGTTTTTCTCGATATCACGGCTTCCTTTGAAAATCGTGCCACCATGCTTGATGTTGTGCGCCGCACCGCGGAACAGGTATTTATTCCCGTCACCGTTGGTGGCGGTATACGCAGCCTTGAGGATATCCGGGCTACGCTGGGAGCCGGCGCCGATAAGACCTCGCTCAATACAGCTGCGGTGCAGCGTCCTGAGCTGTTACGGGCCGGTGCCGAGCAATTTGGCGCGCAGTGCATTGTGTTAGCTATCGATGCTCGCGCTAATCCTACAATGCCAAGCGGGTACGAGGTATTCATCCATGGTGGGCGTACACCAACAGGGATGGATGTACTGGGGTGGACACAGCAAGGTGTGGCTCTCGGTGCGGGAGAAATTCTCTTGACGAGTATGGATCGCGACGGCACGAAGCTGGGATATGACCTTGCACTCAATGCCCTGGTTTCGGCCGCTGTCCCGGTGCCGGTCATTGCCTCTGGCGGTGTTGGCAGGCTGGAACATTTTTATGAAGGTTTAACTGTAGGTGGCGCTGATGCACTACTTGCCGCTTCGATCTTTCATTTTGGGCAGTTGCGTATTTGCGACGTTAAAGGGTACTTACAAAAAAGAGGGGTGACGGTACGACCATGTTGAAATTTGATCGCCAGGGGCTGCTTCCAGTCGTGATCCAGGAGGATGCTACCGGAGAAGTGCTGATGGTAGCTTTTATGAATCAGGAGGCGCTACGTCTAACTCGCGAAACAGGTTACACCCACTTTTTTAGCCGCTCACGGAATGCTGTCTGGCGCAAGGGTGAGCAATCGGGCAATGTGCAGGAGGTGCGCGACATCTTCGTGAATTGTGAAGTGAACAGCCTGTTGATCAAGGTGGTGCAGCACGGCAATGCCGCGTGTCATATGGGCTATCATAGCTGTTATTATCGTCGTTTGCAGCCAGATGATACCTACGAGACCGTGGCAGAACGCCTTTTCGATCCCGAACTTGTCTATGGCTCTGCTCAGGAGCCATCCCCTATTGTTGACAATGTCTTTCCTATAGCCATAGGATATACCCATACAGAAGAGCAACGTAAGTTAGAGACCGAGATGCGCCAGCTATATGGAGTGTATCTCTACTTACGTGACAATGACATGAGTGAGGAGTCCAATACGTCGCGCCTGTTGCAAGAGCGGAGTCATAATTATCTGTTGGCCCGGTTGGCCGATGAATTGCAGGAACTCTTCGGAGTGCAGAACGGCGAGCATGTCCATTCCGGGAGAGAGGATGATACAATTCTAGAGGCTAGCCGCCTCACGCCTCGATCTTGAGTGGGTACTACGAACAGTACACCGAAGGGAAGGCGATAGAACAACAGCAGGATTGTTTGAGCCTGCTCTCAGTCAATGAGCCCAAGACCATTATCCAGGGACTACATCTTGGTTTTGCCTTGATCGGCTGGGCCAGCGCTGCGGCTCAGGTGAGCCCTCTGGCTCCGGCCGAGTTTGACCTGGAACAGATGCGCCGCAAGGGGTTGGTTAAGTAAAACCAGTTACCAGGGCCAACAGATTTGAGTAGTCTAGAAAGAAACGAGAAAGAAGTACATGACAGCTAATTCTCTTCTCAAAAAACTCCAACTGAAAGGTGATCAGCGAGCTGTGATCATCAATCCTCCGCCGGGTTATCTTGACGAACTTGGCCCTTTGCCAGAAGACGTGGAGCTTGCCCAGCAGGCTGAGGGAAACTTCGATTTTGTACAGGTGTTTGCCAGGGATATGGGCGAGTTAGAGCGCTTTCTGCCAACCGCTCTTCAAGCCGTCAAACATGATGCCTTGCTCTGGATTGCCTATCCAAAAGGTGGAGCGAAGGCCGGAACCGATTTGAACCGTGATATTCTCTGGAATACTGTTGCCCAGCATCACTTCAGCGGTGTCACGCTCATTTCACTCAACGAGGTGTGGTCTGCGATGCGCTTTAGACCATCCGAGAAAGTTGGGCAATGATCCCAATATAGTCTGGAATATCTTTTCCCTGTTCGTGAGCATACAAAACGGCACTTCTCATTTCACTTGCCCCTAAACGTCCCACTTCTTCTTTAATCATCATTAAGGTTTGTCCTGCCCCGCGAATTTCATCGACAATGAGCACTCTTTGATCTTTCACCATAGATGGGGGTTTGACTACCCATACGGGATTGTCATATACCACCTGGTCCTTAAATCTGCGGGTAATGCGAATCGTGTACAACTCGGCTTGCAGCATATGCGATAGGAGAGTGGCCGCGTATAATCCTCCGCGAGCCACGCCCAGGATAATCTCGGGGTCATAGGCTGAGATAGCTAATGCAAGGCCCTTGCAGAGACCGAAGTAGTCCTCCCAGGAGATGGGAAGAATACCCCTTCTCTTCTCATACGAATAGAATTGGCCTGCTTCATTGTGTGGGTCATGGTTACTCATTGGTGTTCTCCTGCCCATATATTTTACTTGCCAAGTGACATGTATGTTGGCTGCCAGCATATATCAAGCATTATACCAGCAGCACCATAAGAAGGAGCCCTTTGAATTGCCTTCGTTGTTTGGGCGCCAGTTAACTGGACGGCATTGGCCGGGTACTTGGCTGGCATTGGTCGGCATTGGCTGAAGATTACGCTTGTTTAACGCTTTCAGGATCAAAGAGGGGTTCCGGACAGTGAAGTACACAAATGAGGGGTATGACAAGGATTCCTTCCTAGGACAGCCATTTGCACCGCAAAAAGAGCAAATACTGCTTATGCTCTCTGTATACACTATTGCTCGCTAAAAGAGCTTCATTTGACGATCAAGGGAGACCATTCCATTGTGGGGAAAACTGATTTGATTGCCTGCAAGAGCATGTTTCACCTTTGGCTCATGCAAATTCCGCGGGTCATCAACGCCACTTTCGGCAGACAGCAGGTTTGCCCCAGAATGGAATGGTCTCCACTAGTGCGCTAATGCACATTTTCGTCAGGATCTTAAAGCTACCTTTACCGCTGCAACACCCGCCACAGCTCCGAAAATCTGCGAGACCACATCCTCCCGCCGCAGTAACAGAACGGCAAGTAGGGTCAAAAAAGGAACAGAGCTGAAGGAGATTACTCGCCAGAGCCTCATCATATGACGGTTTTTCATGAGTTTGCTGAGCTCCACAGGATTAACAACTGGCCATTGCAGCGCTCCCGTTCGGACTCCAGGTCAGCAGACGGCAAGCGTCCGGCTTCCCAAATGGCCGTAACCACTTCCTGGAGCTTGCCGCCCTCGTCGGGTCGTGCTGCTTGAGGAGCACAGAGATGGCCTTTAGGCGACTAGACTCACTCCTATCTTCACCGTGTAAGACCCATCCCCGTCGGTAAGGAGTCGGGTTATAGTGAAGGACTGACCAACTTTCTTCAGTTGATCCTCCACCATCTGACGGGTGAAGACAAAGGTCTGATCAGCGATGTGGTCATCATCGAAGAACTTCAACAGCCACTGAATGACCGAAGCAACGGCTGCCACTACCGCAGCTACCCAAGCAGCAACGCCTGTCGTCGCCAGAATGCCCTCAGCCGCAGTAAAAGCGGCTGCGATTCCTGCCTGAATCTTAGCGGGGTCTCCGTGATCATGCTCCCACAGAGAGATGAGCGTGCCAACCTCTCCTTCGGGAAAATCCTGTGCAGCGCAGTTTTGACCCCAGATGCAGCCCTCATTGGCAGCGAAGTTTCTGGTGTCGCCCGTGTCGACGTCGCCAAAGGTTTGACTTCTCGTCGTGATGGCCGTCCCCTGTCCGAGCGAGCCAAAGATCCAGTAGGGCTCATCGGAGCCGAAGAAGTCGGTGCCGGTCTCATCGTTGCAGTGAAACTGCGTGGCTTTAATGGTATACTTGTGGTTGGGTTGCGTCGTGTTGGGAGCAAGTGCGACGAACATCGCTGCGCCATGTTCCTGAAGCATGTTCTTGGGAACCATTGGGAATTCGCTGGGATGTGCCGTACCTGCGTGAATCGCCTCGACATTCACGTTCGTGACATTGGGCATGCTCAGAACGGACTTGACGATAGTCGGCGCGTCCGCCTTTAAGTCACTGAAGGTATACTTCGTCTGTGCGTTCATGCCAGCGAACTTACCGGGAAACATACTATCCCGTAACTGAGTGGGCATCTGTCGATAGAGGCGGCCATGTTGTTTCAGCTCTGCGTCGCTAAACCCGTGTTGACGAAACGCGTCGACGATCCCCTTCTCCAGGTCGGTCAGGGGTGCGTTCTCGTTGAGTTTGGCGAAGCTATGGAGCATCAGGCCGAGGAGCCAGTTCCGTTCTTTGTTCGCGGTAAGCTTTCGTCGAAATTTTGCTTCTTTGCCTTGGCCCTTGACGAGGCCTTCCAGAATTTTTTCAGATGCTCTAGCTGCCATCTTGTTTCTCCTTATCTTTCTTTCATGACTAACAAGAATATACTTCTTTTGTCTCCTTTGACAGCATTTACAGTGTCTAGGAAACACAGGAAACGTCTTACCATATGTTTTTCCCGGGAAATTATGGTGAGGTCTAATAGGCCTACCCACGTTTTCTCACTTTCTTGTGAGGTGGCATTTCCTCCTTTCGCGCTAACACCCCTTGATGAGTGGGAACCCATCGCCGCCCATCGTGTCTCCGCCAGTACCTCCGCATATGGACCATCAATGAGAGAACAAGAAGCTTCATAGCCCTCTTCAGAGGTGTGCCTCGTGAGGGATGAGCTTCATCCTGACCATCATTGCCCTGCGGCCTGCTGGACCGCTTGTATGGCTGCTGTATAGTCAGGCTCGCTCATCTGATCGGCGACATACTCGACGTAGACGATGCGGTCGGTGCGATCAACCACCACGACCGACCTCTGCAGGAGGTGCCACTCCCTGAGCCACACGCCGTAGTCCTGACCGAACTGCACGCTGTGATGGGCCGACAGTGCCTGATGCAGCACGCCCGTCCGATCCTGGAAGCTGGCTTGCATCTGGGGCGGGTCCATGCTCACGGTGTAGATGCACGCATCTGCTGGCAACACTACACTGAGTGCTTCCCACCGTCGCGTCACCACTTGGCAGACAGGTCGTTCCAGGCTGTTGACCACACTAAACAAGCGCACCAGGCCTGCCAAATCGGACAGACGAACCGTGTGGACAGCCATATCCACCAGGTCCAGGTAATTCAGGCAGAAGTCGGGAGCGGTTTCTCCTGGGTTCAGGCGTTTGCCGATGACCGTGAGGTGCTCCGTGCCTGCGAATGCTTCACCCATGCGTTCTTCCATGATGGCTTGCTCCCAGTCTTGTCCGTCTCACCTTCAACCTTTCTGCTCATAAGTCTAGCGTATGGTAGCTGAAAATACGCCGTCAGAACTGAGGGTTTTTCGCGAGCAGGAGGGAACGTGTTGCTGAGGATGCCCCCGTCAGAATTGAGGGGGAGGCTCTGACGGGGAAAGGGCGTGCAGATGCATGAGTGGTTGCGGTGTGCCCAACTGAGCCAGGGAGCGCACCTGGAAAGGAGGAGGAAGGCTCACACCAGGTGGTGTTCCAGAGCGTACCGCGTCGCCGCAGCTCTGGAGGTTACTCCCAGCTTGCTGTAGATCGAACGCATATGGAAATTGACAGTGACGACGCCGATGATGAGCTGTTCGGCAATTTTAGCGCTGGTCATTCCCTGAGCGAGCAGGCGCAACACTTCGACTTCGCGGGCGGTCAGGCCATCGGGATAAGCGGTTGCTGGCCTGGCTGGTGGGGTTGGCGTGGGTAGTATCAGCTGGCCCTCGGCGGCAAGAGCCTGTTCTGGCGTTATGGTACGTCCCTCGGCCCAGGCGGCTGCAAAGGCGTGCTCCCCAAGTTGGGTGCGGACAGCAGCGATCGCAAGCTCATACTCAGTGCGAAAGACCGCTGGCAGAGGAGTATTGAGGTCTTCGCGCAGGGCCTCCGCCGCCCCCCAGAGGCGGGCCGCCCAGGCTCCCTCTCCTTGTGCCGCGACCACCTCGGCCAATCCTTCCAGGTAAAAGGGGAGATTGAGTTGGTCGTCAACCTCGCTGGGATGCGTAGGCAGGTCTCGACTATGGACTCGCCAGGGATTACCGACATTGCACTTGTCGTCACCCTGCTTGGTAAGCGTGAGGATTTCTTCATAGCGGCTGCGTGCGGCTGGATAGTTCCCCTGGCGCGCCTGCACCCGCGCCAGCACGAAGAGCGCCTCGGCCATGCCTCCCTTGTAGCTCAGCTCGCTGAAGAAGCCCAAGGCCTCCTCCGCCAGCACGTCTGCTGCGGCCAGGTCACCTTGACCCAGCAGCGCGACCTCGGCCGAGCGTAGCAGTGAGACAGCAACTCCCACCGTATTGCCTTCCTCTCGCAAGATCCTGGAGGCTTCCTCCAGGAACGAGCCAGCGCTCAGAGCGTCCCCCTGACCATAAAAGACGAGCAGACCCAACATGAAGTGCATCATTGCCACGCCTTCCACGAAGCCCAACTCCCTGAAGAGCGCCTCGGCCTCCTCGTAGTGAGCTCGTGCTCCGACGCGCTCGCCTTGCGCATGGTCCGTCAGACCTTGAAGCACGAGTGTCCAGCCCAGGCGAAACGTGTTTCCTCGCACTCTGAAGAAGGTATGCGCATGCCTGGCCATGCTCGCCTCTCCACGTGGCACAGATCCCTAGCACATAGAGGCAGTAGGCGATCCCGGCCTCGTCTTCCAACTGCCGGTAGAGCGCGAGCCCTTCCTGTGCCAGCACCTCGGCCTGCTGCCTATCGGACTGGTTAGCCGCTAGATCCGCCGCCACGATGAGCGCCTTAGCCCGCAGCGCCGACGCCGCTGGCGGACATGCTGCTAGCGCTTGCTGCAGGAAGGTCCGCCCCTCATGCGAATGCGAATGCAGCATCCAAAATTGGCCCAGGGCTCCCCCCAAGCGCAAGGCCAGTTCCCTCCGGTGTTCCCCCTCCTCGTCAAGCCCTGACTCCAGCGCCCACCCAAGCGCCGCGCGCAGGTTGTCATGCTCCCGCTCTAACCGCTCCAGCCACCTGACTTGTCGTCGGCCTTCCAACTCGGCCTCTGCCTGCTCAGCCAAGGCCAGATAATAGGTGGCATGAGCCTGCTGGGTCGCCTCCAGCTCTCCGCTGGCCGAGAGGGCCTCCAGCGCATACTCCCGAATCGTCTCCAGCATCAGCAGGCGCGGCTCCTCTCCTTCTTGCTCGGTCTGTTGTAGCAAACTCTTGTCAAGGAGGGAAGCCACTCCTTCTATCACCCGTCCCACTTCGTCATCAAGAGCAGCACAGGTCGCCTCTATCGCCTCCAGGGAGCATTCTCCGACGAAGACCGAGAGTCGCCGGAAGAGCCGCTGCTCCTGGGCATCTAGCAGCTGGTAACTCCATGCAATGGTGTTCCGCAGGGTTTGCTGCCGTACTGGCATATCGCGTGTTCCACTCGTCAAAACCGCCAACCGCTGGCCTAGCCGTGTGAGCAGGGCCAGCGGTGGCAACAGTTTACTGCGAGCGGCGGCCAACTCGATCGCCAATGGCAACCCATCCAGACGGGCACAGATCTCCACGACGGCTCTTGCGTTCGTATTGGTCACCTGGAACTCGGGCTTGACCGCCTGGGCCCGCGCGATGAAGAGGGCCACCGCCTCGTACTGCGACAGCGCCAGCAGGTCGGGCAAGCGTTTGGGATCGGGGACGGCTAATGGCGGGACGGCAAACTCCTGCTCCCCTCGCACGTGCAGCACGGCCCGACTGGTCACGACTATCTTGAGTTTCGGACAGGCGACAAGGAGATCGGTCACCTGCGAAGCGGCACTGACCACCTGCTCGAAATTGTCTAACAGCAGCAAGAGCCGCTTGTCTCGCAGGGATACTTTCAGCAGATCGAGCAGCGGCTGATCTCCGATCTCTTTGACGTCGAGCGTCTGGGCGATGGTGGGGACGACCAAGGCGGGATCACTGAGCGGAGCCAGGGAGACAACGTGAATGCCATCCATGAAGTGGCGCACCAGGTCCCGGGCGACCTCAAGCGCGAGGCGGGTTTTGCCCACGCCAGCCGTGCCGGTGAGGGTGAGCAGGCGAACGTCTGGGCGCAAGAGCAAAGCGTGGATCGCCTGCACCTCGTGCTCACGGCCAATCAGCGACGTGAGTGAGACAGGAAGAGTATGCGTGACCAGCTGGACCTTGCCACCTGGAGGGGGCTCGATGATGTTGTCCTGCATCTGCTGTCTCTCCTCTCATGTCCAGGCGATCGTCTCGACGGCCTGTTGCAAATTGTGCCTGGTGCCTTGAATGTAGAGCTTCGTGGTGTCCAAAGAGTCATGCCCCATGATTTGTGCTAGTCGATGCAGAGGAACGGACTCTGCTATCTGATAGCCGAAATGGTGGCGCAAAAGGTAAGTCCGATAGCGAGCCAGTGTTGGTGTCGTGACCGCCGACAGGTCAAACCGGCTGTTTACCAGGGTATCAGGGGCGCACTCGGCTGCGCAGGCCTCATACCAGGCAATAAAGTGGCGAAGATCACTCAGATAATGGCGGATAGAAGCGGAAGTAAGATCCTCCTGTTCACGAAGGATTTGTTCAAATTGCGCCAGTGCTAGCTCTGCAGAAGCAGAGAGTGGCGGATTCGCTTGCCGCTTCATAACGTACCTCATGAGCGAAAAAGACCTTTAGCAGAAATGCATTACGAGGGATATCAGGAACCTTAGCAGAAATATGTCCTAGAATATTGACCGATTGATTTTTGCAAAGGTAACTTAGCGGTATTATATCACATCCGTAGAGAGAAGTATACAAATGATGCGGCAGATAATGCCCTTGTCTGTCGAAGAGTAAGGGGGTATACTGCTACTAATCAGGCTCCAGGCAACATGTATTACTAGCGGCTCAGCCCCTTTTCGGATCTAGAATATCAGGAGGCAATTAGAAATGACCTATCACAGTGAAGTTGTGGGAAGCCTGCTCAGGCCCGCTTACCTGGCAGACGCGAGGAAGCAGTTCGAAGCAGGTCAGCGCAGCGCGGCAGATTTCAAGGCCGTGGAGGACCAGGCAGTGAACGAAGCGATCGCCTTGCAGGAAACTGCTGGCATTGATGTTATTACCGATGGAGAGATGCGACGCTACGCCTTCTACGGGCACCTCATCGATGCGCTTGAGGGCTTCGATAAGTATGGAGGTTGGGCCATTCCCTTTAGAGATGAGACAGGAGATGAACTGGTCCTCAAGCGGCCTGTCGTGGTGGAGCGGCTCAAGTGGCGCAGGAGTATGTGCTCGGAGGAGTGGGTCTACTTACGGTCCCGCAAAGCGCGTGCTGGTAAAGTGACCATGATTAGCGCCCAGCAGGCAGCTGCTTACTACGACCCGGAGAAGTCGAAAGGTGCTTACCCGACCCGAGATGCCTATCTTGCGGATATCGTGGATTTCTCGCGACGCGAAGTGGATGAACTGATTCGCCTGGGTTGTACCTACATCCAGATCGATGCTCCCCAATACGCGGCTCTTCTTGATCCCGAGATGAGGGAGGGATATCGCAAGCGCGGCAGCGACCCGGACAAGTTGATCGATCTCTGCATTGAAATGGACAAGGCCATCATCAGGGATCACCCGGGAATCACGTTTGGAATGCATATCTGCCGGGGGAACAACCAGAGCAAATTCTATGCCAGCGGTGACTACGAACCAATTTCCCGCATATTTACCCAGACCCTCTTTCAGCGCTTCCTTCTCGAATATGACGATTCACGCTCGGGAGGATTTGAGCCGCTGCGGCATGTACCTGAGGATCGCTTTGTGGTCCTCGGCCTCGTCACGACCAAGAAGCCGCGGCTGGAAACTGCCGGTGAACTGCGGCAACGCATCGAGGAAGCCTCTCAGTATATTCCATTAGAGCGCCTCGCCCTCAGTCCGCAGTGTGGATTCGCGTCCACAATGGAGGGTAACCGTATCTCACCTGAAGACCAGCGCCGCAAGCTGGAGCTTGTGGCAAGCGTAGCCCGGGAGGTTTGGGGTTCTTAATCGTGTCAAAGCCCTGATGAACTGGGTCTAGGGGCCTGGATACTTGTTTCCCAATAGGCGTCAAGTGAAGCTACCTAACGGTGTCACCCCTTCGTTCCACTCAGGGCAGGCTCTGAGCGAGGCGAAGGGTCTGGTTCCATGGGCAGGGAGATCCTTCGCTGCGCTCAGGATGACAATGCGGTCCTTCCTGCCGTGCTCTGACCAACCCAGGCTCATGGGCCTGGATACCTGCCCCCAGATAGGATGCTACATTTTCCCTAGCACTACCTCGACGGTGTAGCCTTCTAGCTTCTTGAGTGAAGTTGGGGAT
>WNGR01010615.1_pt1 | contig 10513 bp, 3 predicted proteins | sample 5407581 | NCBI WGS metagenome assembly WNGR01 (sample SAMN13153383, study PRJNA577476) | soil metagenome | isolation source: 80 cm soil or saprolite under Garry oak tree replicate 2 | place: USA:California | collected 2016-06-15 | reverse complement strand
GCGGCTCTGGAGGCCGTAGCCGAGGTGTTGGTGGACGGCGAGATCAGCCAGGCCGAGGCCGAAGAGTACGTGGCAGAGTTGGCCGACAACCAGCTCCTCGTGACCGACGCCCGCCCGCTCGTCACCGGAGACGAGCCGGTGCACGGCCTGGTCGCCAACTTGAGCACTCACGCGGAGACGGCACAGATGGGCGAGCGGGTCGACGAGGCGCGGGCCGCCCTGGAGGCGATCGACGCCGAAGGGCTGGGGGCCTCGCCCGACCGCTATCGAGCCGTCGCCTCGGTCCTCGGGGAGCTCCCGGCTCAGCCCGGCCTGTCCCGCCTGGTGCAGGTCGACTTGGTCAAACCCGCCCAGGAGGCCACACTCGGCCGCCGGGTCGTCTCCGAGCTCGCGCGAGGCGTCAGGATCCTTCATCAGCTGGCCCCCGCTCAGGGGCCGGACGGGCTGTCGCGGTTTCGAGAGGAATTCTCCCGGCGCTACGAGACCCGAGAGATCCCACTGGTCGAAGCGCTGGACGAGGAGATCGGCATCGGCTTCGAGCGCTCCAACTCGCCTCTGGCCGAGGCCTCTCCGCTGCTGGCCGGGCTCCCGTTCCGCGGCGGTGATCTTCAGGCGCGGCGATGGACCGCCCGCGATGCGTTGCTCCTGGGGAAGCTGACGCAAGCGCTTGCCGAAGGGGCCAGCGAGATCGCGCTCGAGGCGTCCGACCTCGAGGCGCTGGCCCCGCAGCAGCGTCGTCCACTCCCCGATGCCTTCTACGTGAGGGCCACGGTGGCGGCCGAGTCCGACCGCGCCATCGCGCAAGGTGCCTTCCGCGTACTCCTGCATTATCTGGGCGGGCCCCCTGGGGCCGCGCTGCTTGGCCGCTTCTGCCACGCCGACCAGACGCTGCACAAGTTCGTCCGCGCCCACCTTCAGGCGGAGGAGGCACGACGGCCCGAGCGGCTGTTCGCCGAGATCGTGCACCTTCCCGACGGCCGGATCGGCAACACCATGTGCCGTCCTGTGCTGCGCGATTACGAGATTCCCTACCTCGGTCGCTCGGGCGCTCCGGCCGACCGCCAGATTCCCGTCACCGACCTGCTGGTGTCGGTGCGCGACGGCCGCATCGTGCTGCGCTCCCGCCGCCTCGAGCGCGAGGTCGTGCCGAGGCTCACCACCGCCCACAACGAGGAGTGGCGGAACCTGGGCGTGTACCGCTTCCTGTGCGCGCTTCAGCGCCAGGACACGGTACCCTGGCTCGCGTGGGATTGGGGCCCGCTCAACGATGCCCCCTTCCTGCCCCGGGTCGTCAGCGGAAGGCTGGTGCTGCGCCGCGCCCGCTGGAACGTCACGGAAGCCGAACTGCGGGCGCCCGGCCAGGCAACCGGTGTCGGCCAGTTCGCCGCGGTGCAGGCGTGGCGCGCCGAGCGGCGGCTGCCGCGCTACGTGGCCCTCGCCGATCGTGACTACGAGCTCGTCATCGACCTCGACAACGTGCTGAGCGTCGCGGCGCTCGCTCACCAGCTCCGGGGGCGGCGCCAGGCGGTGCTGGTCGAGATGTTCCCCGGCCCCGATGCACTGTGCGTCACCGGCCCGGAGGGCCGTTTCGTGCACGAGCTGGTCGTTCCGTTCGTCCAGGTGGCGCCGCCGCGGCCCGAACCCGGCAACGCCGCCCCGCAAGCGACCAGGAGCCTGGTCCGTCGCCGGTTCCCACCGGGCTCGGAGTGGCTCTACGCCAAGCTCTACACGGGGACTGGAACGGCCGACCAGGTGCTCAACCACCTGGTTGGCCCGCTGGCACGGTCCTGCCTCTCCTCCGGCGCCGCCGACGCCTGGTTCTTCATCCGCTACGGCGATCCCGACTGGCACCTGCGACTTCGTCTGCACGGCGAACCCAGGCGGCTCCACGCCGAGGTGCTGCCGAGCCTGGAGGCAGCCGCGGCCCCGCTTCTGGAGGCGGGGCAGCTGTGGCGCATGCAGCTGGACACCTACGAGCGGGAGGTCGAGCGCTACGGCGGCGACCGAGGGGCCGAGCTGGCCGAGCAGGTGTTCGCCGCCGACAGCCAGGCCGTGCTCACCATCATGGGGCCGCTGTGGGGCGATGCCGGGCTCGACCTGCGCTGGCGTCTGGCCATGCGCGGCGTGGATCTGCTCTTCGACGATCTCGGGCTCACGCTCGAGGAGAAGCGGTCCGTGGCGCGACGGGCGCGGGAGGGCTTCGGCCGGGAGTTCGGTATCGACGGGAACTTCAGGGGCCGGGTGAGCCAGCGGTACAGGGCGGAGCGGGCCCGCCTGGAGGCGTTGCTGGATCCCGGACAGGCTCCGCCGGCTCCCCTTGCCGCGGGACTGGCGGCGCTGCGCCGGCGATCGCTCCAGCTCGCTCCCGTGACGGCGGAGCTGCGCCGGCTCGGCCAGACCGGGCGCCTGTCGGCGACGCTGGCCGACATCGCGATGAGCTGCGCGCACATGCACGTCAATCGCTTGCTGCGCTCCGCCCAGCGGGCCCAGGAGCTCGTGCTTTACGAACTACTCGACCGCGCCTACAGCGCACAGGCTGGGCGCCAATCCGTCGTGCCATGACCGAACGATCATCCCTGTTTCGCCAAGAGGCGCTCGAGTTCCGAACCGGCGGGCCGCAACAAGGCAGCGTTCTGCGGATCGAACCTCCGTGGACCGGGTGGCTGTATTGGATCGTGCTGGCGTTGGTGGTGGCAGGTGTGGTCGTCACCGCTACGGCTCGCACCTCCGAGACCACCTCGGGGCCGGCCCTGATCAACGTGCAGGAACGGACCTTCGTGGCCCTCGTCCCGGACGCCGCCTCCCCGGATCTCCAGCGCGGCCAGCTCGTCCGCCTCCAAGTGGACGGCCCGGAGGGGCGGCCTCTTGCCGCCCGGGTGCTCAGGGCCGAGGTTGCCGATCAGGCCGGCGTCCGCCGGGCTGGCTTCGCTTCGTCTTCCCAGCCGGCCATGCTGGTATCGGGGGTCCTCGCGCCGCACGCCGACGTGGCGTCGTTGCCGTCGTCGCCGCGGCACGAGGGCCGGGCCGTCGTCGTACTCCGCTCGCAGAGGATCCTCAATCTGTTCCTTCGGCAGTTGCGCGGGATCCTGGGGGGAGGTGGGGACTCCTAGTGCGCCGGCGAGTGCCCTGGGTCAGACAGATGGCGTTGGCCGACTGCGGTGCTGCCTGTCTGGCCATGGTGCTCGCCTACCACGGCAAGCAGGTGCCGCTCGACGAGCTGCGCCAGATGACAGGCACCAACCGCGACGGCGTCGACGCGCTGGCCGTGACCCAGGCGGCGCAGCGGTATGGCCTGAGGGCAAGGGGCGTGGCCGCGGACCTAGATGACCTCGAGCACCTGCCTCCCGCGACGATCCTCCACTGGGAATTCACGCACTTCGTCGTCTTCGAGCGCCTGCGGAGAAACGGCGTGCAGGTCATGGATCCGGCTCTGGGACGCCGGCGACTGTCCATGGGGGTCTTTCGCCGCTCCTACACCGGTGTCGCCATCACGTTCGAGCCGGGTGAGGACTTCCAGACCTCCAAGCTGAACACCAAGGGCACCTGGCGGTATCTCCGACCGCTGCTCGGCCAGTCCCGGAGGCTCACCAGGGTACTCGTGGGATCGGTTCTCCTGCGGCTGCTGGCACTTGCCCTTCCACTGCTGACCGGGCTGCTGGTGAACGAAATCGTCCCGCGCAACGACGCGCACCTGCTGCTGGTGACAGGGGCCGCCATGGGTGCGGTCGTCGGCTACTTCTTCCTCGCGACGCTGCTGCGGAGCCACCTGCTGCTGCAACTGCGCACGCGCCTCGACGTACGCCTGTCGACGGCTTTCGTCGAGCACTTGGTGAGCCTTCCGTATGCCTTCTTCCTCGGGCGGTCCGCCGGCGACCTGATGATGCGCCTCCAAAGCCACAACGTCGTGCGCGAGTCCCTGACCACCGGCACCATCTCGGCTCTGATTGATGGCAGCCTGGCGAGCGTTTACCTTGTTTTGCTATTCATGCTGAGCCCTCCGCTGGCGGCGCTCGTGCTGGGATTGAGCCTGCTGCAGGTGATGGTGCTCCTGTTCGCGCGGCGGCGGAACCAGCACCTGATGTCGGAGAGCCTGCAGGTCGAAGCCAAGTCGCAAAGCTACACCTTTGAGCTGTTGGCCGGCATCGAGACCCTCAAAGCGGCAGGTGCCGAGCGGCGGGCGGCCGAGCATTGGGAGCGGTTGTTCATCGACCAGGTCAACGTGGCGCTGCGCCGGGGACGGCTGGAGGCGTCCGTGGATACCGTCACGGGCACGCTCCAACTGGGCTCGCCGCTGGCCATCTTGGTCTACGGCGGGTTCCTGGTTCTGAATGGCAGCCTCTCGCTCGGGACCATGCTTGCTGCCGCTGCCCTGGCGGCCGGCTTTCTGCTGCCGCTCGCCACCCTGATCGAGACCGCCTTGAAACTTCAGATACTGCGCAGCTACTTGGAGCGCATCAACGAAGTGCTGGACACGCCCCGGGAGCAGGAGGGACAGAAGGTAGCAACCGCTCATCGCCTCTCCGGGCGAGTAACGGCCGAGCGCGTCTCGTTCGCCTATGGGCCGCTGGCACCCGCGGTGGTGAAGGATGTCTCCCTCGAGGTCCAGCCTGGCCGGCAGTTGGGCATCGTCGGACGCACCGGTTCCGGGAAGTCGACCCTCGCGCACCTCCTCCTCGGCATGTATCCCCCCACGTCCGGGCGGATCCTGTTCGACGGGAGTGACCTGGCCGAGCTCGAGCTCCAGTCACTGCGCAGGCAGATCGGCATCGTCACGCAGAGGCCCTACCTGTTCGGAGCAACCATCCGGCAGAACATCGCTCTCAGCAACCCCACGATGCCTCACGAGATGGTGGTCGACGCGGCCAAGCTGGCCCGCATTCACGACGAGATCATGGCCATGCCGATGGGTTACGACACGCCACTCGTGGATGGAGGTGCGTCGCTTTCCGGAGGTCAGCAGCAGCGGCTCGCCCTCGCCCGGGCCCTGGCCCATCGCCCCACCATCCTGCTGCTCGACGAGGCTACGAGCGATCTCGACTCCGTCACCGAACGAATGGTGCAGCACAACCTCAGCACGCTCGGCTGCACGAGGATTGTGATCGCCCACCGGCTGAGCACGATCGCCGATGCCGACCTCATCCTGGTGATGGAAGAAGGAAGGATTGTGCAGCGGGGAACGCACGACGAGCTGATGGCGCTACCTGGAGCCTATAGGGAGCAGGTCGTGGCGCAGCTGGGGTCCACCACTCCCGATGTACCGTCGTCCAGTTGAAGGCGGGTCAGCCGTGACGCCGGGTGCGCAGATGGAATCGAGCACCAAGCCGCGCCGATCGATGGGCTTCTCCTTGAACTGTGAAGAGATCCTCTTAGCTTGTTCTTTAACCTGTGCGTTCGCGGTGTGCCTTGAGGGTGCGTTCCCTTCTGATGGTTTTCCCCACGTCGTAGCGGGGGGTGGGACGGCGGTTCTTCGGCCCGGGGGGCCGTGGGCAGACCGCCGGAGTGCGATAGGACAGATCCCGTGAACAGCGAACCAGCCCGCATCCGCCCTTATCAGCCTGATGACCTCGACGAGCTGTACCGCATCTGCGTGCAGACCGCGGACAACGGCCAGGATGCTACGTCGATGTTCCGCGACCCCAGGCTGCCGGGACACGTGTATGCGGCGCCGTATGCCCTCTTCGAGCCGTCGCTCGCCTTCGTGGGCCAGGACGCAGGCGGTGTGGGCGGCTACATCGTCGCGGCGCTAGACAGCCATGCCTTCGAGCAGCGCCTTGAGCGTGACTGGTGGCCAGCACTGCGCGCGAGCCACCCGGAACCGTCGCAGGATCTGGCTAAGGGCTTGTCACCGCCGGAGCAGTTTGCGTTGCATGCCATCCATCACCCGTGGGGCACGCCGGGCGAGCTGGCCAGAGGCTTCCCGTCGCACCTGCACATTAACCTCGTCCTGCGATTGCAAGGGCAGGGGATCGGGCGAAAGCTAGTCGCGACCGTGATCTCAGCCCTTCGTGATCAGGGTTCACATGGATTGCATCTGCACGTCAGACATGGCAACCAGCGGGCTGCTGGGTTCTACCGGCACGTAGGCTTCGCCGAGCTTCCGGCCGACGATGTGCATGTCTTCACCATGAATTTCGCGCATCTGGCCGAATAGATGGCTCCGGGAGGCGGAAGCCTGTGCCGTCGCACCGCCGTGCAGGGCAGCGTTGAGCCGCTCACGCGCTGCATCTGACGGCCCCGATGGCGTGCCCGTGGCGTGCCCGATCGGACGGCGATCAGCGGTGAGTCGCGGTCACTCACGGACACGCCACATCGACGTTCACCTGCGGAGGGCCAGGTCAGACGGTGCTGTCCACGACCTTTGCAAGCAAGTGATCACGGTCGGCGAGACTGCGAGGAGGACTCGCCCGGTGTACTTCAACCGATGAGTTTTTGAAGCCGTGTGCGTCGCTGGTGAACTGACTCCCAGCTCAAGAGCATGGAGGACTCGGATTCAGCCGGAACTAGAGCATTGATCCTTTTCTCGATCTCTGCAACTCGGGCTCTTAGACGCGCCATGTGTTGCCCGAGGATCATGAAGCAGGCTAGACCAACCGCGAAAACGCCCACCGCCAGGCTAGCGGAAATCCACGTCTGCACCCCAAAGACCGAATGACCAAGGATCCCCGATGCAACTAAAGCAGCCGCAGTCGTCATCAGCCCCAGGAACTGGAAGCGACCCGATGACCGATGCAATATGTCATCTCTAAGCGTCTGATATTCGAGAGAGAGCACTTGGACCATTAGGTCGCGGTCTGCAGCGTCTGTTTGCCTGTTCGTTGCCTTGTCCTGGCCCTTGTCGCACATGTCGTGAATGATGGCACGCGCACGGTGTCCTGCGGCATAGTCAGCACCGTCCGGATCGACCAACTTTGAGCAGGCCGTACCGAGTGGCGCTGGCATGACACCCAGAACCGACACCAACGCGCTAGGACTGATCCCAATCCGTGCCGGACCGTGCCGTGGCGTGCCCGATCGAACGGTGATCAGCGGTGAGTCACGGTCGCTCACGGACACGCCACATGGGCCCCCGCTTGTCGCGGGGGCCCAGCGCTGTCGGTTCTCATTCCCGCTGGCGGCTGCGGTGCCCAGCAGACACCGCAGACGCCAGAGGTTTATTGTCGGCTACTTCGCGAACTGGAAGAAGGCATGTTGCGTGGTGCCGTCATTGAAGGTCACGAAGAGGGTGTAACAGCCCTGTCCCGGTGCGGCCCAGTTGTAGACGTACTGGTTGGCAGTGCTGTCGTAGCGGAGGGATGTCCCGCCGGTCGCGGTCGTCTCAAGGGCGTCTGACGGGTCCGTTGAGAACGCCGAGCATGACCCAGACTTGTAGGTGATGTTCGAAACCGCGCTCAGGGCGCTGACGTAGCGCCCGGTGGCATCCAGCAGCTGCCACTTCACCGGGTAGGTCTGCGTGGACTTGCCGGTGTTCACCATGGGCGCGTTGTTGACCGGCGCGAAGAATCCCTTGAAGGCGTAACCGGCAGTCAGGGCGGTGCTGCCTCCGCTCGCGGCGTGGTCAGTGTCCCCGCCGTAGGCGGCCGTGATCATCTGCGGTGCAGACGAGGGTGCCACGGCGGTGGGCGTGTAGGACACCGAACAGGTGGCGGTGGCCGCGGTCCCGCCCAGCACGCACGTGCTGGCGGAGAAGCTGCCAGCGGCTCCGCCGTTACTCCACGTGACTGTCCCAGATGGGGTCGCCGGTGACCCAGGCGAAACGTCCTGCACAGTGGCCGTGCAGGTCGAGGCCCCGTTCAGCGTGACCGGGTTCGGCGAGCAGGTCACCGCGGTGGATGTGGCCCGGACCGTAACGCTGACCTGGGCCTGACCGCTCGACATCTGGTAATCGGTGGCGCTCTGGTAGGAGGCCGTCAGGGTCTGGTTGCCCTCACTGCCCAAGGCCGGCTTGAACGTCACCGAGCACGAACCCGAAGCACCACCGGCCGGTGCCAGCGTGCAGGCGCCGCCGTTCGAGAACGACCCGCTGCCGCCAGCGAACTGGACGGTCCCGCCCGGGCTCCCGGCGCTACCCGAATCCGTGTCGCTCACGGTGGCGGTGCACGTGGTCGAACCGTTCACCACCACCGTTGCCGGTGAGCACGCGATCTTGGTTGACGTGGCCCGCGTGGTAACGCTGACCTGAGCGGAGTCCGCCGACACCTGGTAATCGGTGGCGCCCTGGTAGGAGGCCGTCAGGGTCTGGTTGCCCTCGCTCCCCAAAGCCGGGGTGAATGTCACCGAACACGAACCCGAAGCAGCACCGGCCGGAGCCAGCGCGCAGGCGCCGCCGTTCGAGAACGACCCGCTGCCCCCCGAGAACAGCACGGTGCCACCCGGGCTTCCAGCAGTGCCAGGGCCGGTGTCAGTCACCGTCGCTGTGCACGTGGTGGAACCCTTCACCGGCACTGTGGACGGCGCGCAGGCGACATGCGCCGACGTGGACCGCTGGGTCACCGTGAGGCTGGCGCCGATGGCATCAGCCGAGCCGGCGTAGTCCCCAGAACCGGCCGTCGCGGCCGTGATCGCCTGCGTGCCCTCACTGCCCAGCGCCGGGCTGTAGCTCACCTGGCAGGTGGCAGTCGATCCCGGCGCGGGGGACAGCGTGCACGCTCCGCTGGCGGGGCTGAACGAGCCAGCCGCCGGCCCGTTCGAGAACGTCACTGTCCCCGCCGGGCTTCCCTTCGTGCCCGAACCGGTGTCGGTCACCGTCACCGCACAGGTGGTGGCGTCGTTCACCGCCACCGTGGACTGCGAACACGTCACCTTGGTCGATGTGGCCCGCGTAGTCACGCTGACCTGAGCAGAGTCCGCCGACGCCTGGTAATCGGTGGCGCCCTGGTAGGAGCCGGTCAGGGTCTGGTTCCCCTCGCTCCCCAAAGCCGGGGTGAACGCGGCCGAACACGACCCCGAGTCACCGTCGCTGCTGGGAACCAGGGTGCAGGCCGCGGAGTCGGAGAACGACCCGCTGCCACCCGAGAACAGCACTGTCCCGGCCGGGCTCCCCGGCGAGCCCGCGTCGGTGTCGCTCACCGTCGCCTGGCACGTCGTGGAACCGTTCACCTCGACCGTGGACGGTGAGCAACTGACCTTGGCCGAGGTTGTGCGGTTCGTCGCGGTCACCTGGAACGAGCCGGCCGAGCCCTGGTAGTCCGTGGCACCTGGGTAGGAAGCGGTCAGGGTCTGGTCCCCTTCACTGCCCAGCGCCGGTGTGTAGCTCAACTGGCAGGTGGAGACGCTGGAAGAGCCAGACTCGGGCGCAAGGGTGCAGCTCACGCCGGGCCCAAAGACGCCCTGCGCGCCATTGTTGGAGAAGGTCACGATCCCGGTGGGGTTGCTGGCGGTTCCCGAATCGGTGTCGGTCACAGTCGCCGTACAGGTCGCGGGACCGTTGACCACCACCACCCACGGCGAGCAGGTCAGGGCCGTCGAGGTCGCGCGTGCCGTCACCGTGAGGCTGGACCCGGCGGAATCAGCCGAGTTCGAGGTCGCGCGTGCCGTCACCGTGAGGCTGGACCCGGCGGAATCAGCCGAGTCGGCGTAATCCCCGGAACCCGCCGTCGTGGCAGTGATCGTCTGCGTGCCCTCACTCCCCAGGGACGGGGTGTAGGTCACCTGGCACGTCGCGGCCGAACCGGTCGCCGGGCCCAGCGTGCAGGCCGCGTCCGCAGGGCTGAACGAGCCAGCCGCCGGACCGTTGGAGAATGTCACCGTCCCTGCCGGGGGCGCCTTTGACCCCGAGTCGGTGTCGGTCACCGTCGCGACACACGTGGTGAGAGCACCCACCGCGACGGTGACGGCTGAGCACGTCACCGAGGTGGAGGTTGACCGCCTGGTAACGCTGACCTGCGCCGTGCCCGCCGAGGACTGGTAGTTGGTGCCGCCGCCCTGGTAGGAAGCCGTGAGCGTCTGGTTGCCCTCGCCGCCCGAGGCCGGGGTGAAGGTCACCGAACACGATCCCGAGCTGCCGCTGCCCGCAGAAAGCGGGCACGCCGCGCTGCTGGAGAATGATCCGCTGCCGCCCGAGAACAGCACCGTCCCATCCGGGCTGCCAGCAGACCCCGAACTGGTGTCGCTGACTGTCGCGGTGCACGTCGTCGGCCCGTTCACCGGTAGCGAGGACGGCGAACACGCCAGCGAGGTGGACGTGGAGCGCTTGACCACCGAGATCGTGGCGCCGGCCGTGTCCGCGGAATCCGAGAAGTTACCCGTCGCGGCGTAGCTGGCCGTGATGGTCTGGGAGCCAGTCGCGGCCGGGGTGTAGCTGACCTGGCACGTGGCTGTCGGAATGGTCGCTGGGCTGAGCGCGCACGCCGCATTCGCGGGAGCGAACACTCCCGTGGCAGAACCATTGGAGAAGGTAACCGTGCCGGCCGGGCTCGCCGTTCCGCCCGTGCTCGTGTCGGTCACGGTGGCGTTGCAGGTAGTGGTGGCGTTTACCGCGAGCGATGTGTCGGCACACGTCACCGTCGTGGACGTC
>WNGR01008996.1_pt1 | contig 10514 bp, 12 predicted proteins | sample 5407581 | NCBI WGS metagenome assembly WNGR01 (sample SAMN13153383, study PRJNA577476) | soil metagenome | isolation source: 80 cm soil or saprolite under Garry oak tree replicate 2 | place: USA:California | collected 2016-06-15 | reverse complement strand
CCTATTACATATTCGCCAGCGAGTTTGATCTGTTGTTCAGCGGGCTTCACAAGACGCTTGCCTGTCGAGTGGTATGGAGGCGGGCAACCATTTCGGGCGTGGTGTTCGTTGTGCGCCGCCGCGCACCAAAGCCGGTGAGTGCAAGCACCATTCAGCTTAATCCGCCCAATGCACTCCCGCCGGTGCGGCCCGTTGGCGACGTGTCCGTCCCCCCTTTTGATATGCATTGACCTAATGGTCTGGCATCGAATGGGTAAAGGGGCCCGCGACAACCGCGATGACGAGCTGTCGCGGGTGGGATTGGGCTGCTGGCAGGTTTGACGCGCTATCCAACAGATGCACAAGAAATTAGTGCAGATAGCGAGAACGCCAGCATGGCGACGCCACTCACACAGGATGTCCGCTAAGAGACCCATATCGGACGGTTGCCGTTTTTCGCGAAAGACCGCCTCAAATGGCGAGGTCGGCGGCGCGGAAGCTCAAAATTGCTGCCTACAATGCGAACGAAACTCGGACCCCGTATTCCCGATAGCGTAACCGTGATCTCGATTCGAAAAATATACTGACGCGCTCCGGAATACCGGGCCTCGAACGCAAGTCTGGCTATCAGATAACGCGCGTATGGGTCGGCTACAGAGATAGAAGAAACATGTCTAAATTCAACTTTCTTCACGCAGTCGCAATCTTGTCGATGATGATCGCGACTCAGGCACAGGCGAATAGGATCGAGAGCCGTGAGGTCGCAGCCCCGCCTTGGAGCGGCGTACGCATGGCCGACCACGGCCCGAGCCTGTGCGCCGAACCCGCATGGGTCTACAGCACCGCTGGCGGCCACAAGATGAATGCGTTGTCGAATGCGTTGTCGCCTGAGATCGATGCGCCGCATCAAAACGGCGCGAATAAAAGGCACGATGATTGGGCGGCCAATATGATCCTGGGCTAACCGGATCACGCTGTACGCATGCAACGGCCGACCGAGTGAGCTAACTGCGTGTGGCGCTCACGACCTAGCGCCCAAAGAGAAGCGTGATTCCGATCATTATGGAGGTACATCATGCATTCTTTCTCCACCGAATGGGAGTCCTCTTCGATGGCGCCATCTGACCGAGATCTCGAAATCTGCGTGTTGGACTATGATGGTATCGTCCATACGTTCCCACTTGCGTGTCACAAGGACGGACCCAATTGGGTCGACGCTCGGGGTAACAGGCACGTCGATATCCAGCCGACCCATTGGCGCAACTGGGGTGAATTCCGCTGGTCGACGCGCTGAGCAGCCTCGAAAGCTTCAGGACGAGACCTGCGAGAGCAGAGCAATCTGCTGGCGCGGACAGCAAAGGCTGATCCAAGCCCTTTTCCGGAGCCAACCGCGAAAAGCGATACATTGACGATTGATAACCGACTCTGGCCCCCAAGCGGACATCGACGGGTTTACGTTCGCGCCCTTCCAAAACGTGGTACGGTACTGCGTCCCGACCGGGGGACGGCGTTAGATGATAGATTCCAATATTTTCCGCGACCAGATGACGATCCGGCGGCTCCGCCTCGCAGCTGGTCTGGTCATGCTCTCCTATCTCACGCTGCACCTTGGCATGCACGCGCTCGGCAATGTCTCGTTCGAGGCAATGGAATGGAGCACTCGAATTCATGATTTCGTCTGGCACAGCGTGCCGGGAACCACCGTTCTCTACGGCGCGTTCGCCATCCATTTTACTCTCGCGCTCTATGCCCTTTATGCGCGCCGGAGCTTCCGCATAAGTGCCGGCGAATTGGTACGGCTTGTTCTGGGCTTCTCCATTCTACCCCTCTTGTTGCATCACTTTGCGGCCGGGCGGTACGTATATTCAGCGTTCGATGTGACGCGCCGCTACGACGTAGTGCTCACCGTCTATTTTTCTTTTGTTCCGTTCTGGGGTTGGCGGCAAGTCACCGTGCTCCTGGTCGCTTGGGCGCATGGTTGCCTCGGCGTGCACTACTGGCTACGTGCGCGATCCAACTATCACAAGTTTGCTCCGGCATTGCTTGCATCCGCCACGCTCCTGCCAGTGCTCGCTTTGCTCGGGATTTGGCAGGGCACGCGCCAAGTACTCGCACAGTGGCAACTGCACCCCGAATGGCTTGAGATGGCCGTGCGCGACGGTCATGTGCACGATCCAAGCGTGGTCGGGCCGAGTTGGAATCTCGAGGTCCAGCTTTACTCGACTTATGTTGTGCTCCTGGTACTCGTCTTCGTCGCGCGGGCGGTGCGCTGGCTGGTTGAACGCCGCCGAGGCCTGATTAACATCGCGTATCCTGGCGGCCGTGTCGCTCGCGTGCCAGTGGGCTATACCGTGCTCGATGCCAGCCGCCGCGCCAGCATTCCGCACGCTGCAATTTGCGGCGGACGAGGTCGTTGCACGACGTGCCGCATCCGCGTGCTGCGTGGGGTCGAAACGTTGCCGCCGCCTAGCGCTTCCGAGCAGGCGTTGTTGGATCGCTTGCACGCTGGTCCGAGTGTACGTCTGGCGTGTCAACTGCGTCCCCGCGGTGATACCGCGGTGCTTCCGCTGCTGCCGCCAGACATTGGCGCGAGCGACGCGCGTCGACGTGACTATTTCAAGGCTTCGGACATTGAACGTTTCGTCGCGATCATGTTTGTGGACATCCGCAGGTCAACGGCCTTGGTCGAGAAACGGCTCCCTTATGACGTGGTGTTCCTGCTGAACAATTTCTTCGATGCCGTGGCAGGCGCCGTAGTCGATACCGGCGGCATGCCCAACCAATTCGTCGGCGACGGCATGATGGCGATCTTCGGCATACACGCCGGGCCGCGTGAGGCTTGCTCCCAAGCGTTGGTTGCGGCGCAACTTATTCATAGCCGTCTCGCCGACATGAATCGAACATTGGCTGACGAGTTGCCGGAGCCAATTGCAATCGGCGTCGGGCTCCACGCCGGCAACGTGATCCTGGGCGAGCTTGGCTACCGGGATCGCTTCCTCCTGACTGCAATCGGCGATCCGGTACATGTCGCGGCGCGCCTCCAGGAGCTGACCAAAGATTATGACTGTCAACTCGTTGTGTCCGACATCGTCGCCGCCACTGCCGGCGTCGAAATGAGCGGGTTTCCTGTGCGCGAGGTAAACGTGCGCGGCCGCGCGGAACCGCTGGCCGTGCGAATCGTCGGCGCCATGAATGAACTGGTCGCATGAACTGGTCGCGTGAAATTGCCGTCTGGAAATCAGCCAATCTTGGTTGCAACGCGATGGTCCGCATTGTTGCCTAGGGCACTGCCGGTAGCGCCATCGGTATGTCCGCCTTTGGCCCTTTTTTGCGAAGTGGCGGCCGACACCCAAGACGTCCAGCTATCGGGGTAGACCGGAAGTGACCGGCCGACTGCCCAATCGGCGATCGCCGAAGCGTGATTGCGCCAGGGGAATGCCAACGCCCAACTGTCAGTCATGTCAATGGACAGCACGCGCATGGGTTGCGCGCCAGTAACAGGAGGATAGCATGACCAGCTTCAAATTTTTGGGCGCGACGCTCATTCTTTCCGCGTTCCTTGCGACGCCCGCCTCGGCATGGGAGGCGATCTCGGAGCCCGCCGCGGCCGCAGCCGCGGACCCGACCTTCTCCATCTATTCGAACGATGGCCGCGGTTTTTCGCGTACGACGGCCTCGCAGGTACCGCTCGGCGACGCGTCGGGACTGCATATGTCGGTACGGCCGCATCGCGGAAATCACACCGCCGGCGTCAAGCGCCACTGAACACCGACTTCGAATCGCCAGCCTTCCTGATTGAGGGCCAAGGCACGCGGTGCATAGACCAACGCCTCGTCGTGATTTCCGACGAATGCGACAAGACCGACCGCGTAAAGTTCCGAAATGGGTCAATTGCGTCGATTTGACAACGTCTCGGCTTTGTCCGGTTCACGCTGACACCTGACCTGCCTTGGGAGTAATCGTTAACGGCCAACAAACGACATCATTCGCTCGTCGGTAATCGCCAGTGACGCGGCATCGGTCAAAATTGAAACGGACTGACCGAAATGGACACCGTGCCGTCCGCAGTTTGTTCTACCTTAAAGTCCACCTCTTTTTGCGCTGTCACATCCTCAACGGTCGCAGACAGCCCAGTACAAGTAACTGCTCGCTCGGCTTTGCTTCTTGAATTTGTGCGTATTGCATCATCCAACCTATATATGGCGCTTTGTCTCGCCCTTTCCCAAATGGCTAATTTTTCAGCCTCTGTGTTTGTATTACTTACCATCGCCGCAACCGCGCTCGAATTCTTGACAGCGTAGTTGACAAGCGCGTTGTTGCTGTCGTCCGAAACGATCTTAATCACCGTACTGCGCGTATCCAAAGAATCACATTCGGGCATCGCCCCGCCACAACCACTCAGCAAAACTAGAACAGGGAGACATCCTAAAACCGACCGTCCTTCCCGAAAATGCTTCATCGGAATCGTCACGATTATCTTCCCAATTCCGACAAAAGAGATTTTCTTTCGTTACTGGAGCAGCGTTACTGCTGGAGTCCGCCCCAGGTCAAAAGACTTTGCTGATGGATACACGCCAGGCTGCTACCGGAACGCTCTCAGCTTGTCCTCGGATTCCGCCGCGAGTACTTGTTTGGCGTGATTGTATCCCGCCGCGACAACTTCGTCGTATCGCTTCCATTGCAGCAGTCCGACCTGTTCGATCCGCGGCTGGAACAGAAGATCAACGAATTTTCGCATCGCCTTCTGTTTCGAGACCGAACTGATGAAGGACGAGTTCAGCATTGTTTCAGGCACCGTCGGCAGGTGGTAGCGCTGCACGTCCCACGACCGGAGTTTGTCACGAAGATGCGCGATGGTGCCCGGTATCTGATCGATATCGAACACCCGGCCATCCTCGATCAAGAGGTCGACACCGATGATCCGCCGCGCGCCGAGCCGCGCCATCACATCGACGGGAAAATTATTGAACATGCCGCCGTCGAACATCAGGTGTCCGCCGATAAACACCGGCGGCAGCGCACCGGGAACGGCATAGCTCGCGATCACATTTCGCGCGAGATTTCCTTTGTCGAGAACGACCTCGCTGTTGGTGGAAAAATCGGAGGCAATGACGAAGAACGTCTTCCAGGTGTCCTCCGCGTCGATACTGGCACCAGTTGCGTTCTCGATGGCCTGGGCCATCGCCTCGTGGGTGCGCTTGCCCTTGATCAGCGACACCAGTGGAATGAAATTATAGTCGCCGGTGATGTTGCCCTTTGGATGAAGCAGAAAAGCCTTGTGGACGGCGGTAGAAATCCGCTCCGCCGGCAGATCAAGCGCGAGGCAGGTCCCCATGATGGCGCCGATCGATGTGCCGCCGACAAAATCGGCTTCGATGCCCGCCTCCTCCAATGCCTTCATGACGCCGACATGGGCGAATCCGCGCGCCCCACCGCCCGCCAGTACGAGGCCGACACCGTTGCCCGACATGATCCGCGCCAACCGGCGCATGTCGCGCGCAAGTTCTGGCCGGATGTGGAGATGCCTCGAGATGCGTCTGTTTTTCAGCCATTGCGCGGTGCCGGTCGGGCTTTTGGTCTCGAGGCCATGCAGAAGGACGAGTGTCCGCCGCGCGATCGAGACCGGCGTCTCGCCCGCGAGACAGTGGCTTTCCACGCTTGAAAGGCCCGGGTCCTGGCGGCCATCCCCGACCAGCAAGATTTCGTCGCAGTTCTGCAGACAGAACTGCGTCCAGGCGGACTCGCATGGGTCGGCGACGAGATAAACCGCCTTGCTCGCGGCCTCGATCCCGTCGATGTGATGAGCGATCGCATCACGATTTTGGCGGACTGCGCTTGCGGCATCCGGGCCGAACTGCTGGCGGATGTCATCGGGACCCACGATCCTCGTGGCTGCGCTGTCCCGCCCCGCGGCTCGTAAGCGTCCCGCCAAAGCCGCGGCGTCGACGCCAGGCGAGACGGCAAGGATGCAGATATTGACAGGAACGGTCGGGGCCTGACGCTCTCGTTCCGACCGTCGAAACCGATCGATGACGATTCTCGTCATCTGCAGCGCAACCTGCGGGGATTTGGCGAGCGCCCGTTCGACGATCTGCCGCGTCACTTTGACGACCGATGAATCGCGCAAGGCGACGATGGAAGCGGAGCGTGGTTCGCCGGTGAACAGGGCAAGCTCACCGACGGTTTCGCCGCGGCCGATTTCGCCGAGTATTTTGCTTTCGCCATTGGCTTCCGCCAGCGCCAGCAATCGGCCCGACAGCACGAAATAGACGTCGTCACTGGGCTCGCCCTGGTAGAACAGGACGCCGCCCGACGGCAGGTCGATGAATTCGGCTGCGGCCTTGATGCTTGCGATCAGCTCGGCGTCGTCCGAGGCGAAGTGGCCTTTCAAAATGGTCTGCAGCAGGTCGTATCTGTGTCGATCGTCCCCGTTCGGTTTCGACATGGACGTGCATCCCATCGGCGGACCACAAAAGTCTGCCAAATCGTTTTACAGTTCGCAATTCCCTTTCAATCGAGATCGGCAGCCGAAGCGTCCCATGCGGCCTGGCGGACCGGGCCGTATCGATGGATCGTCGTGATTGCGGCGGCGCAAACTCATTTCTGCTGCAACGCGGTCATGCCCTTCCGATGCTCGCCGGGCAGCGCGCCCGCCTACCAATTTGCTCTTCAGATGCAAAATTCGGAAACGGCAAGGGTTCTCCAGGTTCGGCAAGGCGCTGACCGCTCTTCCTCGTGTGACTGCACGCGCGGATGAATGTCAGAATGCATTCTTAGATTGCGCGAGATAGTCGGGGCTGCCATGGACCCACATGGGCTCGTCACATTGTTGTGGGCCTTGGTCGTTCATGCAGGCGAAGCGCCAGGGCCGAGCTGCGATCTCGCGGCCTTCGATCCTGTATCCCTGCAGTCGACTGCCAACGATGGGTCGAGTGCCGAGATGCGCTCGATTGCTGCTTCTGTTGGTTTGCGCATAGGTCGTGGCTTGGGCCGCGAAAGATGGCACAAGCAGTAGCGCAGCCAGAAGATATGTGGTCTTCATCGTTCGCTTCCTTGATCGAGCCCCACGCGAACGGAGGCATGTGCGTTTCTGAAAGGTAGACCGAGATTGGAGTCTGGATATTTCCCGATCACGCAAACGTTTGCCAGTGTTGCCATTTGTCTCGATGAGGCAGACATCGCCCGCTGTATCGGGGAGACGGCTGCGGAAAGCAGTGATCCCATCGCCGTGTTATTCGGCATGGGGTCCGGACGCCGATTGATGTCCTAAGTAGTTGATTGATCTCGAAAGTGGAGGGTCAATGTTCGGAGCCGATTCACAGCCATGGAGAGAAAATGCACGCTCTAACTCTGGCGAGAGCTCAGCTCGCATTCACCGTCTCGCTTCATTTCTTGTTTCCCTCGTTCTCGATCGGTCTTGCGAGTTATCTGGTCGTGCTCGAAGCTCTGTGGATCCGAACGGGGAGCGGAATCTACGCAAACCTCTACCGCTACTGGCTGAAGATCTTCGCGGCCGTGTTCGGCATGGGTGTCGTATCCGGCCTCGTGCTGTCCTATGAGTTCGGTACAAACTGGAGCGTTTTTTCAGCCAAGGCGGGGCCGATAATCGGGCCGCTCATGGCGTACGAAGTCATGACGGCGTTCTTTCTCGAAGCCGGTTTCCTTGGGGTGATGCTGTTCGGCATCAAGAAAGTCGGCAAGAGAGTTCATTTCTTTGCCACCTGCATGGTGGCGTTGGGGACGCTGCTCTCTGCAACGTGGATCATCAGCGCCAACAGCTGGATGCACACGCCAAGCGGTTTCGCCGTCAACCATGCAGGTCAGTTCGTACCTGCCGGATCCTGGTTGGCGATCATCTTCAATCCGAGCTTCCCCCTATCGCCTCGTTCACACAGTACTCGGCACTTTCCTAACGACCGCGCTCGTGGTGAGCGGAATCAATGCGTGGCACCTGCTGAAAGATCGGAATAATCTCGGAGCGCGGAAGGCCTTTTCCATGGCTACCGGGATGATCGCATTCGTCGCCCCGCTTCAAATCCTCGCGGGCGACACTCAGGGATTGAATACTCTCAAATATCAGCCGGCGAAAGTCCTGGCGATGGAAGGAGACTTCGAGCGCAGCCCGAACGGCGCGCCGCTCATTCTGTTCGGCTTGCCGAGCAACTCCGACGCGAAAGTCCACTACAAGGTTGAGATCCCGAAAATCGGTTCGTTGATTCTTCGACATGATCCGAATGCGGCGCTCCCCGGTCTGGAGGATTTCCCCCGCGACGTATGGCCTCCCAGTCCCATCATATTCTGGTCCTTCCGCGTCATGGTTGGTCTCGGTCTTGCGATGTTCGGCTTCGGCCTGTGCACTTTGGCTGCCAGGCTGCGCGGCCGTCTGTTCGACTGGCGCTGGCTTCATCGAATGGCGCTCGTTTTGGGACCGGCGGGATTCGTAGCTGTCATCGCAGGCTGGATAACGACGGTAGTCGGCCGTCAACCCTTCACGATATACGGACTTCTGCTGACTGCGGATTCGCATTCGCCGATTGCGGCACCGGCGGTGGCGACGTCTCTGCTGGCCTTCATCATCATCTACTTCGTGGTGTTCGGAGCAGGCATCGTCTGCCTGCTTCGTCTGATGGCTGCGCCGCCTCAAGCTCATGAAGCAGGACCTCCACAGGTACCGTTGCGGGCTGCCGGCATTACTCCCGCTCCGGCCGTGATCGAAGCGCAAACCAGAGGGTGACATCATGGAGCCAGGCTTGGACTTGACGGTGGTGTGGGCCGCCATAATCGCCTTGCGCCGTGTTCGCGTACGTCGTCATGGACGGGTTCGACTTGGGCATCGGCGTCCTCTTCCTCGGGTTCAAGGAGGGCGACGAGCGCGATCAGGCGATGAATGCCATCGCCCCGTTCTGGGACGGCAACGAGACCTGGTTGGTTTTCGGCGGCGGCGGCCTTTTGGCGGCATTTCCCCTCGCCTATGCGACGATATTGCCGGCAACCTACCCGCTGATGATCGCGATGCTTCTCGGACTCATTTTTCGCGGCGTCGCATTCGAATTCCGATGGCGCGAGACACGGCATCGGAGAGTTTGGGATACCTAAGGACGAAGGCGATCGCCAGGTTGCGAACGTGCCGCTGAATCTTCTGGACCGCCAATTTGCAGCCGAGCGTCCGAACCAGAAGTGGATCGCCGACTTCACCTACATCTGGACGGCCGAGGGCTGGCTCTACGTATCGGCCGCCATCGACCTGTTCTCGCGCCGGGTGGTCGGCTGGTCGATGAACGCCAGCATGACAGCGCAATTGGTCGCGGACGCCCTTCTGATGGCCGTCTGGCGGCGCGGCAAGCCGGATGCCTTGATGCATCACTCGGATCGGGGCAGCCAGTACGCTAGCGAGCAGTTCCAGCGACTGATGGCCGACAGCGGCATCGTTTGCAGCATGAGCCGATCCGGCAATGTCTGGGATAACGCGGCGATGGAGAGCTTCTTCTCGTCGTTGAAGACTGAGCGCACCGAGCGCAAAAACTATCGCACCGGGAACGAGGCCAGAGCAGATGTGTTCGATTACATCGAGCGATTCTACAATCGCGCATCAGAACACCCATCTGTCTATGTTGTTGAAGAGAAGAGGCTTTGCTGATCGGGATGCGATCCCGTGGGGTATTTGGGGTTCAGCCGTGCCCGTTCGGTGATGGATTTGGCAGCGGACATTGTGAGAGCGGCGCGGGCGAAGATCCAAGGACCATCCGACAGAGGATGGATGGCTTCGATCTCGCCGGCTTCAGCGGCCAGCCGAAGCGTCTTGGGCGCGATCTTCAGGAGCTTTGCGGCGTTGTAGCGCGGGATATGGTTGTGTGTACCGAAAATCTATATCCGAACGTATTGACGATGAAGTCCGCCCAGTATGGCGCGCGAATTTATGACGCCGGATCGCTGAACCTGGCGACAGACAGGCGCATCTTTGTTCAATGACCGATGCGTTCTCACGCCGTTGTAACAGTCCGCATAGTTTTTCAGAATCCGACGCAGATGTTCCTCGTCCAGGACAATGATGTGGTCCAAACACTCGCGCCGGATCGATCCGATCAGCCGTTCGGCAAAGCAGTTTTGCCAAGGCGAGGCCGGTGCAATTGGCTTGTCTCGGATGCCCATGGCACGCAGTCGGCGCGTGACGACAGTGCCGTAGATTCGATCTCGATCTCGGATCATATAGCGCGGAGCGCCATCCCAAGGAAACGCCTCGGTGATCTGACGTGCAACCCACTCCGCCGTCGGGTTGGTTGTGACACCGATCCAGACGAGATCTCTGCGATCAAGCCGGATGATGATAAAGCCATACAGCAGCTTAAAGCCAATGGTCGGTACTACGAACAAATCCATGGCGGCGATGTCCGGCGCATGGTTTCGCAGAAAGGTCCGCCATTCCTGACTTGGAGGCCCGCGTCGCTTGACCATATACTTGGCGACACTTGATTGAGCGACGCTAAACCCGAGCTTGAGCAGTTCGCCGTGGATGCGCGGCGCACCCCAAAGCAAAT
>WNGR01008995.1_pt1 | contig 10514 bp, 5 predicted proteins | sample 5407581 | NCBI WGS metagenome assembly WNGR01 (sample SAMN13153383, study PRJNA577476) | soil metagenome | isolation source: 80 cm soil or saprolite under Garry oak tree replicate 2 | place: USA:California | collected 2016-06-15 | reverse complement strand
GTGCGCTTCACTCAGGTAGACTTTTTCCAGACGGGCTCCGCTCAGGTCGGCCTTCTCTAAGTGCCCCCCACTGAGATAGGCTTGCTCCAGGTGGGACCCTTTGAGGGTAGCGCCTTGCAGACGCACCTCGCTCAGGTCAGCTTTCCCCAGGTGCGCTTCACTCAGGTCAGCTTCCTTCAGGTGCGCCCTGGCGAGGAATGCTCGCTCCAGGTGGGCCCTGACGAGATCTGCTTTCTCGAGATGCGCTTCGTGCAGAGACACTTTTTCCAGGTCTACCCCGATGAGCTCAGCCTCCTCCAGGTGCGCTTCGCTCAGATCGGCTCCCTTGAACAGAACTGCTGCTGCTGCGCGTTGTTCTGCCGTGGCGTCTTCCCACTCTGCGCGGGTGAGGCTACCGCGCAGGCGAGCCAGCGGAAGGCCATGCAGGTCTACATAACGCAGGTCCGCGCCGCGCAGGTCCAATCCGCGGCGATTCTGCTCGTTGCCGCGCGCTTTGGAATCGCCTTCGTTTTGGTATGTTACCAGGAGCCACTCGACATCGGCACGGCTCAGTTTCATCCCTTTGAAGGGATAGACGCCTCGCTGGATATCAGGGGCCGTCGCAAGACAGCGGGTCAGCTGTTCTTGACGTGCCACCTCAATCTCGGGTTCGGTCCTCCAGAGTGGCTGCTGCTCTTCCTCCTTTTTGCTCCTTTTATCGGTTTGCACTGGCTTCTTCCTGCGCCTGCTCTCTCACGGGTTCTATGACGAGCTTGCCGTCCTTCGCGTCGATCTTGAGCGTGTCGCCATCGCGAATTGTGCCCTCAAGAATGCCGCGTGCGATACGGTTCTCGACCTCCTGCTGGATAACCCGCTTGAGGGGGCGCGCTCCAAACTGCGGGTCGTAACCCATCTGTGCCAGCAGGTTTCGCGCGGCGTCAGTGAGCTGCAACGTGATCTTCCGCTCTGCCAGGCGCGGACGCAGCCGATTGATCTGGATGTCCACAATATCCTTCATTTGCTCACGTGTGATTTGACGGAAGACGATGATCTCATCGATACGGTTGATGAACTCTGGGCGGAAGCCCTCTTCTCGCAAGCGCTGGCGCACGCGGCGTTGAATCTCGTCCTCATCCATGCCGTCAAATTCGTGCAGCCAGTTCGTTCCGACGTTACTGGTCATTATGATGACCGTGTTTCTGAAATCGACGGTGCGCCCCTGCCCGTCCGTCAGGCGACCGTCATCAAGGAGTTGCAGCAAGACGTTGAATACTTCTGGCGCGGCTTTTTCGATTTCGTCGAAGAGCACGACGCTGTAGGGGCGACGACGCACGGCCTCGGTGAGTTGGCCTCCCTCTTCATAGCCAACGTAGCCTGGAGGAGCCCCGATCAAGCGCGAGACGTTGTGCTTCTCCATGTACTCCGACATGTCAATACGCACCATGGCCCGCTCATCGTCGAACAGGAATTCGGCCAGGGCTCGTGCCAATTCCGTTTTTCCAACACCGGTTGGTCCCAGGAAAAGGAAGCTGGCTAGGGGGCGATTGGGGTCTTGCAGTCCAGCACGCGCACGACGAATCGCGTCCGAGACGGCTCGCAACGCGTGCTCCTGTCCTACAACGCGTTCACGCAGGCGATCCTCCATCGTGATCAGCTTCTGCACTTCGCCCTCCATCAACCGGGAGACGGGGATATGCGTCCATTTCGAGACGATTTCCGCAATATCTTCAGCATCGACCTCTTCCTTGAGCATACGGGCACCCTTGATATTCGTGAGCTTGGACTCCAACTCGTGGATACTTTCCTCCAGCTTCGGAATGGTCCCATAGCGCAGCCGCGCCATTTCTTCGTAGTCATACTCGCGTTCGGCCTTCTCCAGTTCCACCTGTGCCTGCTCCAGTTCCTGGTTCAGACGGCGAATATCCTCGACGGGTTCGCGTTCGCTTTCAAGCGCTAATCTCAGGGAGCGCAGTTGCTCGGAGAGGTTCGCAATGTCTTGCTCGACTTTGCTACGTCGTTCGCGGCTGGCCGGGTCTGTCTCTTTTTTCAGCGCCTCAAGTTCCACCTGCAACTGCCTGATACGGCGATCGAGCGCATCAACCTCAGTGGGAGTGCTGTCCAGTTCGACTCGTCGACGACTGGCCGCTTCGTCTATCAGGTCGATTGCCTTGTCAGGCAGGAAACGATCTGTAATGTAGCGGTTGGAGAGGACGGCAGCAGCAACGATTGCGCCATCCGTAATACGCACACCATGGTGAACTTCGTATTTTTGCTTCAATCCGCGCAGGATGCTAATCGTGTCCTCGACCGATGGCTCATTGACCATGATCGGCTGGAAGCGGCGCTCGAGCGCAGCATCCTTCTCGATATGCTTGCGGTATTCATCCAGAGTCGTTGCCCCGATACAGTGCAGTTCGCCACGCGCCAGCATTGGTTTGAGCATGTTGGAGGCATCCATCGCGCCTTCTGCTGCGCCCGCACCGACCAGCGTATGCAGTTCATCGATAAAGAGGATAATCCTGCCTTCAGAGCTGGTCACTTCTTTGAGCACTGCCTTCAAGCGTTCTTCGAATTCACCGCGATACTTGGCACCTGCGACAAGTGCACTAAGATCAAGAGTGATTACCTGCTTGTCTTTCAGGGTTTTGGGTACATCACCGCGCACAATGCGCTGGGCCAGTCCTTCTACAATAGCGGTTTTCCCGACGCCCGGCTCGCCAATCAGGACCGGGTTATTCTTGGTGCGGCGGCTGAGTACCTGGATGACGCGACGAATCTCTTCGTCGCGCCCAATCACCGGGTCGAGCTTGCCTTGCGCCGCGAGTTCCGTGAGGTTGCGGCCATATTTTTCGAGCGCCTGGTATTTGCCCTCCGGATTCGCATCGGTCACCCGCTGCGCACCGCGAATGGAGGTGAGGGCCTGCAACACGTTGTCACGCGTGAGCCCCGCCGCTCTCAATGCACGCTGCACGGCTCCATCGCTAACATCGAACATGGCCAGCAGCATGTGCTCCACGCTCAGGTACTCATCATGGAAGGTGCCCATCTCGCGCCAGGCATTTTCAAGCACTTTGCGCAGACGAGGCGAAATGCCTGGCTCACTGCCACCATAAACGTGCGGCAGGCGCTCGAGTTCGTCATGAACGATGCGCTGTGCTGCTGCGAGATTGCCACCGGCCTTTGCAATCACCTGCTGCACCACACCGCCTTCCTGGGCAAGCAAGACAGAAAGCAGATGCTCGACCTCGACCTGGTTATGATTGTACTGTCTGGCTAGCTGGGCTGCATCACTGACCGCCTCACGCGCTTTCTCAGTAAAGTGCTCAATGTTCATTGCTTTTTCTCTCCTGTTTGTGTACGTATTCGCAATATCGCAGGGATGACTTAGTGTTCGACACCCACGCTTGGCTTGCCTTCAGCACCTTCACCACCACCTCTTTGTGGAGTCTGTTGCGCAGTCTGGGCGCCGCCAATGATGGCAAGGATCTGATCGCGCTCCAGCACCTCCTCCTGAAGCAGGGCCTGCGCTAGGCGCTCCAGCTCCGCTCGATGCTCGGAAAGTACGGTGCGCGCTTGCTGGTGTGCCTGTTCAAGCAGTCGCTCCACCTCTGCGTCCACACGCTCTGCAGTCACCTCAGAGTACACGCGGCCCGGTTCTCCCACGGTCTGCTGGCCGAGGAAAGGATTATCGCCATCCAGGTCATAGGCAACCACACCCGTCTGCTCACCCATGCCCCACTCGGTCACCATGCGACGCGCCAGCTTCGTTGCTTCTTTGAGGTCATTTTCCGCGCCCGATGTGATCTCACCAAGGGCAACCTCTTCTCCCGTACGACCTCCTAAGGCAACTGCCAGGCGCTGCAGCAGGTAGGAACGTGAATAGTTGCGCCGGTCATCCTCGGGTAGGAACTGGGTGACGCCAAGCGATCGCCCACGTGGAACAATCGTGACCTTATAGAGTGGATCGACATCGGGCAGAACCGCTGCGACCAGCGCGTGACCACCCTCGTGGTTAGCAACAATGCGCCGTTCGCGTTCATCCATCAGGGCCTCCCGCTTGCCGCCCAGCAGGAGTTTGTCGAGGGCCTCCTGGAAATCGTGGTGATCGACCTGCGTCTTGCCGTGACGCGCAGCCGCCAGTGCGGCCTCGTTTACCAGGTTTGCAAGGTCAGCTCCTGAGAAGCCTGCTGTCTGACGTGCCAGTTCCTCCAGGTTTACATCAGGTGCCAGGGGCACATGACGGGTGTGAATGCGCAGGATCGCCTCCCTGCCGCGCCGCTCCGGCCGATCTACCACCACCTGGCGATCAAAGCGACCGGGACGCTGGAGCGCCGGGTCGAGGACATCAGGACGGTTGGTGGCAGCAAGGACCACGATGGCATCGTGTGGCTCGAAACCATCCATCTCGACGAGTAATTGCTCGAGGGTATGTTCACGCTCATCATTGCTGGCAATCGCGCCTGCCCCACTACGCGTTCGCCCAATGGCATCGATCTCATCGATGAAAATTATGCACGGGGCGTTCTTGCGTGCCTGCTCAAACAGATCACGCACACGGCTGGCTCCCACTCCGACGAAGAGTTCGACAAAGTCGGTCGCGCTCGCACTGAAGAACGGCACTCCTGCCTCTCCGGCGACTGCACGCGCCAGCAAGGTCTTGCCGGTACCCGGTGGGCCAACCAGCAAGATACCCCTGGGGATATGCGCTCCGAGCTTGATGTAGCGCTGCGGGTCACGCAAGAAGTCGATCACCTCACGCAATTCCATCTTGGCCTCATCAACGCCTGCCACATCCCCGAAGGTTGTCTGTGGACGTTCTTCCTTGTAGAGCTTGGCACGGCTGCGCCCAATGCCAAAGAGTCCGCCTCCTTGCATATTCTGCACCTGGCGCATGCCCCGCAAGCTCATCACGCCGAAGTAGAGCAGCAGGAGCAAGGGCAGCGAGTTCAGGAGCAGTCCCAGCGCCGTCTCCCACCAGGGAGGTTGCACAATCTGCGCATTGATCTCGACCCCCTTTTTCTCGAGCAAGGGCAGCAGATTGGGATCACCTGTTGCCGGGATAAGTGTGGTAAAGTGGGTCGCTGTCACCGAGCCGTTTGCAGCCCCCGTTGGCTGCTGGCGGACAGGGGTTTTGAAGGTGCCTGTGACGGAATCATCGCTGTTGATCGTCACACTGGTTACATTGCCTTGCTCCACCTGCTGCAGGAAGCGACTGTACGACAGGTTAATCGTTGTCGATGGCGCGCTCAAGAGACTGAAGAGGAGTGGACCATAAAATAACAGGTTGATCAGGAACACGAGCAGTAACCACCGCACCCAGAAGCGTAATCTCCTGGGGGAGTTTCCTTTGTTCGAGGACTCACCAGGCTTTTTCCCATTTTCTTGCTGGTGGTCTCTGGCTGGGAACCATCTCTCCAGAAGAGACGATCCCTGCCGATCAGATTCTCTCGTCGTATCCATAAAAGCAACTTCCTTTCTGCACCCGGTCACTGGACCCTGCTGGGTAAGCGAGTAGGCACTCGATTCTCGCTGGCAGCAGGCAGCCCACTCATCCCTTACCGAGACTTCGATGCAGCAACACCATATTCTGGCTTGCTATTGAGTTGTTCCTGGACCGCCAGGAGGTCCAAACCGGCCTCGGTGATATTCACCTCCCCGGTATAATGCCCCAGGCGTGCGATATGGACGGCTTCCTGGAACTCTTGCGGTCCCAGACCCGTCAGACGCTCCACTTCGGCCCACTTGTGAGGCATCATGCGCACCTTCCGCTCCTTGACATAGAGCGTTCCCACCTGCCGAATCGCTGCAAGCAAGCGGACGATAGCCGGCGTTACCGGGTGCCCAAGCTGCAAGGCGCCGCTCACGGCCTTCGTCAGGAGCTGGCCTGCCTCTGTATGCACAATCTGACCATCGACGAGCCGCTCAATCAGTCCACGCGCTTCAAGCTTTTCGAATGCCCAGTCCTGCTTTTCCTCATCGAGGGAAGAATGATCCCTCACTGTTTCAGGCAGATTCACCAGCACTTCGGCTTCCTCTCGCGTTAACGCTGGCGCACGCACACAGTGCTCCGCGAGCTCGGCATAGAAACGACCGGACCTGGTGACTCCCCCTGTGCCAATCAACCCTTCCTCTCGTGCCTGCTCTACCCAGGAGTCCGCAGGGGCCTGAAAGCGAGTGGCAGCGGTTGTCAGCACTTTGACAGCTGTGGCAGTAATATCTCGTGGCGTTCCAGCTTGCTCTGCCACGACTTTGTAACCGTTTGGAGTCAGCCGGTACACGGTCTTTGGCCCTTCACCTTCGGCACGCAGCAGATCAAAGGCCTCAAGGCTCACGAGCAACTCCTCAAGATCCCAGAACGTGCCAAACCACTCGTCATGCTCCTTCAGATGCTCAAGCATCGCTACAGCCTGGCGCTTTTTGGCCGACCGCTCTTTCACGGTCCTTCCATAGCGACCTACGAAGTCCTGGTAGCGTTTGACCATCCGATCAACAAGAACCCGGTGGAGCGTCTTTTTGTCGGGGTGCAGCTGAGAACCATTGGCAGGTTCAGCAAGCTGCTGTATCGCTGCCAAAAGCTCGCCCTCAGGCTCAGTAATCGCAAAGGCGCGGACCTGTTCCGGACTCTCCCGCTGAAGCACTGCATACGCCCGCATTGCTGCCTGGCCGTCCGCGCTCACTGTCCCGTCAAGCTCCACATAGCCCAGTGTTTGTAGATCCAGCATTTGCTCAGATGTGAGAGCTTCACTTCCCCGGTCTACCAACAACGCCAGTACCTCCAGGGTCGGTTCATCGAGCACAGCGTCAAGCGGTGCGTATCCTCCTTTGCGCAGCGCTTCGTACACTGCCTGTCCCAGTGCCGTCAATGCATATATGGTTCTTTCTGGCACAGACCAACTGAGCAGATTCATCACTTCAAGCAGAGCGATATGCTCAGATGGTATATGCAGGTCAGGTCTGCCAGTATAACCCGGATGCATATAATGAATGGAATTGGCCAGATCACCATCGATCTCCAATCGGGGCCGGTAACGCCTGGCAAAGTCTCCCCATGCCTCGCCATACTGATTCAGGCGTACAAAGGAACGCTTTTCCAGTGTGTCGTGAACGCTCTCGGTCAGCCCACGAGCGCTCAACGCCTCTGCTGTCAGAGGACCGACCTGCCCCCTCTTTCGCTGTGCTGCCTGTAGTGCGGCCAGAATATCGGAGCCAAGAAAGCGCCAGTCGTTCTCGAGCTGCTCAAGTGGAGGGACCAGTGCTGCTTCGCGCATGGCTTCGAACAAGCCAAAGGCCTCTCGGCCGGCATAGGTGAGCCGGTACGCCCGGGGTGGCTCGAGCAGTACCAATCCCTGCAGTTCAAGTCCGCGATAAATATATTCCTGAGAGTCATCCTCTGTAAGCGTACGCACAGCGTGTCCCGCAGCCTCACCGCTCGCAAGCTCCTTCAGAGCGAGGAGATGCGCTGTGGTGATGAGCATGTCGCACTTCCTTTCTTGTTCACCAGGACACTCTCCGACCCAGAAGGCTCGTCCCTCCGGAGAAGCTCACCTGGTGGTGTCAAAGGTTCTGGTGCCCTCACCTCTGCGAAGGAGGTCTGGGAGAGGTGTCTGTGAGATCTGCTCTCGCGTCTCAAGCATGCCAACCACCTCTTTCTAGGAAGCTTGATGCACTGCAACGCGCCTGTTCAGTCTCCATCACCTGAGCAGACGGAAGCTAGGCACATCCTGCTAGAGCACTAGGGAAACGCACCTTGAATGTGCTCAACAGAGTGTCCTGGTCATCCCATTCGTATGACTACAATGAAATTGCCGTTTACTTCTTCCCGGCCCCGACCTTCAGAGCTGTCGCTCCTGTTGAGACAAGCTGGGACAACCAAGCACACCAGTTTGTCGGTGCTGAATAAAGTATAGGTCGTATCTTTCACGTTGTCAAGTATTTATATTATCTCATCCACTATTCATGTGAAATTATCTCATCTACTATTTCTGTGAAACAAAAATATATTTTCTCTTGAGAAGGGATGCTTGCGATCTCATCGCGCGTGACACGGCGCACGTAGCTAGCGCAGCGAGTGTAGATTGTTGATTCACGGCCTGATGTCATTCATCCGAGGTGCATCTGTTTTCAAAAAGCCCCAATCTTCCTGAACTGGAGGTGTGTATTGGCAACTGGCGCATCCGAGATATAGTAATATTATAGCGTGCAAAATACTGTCAGCACATCATCGCGGACATAAAACTCCATTGTTAGAAATCAAACTCAGAGATTTTCTGAACGAGAAGAGAGGTTCACGCATGCAAGACTCTCATGCTAGCGAAACACACTTCAGCAATACGTGCGCGTTCTGTAAAATCATCCGCTCTGAAGAAAGGGCGTACATTGTCTTTGAAGATGGCATTTCCCTAGCCTTTTTAGATAGAAGGCCTCTTTTTCCTGGACATTGCCTTTTCGTGCCGAGGGACCATTATGAAACGTTCGCCGATCTTCCTGCTTCCCTTGTCGGACCCTTGTTTCAGAATGCACAACTGTTGGAACGGGCCATAGAAGAGGGCTTACCAGCCGATGGAACGTTTCTCGCCATCAACAACCGTGTGAGTCAGAGCGTTCCCCACCTGCATCTTCACCTCGTGCCTCGCCATAGAAAGGATGGCCTCAGGGGTTTCTTTTGGCCGAGGCAACGCTACAAAGATGAAGCAGCCCTCCTCCAGATGCAGGAAACACTTCGATCTGCCGTCGCCAGGATCCAGTCGCCCTGACTGTATGATGTATATGCTGCACTATTACCGGGAGACCGCGCACGCGGCGCTCCCCTATTTCAAAGGCCGCCCAGTGACGCTGCGCTTTTTCCCCGAAGGTGTCCTTGGAGAATCGTACTACCTGCGCGAGGGTGCTTTAAATGCTCGCACAGCTTTTTTTCTCTAGAAAATTATTTTTTATTTCATATAAATGGTTGATGAGATATTATAAATACTTGACAAAACTTCCGCTACGACCTATACTTGGTACGGTGAAGATAAAGAGGACCCGGCTGTAACAATCAGGCAGTCTTCTTGCAATTGGCCTCCAGCAATGGGAGTGGATTCGCTTGGGCGAACGAAGCAGATCGGGCCCCTCCGCAGGCTCGGCAGCGAGGGCAAAAGCTGGTCATACTATCTGCAAAGGAGGAATACCCCCGCCGGGGCATGTATGGATAGAACACCAGGATGGAACCAGGCAACATATCAAGTGCAGGTCGAAAACACTATCACGCTTGAAGGCAATTTGAGTCTGCCGGAGAATCCTCGCGGCATGGTGCTGTTTGCACATGGCAGTGGAAGCAGTCGTCATAGTCCTCGCAATCAATTTGTTGCCCAGGTCTTGCACGAAGCTGGCTTTGCGACTCTGCTCATCGACCTGCTCACCATGCAAGAAGAAGAACAGGATCGATATACCGGTCGCTTCCGCTTTGATATTGATCTACTCAGTCGGCGGGTTGTTGGTGCCACAGGCTGGCTCACTACCAACCCAACTACGGCGAATCTCAAAATCGGTTACTTCGGCGCGAGCACTGGCGCGGCAGCCGCCCTGGTTGCGGCTGCCGAGCGCCCTATGGCCGTTGGTGCAGTCGTTTCACGCGGTGGTCGGCCTGATCTTGCCAGTTCATACCTTCCTGCAGTTCAGGCCCCTACACTGTTGCTCGTTGGATCAAAAGATACGCAGGTCATCGAATTGAACCGTTGGGCCTTCTCGTTGCTGCGGTGCGAAAAGCAGCTCGAGATCATTCCTGGAGCATCACACCTTTTTGAAGAACCTGGCACCTTGGAGAAGGTTGCGCAGTTGGCAAGCCAGTGGTTTACACGCTATCTCGCGGCATGAGCGCTTTCACAGAGTGAACCGCACATGCGGAAATTCGTAGCAAAAAAACCAGGTTGAGAGAAACATCATGGTAAAAATCTATCGAGATCGAAGTGAAGCCGGGCGTGAGCTAGCCACGAAACTCACCGCATATGCTCATCGCCAGGATGTGCTGGTGCTTGCACTCCCCCGTGGAGGTGTGCCAGTTGGTTATGAAGTGGCAAAGGCACTTCAGGCCCCCCTCGATGTCTTTGTAGTGCGCAAACTTGGCGTCCCTGGTCACGAGGAATTGGCGATGGGCGCTATTGCCACGGGAGGGATAGGTGTGATCGACGAAGAGGTCGTGCATATGCTGCATATCCCTAAGGAAGTGATCGATGCTGTTGCGGCAAAAGAGCAGCGGGAACTTGAACGGCGCGAACGCCTCTACCGCGATGATCGTCCCCCGCCCGACGTGAACGGTTGCATCGTTATTCTCGTCGATGACGGTCTTGCGACTGGTTCAACCATGCGTGCTGCCGCAGAAGCATTGCGACAACAGCATCCCGCTCGTCTTGTCGTTGCAGTGCCGGTAGCAGCTCCTTCGGCCTGCGAGGAATTTAGCACAGAGGTAGACGAGGTCGTATGCGCTCAAACACCAGAGCCTTTCTACGGAGTTGGCTACTGGTACGAGGACTTCTCGCAAATATCGGACGAAGAAGTAC
>WNGR01008994.1_pt1 | contig 10514 bp, 11 predicted proteins | sample 5407581 | NCBI WGS metagenome assembly WNGR01 (sample SAMN13153383, study PRJNA577476) | soil metagenome | isolation source: 80 cm soil or saprolite under Garry oak tree replicate 2 | place: USA:California | collected 2016-06-15 | reverse complement strand
GCCGGGAATCGGGCAGCGCGTTTCGAAACCCATCTGGCAGCCGTTCGTAGATCGGCAGCTGAGCGAGCAGCGGGCGAGCTCCAGCGTGCGCGGCGATCATCGTTCTCTTCGCTCCTGGCGGAAGCTCCAAGCTCCGGGCCATCCGGCGTGCTGGATTGTGCCCTACAATACTCGACCGAGTCCCGCCGAGCGGCTCGACTCCGGCGCGACGCGCTGCATCAAGCCGCGGCGACGACCTTATGCATGCAGGCTCACTGCCGAAACTCGCCCCGTAGCCTGCCGCCCTGTGCGCGGGCGGTGGCGGACGCAGCTCGGGCCAGACGCGTGTAGGTCGCCCTGCGCGCAGACCTTGCCATCGCTCGAACACGCGCGCAGTTCGTTCGCGCTTCCTGCTAGACGAAGCGCTCCCTGTTGAAGAAGGTCTTCCTGCAGCATCATATCGACGAGCGGGGGAGCCGGTCGGGCGCACCGGAATGACGGCGCGACGCCGCCAGCAGGCGCACGTCCGTCCGGCGCCGCCCTGGGACGCCGCGCCAGCGGCCGGTCGCCGGTGGGCTCTCCCCATCAGGCTGCGGCGGCACGTCGTCCGACCGCTCAACGAACACCTCCGTGCTTCCACGACCGACACGGGAGGAGAAGATGCGGCGAGCTCGGTGGTTCACGTACGTTGCGCTCCTGGCAATGTTCCCCGCCGCAGCTCGAGCCTGGGATCGCGGGCAGGTTCAGACGTTCGCCGTCCTTCCAGCAGGGGCCACGGGACCGGAAGGGCTCGAGGTCGACGCGAGCGGGAACGTCTACGTCGCCACGTTTGGCTTCACGGCAAATGGCCCGGTGACGGGCGAGGGGCAGCTCTTCGTCTTCGACAGGCAGGGGCACCTCCTGCGCCGCGTCGCCGTCGCGGGGTCGAGCCCGAACCTCCTCGGGCTGCACCTGCGCGCCTCGACGGGGAAGCTCCTCGTCGCGGACTTCGGGAACGCGCAGGTCCTCGAGGTCGACCCGGTGAACGGGTCGGCGACGGTGTTCATGACCTTGCCGCCGCTGCCTCACCCCGGCGGCTCCAGCCTGAACGACATCACCGAGGATCGCGCGGGAAACGTCTACGTCTCCGACTCGTTCCAGGGCATCGTCTGGAAGACCGGGCCGCAAGGCGGCGTCGCGACCGCCTTCGTCGACGACCCGCTCCTTCGCACGGTGGGCGTCCCCCCCTTCGGCGCGAACGGGGTGCGCTTCAACGGAGGCGAGACGGCGCTCTTCATCGCGAACACCGGGAACGATACGGTGGTGAAGGTCCCCGTGTCGGCCGGCGTCGCCGGGACCCCGGCGGTGCTCACGAACTCGATCAACGGTGCCGACGGCATCGAGATCGACGCTGACGACAACCTCTGGGTCGTCGCGAACCAGGCGGACGAGATCGTCGTGATCGACCCCACGGGCAAGGTCATCGCCAAGCTGGGCGACTTCGGCGGCGCGATCAAGGACGGGTCGCCCGTGCAGCTCCTCTTCCCCGCCAGCCTCCGCTTCCGCGGGAACTCGCTCCTCGTGACGAACCTGTCGCTCGACCTGCGCCTCGTGAACCCAGCGTTCGTCAGCGTCGACTCGGCGTGGTGCGCCCAGGTGACGCGCTATACCGTCTCGAAGCTGCCGGCGCGGATCCCGGGCCTGAACCGCGGCGAAAAGGGCGAGAAGGACGAGCGCGACTGACAGGAGCGACATGGTCAGCGCGGGGCGCCCGCAGCCTCCCCCCGCGCGTGGGCGCGTGCCCGGAGCCGCCGGAACTCACTCTCCAGCTCCTCCAGCTCCTCGTCCGTCGCGTGCTCGAGGTCCGCGAAGATGTTGCGGGCCTTCCGCTGCGCACGGATGAGCTCGTCGAGCTTCAGGTGGATGGCGCGAGTCTCACGGTTCTGCGTGGCCTGGATGAGGAACACCATCAGGAACGTGACGATGGTCGTGGCCGTGTTGACGATGAGCTGCCAGCTGTCGCGGAAGTCGAACAGCGGCCCGGTGAGGGCCCACAGCACGACGAGCGCGAGCGCGAGCATGAAGGCACGGTAGGTCCCCACGGCATCCGAGATGCGGTTCGCGAACCGGTTGAAGCGCTCCCTCATCCGTACCAAGGTAGGGTTTCGGTGGCGCCTCCGCCTCGGCGGGCGGGCAAGCACCCGCTCGCGCGGCCGCATCGACGCTTGCCTGACCGTGATGGCCACGCGACCATCGATCTCGGGAGGTGACGGATGGCGATCGGGAATGTCCTGTACCTGGTCCGCCACGGGGAGAGCGAGGGCAACGTGAACCCAGGACTCCGGCGGAGCGACGACCCGCCGCTCACGGAGCGTGGGCGCGCGCAGGCCAGCAGCGCTGCCGCGGCGCTCGCCGAGCTCCGGATCGAGGAGGTCTGCAGCTCCCCCTTGCGCCGCGCGCGCGAAACCGCAGCTGTCATCGCCGCGGCGTCGGGCCTCGTACCCGGCGTGGTCGAGGGTTTCGACGAGGTCGACATGGGTACGCTCTCCGACTCCGAGACGTCCGAGGACCGCGCGGAGCGCCAGGCGATCTTCTCGGCCTGGCTCGCCGGCGATCGCGCCCGCGCGTTCCCCGCAGGCGAGGACTTCGCGGCGGTGGTTCGCCGCGTCCGGGAAGGGCTGCGCGTGCTCGCGACGGCTTCGCCGGGCAGGCGCATCGCCCTCATCACGCATCGTATCCCCATCGCCGCGGCCGCAGCGCTGTCGGAGAAGGGTGGCGCCGCCGTGCCGGCTGGTGGCTGTCCCAACGGCTCCATCACGACGCTCGAGTCACGCGACGGCGAGCGGTGGCGCCTCGTCGCGTGGGGCGAGGTGTCCGGACAGGGTGGATGACGCGAAGGCGCGGACGTCACCGGCACTGGAGCGCGTCCTCGGGCGCCCGGCCCGTGCGGAATCGTCACTCGTGTTCCCCAGTCACCACAAGCCACCGGGACCACCCCGGAACCTCAGGTCATTTCGGCGGCACGGGCTGGCACGCGCTATGCTCTCTCACGCATCAGGAGTGCGGCGCGAGGCCCACGGGTCCCGTCCGCAACACGACAATGAGAGTGACCAGCCGAGCGTTTGTCTCGTCTCTGACTCTGCTCTTGGTTCCCGCATGGGCGTGGCCGGCAGACGAGGCTGATGAGTGGACGGAAGCCGAAATGGCGCCCCCGGCGCCCGCCCCGCCGGCCGAGGCGCAAGCGGCCGACGCGCAGACCGCGCAGTCTGGCCAGTGGGTCTACACCCAGCAGTATGGCTGGGTCTGGATCCCCTACGGCGACGCTTACACGTACGTGCCGCCCAGTGGAGAGGGCCAGCCGTACGAGTACGTCTACTATCCGTCGCAGGGCTGGACCTGGGTCGTCGCACCCTGGATCTGGGGCTTCGGTCCGTGGCCGTACTTTGGCGTGATCGGGCCAGCGCACTTCGGCTGGTATGGCCACGGTTGGTGGCGGTCCCCCTCGCGCTGGCACTTCAGGCCGAGTCCCTTCCGCGGCAGCTTTGCGGGTCATGCCTTCAGGCCGGCCCCGTTCCGTGGCGGCTTTGCCCCCCACGGGTTCAGGTCCACGCCGTTTCGGGGAGGATTCGTCGGGCGTGGAACGCCGGGCGGCGGCCATGGCTTCGTGAGTCACTCCGGAGGCGGCGCTCGTTCCGGAGGAAGCGGCCACTCCGGAGGAAGCGGCCACTCCGGAGGAAGCGGCCACTCCGGTGGAAGCGGCCACTCCGGGGGCGGCAGCCACGGCGGCGGACATCGCTGATGGCGCGGCGCGCCGGCCCCACGGTGGCCGGCGCGCCGAAGCTCCGCGACTCGCGACTACAGCGACTTCAGGTACTGAACCACATCGGCCTTCTCCGCGGCGCTGAGGCCGAGAGACCGCCGGGCGGCTACCGACGCGCGGGGGCGAGCTTGTCATTGACCCAGGGGAAGACCGCCAGCCCGAGCCCGAAGACGAGGTGGGCTGCCCAGCTCCAGAACGCCGGGACTTGCTCGGCCCAGATGTCGTGCCCGTGCAGCGCCTTCATGGCCGCGGGCAGGACCAGGTTCACGTCGACGACCTGACTCGCGAGCCCGGTGATCGCGCCGATGAGCACCAGGGCGGCCCCGCGGCGGATGTCGAAGGCGTAGAGCACGCCGCCGAAGACGAGGCCCCAGGCGAGGGACGGCCCCGCCTGATGGAGCACCAGCCCGGCGAGGAGCGCCGGGAGGTTGAAGCCCTGGAGCGCGGCGTCGCCGAAGATGAACGAGCCGATGACCTGCACCGGGTAGAGCGGACCCTTGCCCAGAAAGATCGTGAACACCGCCATCATCACCACCGCCATGATGAGGCCCGAGATCTGGCCTGCGATGGCACCCGCCGCGAGCTGCCGGCCGGGCGACGTCGCCTCCGCGTGAATGCCCTCATGAGCTGCCGTCTGTGCTTGTGCCATGATCGTCTCCACGAATGTGCCGCGCTCACCATGAGTCGCGTCTGGTCATTGGATGTTCCGAGCCGGCCCGACGTTTCATCTCGTCAAGGGCCTGGCCGCATGGGCGATGGGCGGCTTTCCCCCGCCGGGCCCTTGCCGACGATGGTCGTTCGAAGCACCTCAACGCCTCCACCCACAGGGAGTCGAGGCCATGAGCACCATCACGACCCACGATGGCACGCAGATCTATTTCAAGGACTGGGGCAGCGGACAGCCGGTCGTCTTCAGCCACGGCTGGCCGCTGAGCGCGGATGCGTTCGAAGATCAGATGTTCTTCCTGGCGTCCCGCGGCTGTCGCTGCATCGCCCATGACCGACGCGGTCATGGGCGTTCGAGCCAGCCGTGGAACGGAAACGACCTGGACACCTACGCGGACGATCTCGCGGAGCTCCTCGAAGCGCTCGACGTTCGCGACGCCGTCCTCATCGGCCACTCCACCGGCGGCGGTGAGGTCGCGCGCTACATCGGTCGCCACGGCACGGCCCGCGTGGCCCGGGCCGTGCTGATCGGCGCCATCCCGCCGCTCATGCTCAAGACGGCCGCCAACCCCGGCGGCACTCCGATCGAAGCATTCGACAGGCTGCGCGCTGCCGTCCTGGCGGACCGCTCGCAGTTCTGGAAGGAGCTCAGCCTGCCGTTCTACGGCTACAACCGGCCGGGAGCGAAGGTCTCCGAGGGCGTGCGGGAGTCATTCTGGCTCCAGAGCATGATGGCCGGGTTCCCGGCCTCTTACTTCTGCATCAAGGCGTTCTCGGAGACGGATCTCACCGGGGATCTCCAGAGATTCGACGTGCCCACCCTGATCATTCACGGCGACGATGACCAGATCGTCCCGATCGCGGACTCCGCGCTGCTGGCCTCGAAGATCGTCAAGGACGTGAAGCTCGTGGTGTACAAGGGCGCCCCGCACGGCCTGTGCACGACCCACAAGGATCGGGTCAACACGGAGCTGCTCGAGTTCATCCAGGCTGGAAGGCAGTACGCCTCGAAGCCATCCGAGCGCGCGACGCCCCCGATGCACTAGGACGCCGGGGCGCGCTCAGCGCCGTGGCTCAGGCGGCGGCCGGGCGCTGCCCGCTCCGGACGGGCGGGCAGACGGCCGCGGCTGCCTCCAGTTCACCACCAGCGCGGTGGCCTTGGCCCCCTGCCAGGCCCGCTCGGCGAAGCGCGCCCTCACCTCCTCGCCCCCGGCCAGCTCCACCAGCCCATCGAAGAAGCCCATCGCCTGGTGAGCGGCCGCCTCCTCCGCGGCGGGCGACATCCCGTACGCGATCCGCACGTGCACCTCGGAGTCGTCGACCCGAGTCATGGAGGTGGCCTCGAAATCGAAGAATGTCCGCCGGAGCACCTGGAAGCGCATGAGCGACTCGCGCGGATCGTTCTCGACGAGAAGACTCCCGTGCAACGCCGCCAGAGGCGCTACGGTCTGCTTGCCCCAGGCCCGCACCGCGCCGAGATCGCCGCGCGCGATCTCGTGCAGGATCGCCATCCCGAGGCGCTCGAAGGTCGCCATCGGGTACCAGGCCGCGGGGTTGATCCGCTGCTCCAGGTAGCCGTGGTCCTCCGGCGCGAGGTGGCGCCGCCAGTCGAGCTCGTGCCGTGCCTTGAGCATCCGCACGTAATCGAGGAAGAGCGAACCCCTGACCTGTGGACTCATACGTCCCTTTCGCGCGGGCGCGCGCAGGCGGGTTCGGGTGCGGTGCTTTCGTCAAGATCGCCCGATCGGCGCAGGCGAGGAATCACACGATCCGGGGACAACCCGGGAATCGACCGTTGCCCGGCCGACGCGGCGTCCCCAAACTTCAGGGTTCGTGCTCGCGCACGGGCGCAGCAAGGAGGAGCCCATGGTGACCGAGGGACTGTTCGTACGGCTGGAGGCCAGGCCCGGCAAGGAGGAGGCGGTCGCGCAGTTCCTGAAGGACGCGCAGCCCGTCGTTGAAGGCGAGCCCGAGACCACCGCCTGGTTCGCGCTCCGTCTCGGCCCGTCCACGTTCGGCATCTTCGACGCCTTTCCCGACGAGGGTGGTCGCCGGGCCCACCTCACCGGCAAGGTGGCGGCGGCCCTCAAGGCGAGAGGCTCCGAGCTCTTCGCCGGGCAGCCGGAGATCGATCCGGTCGACGTGCTGGCCGCGAAGCTACCGCACTGACGTCCCGCTACACGATCACTACTCCCGTTCCGGATCGGGGCCGGCGCGCCTCGACCCGGTAGCCGTCGGCGCCCTCCTGCACCGCCACCTCGTCAACGCTTGGGCCGAGCGGCATCCCGCAGCGCGGCAGCCACCTCCTCCAGCGCCGGCGCGCGGGACGACTGCCGCCGCCACACCAGCACGATGGTGCGCCCCGGCGACGGGGCCTCGAACCTCCGCACCGTGAGCTCGCCTCGCCGGTTCTCCACCGGCAGCGCGATCGACGGCAAGAGGGTCACGCCGGCGCCGCCGAGCACCATCTGCACCAGGGTGGGCAGGCTGGTGGCCCTGAAGTCGGCCTCGCGTACGTGGGCCAGCGCGCAGAGGGCCAGCGCCTGGTCCCGCAGGCAGTGACCGTCATCGAGGAGGAGAGCGGTCCCCCCTTCCAGGTCCGACAGCCTGGCCGGGCGACGGTCTCGGACCATGGGGTGGCCGTGAGGCGCCGCCAGCACGAAGGGATCCTCGGCGATCGTGGCGCGCACCAGATCGTCCAGGCCGGCCACCTCGGCCAGCAGCGCACCGTCCAGCCTGCCCTCACGCAGCGAGGCCAGCAGGCCGTCGGTGCGGTCCTCGGTCCAGCGCACCGAGAGCCGCGGGCAGCGCGCTCGCAGCGCGGGCGTCGCGTCAGGGAGCAGGTAGGGCGAGACGGTGGGGATGACGCCCAGGTGGAGCCGCCCCGCTAGCGGATCGCCCAGCTGCGTGGCGGCGGCGACCAGCTCGTCGGCGTCGGTCAGGACGCGCCGCGCTCGGGCCACCAGCGCCTCGCCAGCGGCGGTGGGCAGGACCCGCCGGCGGTCGCGCTCGAAGAGCCGGACCTCCAGCACCGACTCCAGCTGGGCCAGCTGTGCGCTCAAGGCCGGCTGGGAGACGTGGCAGCGCTCCGCGGCGCGGCGGAAGCCGCCGGTCTCGGCGACCGCCACCGCGTACTGGAGCTGCCGCAGCGAGAAGGGGTGCGCGTTCATAATCTCAAGCTATCATTCTAATAAAATACATGTCTTGGCGCTATCAGCCCGGCGAGGGCATCGTTCTGCTGGTTGGGACCGGGCCCACTTCCCCCCGGCCCCGCCAGGAGCGAATCATGGCCAAGCGTCCCACCCTGACCACCGAGGCCGGCGCACCGGTCGCCGACAACCAGCACTCCCAGACCGCCGGCCACACCGGACCGGTCCTGCTGCAGGACCATCACCTCATCGAGAAGCTGGCCCGCTTCAACCGGGAGCGGATCCCGGAGCGGATCGTCCACGCGGTCGGCACCGGCGCCTACGGGTACCTCGAGGTCACGAACCCCGACGTGCCGCGCTGGACCAAGATGAAGGTCTTCTCGCAGGTCGGGAAGCGCACGCCGGCCTTCGCGCGCTTCTCCACGGTGGCCGGCTCCCGCGGCGCGGCCGACACCGCCCGCGACCCGCGCGGCTTCGCGCTCAAGTTCTACACGGAGGACGGCAACTGGGACCTGGTGGGCAACAACACCCCCGTCTTCTTCCTCCGCGACGGGATCAAGTTCCCCGACTTCATCCACTCGCAGAAGTACGACCCGTTCACCAACCGGCAGGAGCCCGACAACGTCTGGGACTTCTTCTCCCACTCGCCCGAGGCCACCCACCAGTTCACCTGGCTGTTCGGCGACCGCGGCATCCCGGCGTCGCTCCGGCACATGGACGGGTTCGGCTCCCACACCTACCAGTGGATCAACGCCGCCGGAGAGCGCCGCTGGGTGAAGTTTCACTTCAAGACCGACCAGGGGATCCGCTGCCTCACCAGCGAGGAGGCCGAGCGGCTGGGCGGACAGGACCCGGCGCACCACCACGCCGACATGTACGCCGCCATCGGCCGCGGCGAGTTCCCCTCCTGGACCCTCAAGGTGCAGCTGATGCCGGAGCAGGACGCGGCCAGCTACCGCTTCGACCCCTTCGATCTCACCAAGGTCTGGCCCTACCGCGACTACCCGCTCGTCACCGTCGGCAAGCTGGTCCTCGACCGGGTACCGGACAATTACTTCGCCGAGGTGGAGCAGGCCGCCTTTGACCCGGCCAACTTCGTGCCCGGCATCGGGCCGTCGCCCGACAAGATGCTGCAGGCCCGGCTCTTCGCCTACGGCGACGCGCATCGGTACCGGCTCGGCATCAATCACACGCGGCTCGACGTCAACGAGCCGAAGGGCGTGCCGGGCGGCCCGCGCAACTACGGACGCGACGGCTTCATGCGCACTGGAGACAACGGCGGTCGCGCCAAGAACTACGAGCCCAACAGCCACGACGGCCCGGCCGAAACCGGCGAGGGATACCAGCACGGCCTCGCGGTCTCAGGGATGAGCGGCCCGGCCGCGCCCGCGCGCCACGCCGAGGACGACGACCACGTGCAGGCCGGCGCCCTCTACCGCGTCATGACCGCGGACGGGCGCGCCCGGCTCGTCGCCAACCTCGCCGGCAGCCTGGCCAAGGTCTCGCGGCCTGAAGTCATCGAGCGCTCCATCGCCCACTTTCGTCGTGCCGACCCCGAATATGGAGCGCGCGTCGCCGAGGCGGTGGCCGCGCTGCGCCGGTGAGGAGACCCGCCATGAAGACTCCAGACAGCGCCCCGATCCCCCCCGATCCCGACGTGGTGGCCGTGGCGCAGGCCGCCTTCCAGGCCGCGCGCACCGGCGACGCGCCCGCCCTGGCCGCCGTCCTCGACCTCGGCCTGCCGCCCGACCTGCGCAATGACAAGGGAGACAGCCTGCTCATGCTGGCCGCCTACCATGGACACTCCGCGGCCACCGGCCTCCTGCTGGACCGCGGGGCCGATCCGGAGCTGGCCAACGACCGCGGCCAGACCCCGCTCGCCGGGGCCGCCTTCAAGGGCGACGCGCGTATCGCCGAGCTCCTGCTCGACGGCGGGGCCGCGGTCGACGGCGCCGGTCCCGACGGCCGGACGGCCCTGATGTTCGCCGCCATGTTCGACCGGGTGGAGGTGGTGACCTTGCTCCTCCGCCGCGGCGCCTCCGCCGGACGGAGCGAGGCCAGCGGAGCCACCGCGCTGGCGCTGGCGAACGCCTTCGGCGCACGGCGGGCCGCCGACCTGCTTCGGGGCGCCGCAGCGCTCGTCGGGGATCGGGCGTCACGGCCCTCGTGACGCGCGGTCGGAGCGCCACCCGGGCGGCGGCTGTGCGAAGCCGCCGCTGCCCCGGAACGGCTCGGCCGTCTCGCGCAGCCGCACCTCGTCGTAGCGGCCCCAGCGGGCACGGTCGACGTCGACGCCTGCCGCGAGCAGCCCCTCGCGATCGTCGTAGCGGACGGTGAGCTGCGCCGCCGGCCGGGGCGAGGCGCGCTCGAAGGAGACGAGCTGCACGGGGGAGTCGTGCTCCTCCCCGAACTCGGTCCCGAGGCCCGGCCGCTGCGCGGTGCCGCGCCCGGCGCCTGGCGCGGACGGCGCCGCGTCGCTCCGCGCTTCGCCAGGCGCCGGCTCGGCCCGCGGCGCCTCCTTCCGCAGTGGGCGGACGGGGAGAGGGAGCCGCGGGCGCTCGCGCTCCGTGAACACGGCCATGCCGATGACGCCCACGTCGCGTGCATCGCCGGTGAGGGCAGCATAGGAGCGGGGCACGCTGCTGAACCGGAAGGCGGCCACCGTCTGCTCCGTCAGGCGGTAGCCGTCGATGACGACCTCGCCGCCCGGATCGAGGAGGTAGCCACGCTTCTTCCAACCGGCGGGACCGCCGTCGACGACGTCCCGGCCGTCCACCGACACCACCGCCTCCACCCTGCGCGGGCCGTCGTTGCGCAGGCGGATGAGGTAGCGCTGGCCGAGCGAGCCGAGGATGTAGCTCTGCCCGCGATGGAAGAAGGCAGGGAGGGCGCCACCGGCTTCGTCGAGCACCTCCAGCCGG
>WNGR01027522.1_pt1 | contig 10516 bp, 12 predicted proteins | sample 5407581 | NCBI WGS metagenome assembly WNGR01 (sample SAMN13153383, study PRJNA577476) | soil metagenome | isolation source: 80 cm soil or saprolite under Garry oak tree replicate 2 | place: USA:California | collected 2016-06-15 | reverse complement strand
ATCGCATCCCGCGTCGCCCTCACCGAGGACGGGCTGACCGTCACGCTGGCCGCCGGTCCGGCGCGCGAGCAGACTGCCGAGATCAACCGCCGCCTGGTCGGGGCCGGGATCTCCGTCTACGGCCTGCGCCAGACGCACGCCAGGCTGGAGGACTGGTTCCTGTCCGTGACAAGCCGCTTCGGAGGCGAACATTGACCCAGCACAGCCTCGCCACCGGCGGGCGCGGCTCATGGATGCCCACCTGGCCCCTGATCAGCGCCAAATTCCTGGAACTACGCAAACGCCGCGTCCTCACGACAGTCACGGTGGCGTTCACCATAGCCCTGCCCGTCACCTTCTACGGCATCCGGCTGATCTACCACCTGGGCGACCCGGCTCGCTACGCGCCGGCCGGCGCCCCGGACGCCTTCGCGACCGCCGGCACCGTGATGGACGAGTTCGGGTTCATCATCGCCACCGCGCTCGGCGCCACCGCCGGGACAGCCGACCTGACCGACGGCATGTTCCGCCACCTCGTGATCACCGGCCGGCCCCGGCTCGCGCTCTACCTGGCCCGCATCCCGGCCGGGCTGTCCATCCTGCTCTCGCTGGCCGCCGCCGGCTTCACCGTGGCATGCCTGGTGACCGCGTTCCTCGGCAGCCCGGAGCCGGCCAGCGCGGTCACTGTGTCACCGGGCGACATGATCCATTCCGGGCTGTGGCTCGAGCTCGATCTGGTCATCGGGTTCACGGTCGGGCTCGGCCTCGGCTCGCTCATGGGCCAGCGGACCGTGCCGGTCATCCTGCTCATCGTGCTGGAGATCATCATCACCCCCGCACTGGCCGATCACGCGCTGCCCCACTTCATCAACGGCGAGCGCCTCGTCGTCGGCGTCGCCTTGGACCAGCTGAAACCGGCCGCGCTGGCCGGAGGCACCACGATCGGGCCAGGCGGCGGCCCGCGCGAGCTGCACATACCGCCCATGCCCACCTGGGCCATGATCACCGTCATCGTCGGCTGGATCATCGGCTGGTCGGCTATCGGCGCCTGGAAGATGGCCACCCGCGACGCCTGACCAGCCCATGCACGCACGACCAAGGAAAGGAAAACGCCAGCGATGACAATCGCGATGACAATCGGCACGCATAACCTCAGTGCCGTCCCCATCATCCTCGCCGTGATAATCATCGGCGTCGCCATCTACTTCATAATGCAGCGCAGAAGAAACCCGCCGAACGGCCCTGGCAGATGACACGGACAAACTGCCGGCCCCACAGGCGCCCGCAGTGCGAATAGGTGCTACAGCTCGCCCATCACGCGCGCCAGGATGTCGACGCCCTCGGCGATTGTCTGCTCGTTGACGGTCGCGTAGCCGAAGATGAGGCCGCCGGGACCGGGGTGGCTGATCCGGTAGGGCGTCACGCCCTCGATGCCGACTGCGGCGCGTGCGGCCGCGTCGACCACGGTTGCCTCGTCCAGGTGCTGCGGCAGCCAGGTGACCAGGTGCAGCCCGGCACAGACGCCGGCCGGCTCGAGCCAGGGCAGCCGCCGGGCCAGCGCTGTCAGCAGTGCGTCGCGGCGCCGCCGGTAGACCGGGCGCATCCGGCGCAGGTGCCGGTCGAACTCACCGCGGGTGATGAGCTCGGCCAGGGCGAGCTGCTCGAGCGCGGGTGAGCCGCGGTCGGCGGCGATCTTGGCCGCGGCCATCGGCTCGGCCAGGTGCTCCGGCATGACGAACCATCCGAGGCGCAGTCCCGGCGCGAGGGTCTTGCTCGCCGACCCGGCGTAGACGACGCGGTCTGGGGCCAGGCCTTGCAGCGCGCCGACCGGCGTCCGGTCGTAACGGTACTCGGCGTCGTAGTCGTCCTCGATGACGACCGCGCCGCGCTCGGCGGCCCAGCGCAGCACGGCGGCCCGGTTCCCGGCGGACAGCACCGAGCCGGTAGGCCACTGGTGTGAGGGCGTCAGCACGACCGCGTCGGCGCCGGACTCCCGCAACAGGTCCACCCGGATGCCGTCGCCGTCGACCGGGATCCCGGTGACCTCAAGCCCGGCCGCCCGCGCGGCGGGCAGGGCGTCGTCGCCCGAGGAGGGATCCTCCAGTGCGAGCCGCCTCGCGCCCGCGGCGGCCAGCACGTCCACGAGCAGCGCGATGCCCTGCGCGTAGCCGGTGCAGATCACGATCTGGTCGGGCTGGGCCACGGTGCCGCGGACCCGGTTCAGGTAGTCGGCGATAGCCGTCCGCAGCTGCGGCACGCCGCTGCCGGCCAGGTAGCCGAACAGGTCGTTCGGCGCGGACGCGAGCGCCCCCCGGATCGCGCGCAACCACGCGGCCCGGGGGAAGCTGGACACATCGGCGCGGCCGTAACTGAGATCGATCCGTGGCGGGGTCTTGCGGGCCAGCCTGAGCCCGGCCGTAGCTGGGGACGGACCAGTCGCCACCTGGGTGTATCCGCCCGCGCGGCTGGCCAGGTAACCCTCGGAGGTCAGCTGCTGGTAAGCCTCGACCACCACGCCGCGGGAGACGCCGAGGTCGGCGGCCAGCAGCCGCGAGGGCGGCAGCGGCGAGCCGCGCGGCAGCCGCCCGGCGCGGATCGAGTCCCGGATCGAGGCCTCGATCTGCCGGTGTAGCGGGATCCGGGCGTCGTGGTCGAGCACGACGAGGACACCGGAATTGGTCCTGACTTTGTCCACCGAACTGGATCTTACTGTTAGGACCGATTCCTGTCAGGGTCGTCCTGTGCCGACCAGCCTAGTGAAGGAGCACACGTGCGCCGCATCATCAACTCCACTTACATCTCCCTCGACGGGGTCATCCAGGACCCACAGGACTGGCCGGGCAGCGGGATCGAGCCGGACGGAACCGGCCTTAAAGTGCAGACCGACCTGCTGTTCGCCTGCGACGCCGTGCTGATGGGCGGGCGTACCTACCCGGTCTTCGCCCCGGCGTGGATGGCCCGGTCCGGCGACCCGTACAGCGACCGGATCAACAGCATGACCAAGTACGTCGTGTCCAGCACGCTGCGCGACCCGGATTGGAACAACACCTCGGTGATCAGCGGCGACCCGATCGCGGAGATCCGCCGGCTCAAGGCGCAGCCCGGCCAGGACATCGTCCAGTACGGGTTCGGCCAGCTGTCGTACGCCCTGCTCGAGCACGGCCTGCTCGACGAGGTGCGGCTCTGGGTCCACCCGCTGTTCGCCGGCCAGGCCACCCCCGCCGACCTGCTGTTCCGGCCGTCCGCCACCGCTCAGTTCGAGCTCACCGGCACGCTCGCGCTGAACACCGGCATCGTCGTCCTGACCTACCGCATCCCCCCGCGCCACGCACGCGAAAGCGAGCCCCAGCCCCAACAGTAAGGAGAAAGACATGAACTACCGCGGCCTGGTCAAGAGCCTCGACCTGCCCGACGGGTGGATGCCGCCCACCGAGCTGGAATACGACGACATCCGCGCCCGGGCGATCAGCCGCGCCGACCTGCAAAACGATGTTCAGGGCATCAACGCCAGCATCGAGCTCATCCGGCGGACCCGGGGCGGCCGCTGGCCGACACAGCCGGTCAGCGCCGACTTCAACTACGTCGATCTGGTCTGGCACGAATGCGAGTTCCGCGAAGGCGACTCGTTCACCTACGCCGTGTACGACTCCCGCGGCCACTACCTCGGATGCTGCTACCTGTACCCGATGGGCAGGCGAACGCCCCTCACCGAGGAGCTGATCAAATTCGATGTCGACGTGAGCTGGTGGGTCACACCCGACGCCTACGAGCGCGGCTACTACACCCAGTTGTACGCTGCGCTCCAGCACTGGATCGAAAAGGCACTCCCGTTCACGAAGGCCTACTACTCGAACACCGAAATCCCGGAGCTACCCGGGTGAGAGGTCCAGCCGGGAAACGCGAGGTGAGACGGGCGTGCGGGGCCGCAGTCGCGGGCGCGGCTTCGTTCCAGGCCGGCGACCAGGAAGGACAAGCCCCCAACGCGTCAATGAAGTGGTTCTCTGGCACGTGCTGGTGGATGCTGACCCACTCGCCGCCGATGATCCAGGCCAGCAGTACGATCCCGAGCGCGGCCAGGCCCCACCGGCGCCTGGTCATCGCCCGTTCCCTCTGAGCACGGCCGCCAGCGTGCGCGCGGAAAGCTCAGCCTTCGAGATAAAGCCCCGCGCCCCGCTGCGCTCGATCCGGCGCCCATAGTCAGCGGCGTCTCGGCTGGAGATCAAGACGATCGCTGGCGGATCGGGCTCGGCGTGGACCAGCCGCACCACGTCGAATCCGGTGATGTCCGGGAGCTGGACGTCGAGCAGTACCACGTCGGGCGAGAGTTCCCTGGCCACGCGCACCCCGGACTCCCCGTCTGCGGCCTCCCCGGCAACCTCATAGCCTGCGGCTGCGAGCAACGCCCGGGCCTGGGCGCGGAACCCCGGGTGATCGTCGACGATGAGCACGCTGTGAGCCATGCCCTGATGCTGGCATTCTCCCGCGCCGCCTGCATCGGGGCTAGCCCTGAGCCAGATCCCCGGGACAGCCCCGATGTGTCCAACGCCTCGTCTTCCTACGGTCAAGGAAACCACCTGCAAGGAGGACGGCATGGACACGCAGACGATCGACCGGGCGCGGGTGCAGGGCCTGGCTGGCACTGCGGCACGATGGGCCGCAGTCATCGCCGCCGCGGCGCTGGCGGCGTGCGGGACACCCCGCGCGGCCGCTGCCGCGCCGGCCGGATCTTCCGGCGTCGTCAGGACGTTTACCTATTACGCCTTCGACGTCAACCACGGCCCTGCTGACCCGGGTTTCATCCCGGCGCCGGGCACCAACTCCAAGGTCTTCTCCCAGGGGGATGAGCTGATCATCAACGATCAGCTCACCACCACCCACCAGGTCAACGGCGGATACCCGATCGTGGGTCACGACGCCGGTGTATGCACCCTGACCAGGATCCCCGACAAGCACCGAGCATGCCGGCAATGGAACCTGAGGGGTTCAAGGTGGCGGACACCGTGGGCCTTGAGCTCGGCTTGGTCGATGCACCCGAGCTGCCTACATCGAGCCGCTTGTGACATCGGCGATGAAGTTCACGATTCGTTCTGCTGCTCGCCGCTCTGGATCAAGGTCAGGGTTGTAGACGCCAAGGCTCCATCCGCAGGCGCCACGGACTTGCAGCGCCGATGAGGCGATGGCGGCTAGCTCGGGCCACGATAGCCCGCCTGGCATTGCGTCATCGCTAGCGGCGCCGCAGGCACTGAACTCATGCCTGTCGAGCACATCCAGGTCGATGTGCAGCCACCAGCCGGGAGCCTGTGCTGTGACCTGCTCGGCGGCCTGGCGGCCGTCCCGTGCCGGATCTTCGTGGAGGTCAGCTGCGGTACGGAGCTGTACTCGGTCCGCGATCGAGTCAGGCCCAGCAAGAAGGCCACCTCCATGTTGGCGGCCTCGCCGGTCGTGGAGACCTCCATGGTCGTGGCATCTTCGTGGCCGTCGATGAAGACCAGGCCAGCCCCTCCGAGAACGTCCGCAAGCGCAGGCACCGCTGCGAGCAGCACTGCGCAGTCAGCGCCGTAGATCAGCGGAAAACGCCCCTGCGCCAGAACTGCCCGGAGACGTGTATGGAGCACGCCCACCATTTCCAGGAGCGCGCGCTCATTCACAAACCCAGAGGATCCACGTACCGAAGTGGGCTCCGAGACAATGACGTCCGGCGTCAGCCTCGCGCGCTCCTGCAGGGCCGCCGCCAGGCCAGCCTCCCGGAGCGCGGCGGGAGCACTTGCCTGCCCGGCAAGGCGCCCCGAGCCATCGAAGCACACGCCAATGAGATCAATTGCGTCCAACCGTGGCAGTCCCTCCTTGGCCCAGACTCACAGGTCCCCGAGCGACGCCCGGGCCTCCCCCACGGCTAGCGGTCAGGGCATGGCGGTCGACCTTCCCGACCGGGGTATGCGGTAGGGCGTCGGTAAACTCGATCAGGTTCGGGCGCTTGTGCTCGGCGAGGCGTTGCGCGCACCAGTCATAAACCTCCTCACGGGTGAGAGGCTCGCCTGGCTGGCGCACGATGTACAGCTTGATCGCCTCAGCTTGTATCGGGTCTGGCACGCCCACCGCGACGCATTCCTGCACCGCCCAGTTCTCCATGACGACCCGTTCGATCTCGGCCGTGGAGACGTTGTCGACCCGCGGCTTGAGCAGGTCGGAACTTCTGCCGTCGAAATAGTAGTAACCGTCCGCGTCCACGTGCACGTGGTCGCCCGTGTGCAGCCAGCCGTCGCGCAGAACGTCGGCTGTGGCGTCCGCGCTGTTGTGGTAGCCGCGCATGATCGTCCGTCCGGGTAGCCCGCCGACCAGGAGCTGGCCGGTCTGGCCGGCGCCGACGTCCTGGCCGGCCGAGTTGACCACCCTCAGGGGCATGTGGGGGACCGGGCGTCCGAGCGAGGCATTCCGCCGCTCCCCGTACAGAGGGTTGATCAGCGGCGGCGCCACGGTCTCGGTCATGCCGTAAAGCTGGACGAGCGGGCAGCGGAACCGGCTCTCGAACTCAGCGACCTGGCGGTCAGCGAGGTTCTGGGCGTAGACAAGAACGCGCAGGCCGGCATCGCCTTCTGCCGCGTCAGCGGGGTGCGTGAGAACCATCCGGGCTTGCGTGGCAAACAGGCTCGCCAGTGTCGCCCGGTGCTGCACCACCTGCCTGGCCCACCGGGTAGGCTCAAAACTTTCGGTGAGAGCCAGGGAAGCGCCGGAAACCAGGGCAGACATGGTCGAGTAGTACAGCGCGTTGCCATGGAACAAGGGGAGTGCGACCAGCCAGCGGTCATCCGGCCGGATTCGCAGGGCCTGGGCCATGACGTCGCCCGCGAACAGCAGGCTGGCGTGGGTGACTTCAACCCCCTTGGGCCAGCCGGTCGTGCCTGACGTGTACAGGATCACGGCTGTGTCGCCGGGCCCGGCCTGCTCCGGGATTGTCTCCTCGCTTACGCCCGCCAGCGCGTCTTCCAGGAGCCTGCTGCCCGCAACGGGCTGGCAGGACCTGGCCACGAGCACCTCGCCGAGATCCGGTGCCATGTCGCGCGCGGCAAGCACGCCCGGGAGGAGGGCCGACTCGCTGATGCTGGCTACCGCCCCGGAGTGTGACAGCACGTAGGCGAGGTCATCCGGGGTGGAGTCGGGGCTGGTCGGTACCATGATCGCCCCGAGCTGGGCGCCCGCGAACAGGCACTCGGCAAATTCGATGCAGTTGCGCATGTGAACGTGGAACCGGCTGCCAGGGCCGATCCCCAGCGATCGCAGCAGACGGGCCAGCTGGGTGGCTCTGACCGCCAGTTCCGCGAAGGTTACCGAGCGCACATCTCCCGCGTTGGTCTCGGAGATGATGAAGATCTCCCGTGGGCGGTCGGTGGCGCGCTGGCGCAGGGTGCTGGCCAGCGTGTCGCCCCCGGCAAGGGGCGGGAGACTGCCCGACAAGCCTGGCGGCCGTTCACCCATGTCACATGTGCTCCCCTCGCTCCTCACCCGCGCTGGTGGTGTCCCTGTCCCCATCAATGAGGGACGCGGCATCGCGGAGCGCCCGCAGATGCTCGCCGAGAATCTTCGCCGCCCGGTCGGGGTCGCGCCCGCTCAGGGCCAGGCGCAGTCCGTCATCATGAGGCAGGACCAGGCCCTTGGTGTCACCATCGGCCAGCGCCAGCACGTGGTAACGCATGCTCTGGCCGTTGAGCACCGCGATCATGCGCATCAGCTGCCGCGATGTTGCCCGCGCCAGCAGCGCCTCGTACAGCGCGCGGTTCGCGGCCGCCAGTTCCACCGGCGTTGCCTGCATCGTGGCCACCAGTGTGGCCAGAGCCTCTCGGGCCCGCTCCATCATGCCGAAATCCGTGTCCGCCGCATGGGCGAACGAGTCCCGCAGCGCCGGTGGCTCCAGGATGGCCCGCAATTCAATGATCTCCAGCCAGTCCCGGGCCGAGAGCGCAGCCACCCGGGCACCGCGCTGCGGGGTGATCTCAACCAGGCCCTCCGCAGCCAGGTGCTGCAGCGCCTCGCGCAAGGGCGTGGGACTTACCGCGAAACGCTCGCACAGGGTCGCGGTGATCAGCCGTGTATCGGGGGCCAGCGCGCCCGACAGGATCGCCTGGCGCAGCCGCTGATCAACCCACTGGGCGCGGGTCAGCGGGTCGGCGGGATAGGAGGACCATGGATCCCCAGCCAGATTTTGCGAGGTCAGCTGCACTGACCGAGGACCCTCCCGCTGGCTGGTCATGATCCTCCATGTGGCACGCCGTGACGGTCAGGAACCGCACGCTTGTTCCCCATGTTAGGCCGCCGGAGTCTTGACGGTGTTTATTCGAATATATAGATTTTCCTCAACTCGGAGCTGTGCAGGTCCCCAGCCTGTGAGAGGGGTGGCACGCGATGCGGCTTGTCACGTTCACAACCCCTGCCCTGCCCGCTGGGCAGTGCAGGGTCGGTGTCCTGGCCGAGGGCCGGGTGGTGGACATCTTCGCCGCCTGCTATGCGCGGGCGCGGCAACGGGGCGACAGCCCTGCGGAGGCTCACCACACTGCCTCGGCCATGGCCCCGCCGGACATGGTTGCGTTCTTCGCCGCGGGGGATCTGGGCCGCAGAACCGCCGGCTCCGCCGTCGCGTTTGCCATTGACGCTCTTCGCGCTGGCGACGACATCGCCGGGCCAGCCGGCGAAGCGGCGGCTCCACTCGAGGGGGATGTGCGGCTACTCGCTCCAGTCCCCCGGCCGCGGAGGGTACGTGACTACCTGACGTACGAGGCCCACGCCGCTGGGGCGGGACTGGCACTGCCGGAAGCGTTCACCCGGATGCCAATCTGCTATAAGTGCAATGTTGAGACGATCATCGGGCCGGGTGATCCTGTGGTCTGGCCTGCCTACACTGACCAGCTCGATTTCGAGCTGGAGGTCGGCTTCTTCACCGGCCGCGGGGGCCGCAACATCTCCGCGGCTGACGCTCCGGCTCACATCGCCGGCGTGACCCTGTTCAACGATTTCAGCGCCCGCGACATTCAGCTCTACGAGATGGCCCTGACGATCGGCCCTTCGAAGGGCAAGGATTTCTGTACCGCGATGGGCCCCTGCGTGCTGACGATGGACGAGGTCGACGAGTTCGACATCGCGTGTACGGCCCGGGTCAATGGTGAGGTGTGGGCGGCGGGCACCACTGGCAACCGGCGGTTCTCCTTCGCTGAGGTACTTGCCTGGGCCTCCTACGGCGAGGACGTCTACCCGGGAGAGTTCCTCGCCGTGGGCACCGTAGGCGGGGGATGCGGCCTGGAACTGGACCGCTGGATCAAGCCCGGTGATGTCGTCGAGCTGGAGGCCGCAGGCATCGGCGTGCTGCGCAATCCGGTAGGAGCCAAGGAGCAGGCCCCGCCCGGCGCTGGGCTTCCCAGCTACACTGGCTCGCCGCGCGCAGCCGCGCGCCGCTGAGACGGCGACATCGGTGGCCACCGTCCCGGGCCTGCTGCACTGGCAGTGCAGAACCCGCCCGGAAGCGGTATTCCTCGTTTTCGAGGATGCCCAGGGCAGCCAGCATGGCCTGACGTACGCAGACGCCTGGCAGCGCGCGCAGGCAACGGCAAGGTTGCTCCATGACCAGGGAGTATGCGCCGGAGACCGGGTGCTGGTGGCCCTGCCCAACTGCCTGGAGTTCTTCGACCTGTGGTTCGCCGCCGGCATCCTGGGCGCGACGCTGGTCCCGATCAGCCCGCTCAGCACTCCCGACGAACTCGCCTGGGTGCTGGCCGACGCGTCGTGCCGGGCATGTGTCGGTGACAGCGACACCGCCACCAACCTGCGTAGTGCTCAGGACCTGGCCGGTGCCACGCACATCCCGCATCTCACCGCGGCCGACGGCACAGCGGCGTCCGGCCGCGGCCTGACCCGGCTGGTGTCACATACGGATAGGGCCGGGCTGGCGGAGCTGCCCGCGCACCGCGCCGGGACGGAAGACATTGCGGCCATCCTCTACACATCTGGCACCACCAGCCGCCCCAAAGGCGTGTTGATCACCCACGCGAACTACCTGTTCGCCGGCGAAGTGGTAGCGGGCCACCTGCGCATCCGCCCCGATGACCGCTGGCTGGTGGTGCTGCCCCTGTTTCACGCCAACGCGCAGTACTACTGCGCGATGTCGGCCCTGGTGACTGGGGCTTCCCTGGCAGTCGCCGCCCGGTTTTCTGCCTCGGGCTGGAGCCGGCAGGCCGCGCAGCTCAAGGCCACGCTGGCCAGCCTGTTCGCCGCGCCGATCCGGATGATCCTGGCTTCCCCGGAGCAGCGTCATGACCGGCACAACCAGCTACGCGCCACGCTGTTCGCCCAGAATCTGACCACGGCGCAGGCACGGGAATTCTGCCGCCGCTTCGGCACACCTTTGCTGCAGCTGTACGGGATGACCGAAACCATCGCGCCACCCACCATCAACCCTCTCTACGGGGAGCAGCGAGCCGACAGCATCGGCCGGCCGCTGCCGGGCGCTCGCCTCCGGGTCGTCAACGACCATGACCGGGACGTCCCGGCTGGC
>WNGR01008991.1_pt1 | contig 10516 bp, 6 predicted proteins | sample 5407581 | NCBI WGS metagenome assembly WNGR01 (sample SAMN13153383, study PRJNA577476) | soil metagenome | isolation source: 80 cm soil or saprolite under Garry oak tree replicate 2 | place: USA:California | collected 2016-06-15 | reverse complement strand
TTTGATGTCTTCCCGCATATGGGTGACGATCTCTTGAATGCGAGCTTTCATTTTCTCGGTGTGATGTTGAGGGTTTCGATCTGAGGAGGATGCCATTATCGTTCTCCTGCGTGTGGGACGAGTCACTGGAAACGCTTGGCTTCGATATCGGTTCCCGATAGCGTGGAACGATAACGGGAACGAAAACGTGAATTTGATCGATGAAATTCGACGATTTACTGACGGGCTTCATCCGGCTTCGCATCCTGCATCATGCGGCAGAGATGGAGATCTACGGGCAGTGGATGATCGACGAACTCGGCCATCATGGCTACCGCCTCAGCCCCAGCATTCGCGGATTTACCGGCGAGGCCATGAAGCTCTGACTTTGCCGGTGATGCATTGAGCAGCGGCGTCCAAGAAGTATTTGTGGCCTTCCTCAAGCTCGGCTTCACATCATTCGGCGGCCCCATCGCGCACCTCGGCTATTTTCGTAACGAGTTTGTCGATCGCCGCAAATGGCTTGATGAGCGCGCCTATGCTGATTTGGTCGCTCTGTGCCAATTCCTTCCGGGACCAGCTTCCAGTCAGGTAGGAATTGCACTCGGACTATCACGAGCGGGCTATGCTGGCGCGCTGGCAGCATGGACGGCATTCACGCTGCCCTCCGCGATCGCATTAGTCCTATTCGCCTATGGGCTTTCAAACATAGGCGACGCTCTCGGCTCCGGATGGCTACATGGATTGAAAGTCGCGGCGGTCGCTGTGGTGGCCCTGGCAATTCTCGGCATGGCCCGCAATCTCACGCCTGACCGCGAACGAGCCACGATCGCCGTGATTGGTGCGATCATCGCACTCATGGTGTCTTCGGCCTGGGGACAGATCGGCGCTATCGTTTTGGGCGGGATGGCAGGCGCGGCCCTGTTCCGGAATAATGCTCCCATCGATCATGTGCAACTTCCAATTCCCGTCAGCCGAGCAGCCGGTGCAGCGGCGCTGACAGCCTTCGCCGTTCTGTTGTTCGGCTTGCCGTTGATTGCCGCGGCTACGAATAATCAAGGCATCCAATTATTCGACACCTTTTACCGCGTGGGCTCGCTGGTATTCGGCGGCGGTCACGTTGTTCTGCCGCTGCTGCAGGCCGAGGTCGTCCCGTCTGGATGGATCAATCACGATGCATTCCTGGCGGGCTACGGTGCCGCGCAGGCCGTGCCCGGACCGCTCTTCACATTCGCCGCGTATCTCGGAGCCGTTACCGGAGGCTGGAAGATCGCCGCGCTTTGTCTCGTCGCGGTCTTTCTCCCATCATTCCTGCTCGTAATCGGAGTGCTACCTTTTTGGGATGCACTTCGGCGTATGAAGGGCGTCCAAGCCGCACTGCAAGGTGTAAATGCCGCTGTGGTCGGCTTGCTGCTCGCGGCATTTTACAATCCGGTCTGGACGGCAGGAATAATCACGCCAGCCGACTTCGGCCTCGCGCTCGTTGCTTTCTTGCTTCTGTTCCTGTGGCACACGCCACCGTGGTTGGTGGTGGCCCTTTGCGCTATTGCAGGTGCTGCACTCCTCAATTGAAAGCAACCCCGGTGAACGCCATCACGGAAATAAGCGGCACTTGTCCGGCGAAAGCAACCGCCTCAAGCTGGAAGTCGGCAAGTTCCTCAACTCGGTAAGGGCTGCCTGACGAGCCGCCACGGCTGCCGATTCCTTAGGCGGCAGCCGTCGCCGCAGGCAAGGTGCCACGGAAGTGAAGGCCGGCACCGTCGCTTTTTTGCACCGGTTCGGGTAAATCTGCGCAAATGAATTGGCCTTTTGGTCCGCTAATCCCCGCCCTTTGGCGGGACCGAGGAATGCGCGGTTTATGATTGCACTGGTCCGTATTGCGCTGAGCCGGCCCTATACCTTCGTCGTGCTCGCGCTGCTTCTGCTGATTGTCGGACCGCTCGCCGCGCTGCGCACGCCCACCGACATCTTTCCGGACATCCGGATCCCCGTGATCGGCGTGGTCTGGCAGTATACCGGGCTGCCGCCGGATCAGATGGCCGGGCGTATCACCACGCCGTTTCAGCGGGCGCTGACGACGACGGTCAACGACATCGAGCACATCGTCGCGAATTCCTACAACGGCTTCGGTATCGTCAAGATCTTCTTCCAGCCGAATGTCGATATCCGCACCGCCAACGCCCAGGTCACCGCGATTTCGCAGACGCTGATCAAGCAGATGCCGCCGGGTGCGACACCGCCGCTGATCCTCAATTACAGCGCGTCCACGGTTCCGATCATCCAGGTCGCGCTATCGGGCGAGGGTCTCACCGAACAAAACCTCGCCGACATCGGCATCAACCAGCTGCGCACGCCGCTGGTCACCGTGCCCGGCGCCGCGATCCCTTATCCGTTCGGCGGCAAGCAGCGCCAGGTTCAGATCGATCTCAATCCGTCGGCGTTGCAGTCGCGCGGTCTCTCCGGTCAGGATGTGGCCAACGCGCTGGCCGCGCAAAATCTCATCACCCCGGTCGGGACCCAGAAGATCGGCAGTTTCGAATACACCATCCAGCTCAACAACTCGCCGCTCCAGATGCAGGACCTCGGCAATCTGCCGATCAAGGCCGTCAACGGCGCCATGGTCTATGTCCGCGACGTCGCCAGCGTGCGCGACGGCAATCCGCCGCAGACCAATATCGTTCACGTCGACGGCAACCGTTCGGTTCTGATGATGGTGCTGAAGGCCGGATCGACCTCGACGCTGGATATCATCGCCGGCATCAAGCAGAAGGTGATCGACGTCAAGGACGCGCTGCCGGACGCGCTCAAGATCGGCTTCATCGGCGATCAGTCGCTGTTCGTCCGTGGCGCGATCACCGGGGTTGCCTATGAAGGCATCATCGCGGCTTTGCTGACCAGCGTGATGATCCTGCTGTTTCTCGGCAGCTGGCGCTCGACCATCATCATCGCCGTCTCGATTCCGCTCTCGGTGCTTGGCGCCATCGTGATGCTGTCCGCGATCGGCGAGACCCTCAATATCATGACGCTCGGCGGCCTGGCGCTCGCGGTCGGCATCCTGGTCGATGACGCTACCGTCACGATCGAGAACATCAACTGGCATCTGGAACACGGCAAGGACGTCGAAACGTCGATCATGGACGGCGCCAACCAGATCGTGACCCCGGCTTTCGTCTCGTTGCTCTGCATCTGCATCGTGTTCGTGCCGATGTTCTTCCTGCAGGGTGTTGCGCGCTTTCTGTTCGTGCCGATGGCCGAAGCGGTGATGTTCGCGATGATCTGGTCGTTCCTGCTGTCGCGCACGCTGGTGCCGACCATGGCGAAATATCTGCTGCAGCCGCACCTGCATCATGCCGAAGGCGAGGGACCGCCGCCGTCGCGCAACCCGCTGGTACGGTTTCAGCGCGGCTTCGAGGCGCGGTTCGAGCGCGTACGCGGCGGTTACCGCGATCTGCTGTCGATGGCGATGCGGCAACGGCTGGTGTTCGTGATCGGCTTCCTCGGCTTCGTCGGGCTTTCATTCCTGCTGGTGCCGTTTCTGGGGCGGAATTTCTTTCCCAACGTCGATGCCGGATCGATCCTGATGCATGTGCGCACCCAGGTCGGCACCCGCGTCGAGGAAAGCGCCAATCAATTCGCCGATGTGCAGAAGGCGATCCGCAAGGTTATTCCGCCCGATGAAATCGAAACGCTCGCCGATAACATCGGCATGCCGATCAGCGGCATCAACATGACCTACAACAACACCGGCGTGATCGGTCCGCAGGATGGCGATATCCAGATCAAGCTGAAGGAGGGGCATCGGCCGACCGACGAATACGTTCAGGCCCTGCGCGAGCAACTGCCGCGGCAATTTCCCGGCATCAGTTTCGCGTTTCTGCCCGCCGACATCGTCAGCCAGATTCTGAATTTCGGCGCGCCGGCGCCGATCGACCTCCAGGTCCGCGGCGCGGATGCCACCGCGAATTTTGTCTACGCCAATAAATTGCTGAGCCGTATCAGGCGAATCCCCGGCATTGCCGATGCCCGCATCCAGCAGTCGCCGAACAATCCGAGCTTCAACATCGATGTCGACCGCACCCGGGCGCAATATGTCGGGCTGACCGAGCGCGATGTGACCAACAGTCTGGTGGTCAATCTGGCGGGCAGTGCGCAGGTCGCACCGACCTACTACCTCAATCCCGACAATGGCGTGTCGTACTCGATCGTCATGCAGACGCCGCAGTACCAGATCGACTCGCTGAGCGCGCTGGAAACATTGCCGATCACCGCCGGCAGTACGGGCGCGCCGCCGATCCTCGGCGGCATCGCCAACATCACACGATCGACGTCGAGCGCGGTGGTCTCCCAGTACGATATCCAGCCGATGGTGCAGATCTACGCGACGCCGCAGGGCCGCGATCTCGGCGCGGTCGCCGCCGACGTCAAGACTGTTATCGCGGACACCGCGAAGGATGTGCCGAAGGGCAGTTCGGTGGTTCTGCTCGGCCAGGTGCAGACCATGAACAGCGCGTTTTCCGGTCTGCTGTTCGGGTTGCTGGCCGCGGTGGTTCTGATCTACCTCCTGATCGTGGTGAACTTCCAGTCATGGTCCGATCCGTTTGTGATCATTACGGCGCTGCCCGCGGCACTTGCCGGGATCGTGTGGATGATGTTCACGACGCAGACCACGCTTTCGGTGCCGGCGCTGACCGGCGCGATCATGTGCATGGGGGTTGCCACCGCCAATAGCGTGCTGGTGATCAGCTTTGCCCGCGAGCGCTATGAGGAACTGGGCGATCCGGTCGCTGCCGCGATCGAAGCCGGGTTCGTGCGCTTCCGCCCGGTGCTGATGACGGCGCTGGCGATGATCATCGGCATGGCGCCGATGGCGCTCGGTCTTGGCGAGGGCGGCGAGCAGAACGCGCCGCTCGGACGCGCCGTGATCGGCGGGCTGGTCTTCGCAACCATCGCTACGTTGATGTTTGTTCCCGTGGTTTTTAGTATGGTACACAAGAAGCAAGGCGCCAAAGCAGCCGCCCTATCGGAGACGTCGCATGCCCGCTGAACACAGCTCAACGGTCTCTCGCCGGAAGTTGGGCATTTTCGGATTTGTGGCCGTCATCGCCGCGCTGCTGGTGGTAGTGACCGGCATCCGGGCCCGTGAAGATTCCAGCGCAAAGCTGCGCGAATGGACCGACAACCAGGCTGTCCCGACGGTCGCGGTGGTGCTGCCGGACGCCAAGGTTCTCAACGCCACCCTCGATCTGCCGGGCCGGCTGGAGGCCTATTATCGCGCGCCGATCTTTGCGCGGGTCAGCGGCTACCTGAAAAGCTGGAGCGCCGATATCGGCGCGCAGGTCAAGGCGGGGCAGGTGATCGCCGAAATCGAGGCGCCGGACCTCGACCAGCAACTGCTGCAGGCGCGCGCCGATCTCGCCAGCCAGCAGGCCAGCGCGAAATTGTCCGAAGCCACGCTGACCCGCCGGAAATCGCTGATCGCCTCGAACTTCGTCTCGATGCAGGAAATCGACGAGCGCACCGCCGACCTCTCCAACAAGATGGCCGCGGTCAATTCCGGCCAGGCCAATGTCGAACGGCTGGAGGCGCTGGCCGGTTACAAGAAGATCACCGTGCCGTTCGACGGCGTGGTCACCGCCCGCGATACCGACGTCGGCGCTTTGATCAACGCCGGCGGCGGCGCCGGGCCGGCGATGTTCGTGGTTTCCGACATCAAGAAGCTGCGGGTCTACGTCAACATTCCGCAGAGTTATGTGCCCGCGATCAAGATCGGCGCCAAGGCTGTGATCTCGATGCCGGAATATCCGAACCGGACCTTCGCCGCGACGGTCGAGGCCTCCTCGCAATCGGTCGATGTCGGCTCCGGCACCACGCGGATGCAGCTCGCGCTCGATAACGCCAAAGGCGAGTTGATGCCGGGTGGCTATGCCAATGTGCGCATGAGCCTGCAGCGCGATGCGGTGCCGCTGCACGTTCCCGCCAGCGCGCTGATTTTCAACCAGAACGGCCTGCGGGTTGCGACCGTCGGTTCGGACGACAAGGTGCTGTTCAAGACCGTGACCATCGCCCGCGACCTCGGCAAAGACATCGAACTGGCATCGGGCATCTCGCCGGACGATCGCATCGTCGTAGCACCGCCCGACGGCATCGCCGACGGCGATCAGGTCCGCGTCGCCGGCGCCAAGAGCGCCAAGCCCGCGACGGTGTCAGAAAAGCAGGACGTGAAGGGGTAGGGCGGCTCTCCGGCTTCATATTCAGGTGGGTAGCCCGGATGTAGCGAAGCGCAATCCGGGGTCATCCGGAGCGCTCTGAATTGGGGTCCCGCTTGTCCCGTCTGTCATCGTTGCCTTTCCCGGATTGCGCTTCGCTCCATCCGGGCTACAGGCGCCGCCACTCCAACACGCCGTCATCCGCGCTGATGATATCGCCCGTTGAGCCCACCGGCGTGCGGTCCATGTTGAGAAGATGCGCCAGCGTCGCGCCATCGTGTGCGGGCACCCGCGCCAGCGCGCGGGCATTGTCCGGTGTCCGCAGCATCACCACGCCGTGTTCGACGTCGCCGCCCCGGCCATAGATCACGGTAAAACTCTCAACCGAACCCTTGCCGTCAGCCTCGGTCACGAAGTCAGGCACCGCACCGCGATGCCGGTCCGCCTCGGCCTGCACGCTGGTGTCCTGCGCCAGCGGGCCTTGCGGCGCCTGACGTGACAGCACCAGCGCATGATGCTTGGTGACAAAACCGCCCTGGCCGTAGAGCAGGCCGAGCTTCGCACCATTGCGCAGCTTGCGCACCATCGCGCAAGCCGCGTGCGTCATGTAGGTGTTGAGCGGCGCGCCGAAAAAAGTCAGGCCGCCGGTCACGGTCGGCTGCACGTCGGCGCCGAGCCCCAGCGTCCGCCGCGCCATTTTCGGCACGCAGGGAAAGCAACTGTAGAGCTCGATCGCATCGAACGCCTTGCCGTCGCCGCCGGCGAGTTCCATGACCGCCTTGAGCACGGCGTTCTGCGGGTGACTCTCGAAAAACTGGTCGCGGATCAGATAATCCCGCGGCTCCTCCGCCGATGCGCCGCCGCAGACGTGAACCAGGCGATCCTCGGCAATGCCGGCGGCCCGCGCTTTGGCGAGACTGGTCATCAGGATTGCGCCGCCCATGTTGACGGTCGGGTTGGCCACCATCAGCTTGTTGTAGGGCCAGGCGATCAGCCGGTTGTCCGGCGTCGGCGTCGTGATCTCCTCGGACGTAAAGCGCCGCTTCAACCAGGCATTGGGATTTTGCGAGGCGACGCTGGAATAGGTCGACCATAGCTGGCCGGATTCCGCCATCGCCTCGCGCGGGGTCTGGCCCCAATGCGCCGAGGTCGCCGCTTCATAAAACGGATACACCGTGATCGGCCTGAAGACCCCAAGCTTCACGGCCATCGGCTTCTGAAACGCGGCGCCGCGCTTCGGCTCTTCCACGTCATGCGCGAACGGCGTCCACGGCAAAGGTACGCCGGCGCGCTCGGCCTTGGTCGCGGTCGACTGCGCTTCGGCGCCGCAGACCGCGGCGACGCTGCATTCGCCGCGCGCGATGCGCTGCGCCGCCTGATGCAGATAGCGGATCGGGCTTTCGCCACCGACCGGGCCGTAATAGGCGTGCTTTGGCGTGATGCCGAGGCGGCCAGCGAGCAGCTTTTCCGGATCGCGGTAGCGCCAGCTCAGGAAATTGACGATGTCGAGCGAGCCGATGTCGCCGAGCAGGTTGCCGCCGCTGTCCGCCTCGGCGCGCCTCAGCGCGGCTTCCAGCAGCGCGAGCGGCTCGAGGCCATCAGCGATTTCTTTCGGACGATCGGTGATTTCGCCGACGCCGACGATGACGGGAATGCGGTCTTCGGAGACTCGAGCGGTTGTATTGGACATTTTTCTCGTTTCTCTTTCTGGACAACCAATTCGCCGCGGGCGTTGCTTTCTCCGTCATTGCGAGCGAAGCGAAGCAATCCATCTATCAGCAAAGCAAGTCTGGATTGCTTCGTCGCTGCGCTCCTCGCAACGACGGGGAAGGGCTCCAACTACTCCGCCACCAGCGCGTTCATATGCTCCACCGCCTCGATGAAATCTTCCTTGAATTCCTGCACCACGGCGCCTGCGGATTTCACGCTGTCGATCAGGCCGACGCCTTGTCCGACAAAATAGCTGACGAGGTCGCGCGCCTGCGCATTGCCTGATGCGGCCGAGCGATCGATGGAGTTGAAGGCGTCGCGGCTGATGATGCTCTGCAATGGCATCGGCAGCGCGCCGGGGCTGTCGGGGCCGCGGTCCCAGGCATCGGTCCAGACCGAACGCAACTGCCGCGCCGGTTTGCCGGTGCGTCCCCTGGAGCGGACGGCGTCGCGCGACGACGCTGCGATCATCTTCTCGCGAAAAATTTCGGTGGTTTCGGATTCGACCGTCGCCAGCCACACCGAGCCGGTCCAGACGCCGGCGGCGCCCATCGCCATGCACGCCGCCATCTGGCGCCCGGTCATGATGCCGCCCGCGGCCAGCACCGGCACCTCGCGGATCGGTTTGACGGCCTTGATTACCTCCGGCACCAGCACCATGGTGGAGACCTCGCCGCAATGGCCGCCGGCCTCGGTGCCTTGCACCACCAGAATATCGACTCCGGCCGCGACCTGGCGTAGCGCATGCTCCTTGGCGCCGACCAGCGCCGCCACCGGCACCTTATGCTTCTTGCCCATCTCGATCATCGCCTTCGGCGGCACGCCCAGCGCATTGGCGATCAGGCGGATCGGGTGCCGGAACGACGCATCGAGAACTTCCAGCGCGCGTTGGGCGTCGAACGGCTGCGGCTGGTTGTCGGCGACATTGGTCGTCGTCAGCTCGATGCCGTATTTCTTCAGCAGGTTCTTGGTGAAGGCGCGATGTTCGGGCGAGATCCTTAGCTCCAGGCTTTTCCAGGTGACGTCCTTCTCGCCCGCGGTCGAAATGTTTTCCGGGATCAGCACGTCCAGCCCATAGGGCTTGCCGTCGACATGATCGTCGATCCATTTCAGTTCCTGCTCGATCGACAAGGGCGAATGCGAGGTGGCGCCAAGCACGCCGAAACCGCCGGCGCGGCTGACCGCGGCCACCACGTCGCGGCAGTGACTGAAGGCCAGCAGGGGAAATTCAATTCCCAGCATGTCGCAGATTGGCGATTTCATGGTGTTCACTCCCTGCGGCAGCGTTTTGAGGCTGCTTGTTGAAGTTGCGACTTCTCCGATGACGCTAGCGCATCATTGGTGTGCATGCCAAGCGGGAGATGCTGATCCAGGTTCGGATGTCATCATCCGCGAAAGCGGATGATCCAGTACGCCGTGCTGTTCGCGTTCTATCGTACGCCGGCGATTACTGGATACCCGCTGGAGCCTGTCATCGGGCGCGCCAAAGGCGCGACCCGTTGGCGGGTATGACGACTGTGCTTGGGGCATTCCGTGCGGCAAAATATGCGGTTCGGACCGTCCGTTTTGCCCCTTGCGCTTTCACGCGGCGGGTAGAATGCTGGTCCGCGGCCAAGGGCTATGAAGGTTTTACGATGACAGGCGCGGAGCGGCCGCGGAAAATGGCGGCGTCATAAATTCCGTCATTGCGAGCGCAAGCGAAGCAAATCCAGAATCGCGCGAAAGGCCTGGATTGCTTCGTCGCTATCGCTCCTCGCAATGACGACAACACCCGAAGACGAGGAGGGCGCCGATGATAGATTCGATCAGGCGCACCATACTGACAACGGGCGCCGCGGCGACGGCGATGGCTGCAGCGCCGCGCCTGTTTGCGCAACCGACTGAGCAAGGAGCAGCTGCTATGGGCACCTACGAAAAAGGCGGCGTTCGCATCCACTTCGAGGAAGCCGGGTCCGGCTTCCCGTTGCTGCTCATCGCCGGCGGCGGATTGAACTCGAGCATATCGGGCATTACCGGCAGCTATCCGCCCTTCAACGCCATGGCGGAATTCAGGAGCGAGTACCGCTGCATTGCCTTCGACCTGCGCAACGCCAATCCCGGCCAGTCCTCCGGGCCGCTCGAGATTGACCGTCCCTGGGATTCCCACACCGACGACCAGCTCGCGCTGATGGATCACCTCGGCATCGACAAGTTCATGGTGTTGGGCTTCTGCATCGGCGGCCCTTTGATCTGGAATCTGCTGAAGCGAGCACAGAATCGCATCGTCGCCGCCGTGCTGGCGCAGCCCAGCGGCTCGCGTCCGGAGATGCGCGACCTGTTCTACGAAAACAACATGAAAGGCTGGGGTCCGGAGCTGACCAAGCGCCGGCCCGACATCACGGTGGAGGCAGTCGACAAATTCCTGACCAGGATGTACCGCACCGAGCCCGACTTCGTATTCACGGTGACGCGCGATTTCGTGCGCAATTGCCAGACGCCGGTGCTGATCCTGCCGGATGATATCCCGGCCCATCCCTATGCGGTGGCCATGGAGGCTGCGATGCTCGCGCCGAAGGCCGAAGTGAGCATGTTTCCGTGGAAGGAGCCCAAGGAGCGGATTCCGCTGGCAGTGCGCCAGATAC
>WNGR01013275.1_pt1 | contig 10517 bp, 8 predicted proteins | sample 5407581 | NCBI WGS metagenome assembly WNGR01 (sample SAMN13153383, study PRJNA577476) | soil metagenome | isolation source: 80 cm soil or saprolite under Garry oak tree replicate 2 | place: USA:California | collected 2016-06-15 | reverse complement strand
TTCGTCACGACGAGGTCGGGTGCCCACAGGATGCCTGCGCCGACCCCGCTCCCGCCGGGGCTGCGGATCTCGACCGTCACCTGCCGGAGTTGATCGGCGATCCGGGCGAGGTGCGGAATCGACTCCTCAGCCGCGAGAAGGGCGCTCACCGACGGTCGCCTGAAGGTCCCGCGGCTCGCCGCCGCGCAGAATGGTCATCGTGACCGCTGCGCCGACCCGATCGGGCTGAAGCGCGGCCACGAGATCCTCCGGCTCTGTGATCGCATGCCCATCGATCGAGACGATCACGTCGCCGATGATCAGCCCGGCCGCGGCCGCCGGGCTGTCGGACTTGACGTGCACGACGATGATCGCGGTCTGCTGAGCCCGCCCGAGGCGTTCGCGGAGAGGATGTGGCAGCTCCACCGGCTGCGTGCCGACGCCGAGGTACGCTCGAGGAATCCGGCCGCCGCGTATCACGTGCTCGACCAGTCGCGTCACCGCAGTGGCGCGGATTGCGGGAAAAACCTGGATACAGCGTGAGATCGACCGCGAGCAGGTCACCCGCCGCGTGACGGCCCCGCCCAACGTCCAGTGCGCTCACGATGCCGGCACTGGCGCGGGGCCCGGCACCGAGCGCCATCACGAGGTGGCCGACGCGGACGTCGCCGTCGTCGGCGACATCGGCGGCCGACACGCCGTCGACCACGGCGCGCAGGACGGCAATATCGAGGCTGGGATCACGTCCGGCGACGCTCGCCGCGAACGACCGGCCGTCGTGGCCCGTGAGCGTCACCTCGCGGTCATGCTCCACCGTGTGATTTGCGGTGACCACGAGCCCCGTGCGCCACTGCACCCCCGTCGAAGGCACGCGCGGGCGGCCGTGCACCGCGAACATCCATCCGGAAACCCGCTCGACCGCACCGGCCAGAGCGTTGGAGAGATCCATCACCGTCGTCATTGGTCTCCTCTCTTCCTGATTCTTCCTGACGTTGGGTTCAGGATAGAGAGGATCACCCGCGGTGAACATCCGCCACACGGGCAGGTCGGGCGGCTCACGCCCGCCGCGGCGTGACGACGTCGAGGACGGTGTTGGTCAGGAGCGCGACGAGGATGAGGGCCCCACCCGTGAGCGACGCCGTCGGCGGCCGCTCGCTCAGCACGAGCCAGACCCACAGCGGCCCCAGCACGATCTCCAGCATTCCGATGAGTGAGCTCTGCGCCGCGCGCAGCAACCGCGCGCCGGCCATGAAGAGCAGGAAGCCCACGCCGAACTGCCCGACCCCGAAGAAGGCCAGGAGGGCGAGATCACGCGGCGCCGCCTCGAGTGGAGCGGCGAGCGGCAACGCGACCAGGAAGGTCAGCGTCGTGGCCAGCACCGCCGCTGGCGCCATCTGGATCTCGGGATGCCGGCGAATGATCACGGTCGCGATCGCGAAGCTGCTCGCCATGACGATCGCGAGCAGATCGCCGAGGATCGTACCGCGAAGGTACGAATCGGACACCATGACCACCGCCCCGGCCAGCGTGACGGCCATCAGGAGCCACGTGCGCAGCGCGACGCGCTCGCCGAGCACGAGCCACCCGAGCAGCCCGGTCACGTAGGGCCCCGTCGACATGAGGATCAGCGTGTTGGCCACCGACGTGTGGGCCAGCGAGAAGATGAAGCACGTCGAGGACACCGCCATACACATCGCCGCGATCACGACCGGCATTCCGCCATCGCGCCACTGCCCGACGATGCCGCGGCCGCGCACCAGCCAGAGGACGAGCGCGAGAAACACCGAGGCGAAGAAGCTTCGCCACAGGCTGGTCGTCCAGGGGGGCGTGGCGACGAGGCGAACGATGAGCGCGCCGCTGCTCCAGCACAGCGCGGCGCAGGCCACGAGCAGCGCGCCGCGCCGAGTGGCGAGCGTCGCCGGATCCCGCCACGTCGCGACCGAATCAGGGGCCGATGTCATGAGCGAGGCGCAGGCGGAGACCATGCTACCAGGCACGCCCAGATCCTTGTTGCCGCGACTTGAGGATCGGCGACCTCGCAGCTCTCGTCGCCGGCCGGGGCCGCCGCCAAGGGCAAGATCGTTCTCGCCTGGCACGCCGGCTTTGCGTCCCGCTGGCTGGACCCCCAGGAGCATGACGGCACCGCCACGCCGGACAACTTCCTGACGGCTCTGCACGACGCCCTCGTCAAGAACCAGGGGACGCAACTCTACGACCATCCCGGCCTGGCCGAACGCTTCACGATCGCCGCGGATGCGAAGAGCGCCACGTTCACGCTGCGGAAGGGGATCAAGTTCCACAACGGTGAGCCAGTCACTCCGCAAGACGTCAAATTCAGCTACGAGAACTACCGGGGCGCCAAGGCCGACGTCTTCAAGAAGAAGACCGAGCGCGTCGAGATCGTCGACGACCGGACGATCCGCTTCGTCTTCAAGGAGCCCTTCCTCGACTTCGCCACCCTCTTCGGGACCGCCAACGTCGCCGCCCCCGGCTGGGTGGTGCCCGAGAAATACTACAAGCAGGTCGGCGCGGACGGCTTCAAGCAGAAGCCCATCGGGGCCGGTCCCTACAAGCTCCTCCATCTCGAGCCGGGCGTGAAGATCGAGATGGAGGCGTTCGACGGATACTACCGGCCCGTCAACGTGAAGCAGCTCGTCATGGTCTCGGTGCCGGAGCCGGCGACGCGCGTCGCCATGCTCGAGCGCGGCGAGGCGGACATCATCTATTTCGTTCCGGGCGAGCTGATCAACAAGGTCGGCAAGCTTCCGGGAGTCACGCTGGCGCCCGTCCTGTCCGGCTCGTTCTTCCTGGAGTTCCCCGGGTTCCAGGATCCGAAGAACCCGTTCCACGACAAGCGCGTCCGCGAAGCGGTGAGCCTGGCGATCGACCGGCGGGCGATCAACCAGGCCGAGACGGCCGGGATGGGCAAGCCGACCGGCAACTGGATCAACCCCGACGTGCAGTACGCGATCGAGTGGCCCGAGTTCGAGCGGAACGTGGACAAGGCCAGGCAGCTCTTGCGCGAGGCTGGCTATCCGAACGGGTTCAACGTGGACTGGGTCACGCCGCTGCCCTCGTTTTACTCGCGCGGCGAACGGGTCATCGCGCAGCTCCGCGAGATCGGCATCCGCGGCCGGCTGCAGACGATGGAGCGGGGCATCTTCCTCCAGCGACTCCAGGGCGGGCTCAAGGACTGGCCGGGGGTTCAGATCATCCTCCACGGCGCTCGGATCGGGGGGAGCTGGTCGTTCTGGTACGAAGGCCACTTCAAGTGCGGCGGGTTCAACTCGCGCGACCGCATCTGCGTTCGGGACCTCGACGGCAAGTTCGATCAGTACGAGCGCTCGATCAATCCGGCGGAACGGAAGAAGCTCGCCGAGGAGATCCAGCGGGGGATCCTCGAGAACTACTATCTGGTGCCGGTGTTCCGCCACGCGTTCGTCAACGCGATCGGTCCCCGGGTCGTGGCCCAGAAGTGGCAGGATGTCTTCCCGACCATCACCACCGGCTATGCCTATCCCTGGGAAGACTTGAAGGTGAAGGAGTAGTGCGACAGTTCATCATCCGCCGCATCCTCTACAGCATCGTCACGCTCGGGATCCTGAGCGCGACGATCTTCCTCATCGTCCGGCTCACCGGGGATCCGGTGGCGCTGATGGCGGAAGCCAGCGCGCGCCCCGAGGATCTCGACCGGATCCGTCATCAGTGGGGACTCGACCGCTCGTGGCCCGTGCAGTACGTGACCTTCATGCAAAACGCCTTCAGGGGCGAGCTGGGCAAGTCCTTCAACTACCGGCTCCCCGTCAGCGAGCTGTACTTCCAGCGGTTGCCCAACTCGCTGACCCTCGGTCTCGCCGCGACGCTCATCTCCCTGCTCATCGGCGTTCCCGCCGGCATCATCTCCGCGGTCAAGGTGAACACGGCGTGGGACAACGTCGCCAAGGGCGTCGCGCTGCTCGGGCTGTCGATCCCCGGCTTCTGGCTGGGGCTCGTGCTGATCCTCGTGTTCTCCGTCTGGCTTCGCTGGCTGCCGACCTCCGGGGCCGGCGACTGGCGGCACGTCATCATGCCCGCGCTGGCGCTCGGGTGGTACTTCGCCGCGTCGATGCTCCGGCTGACCCGCTCGAGCATGCTCGAGGTGCTGGGCTCCGAGTACATCAAGCTCGCCCGGCTCAAGGGCCTTCCCGACGTGGTGGTCATCGCCCTGCACGCGTTCAAGAACGCGCTCATCCCCGTCTTCACGCTGGCCGGCGTCAACATGGTCGTGATGGTCAACGCCGCCGTCATCATCGAGGTGATCTTCGCGTGGCCGGGCATCGGCCGCCTGCTCTACGAAGGCATCTTCCAGCGCGACTTCCCGCTCGTGCAGGGTGTCGTCATCATGGCCGGGTTCATGATCGTCGGCATCAACCTGGTCGTGGACATCCTCTACGCCTTCATCGACCCGAGAATCCGGCTCACGAGGTAGACGACCATGGCGAGCATCGCCGCGCAGACAACCGTCGCCCCGGGGCGCACGGGCAGCCGACTCCGGGCCGTCGTCAAGGGGGCACGGGAAGCGCCGCTCGTCGCGATCGTCATCCTCGGCGGATTGATTCTCGTCGCCGTCTTCGCGGACCTCATCGCGCCTCATGACCCGACGCTGCCGGTGAAGGGCACGAACATCTTCGACCCGCCGTTCTGGATGGAGGGAGGCAACGCGACGACGCCGCTCGGCACCGATTTCCTGGGTCGGGACATCCTGAGCCGCTTGATCTACGGCGCGCGTGTGTCGCTGATCGTGGGGCTGATGGGGACGCTGGTGGCGGGCTCCATCGGGACCGCGCTCGGGATCGTGTCCGGATACGTGGGCGGTTGGGTGGACCAGATCATCATGCGCGTGACCGACGCCTGGCTCGCGTTGCCCGCCATCGTCTTCGCGATCTTCCTGGCCGCCATGGTCGGTCCCAGCATGTGGAACATCGTCGTCATCCTGGGCGCGGTGTACTGGACGCGCTACGCGCGCGTCATCCGCGGCGAGGTGCTGACGCTTCGGGAACGGGAGTTCGTGAAGCTGGCCGAGATCGCCGGCGCCAGCCGGTGGCGCGTGATCAAGCGGCACATCCTGCCGAACGTCATGAACACGGCGACGGTGCTGGCCAGTCTCACGGTCGGCGTCGTCATCATTGCCGAAGCGTCGCTCTCCTTTCTCGGGGTCGGGGTGCCACCGCCCGAGCCGGCCTGGGGCCTCATGCTCTCGGAGGCGCGTCCCACGCTGATGGCGGGCCAGTGGTGGCTCACGGTGTTCCCCGGCGCGTGCATCCTTCTGATCGTGCTGGCGACCCAGCTCTTCGGCGACTGGCTGCGGGTCCGGCTCGATCCCCAGCTGAGGAATCTATGAACATGTGGGGCCCCGAGATGGCCCCCCATACCCCCCATCGCTCGGGACACCCCGGCGGAGCCGGAGCGTGCCTCGAGATCCCGCGAGGTCTCGGTAGCGCGTGATCCCCGTCCTCGAGGTCGCCGAGCTTCAGACCCACTTCTTCACGTTCGGCGGAACCCGTGTCGTCAAGGCCGTGGATCGCGTGAGCTTCAGCCTGCACGAGGGCGAGACGCTCGGGCTCGTCGGTGAATCGGGCAGCGGCAAGACGACGACCTGCCTTTCGATCGTCGGGCTCCTGCCGCGTGCCGCCCGCATCGTGGGTGGCAGCGTCGTCTTCGAGGGCGAGGACTTGACGCGGAAGAGTCAGCGCGAGTTGCGCCGGATCCGTGGCCGGCGGATCGCCGTGATCCTGCAGGATCCCATGGCGTCGTTGAACCCGCTCTTCACCATCGGCAGACAGGTGGCGGAGCCCGCGTTCTTCCACCAGCGGCTGCGCGGCCGCTCACTTCGCGAGCGGGTGCAGCAACTCCTCCGCGCCGTCCGCATTCCGTCGCCGGAGCGGAGGATGGGCGACTATCCCCACGAGATGAGTGGCGGCATGCGCCAGCGCATCGTCGGGGCCATCGCGCTGGCCGGCGGGCCGAGGGTCGTCATCGCCGACGAGCCCACGACGAACCTCGACGTCACCATCCAGGCGCAGTACCTCGATCTTCTCAAGGACATCCAGCGCGCGACCGGCGTGGCCTTGATCTTCGTGACGCACAACCTGGGTATCGTCGCGAAGATGTGCGACAGAGTCGCCGTCATGTATGCCGGCAAGATCATCGAGCAGGCGCCGGTGCGGGAGCTGTTCGACCACCCCGGGCACCCGTACACGCGAGCCTTGCTCGGCTCGGTGCCGAAGCTCGGCAGCAAGGAACCCCTGTATTCGATCGCGGGCCAGCCGCCCAATCTGGCGAACCTGCCCGCGGGATGCCCCTTCCATCCCCGCTGTCCCGAGGCGGTGCCCCGCTGCAAGACCGAGGAGCCGCGCGATGTCCGCCTCGGCATCGCCAGCATCGCCAGGTGCTGGCTCGTGGATGATGACGTCACCCGTTCTTGAAGTCCGGGGACTGAAGAAGCATTTCCCCGCCCGTCACGGGCTGCTCGGACGTGGGGGCGCGTGGGTGAAAGCGGTGGACGGCGTGGACTTCGCCATCGACGCCGGCGAGACGCTCGGCCTCATCGGTGAGTCGGGGTGCGGCAAGACGACCACCTCCAGGCTGATCCTGCTGCAGGAGACACCCACCGCGGGCGCGATTGCGTTCGCGGGCCGGGACATCGCCGGCCTCGAGGGCCGAGAGTTGATGACGTACCGCCGCGCCGTGCAGGTGGTGTTCCAGGACCCGTTCAGCTCGCTCAGCCCGCGGATGCGCGTGCACGACATCATCGGCGAGCCTCTCGAGATCCACACCGATCTCTCGCGCGCAGCGATTCGTGAGCGAGTCGACGAGGTGCTCGAGCTCGTTGGCCTCCAGCCCGACGTGGCTCCGCTGTTCCCGCACGAGTTCAGCGGCGGGCAGCGCCAGCGGATCGCCATTGCCCGGGCCCTGGCGACCGACACTCGCCTCATCGTGCTGGACGAGCCGGTGTCCGCGCTCGACGTGTCGGTCCGCGCCCAGATCATCAACCAGCTCGAGCACCTGCAGCGAACCCTGGGCGTGAGCTATCTCTTCATCGGTCACGACCTCGCGACGGTGGCTCACATCAGCCACCGCATCGCGGTCATGTACCTGGGCAAGATCGTCGAGTCGGCGGACAGCGACACGTTGTGCGCGCGTCCGATGCACCCGTACACCAGGGCTCTCTTCGCCGCCGCGCTCCCCTCCCATCCCGATGACCCGCCCCGGGAAAGGCCCATCGCCGGCGAGGTCCCCAGCGCCCTCAGCGTGCCGTCCGGGTGTCGCTTCCATCCGCGATGTCCGTCGGCGATGCCGATCTGCTCCGAGGTCGAGCCGGTCCTCCGCCCTCGCGACGACAACGGCCAGGTCGCCTGCCATCTCTACCCTTGAGACCTTCGGCCGCATGATGCCCGGGCGCCGTCTCCGCATCGGCATCGACACCGGCGGCACGTTCACCGACGTCGTCGCGGTGGACGAGTCGACCGGGGCCATCGTCACCACCAAGACGCCGACCACGCCGCACGATCCTTCGCTCGGCGTGCTCGAGGGCATCCGCAAGGTCCTGCGCCTCGTGGGCGGTGGCGAGGTCGTGGCGGTGTCGCATGGCACCACCGTCGCGACCAATGCGCTGCTCGAGGAGCGCTTCGACGGCCTGGCGCTCGTGACCACCACCGGGTTCCGCCACGTGCTGGAGATCGCGCGGCAGTCGGTGCCCCAGGGCTACGGCAACTCGTACTTCTGGGTGAAGCCGGAGCGCATCGTCCCGCTCCATCACGTGCGCGAGGTTCCCGAGCGCGTCGACTTCCGCGGCCGCGTGCTGGAGCCGCTCGACGAGGCGGCGGCGGCCGCGATTGCTTCGTGGCTACGCGAGAAGAGGTTGACCGCGGTCGGCATCAGCTTCATCCACGCCTACGCCAACCCGGAACACGAGCGGCGTATGCGCGAGGTCGTCACGCGCGAGCTGCCAGAGGCGAACGTGTCCATCTCGTCCGACGTGCTCCCGGAGTACCGCGAGTACGAGCGGACGGTGACGACCCTCGTCGACGCGTTCGTCAAGGGCCGGGTTGCCCGCTACGTCGGCGCCATCCACGAGCGGCTCGCGAGCGAGCTTCACCCTCACGTGCCGTTCTACGTGATGAAGTCGAACGGCGGCGTCATCTCCGCGCGCGAGGTGGCCGAGCATCCCATCACGACCATCCTGTCCGGGCCCGCCGCCGGCGCGCTCGGCGCCAGCGCGCTCGCCGTGGCGGCCGGCTACGACCGCGTCCTGACCGCGGACGTCGGTGGAACCAGCACCGACGTGTGCCTGGTCGAGCGCGGCGCGCCGGCGATCACCACGGACGGCGCGGTCGGACGCTTCCCGATCAAGGTGCCGATGATCGACATCGTCACCGTCGGCAGCGGTGGCGGCAGCATCGCGCGCGTCGGCCGTGACGGCGGCCTTCGTGTGGGGCCGGAGAGCGCGGGCGCCGGCCCCGGGCCCATGTGCTACGGGCGGACCGGCGATCAGCCGACGGCGACCGACGCCCATCTCTTGCTCGGCCGCATCCCGCCGTCGCTGCTCGGCGGCGAGATTCCGCTCGACGTCGGCGCTGCCGAGCGCGGCCTGGCGCGGCTCGGCGCCGCGATGCGACTGTCGCCGACGCGCGTGGCCGAAGGGATTTTAGAAATCGCCGCCTGGAACCAGGCCAATGCGATTCGACAGGTGAGCATCAAGCGCGGGCTCGACCCGCGGGACTACACGCTGGTCGCGTTCGGCGGCGCAGGCCCGCTCCTGGCCGGGCGGTTACTCGATCTTCTCAATCTCCGCGCCGCGCTCATCCCTCCCTCGCCCGGCAACGTCTCGGCGCTGGGCCTGCTCGTGGTGGACGTCAAGAACGACTACGTCCAGACGTTCGTGCAGCGCCACGATCGCCTCGAGCACGCGACGATCGAGGCCCACCTGCAGCGCCTCGAGGCGCTCGCCCGCGCGGCGCTCCGCGCAGAAGGCTTCGCCGATCACGAGATCCGCGTCGGGCGGAGCGCCGACCTGAGGTATTTCGGCCAGGCGTGGGAGGTGCGCGTCGAGCTGCCGCCCGGTCCACTCGACCAGCGCAGCGCCGCCGAGGCGGTCGAGCGGTTCCACGCGGCGCACGAGCAGCGCTTCGGCTACGCCTACCGCCAGGCGGCGGGCGCGCGGGCCACCGGACGCCAGGTGGTCGAGTGGGTGAACGTGCGTGCGACCGGAATCGGCCCGATCGAGCGGCCGAAGCTCATCGAGCTGCCGCCAGGTGACGGCCGGGTCGAGCGCGCGCGCCGCGGGACACGCGCCGTCATGTTCGACGGCGTCTCGCACGACTGTGCGCTCTACGACCGCACGCGACTGGCCTCGGGCGACCTGCTGGCCGGGCCCGCGATCGTGGAGGAGTTCGGCTCGACGACCGTGGTCTTTCCGGGGCTCGTGGCGGAGGTGGACCGCTTCGGCAACCTCGTGATCGTCCGACGTGGGGGGCCCCGACATGGCCCCCCACACCCCCCAACAGCTCGGCGGTCCCCGGCGGAGCCGTGGCCCGCCTCGACGGCGCGTGTCGGCACGTGAGTACCGCGGATCCGATCATCATCCAGATCGTGGAGGGCACCCTGGCCTCGGTGGAGGCGGAGGTCGAGGCGGCCATCGAGCGCACGTCGCGCTCGCCGATGATCCGCGAGGCGCGCGACTTCCGCGCCGGCATCCACGACCGGCGCTGCCGAAAGCTCACCGGTCGGTCGTACTCCGCGCTCGTTCAGCCGATCGTGCGCGATTTTCCGATCGAGACGATGCGGCCGGGAGACGTGTTCTTCCACAACGACGTCTACGGCTCCGAGGGCGGCATCGGCCACCTGCCCGACCTCTGCGTGACGGTCCCCGTGTTCGACGCGGGTGACGTCGTCGCCTTCGTCCAGGCGTTCGGCCATCACGACGACATCGGCGGCGCGGTGCCCGGCTCGATGCCGTCGCACGCGATCAGCGCGTACCAGGAAGGCATCATCGTCCCGCCCGTGCGCCTCTACCAGGCCGGCCGGGCCAACGAGGACGTGATCCGCATCATGACCCGGAACTCGCGACTGCCCGACAGCTTGCGTGGCGACCTCGACAGTGAGGTGGCGGCGTGCCGCATGGGCGCCGAGCGCCTGGCCGATCTCTTCCGCCGCTACGGACGCGCCCAGGTCGAGGGGTGCTTCGATGCGATCCTCGATCGGACCACCGAGACGTTCCGGCGTGAGCTGCTCTCGCGCATCCCCGAGGGGACGTACGTGTGGGAGGACTATGCGGAGCACGACGGCGTCGACCCGCCGCGCCTGCACACGCAGCGGATCACCCTGACGAGAACGCCCGATCGCCTGGTGATCGATTTCACGGGAACGAGCCCGCAGGCCAAGGGGCCGATCAACCACGCGGGGAACTACGCGGACGGCGTCTTCCTCAAGAAGTGGCTCGCGCCCATCTTGAGAAATCTGGCCGACACGCCCGAGCGGATGGCGGAGCTCGACGTCAA
>WNGR01008988.1_pt1 | contig 10517 bp, 5 predicted proteins | sample 5407581 | NCBI WGS metagenome assembly WNGR01 (sample SAMN13153383, study PRJNA577476) | soil metagenome | isolation source: 80 cm soil or saprolite under Garry oak tree replicate 2 | place: USA:California | collected 2016-06-15 | reverse complement strand
TCACGACAACAATAGAGACAAGGAACATACCAAGTCACAAGTCTGTATAGTAGGTGGTCACATGAGTCAAGCCTGTGAGTCACTGTGAGTCGCAGAGAAAAGGTTAAGCATGGGGTAAAATAAAGAAAAATTAATAGAATGGTTCCAGGACGTAACACATCATCTGATAGAGCAGGGGAGTCGAGCAAGGGCAGGCAACAATGCACATTGCGACGAAGTGAGACCTGCTTACAAATCATATTTGTGCGGAACAAATGAATCACTTCATGTTTTTTTTCACTTGCCAGCTTTGTCCTTTTATCCTCACCATGATGGTGCCTCCATCTTTGATCATATCGAAACTGACCAACTTCCTGATCCTATCACTGATGAACCACATAGCAAGAACAAGGAAGACTGGATTGATGCACAGGCTGAGGAGATGACTGTCCTCCCTCAAGGACTGCAAGAGAAGGCAATGGCAATTGAGGTATGTTGGCAATCCCTTACAACAATGTTTGACACCGTTTGACACTACAGCCTTTACAGAGACCATCCTGGACAGGGTCAGCTACTGCTGGACCTCCCACATTGGCAAGCACAGCTCTCTCAAGGGACAAACAGGGCTATGATGATGACATGCCAGCAGGGCATGATGATGGTGCAACTTTGCCCATGCCCCTGCCAGCAACTGAGTTCGTGCCACCTACTGCTAAGGCCTCAGGTAAGTAGTAGACTTGTCACTGTCTGCATTCTCTCTGCTAATGGATACAACAGTGAATAATGTGGTGCTGTTGGAGGCCCCTCGGCCTCAGGAGGATGTGCAAACTCAGTCGCCCTCTGTGTGGTCTGCAGACACAGATATTCAGTTTATTCCAGGCACCAACCGTGTTATACTGACTATGCAGGGTACTCTCTTACGCTCTGTTATTCAAGACACATTTGAAAATGTCTGAGCATCAATACTCTTTAAACATGCATTCCCAGATGTAGTCCTTGCCCTCTCCTTTATTTGTGATGCTCTTATTACTGCTGCTAGGAGATGTGGGCCTGCCACAGCGTCAATTTATACATGGCTGTTGAACAACAAAGACTATCTTATGAAAATTGTCCCTCTCATAAGTACAACCATACATTCTTAAAAGATATAACTGATACTGTATATTTGTTGAAGCCACATGCCCGCATCTCTCTTTTCTGAGGCAAGGTCAAAGAGTGCTGTAACTCAATTGCCTCAACAGTGCTCTTGGCTATGTCTTTGAGAATGGAGGTTGCTTGCTATGTTCAAGTGCAAATTTCAAACTACAACTACACTTTCCCAGGGGGATCACTAAATGTAAGTGTCACTTTTATGGATGTATCTATTTAACACTTTGGGTCATCAGCTTCCTGTGATGCGCTCAAAACCATATTGAAACAGGTGGATCATTGATGCCATCTGTGACTTGTTTTTCAGTGGAGGGAGTACATCATTTGCCAAGCATTTTGACTATCTATTCCCAAACTCTGAAACCCTTGATGGTGTGATGGTGTATGAGGTACCTGTCCCAATGGTGGCATTGGTGGCGACAGCAGTAAGTCTTTATTCATGTTTGCATGTAAGCATACTAAGCAGAGTTATTAGCTGTATGCTGTGCTCTACGAGTGGCATACTGGCAAACAACAGGTCATGGAGTTTTCAGCAAACTCATATCTGGACGTCTATCATGGCCATGTCAACACACTTCAACTTATTCAGGAGAAATGGGGCAGCGCATTCTGCTCCATGATGGTGGACATATATTCACAGGCAAAGTGAGTCTGCAATACTGGTGTCATCATGTCATTGACTAGTCAGCCATGGTAGCACCACCACCAATGTTGGAGTGCCCTCAGGAGTGCCAATAGCAGAGCTTGATATTGATGACCTTGAAGAGTGAGCACCTCATAATGCTTTCAACAAGCCAAGACACCAAACCAGTCCACTGTAAGTCAATTCCTCTTATTCTTCTTATTCCTACCACTGATATATATTTACAGTCAACAGTGGTTTGTTATACCCACGTTCGCGTTATTGACAGCTTTGGTTCAGACATGGTTGCTTTAGTGATATTTGGATGATAACTTAGTATTAGCGAAGCTGAAATTACCAGTAGCGTAGCCGAAAATTGCTGGTAGCCTAGCCATTAATTATGAATCGCTTTGACCAAAATTATCGTGCATTATCTTTTGATTTTCAGAAAATTACTCATAATATAAGAGGGGGTCAGTATAATTCTGATAATCTAGGCTAGCAATAGTTTTCCGTTAGCCTAACGAAATTATCTCTCGCTAACGTGGGAGGTTTTTCCTGATCTAGACCTATCTTGCTATATACCTCTCCAAGTCGGTTGTGTACGGTCACGTCTCACTTGTCTCGGCCGACACTTTTCCATCTCGCATGACGTCCTCACTTTCATCTGCCTCGGCCTCGGCACTGCTCTCGCTGGCGTTCTGAACCTTTGGTTCCTCCGTCCGTATACTCGGCTCAAGCAGTGGTACGGGTTTCCTTCCGCCGAGGAACGCCTGTACTCTGTTAGGCAATGGTTGGCGGGCCAATGCTGGTAATAGGCATTTTCTGGCTGGGCCGATCGCCCTCTCCTTCACTATGTCTTCTTTGTTTCTATCTGTCGGATATAAGTTCTGCTTGAGGCTGAAGCGACCCGCGACAGAGCTCCCCAGTGCGCACCTACCTGAGGTACTTCGTGGCGGGGATTGCGGGTCAAACTATTATCTGCTCGTTGACGGGCGCCATGTTCCCACAGTTTACGAGGCGAATATTCATCTAAGTGGGCGTCCTCTCTCCTTGTGGGAATTACTATGCTTCTTGTGCTGATGCCGTTCTTGTTCTACAAGGACGGTTCGCGGGAGCTCATTCGCTCCATGCACTGATCTCAAAGTCGCTAAGTTCCTCAAACAGGAAAAAGGACAAATGCCGCAGGGGGGCTCGGGATGAGGTCGGGATTAGGTAGCAGATGATATGGAAGTTGCGTCCTGTCATGATCACCTTGTTGTGCCCAATGGGTTTGGCAAAGTTCGAGGACCAAGGGAGTTTCCTAAAAAGGAAACGCATGTTGTGTGAGGAGAACAGTCCAATTATATCCGCACTTGTATACAACTACTTGTAACTAGGCTGTAAGTAAGTACAATGTAGGGCGGTATGTCTAGATCGATGTGTCGCAATGGCCGTTGTTCAAGTTGAGACAAAAGAATATTGTGAGGGGTTTGGTGAGGGGCGTCTTCACATTAAATGCGCCTTGGAACGGGCCGTCCGTTGGCCATGAGAACAAAGGATAGAAAAAAACAAAGTGGAAGATGAAGACAAAGGTCATTTCCAGATCTCCCCTTTGGAGTATTACGCCCCATACGCATTGTATTAACTTGGGCCCAGATATCGGGCCGCCCGGTTGCTCGTGTGCCTCGCGCGACCCCGGCCACAGTTCACCTCCCCGCACTTATGCTCCGCATTCCAAAGCAGATTAACTTACGGATGATGGATTAGTACTCTACGGGCAACAATATGTGTCACATTCACGAACGAATTCCCATGTCTCGTTAGATTTGGGTCTCCAGCTTGACGACGTTCAAGTTGTTGACACATAATCACACATTCCTTAATTCCCAACAAGGACACACGCGCCCAAATCCCGAAAGAGCTGAATAGAAGCTTGCACGAATATAAGGACATCCGCTTCGTCCACCGAGCTCAACTCATTATCCACATCGTCATGGGCTCTCACAGGTGTGTTCCGAAGAGCCTTCGTTCAGACCAACTGACTGAGTACTTCTCCCCTCCATATTCATCCGCTACTATCCGTGCTTAGTGATTTGACCTCGGGCACCACTTCACATACCCCTCACAAACGCTGGAAGACCGGCAAGATCGTTCAAAGAAACGAGGGAAAGTATGGGCTCAACTTGAAGGTATGTCTTCGAGTAATCGTGTAGCACTGGCAACCGCACTGGGCACTGACTCGTGAGTCGTGTCGCACAGGCGAAAGTTACGGAGACGCAACAACAATAAACACGCTCCCGGACAATGTTTTGCTAGACATATTCGACTTGTATCGATGGAATCACGGCTTGGTTGACGTTCCTCGGGTCTCAAGTTTTCTGAATCCCGTATGGAGATGGCACACTCTGTACATGTTTGCCACAGGTGGCGACATATCGTCTTTGGATCGCCACGCCGTCTTGACCTCCGACTTCTCTGTACACACGGAACTCCTGTCAGGAAGAATCTGGGTTGCCTGCCGGCCTTTCCTATCGTCATTCACTATTGCAGAGGGATTCCTAACGACGTCGATAATATCATTGCTGCACTCGAGCATCCCGATCGTATACACCATCTCGACCTTAAACTACTGGGCTCACAGTTAAGGAAGGTGGTCGCGGTGATGCAAGTGCCATTTCCGGCACTGACGCATCTTTCCCTGGAATCGGAAGATAAGAATGCGCCTGTCCTTCCCGATGAATTCTTAGGCGGGTCTGCCCCGTTTATACAGGAAATCACCTTAAAAGGCGTTATATTCCCAGCATTACCAACACTTCTTTCGTCTTCCGGTTACCTTCTCATACTTGAACTCCACGAAATTCCCCTAGATGGTTACATTTCACCGGAGGTGATGGTTGCATGTTTGGCCGCGTTGCCTATCCTCCACAGCCTTATCATTAGATTCCAATCGCCGGCTTCCCGCCCCGATCAAATACACCTGCCACCCGCAACACGGACTGTGGTTCCTTCTCTCATGTGCTTTGAATTCAAGGGTGCTAGCGAGTATCTAGAGGACTTGGTGGCCCGAATCGACTGCCCTGAACTGGCCGAGGTCCAGATTACGTACTCGAATCAACTTGTTGACCTTCAAGCCGCCCAACTCTTCAAGTTCATCGATCGCCCAGAAGACTCCGAGATGTTCCATTTCAGGCATGCGGAGGTGATATTTACAAGATGCTGGGTCACCTTCCAGATGTATGAATCTCCTGAACTCGTTGGGGATGAAGATTGGGGTCCTGTTAGGACTACCATGTTATGCCAAGGGATCGACTGGCAAGTTTCGCACATATCCCAGGTGCTCACCCAACCTATTGCTATACTCTCTCATGTGGCCCATCTCAAGCTCGTTGTCCATTTTGAGGCCGAGGAACACTGTCAATTAGAGGGTATAGAGGACGCTGAATGGCTGGACCTCCTCCGCCAGTTCTCTGCCGTGCAGTCGCTGCATGTATCTCCGGAGTTGGCAGGGAACATTGCCCTTGCACTAGAAGACATCACCGAGGAGATAGTCGCTGGAGTGTTGCCGGCCCTTGACTTGCTATGCCTAGAGGACCGGCCGGTGTCGTCTGTTGAGAAGTTTCTCGCTGTTCGCCGGCTCTCTGGTCGTCCTGTAACCCTCGTCGATACGGAAGAGGAGTTTGATGAGAGAGTCGACACGGAAGAGGAGTTTGAGAGAGTCGAGTCCTAGTTGAGGTAGGAAATAGGTTAATTTCAGTACCAGCGACGGTCTATGCCCTGGTGTTGTACGATCCAACGGTACAGTGCCGTACCATTTACGAGAAGACTCGTACACGTTGACGAAAATGAAAAACTTATTTGCCTTAGGTTTCATATGTAACAATGCGCACATTCATTCGTACGGGTTTAACAACGACTTGTCGTGACCGGCCATAGCCTCAGAACCCTGGTCGCAGGCAAGGTGCACGAACCGGCCGCCAATAAGAGCTTGGCGCAACCTACTCTGCACCTAAGTTCTCGGTGAGTGTAAGCGTGAACTTCCACCTGATATACGGCACGAAAAGAAAAGAAGGATCCAATAGCGTCCCATTCGGGGTGTCATTTACCTGCACTTGTCCATCGCCTTTCGTCGCGTTGTTGCTCGTTTAACAGCGGGATTCGAACCCGTCCACAGGGACGGACGGTGAGAGTGTTGGACAAATTGGACAATCCGTTCTACCCGGACGCTGACAAGCTCACTGGTGTGAGGGGACTGGAAGGCGGCCGCTGTCAGCCTGAGTGATTGCTCCTCAAGGTCGCCAGTATCGAGCTCTTGATGAGATCGAGTTGTGTTGGCATATAATAGCACTTTCTCATATCCGAGTCGGCGTGCACTTCAATTGGAGAGCGGTCTAGAAGTCCCATTGAAAGGGACCGAGAGAAAAATGAGCACACGAACTCCGAGTCACTCATGAGGACTCGGAATCCACTGTTGAGTCACGGTATCCCCAGACGAGAGCTGTTTGGCGGCCGCAGTTGACCACATGACAGAAGCTGTGTTGCCGCGGCTTTATGATCACTCGCCCATAAGCTGCATAATTAGAGCGTTGTCTTCTTAATCTGTCAAATGTTGGTGCGACCAACTGAAATTCGCGGTACCCTGACAGTTCGGTGTAGAAGGGAACAAATAAATCTGTGGCAATCTATGTGGCAACCAATTCTTCCCTTGTGGCGCGCCTTGTCTGCATCATCTATAGGGACAATCCCCCGTGGCACATTGTGGCACATATTCTTTTGTCCAAGATCTACAGCACTCGGAAATGGAAGAGGGGTACTACTAGTACATCGGTTGCTATGGAGAGAATACAGTACTTTCGGTGACCCATTACAGTAATGGTCAACAGACCATCAAGAGAGACAAGACCAAATCCTAAATCTCGATGCCTAAAGGCCTTGTCTGTTGTAAGTAGTCAGAAATAGGCAAAATCATTTGTGTGACTGCATCGGCCCAAGTGTCGCCGCCAGTGTAGAGGAGGCATGCAAGGAGGGAGTGCACGGGGGGAAGCTGGGGAAACGCCGACTCGGATGCTATCTCCACCTTGCGCCTCTAGTCCTCTGGACTGAGAGCCCTTGTGCGCTCAGGCTTCGGCGCTACAACGGCCGGATCCGAGATTACCCGGGCCCCGGGCCCTATTTACGGATTACAATACCCTACCGTCCACCAAACTTTTTTTGTGGCTATAACGAGACCCTTTCTCGATGAAAAAAAAATGTCGGTTATAATAGGGACCTTTGTAGTCCTTGTTACGATCTAATTTCGGCAGACAAAAAGCTTGGCTTTTTGAACAATGGCCGCGGACCGCGGTGAAGATACGTTTTGACGGGATTTCCCTCGAAGAACCTGAATCTGTGATCGTGGATACCAATCTCGAGGCCTCATTAACCTCATTGGGTAACACTGTTCATTCCACCTATGATACAGTGTACGTCCGAGGATCGCTCAGATGATTATAAATTATGTAGTTGGCGCCCAGTGGGCCAAGTGCTTGGCCCAGTGACAAAGAAGTAAACGCCTAAACAGAGGTCCAACTGAACTTGAACGACTCAAGCTCGAGTCGTGATTTGTTCTCAATCTGTGCGCAAGAGCATCGTCGATCAAAAAAAAATACTACAAGGGCATAGTAGATGAGAAGCGTAAGTCTGGAGAATAAACGCGAGCCGGGTCACGGCGTGATCATATTGTATCCCTAACTCGGGAGTGAGGCCTGTGAGGCACCGACAAGGGTACCAACCATGATGCTCTCGTCGGATGTATTTTTCCGGGGAGGCAATCAGCCACAAATCATAGCGGCACTCGAACCGCGATTGAGTAGATTTAAAATTAAAAAAAAAGAACCGCGATTGAGTGGTGGTTGGTGTCACTTGGTGACCGGGGCTGAACCCCAACTTAGTAACTTGGTAACCTCCGACACACAATGTGCCAACTCATGCCAGTGGTGATAACGTTCATTTGGTAAAATGTGCGCAGAGTCGCCAAATGGTCTATCCTCAGCAAGCTTCTCCTGGATGGGAGCTTGTACCGGAGTACCACGGTTGTGCCCTTTCCGTAGCTAAGGACTGATCAGGACAGAGACGAGTCATCAACAATACACCAAGAAGCCTACCACTGCAAGAAGCGTATCTGTTATAAAGGCCACGTACAACTCGAAGGAACCTCATCAAAATCGACCCAGCTTCACTCCCTTTCGACCATCGTTGCAACTTGAAGTTGCCATGCTCGTTCTATCACTCCTTCCGCTCCTCCTAGCCACAGCGGGCTCTGCGGCGCCTTCTCGCAGGGCAACGACTTCCAACGTTCCTGCTTCTGTGCTGGCTGATCTTCTACCCAAAGGCCAGACGCAGCTTGTTGCTCCAACCGACGACCCAAGCTTTGTCACGTTAGGCGTCGGAAATCAGAACTATACTTGTTCGTCCGCAGGAACCTTTACGTGAGTCGTGGTTGCCTTGTCGCAACGACAAACCTGAAAGACGTTTGGTAGGTCTACCGGGGCCGTTGTCCAGGTATTCGACGTAGCCGGCCTCTTTTCTACACCCGAGTTCGAGAGTATTGAACAAGATGCATTTGCTATCTGGTCGAAATCCCAGTGCAATGACCCCTATGGCCAGGACCTGTCCCAGCAACTCAAGACTCAGTTTAATATTCCAGTTTCGGGGCAACACTACTTTATTGACAGCCCCGATGGCCTGGCCCCAGTTTGGGACTTTAGAGCTGACGGACCGACCAAGGGCAACCAGGACGCCATCGTTGTTGCGAAAGAAGATGCAACTATCCCGTCACCTAATGGTCCTCCGGCCGTCGACTGGGTGCAGCTGTCGAGCGTCTCCGGCAAACTCGCAACCACAGTTTTCCGTGTCAACACGATAGATGGAGACCCGCCCGCGTCGGTAAGTATTTCCCGATCTGCGATGGTAGTGCGCGACTAAATGTGGGCCTTTTAGTGTAAGCCTGGAACACCGGATATTACGGTCAAGTTTTCCTGCAAGTATTGTAAGTGTCCAGGCTCTGATGACGAAATGGGCCTTGATTGTTAATCTATCCACACTTCGTAGTCCTCTATGGTAGTCAAGTCTGAATTTGGGCGTGCTCGTGTAGGAGTGCTACGTATTTTTTTTGCATTCACATTCACGCCAAGAGCGTTTTGCATACCTCTCCCAGCGTCCCCGGCTTTCGGTCAAAGTGCACCGGAAATGGATTGTTAAGAGTACTACTCGTTAGAGACTGGCATCTCCTTAATAAATTGGGTCGTCGTTCATTCCACCAAGTACACGCAGGAGCGAATCTCTGGCAAATGGGTCTTTCTTTCTCCACAACCCCGAATCAAGACCCAGCAGTGCGGCAGGCAAGTAAGCACGACTCCCGTGACTAAGTCCAGGATTGCACAACAAAACATCGTGGCTCGGTTGAAAGGCTTCCTTGAAGGCTTCGCGTAGGTAACTGTGGGTCTGATAAACATCGTAGCCCGATCTTGTCCTCTTTTGTAAACAAACAAAAAGTTATCTACCACTACACACACCAAGACGACTATGAGCTTGACTATGAGGTTCCAGGAGACTCCTGGCTCCGAAATGGTTACAAACGTGATCGCGTGTTCCCCAGCCCAGGGGGATCGTCCCCACTGGCATCACAGCCACCCACCATGTCGCACCATCATAATTTACCTTCCAGCCTTCAAGTTGCCAGAAAATGCATATCACCGGCGTCAGGCGTTCCTCGGTGGGAAGAAACCCGTACCACTGTTCCGGGAGACGAAGACACAGACGCAGGAACTAAAGGTCCACAACGCCAGCGAGGGGAGAGCTGGTGCCAACGCAGCTGAAAACCAGGCCGTTATTCGAGATGGAACAGTGACGTATGCGGACGAGGATCACAGGGATCACCTCGAACACTGCATACACAGTTGGACGTCAGACATCTTACTTTTTGGTGGAGACAGGTGGCACATGTGCTCATGTAGGCACGACACCGATAGAGAGCTAGATTGGTCCAACCAAGAGCACGTTGAACAGGTGGATGATGGTGCCAGCTTGGACCATAGCAAGATACTACTCGGCGCGATCATCGCGATGGCCTACAAAGCCACGGAACGGCGATCTGTTCCGCTGCGGGAGCGTATGCCAAATTCCGCTCTTCGGGCTAGATCTGCTCATCGACGCCGGGTATCAGATCTATCAGAGGTGGGACTTAGTGCGCGATCCGGAAAAATCTCGCGTAGTTGCGTGGCGCTCGCGAATTCTCTACGGCCCGACGTTTTTCCGGCCGCACCTTACCAAAGACCAGTCTCGCCGACGGTGCTGCTTCCGGTATCAACCATGTCGACCAATAGCCGAAGTGGGGACTTTTTTTTTTTTTGAATCAATTTATACCCCGGAATATAGGCCAGAGACAGACTGGACGTGGCTAGCACAATTCTACAGGATATCCTAAGAGACTGGGGTGGTAACAAGGTGCCCCCTAAAACAACTACCAGAGTTGAGCAAGGATAAATAGCTTGTCTAAAAGACTTAGGGCTTCCTAAACAGTTGTGCCTGGTTTCCTGCTATGCACAAAGTAAAACAAGTCCTGGCATCAGACACCTCAAGTTGTTACGATTCGGACACGACTCATCTTCTTTTTTACTTACTTGACTCATTACGCTTACGTGCCGAAACCCCATGACTCAGACTCGTGACTCATACGCTTACTGATCGTTCCATATGACATCATTACTGACGTCACTATGACGCACGCTGATTCATGCTTACTCACTAC
>WNGR01020436.1_pt1 | contig 10518 bp, 10 predicted proteins | sample 5407581 | NCBI WGS metagenome assembly WNGR01 (sample SAMN13153383, study PRJNA577476) | soil metagenome | isolation source: 80 cm soil or saprolite under Garry oak tree replicate 2 | place: USA:California | collected 2016-06-15 | reverse complement strand
GCAGATCACTTACTGGCCTGGGAGCGTGATAGCTCGATTGCGCCGCCCGGCGGCGAGAGCCTGGAAGCCATGCATAGACGTGTGCTGGCCTTCGTTGAAAAGCTGGCCAGAACGCATCCCGATCAGACCGTTGCCCTTGTTTCACATGTAGGGCCGATCAAGGCGGTGCTATGTGCAGCGCTCGGAGCTCCTGTCTCATCCGCTTTTCGTATCTTCCTCGATCCCGCTACTATAAGCGTCGTAGATTGGCGGCAAACCATGCCGGTGGTGCGCCTGGTGAACAGTCATAGTCACCTTGGCTGGGAACAGGCGCGCTGGATGAGATAAAAATGTAGGGGCGACCCTTGCGGTCGCCCTGTTCCTTGGCTGGGAACAGGCGCGCTGGATGAGATAAAAGGGAAGATCTTGATTTGATGATTAGAAATGTAGGGGCGACCCTTGCGGTCGCCCTGTTCCAGCTTAGCGCTCGATCTTTACCCTGACTGCCACACCTGCACCGTCTTATCAACACTCGCCGAGGCGATGTTGGTGCCATCGGGCGACCAGGCCACGGCACGCACGGCATTGGAATGACCGCGGTAGGTGTAGACGTTGCTGCCATCAGTGGCATTCCAGACGTGCACCGTCTGGTCCTCTCCTGCTGAGGCGATGTGCATGCCATCGGGCGACCAGGCCACGGCCACCACAGCATAGGAATGGCCGCGGTAGGTGTAGACGTTGCTTCCATCAACGGCGTTCCAGACCTGCACTGTCTTGTCCCGTGAGCCCGAGACGATACGCATACTATCGGGCGACCAGGCCACGGCCACCACAGCATAGGAATGGCCGCGGTAGGTGTAGATCTTGCTGCCATTAGCAGCGTTCCAGACCTGCACTGTCTTGTCCCACGAGCCCGAGGCGATGCGGGTGCCATCAGGCGACCAGACCACGGCATCCACGGCACTGGAATGACCGCGGTAAGTGTAGGGCAGGTGCGAGGCAGCAGATTCAGCAACATTATCGGATGTAGACATCGCCAGCACAGGCCGTTCTCCTACTTTATCCAGGGATGCTAACTGTGTAGGTGGGAGGTTAGAAGGCGCTACTTCTGGTGTCTGCTGCGTCGTCGATGCAGGCTTTATTGGGGTGTCAAGGATGGTGAGTGCAGAACTCAGAACCTGCTCTGCCTGGTAGGCTTGTTCCAGGGCGTTGGCGAAGGCATGTATCGTGGCGAAACGAGCCTTTGGGTCTTTGGTCAGGGCTGTCATCACTACCTGCTCTACGCCGGGCGAGAGTTCCGGCATTTTCTCACGCAGGGATGGAGGAGGGGTTAGGACGTGCTGGGTGGCGATTTCGGTGAAGGAGCCGTGAAATGGGCGCTCTCCGCTGAGCCATTCGTAGACGACGATGCCCAGCGCGTACTGGTCGCTGGCCGGTCGTGGCTTGCCCTGCACCTGCTCCGGGGCCATGTAGGTGATGGTCCCTGCCATGTCCTGCGTGCCCTGGTAGCGCGAACTCTGGGCGACGGTGGCAATCCCAAAGTCACTCAGCAGTAGCTCGTTGTTCTGCCCCAGGAGCATGTTCTCGGGTTTGATGTCACGATGGATGAGCCGCTGGTCATGGGCGTGCTGCAGGGCGTCGGCGATTTGCTTGACGTAGGTGAGGATGAGCGAGAGCGGTAGTTTTGTCCCGCGAGGGTGAAGCTTGCGGAGCGTTCCGTTGGGGGCGTAGTCCATGACCAGGAAAGGGGTATCGTCGACGACGTCGAAGTCGAAGACGCGCACAATATGAGGGTGTCTGAGATGAGCGATGGTGCGGGCTTCTTTCTCGAAGCTTTCGACCTCTTCGGGGCTGGCGAGCCGGGTATAGAGGACTTTGACGGCGGCAAGGGTGCCCAGGCGTACATGTTCGCCGAGGTAAACTTCTGCGAAGCTGCCGTGTCCCAGAAGTTGGGTGAGGCGATAGTTGCCAAGGCGTTGGCCGGTGCGATCTGCCATGTGTCTCTCTCCCTGGTTACATTGGCACCTGGCGGTGCTCTCTATAGTTGAGGTGTTGCATGTATTGTAGCAGCAGTAGAGTATTACGTCAATTGATGGAACGGTTGCCTGAGAAATCCCTTTTTGTGCAATTTTTGGGAGCATTTCTTGAAAGGAGCATGTGTATGCCTTCCATTCAGCCTGTTGTGAGCGAACAGCAGATTTTGCAGCTTTCAGGCGCGTACTCGACTCCAAATTGCTTCTTTGCGCTTCCTCGCACAGGAACTCCAACAAACAATAGGAATTATTGTGCTTCGGCAGTTGTTATAGCCTTCGCCAGGCTATTTGATGTGAGATACTCGCCGGAATTGCACGGCTGCTATCTCACCACAGCAATGGAATGTCACGCTCATACATGGAAATCGTAACGAGCGATATTGAAATACGTTGAGGAGAAATCGATGGACGACGTTGCAATCTTGAAACACATCACAGAACTGGTGGACGAGGAACACGAGCTTACAAATCTGGCTGAGCAAGAGGGCGGCCTGAATGATGAGCAGCATGCCCGCATGAAGGTCCTCGAGGTCAGCCTGGATCAGTGTTGGGACCTCTTGCGCCAGCGCAGGGCACGGCGCTCTGCCGGCCTCAATCCAGATCAGGCCGAAGTGCGCGATCCAAAGATCGTCGAGCACTACCTGCAGTAACACCGGCATATATAGACATGTAGGGGTGACCCTTGCGGTCGCCCTCCTGCTAAATGGCGCCCGCCTGCTAAATGGTAGCTATCTTGACGGGCGTTGGGGTGGCCCGTAGATCTTTCAGCTCTCGCTCGCCAGGAGCACCACCTTGCCTTTTACCTTCCGGTTCATCATGTCGCTCAGAGCTTGCCCTGCCTTGTCTAGCGGATAGGTCGCGGAGATGAGTGGCTTGACCTTTCCCGTTGCAAACCAGGTGAGAAGCTCCTGGAGGTGTTCCTGGCTGCGTCTGGGTTCGCGTGCAGTGAACGAGCCCCAGAATACGCCGACAATGGAGCAGCCCTTGAGCAGCGGCAGGTTGAGCGGGATACGCGGGATGTCTCCTGCCGTGAAGCCGATGACCAGGAAACGACCATTCCATGCCATGCCGCGCAGGGCCGCTTCGGAGTAATCGCCGCCTACCGGGTCGAAGGCGACATCGACACCATTGCCTGCGGTGAGCGCCTTCACGCGCTCCTTGAGGTCCTGGGTGCTGTAGTTGATGGCCTCGTCTGCGCCGTGTTGCCTGCACACATCAAGCTTTTCGTCGGTCGATGCTGCTGCAATGACGTGTGCTCCCATGACCTTGCCAATCTCAACCGCTGCCAGGCCCACGCCGCCTGCTGCGCCAAGGACGAGCAGCGTCTCTCCCGGCTTGAGTTGAGCCCGGTCCTTCAGCGCGTGATGGGCGGTCCCGTAGGTTAGGACAAAGGCGGAGGCGGTAATAAAGTCCATACCCTTGGGCATAGGGATAAGCTGCGCTGCCTCGGCGAGAACCTCCTCGGCAAATCCTCCATAACCGGTGAACGCAATCCCACGATCGCCGGCCTTCACGGACTCCACACCGGCGCCAACTTCACCACACCGGCCACCTCGCTGCCCGGTGAGAAGGGCATGGGTGGTTTGAGCTGGTATTTGCCCTGAATGATCAGCGTATCGGGAAAGTTCACCCCACAGGCTTTCACGTCAATGACCACCTGGCCTCTGCCCGGCTTGAGTGGCTCGATATCTTCGATCACCAGGCTCTCAGGCGGTCCATATGCTTTGCACAACACTGCTTTCATGTATGTGTCCTCCTCGGGAGAATAGTAAATAATCACCCTACGAACGCGGTGAGAACGCCTGGACACCCGTGATAGGTGAACACCGCCTCGATGTCGGCGTGGTGGCGGGCAATGTGATATTCCAGCAGAATACCATTGCCGCCCAGCATCTCGCGTGCATCGGCAACAACCTCGCGTGCCAGCCGTGCATTGTTCATCTTGGCGAGCGATGCCATGGCGGCTGTCATCTTGCCCTCACCTTGAAGTTGACCGAGCCTAAGGCAGAGCAGCTGCATGCTCGTCACATTCGCCAGCATAGCAGCCAGCTTACTCTGGATGATCTGAAAGCTCGTCAATGGCTTGCCAAATTGGATGCGCTCCTTCGCGTAGGAAAGTGCAATCTCGTACGCGGCAGCCGCATGACCAACCGCCTCCCAGGCTACACCTGAGCGCGTGGCAGTCAATACCTTCGCGGTATCCTTGAAGCTGCGTGAAAATGCCAGGCGATTCTCCACGGGTACATGCACATCGGTGAGCGCGATGTCGCTTTGCCACACGGCACGCTTTGCGACCTTGCCTGTCATGACCTTCGCGTCAAAACCAGGCGTGCCCTTTTCAACGAGGAAGCCGCCAACGTTGCCATCGTCATCGCGTGCCCAGATAATCGTCACGTCGGCAAAGGAGGCGTTGCCAATCCAGCGCTTGGCTCCATTGATGACATACTTGTTTCCTGCGCGATGAGCGCGCGTCTCCAGCGCCACTGCATCGGAGCCATGATTCGGCTCGGTCAGGGCGAAAGCGCCGATCTTCTCCAATCGTGCCATCGGCGGCAGCCAGCACTGCTTCTGCTCTTCCGAGCCCAGCATGGCAATCGAGGACATCGCCAGTCCCGAGTGGACACCGAAGAAGGTGCAGATGCTTGCATCACCCCGGGCCAGCTCCAGCGCCATGAGTCCCGCCGCCACAGCACTCATGCCGGGGCAGCCATAGCCCTGGATACTGCCGCCAGCCACGTGTAAATCTGCCATCTTGGGGATAAGTTCGAAAGGGAACTCCGCCCGCTCCCAGTAGTCGTTAATGATCGGGATGACTTCTTTGTCGCAAAAGGCGCGTACTTTGTCGCGTATGCCGCGTTCCTCGTCGCTCAGAAGTTCATCCATCAGGTAGAAATCTGCGCTTTGCGAGCGCTTGATATCCTGGTCATAGTTTAACACTACTAATCTCCTCGCCGAACCGGTAAAGGTTCCTTATTATCATCTTTCACTCTTTAGTACAACATTTTACCATCTACAGCTTTGAGAGTTGCTCCCCATCCGTATCACTGATACAATACAACCCATAAATTGTTTTTATAGGAGAACTGCTGTGAGTTCAACGTCAACCCTCGGATTTTTGAGAACCTGTATGGACCGGCGTTTTGTTGCCGAGACACGCGAAGCATTTGAAAAAGCTACGGGATTGGGACCTGCCGATTATTGGCATGAATCCTATGCAGGAGGAGCTGCCTTAGCTCCAGCTACCGCCATTGGTGAAGAATATGCTCTCGCTCATGGAGCCTCCATCTTTGGCTGGCAGGCGCATCTCAATGGCTGTGGCGGACAGCCAGGTGTAGGCGACCAGGAGATCGCACGTAGACTGGATCGAACGCTTGCTGCAATGAAAGGAAAATTTCCCCACGCCAGGCATTTCCGCATCCTTGCCTCGGAATACGGTATAGATATCATGGAAGTATAGCGTATCTCGACCTTACAACCTTCCCTGTTCAGCCAACCGTGCTGCGTAAAGTATCAGGTTGCGGATACGGTCGCCGAAGATAGCGAAGCGCTCGTCCTGCGTCTGCCCGCGCTTCCAGCGCACATAGATCTGCTGGATGATCACCGCCAGTTTGAAATAGGCAAAGGTCATGTAAAAATGCATGGAGGAGAGGTCGCGCCCGCTTTTCTGTGCGTATTCCTCCATGAATTGCTCCCGGCTAATGAAGCCTGGAAAGATCGTCACCGTTGGCAGGATCATTTGCAGCTCTTCAGGATCATCAGCATTGACCCAGTAGCCCAGGGAAACCGCGAGGTCGAAGAGCGGGTCGCCAATGGTTGACATCTCCCAGTCCAGCACCGCCACGGCCCGCGTCAGGTCGTCCGGGCTGAGCAGCATGTTGTTCAGCTTGAAATCGTTATGGATCAGTGCCGGTGCAGGACTCGCGGGTATGTGCTCGGCCAGCCAGCGCGTGAGTGGTTCCACCTCGGGTATGTCGTCCGTCTGGGCGCGGGAGTAGCGCTCGATCCAGGCCTTTACCTGGCGACCAAGAAAGCCCTCGGGATAGCCGAATTCGCTGAGCCCGGCCGCGTTCCAATCGATGGCGTGAATCTGCACCAGCGTTTCCACTACCGTGTGAGAAAGGCGCTGGCAGAGTTCTTCGTTAGGTATCACCCCTGGTGGGAATGTGTTATTCAAGACGATACCCTTGCGCCGCTCCATCACGTAAAAAGGCACCCCCAGAATAGTCAGGTCGTTGCAAAAGAGATATGGCCGCGGGGTCAGTGGAAAGACAGGGTGGATCCTCTGAAGCAGGCCGGACTCGCGCTCCATGTCGTGCGCCTTCGGCGGCACCGGCCCGAACGGTGGGCGGCGCAATACCCCTTCCCAGTCGCCTATCTGCACCAGGTAGGTCAGGTTGGAGGCGCCGGAAGGGAACTGGCGCACATGTAGCGATCCAGCGCCCAGCCCGGCGATATGGCTGCGCAGGTATTGTTCCACCTTGGGGAAATCGAATTCCTCTCCTGTGCGGATGGCAATGGTGTCTTCTTCGTTCATGATCTCAGGCAAAATCCGGTCTACTACCCGTTTGCGGCCTTGCTTCGGCGGCGAAGACAGGCGGTGGAACGGGATCACGTTGTTCAAGTGTGCCCTGGCGAGCGGCCTGCAGCAGCGCCCAGATTTTCTCGGGCTTGAGCGCCATATCAATGCTTTTGATACCGAGAGGAGCAAGGGCGTCCAGCACGGCATTGACCACGGCTGGTGGTGCAGCGATGGTGCCTCCTTCGCCGACTCCCTTGACGCCCAGCGGATTGATGGGCGAAGGAGTCTCAATCAGGTCGGTGACAAAGTCGGGTATCTGCTCAGCATTAGGCAGAGTATAATCCATCAACGAGCCGGTGAGCAACTGGCCGCCGGAGTCATACATAACTTCTTCGTAGAGCGCCTGCCCGATGCCCTGAGCCAGGCTGCCATGTATCTGCGCTTCGGTCATGTAGTGGTTCAGTACGCGCCCGCAGTCATCAACAGCCACGTAGGTGAGCAGGTGCACATCCCCTGTGTCGCTATCCACCTCGACCACGGCAATGTGCGCGCCAGAGGAGTACGTTGAATTTGACGGAACGAAATCGCGCCAGGCCGCCAGGCCTTCGATGGGCACACCATTGGCCAGGTTAGGCGCTTCTCGTTCGATGAGGTCAGGCTGCTCCTCGACCATGCCTGCCAGCTCGCCCAGGGTCACTGCCCGCGTGGGAACGCCCCGCACCATCACACGTCCGTCCTGTGTGACAAGATCCTCTGGGGAGGCTTCCAGCACTCGCGATGCCACCTGCAAGGCCTTCTCGCGAACGGCTTCGGCGGCCAGGAAGACGGCAGTCCCGGCAGTTTGGGTGATACGGCTGCCGAAGGTGCCTATGCTGTATGCTGGCAGGCTGGAATCATTCATGCGGACTTCTACCTGCGAGTCAGGCAGGTGAAAGACCGTTGCCGCGATCTGCGCGAACAAGGTGAAGTGACCCTGGCCGTTGGAGGCAACCGCGCTTTGTACCAGGATGGTGCCGTCGCGCCGGATACGCACCGTGGCGGCCTCTTGAGGTATGTCTGGTCGGACCGGGCCAAAGGTACCGCCCGAATTCTCGATAAAGGTGGACAGGCCGATACCCAGCAGCCTGGAACTGCCTGCCTTGCGGCGCTCCTGCTGTTTTGCGCGCCAGCCCGCGTAATCGGCCAGTTCAACTACGCGATCAAGGCCAGCCTGGTAGTTCCCGCTGTCGTACTGCAGACCTGTCACGGTGCGGTAGGGGAAGGCATCCGGCGCGATGAAATTGCGCCGCCGCACCTCGACGGGATCGAGTCCCAGTTCGTGAGCAATGCGGTCCATCGTGCGTTCCAGGATGTAGGCCGCTTCAGGCCTGCCCGCGCCCCGGTAGGGTGCGGTCGGCACCTTGTTGGTAAAAACTCCGGCCACCTGGCTGTCTATCGCCTGCACCTGGTACGGGCCACTGAGCAGGTATGTCGTGCCGTTGGCTATCATCGCCGTCATGCCCAGGAGGAAGGCGCCCAGGTCTGCTATTGAGCGCACCTTGAGGCCGAGTAACCTCCCATCGTTTTGAAAAGCAGCCTCGACGTAGTTGATTTGGCCCCGGCCGTGGGTCTGTGCCTGTAAATTCTCGCCGCGGCTTTCAATCCATTTGACAGGTCGCCCGTATCTCACGGCCAGCGCGGCCGCGATAATCTCTTCGCCGACGAAGGTTGTTTTGGTGCCAAAGCCCCCTCCCACCTGGGCATTGTGAACGTGAATATGGCCGCGTTCGATGCCCAGAAAGGCGGACAACGCGTCTCGTGCGCGAAAGACGGATTGTGACGAAACCCACGCCGCAAGCTGACCGGTGCCCGCGTCGAAATCGAACATGCAGGCGCGCGGCTCCATAGAATTGGGTGCGAGCCGCTGGTTGACCAGGCGCAGTCGCACGGTGTGGTCGGCCTGCGCGAAAGCGGCGGCAATATCGCCTCCGCCTGACGGTACAAGGTACGCCAGGTTCGAGCCAAACTCATCGTAGAGCAGGGGGGCGCCCGGAGCAAGAGTAGCCTCCGGGTCGGTCACGGCGGGCAATGGCTCATATTCTACGTCAACCAAGTCCCGCGCGTCCTCGGCAGCGTAGAGATTTTCAGCCAGCACAACCGCCACTGGATCACCCACGTAGCGAACCCTGCCCACTGCCAGTGGCCGTCGCTCCGGCTTTTTGAGGCCTGGCATAGGGATAACATCCATAGGGCGCATATTGCTAACCAGCTCCTGGCTTGTGAATACCGCGAACACCCCGGATACGGCACGTGCCGCATCCAGCCGGATGTCCTTGATCTCAGCATGGGCATATGGGCTGCGCACTACCACCATGTGCAGCGCAGGTGGTCGCCCTGCAGGTGATCTGAGATCGTCTACATAGTGGGAATGGCCGGTAATCAGCTCGATATCTTCTCTGCGTCGTTCCAAACCGGCGGGTAAACTTGTCTCTGTCATGCTCTTTCCTTCGCCTTGTTCTTTGACAGGAGGATCAGCAAATTAGATTTGCGGCGCCCCGCGCCGCCATAGTGACCTCTGCCTCTTGCTACTTCATGATAACACTCTTGTGATTCGGTTGCAAAAAAGCTCTGGGATGAATCCGGAGACCATTCAAATTGCTTCAGTTTGCGTTTTGAGAGAATGTGAGACACACTAGAAGCGAAATCCTAGAGTGTGCCATCCTCTTCCAGAAAGCAGATGAATGGTTTGAAAGGGAAGCAAGCGCCACCAGATGTGATGACAGGCTTCGAGGAGACCATAACTGCGACATTGGGGGAGAGCAACCTGGGACGTTCCTGTCGCTGCTCTCCGAACTGGCAGAAGCAGTTCGCTCGTTTTTTGCTCCAAAGAGCGTAGAGACGCTCATGTCGTTTTGAGAAGAAGGGAAATATACCGATGGCGCAAACAATGCTTGTCACTGGCAGTACCAGTGGCTTCGGTCGTCTAACAGTTGAAACTCTGGCACGCCAGGGATACACCGTTTTTGCGGGCATGCGCGCTGTGGCAGGAAAAAATGCCCCTGCGGCAGAAGAACTACGCGCTCTGGCCGAACGAGAACAGCTTGCCTTGCATATCATCGAAATCGATATCACGGACGACGCTTCCGTGGAGCAGGCCATCGCGTCTCTTGTAGGGATCACGGGTCGTCTTGACGTGGTGGTCAACAATGCCGGAATAGCGTATAGTGGCCCACTGGAAGCGTTCACCCTGAAGCAAGTCCAACAGCAATTCGAGACCAATGTCTTCGGCGTGTTGCGTGTGAACCGCGCGGCTCTGCCACACATGCGCAGGCAAGGCAGTGGTTTGCTGCTGCAAATTGGGTCAATTGCTGGTCGTCTGGCCTTGCCGTTTCAGGGACTGTACGCAGCGACGAAGTTTGCCCTGGAGGGACTCACCGAGTCGTATCGCTATGAACTCGCTCCCTTTGGCATCGACGCCGCCCTTATTGAGCCTGGAACCTACCCGACCCCAATTGCTGCGAAACGTCAGAACGCGGCAGATACCGAGCGTGCTGCCCTGTATCAGGCTGCTATGGATGCGTTTACGACGCCGTTTTTTGCGGAGAACCGATCCGCCACGCCTCCCGATCCCCAGGAGGTGGCCGACGCGGTCGCCAGAGTCATCGCCCAACCAGCGGGGGAGCGGCCACTGCACACGGTTGTGGCGCCGGTTGCCCAACGCCAGGCTCCTCAGGCGATAAACGACGCCGTCACACAGGCGACCCGATCCTTTTTCGAGGCGCTCGATCTACCCCTGGCGACCCTCGCACCAAGGGGAGAGAAACAGAAGCTGAAGAAGTGAGCCGCACGCTCCTTTTTGAAGGAACCAGACATGAGTCATCCCAGATTTTAGGGATGGGCTTGTGAATGAAGCAGGCATTTCTTGTACAAGAGTGGAGAAATGCCTGCTTCATTCATCTGCGGGAAAAGAAAGAAAAGCGGCTGTTCCATCCATGGTTGCCTGAAGAG
>WNGR01008987.1_pt1 | contig 10518 bp, 5 predicted proteins | sample 5407581 | NCBI WGS metagenome assembly WNGR01 (sample SAMN13153383, study PRJNA577476) | soil metagenome | isolation source: 80 cm soil or saprolite under Garry oak tree replicate 2 | place: USA:California | collected 2016-06-15 | reverse complement strand
CGATATACGTATAAAAAACAAGTCTTCATCGTACGCGAGATGCTGGTAAACGATAGTTTTTTGATAGAGAACCTCAGTTTTGGTGGGCGCATAGTAATGTCGCTGTATGAACTCACTGAGATCTGGGCACGGGGAGAGATAACGTTTGAAGTACATGGTCCTCAGACGCAAAAGCATCGAGATAGCCCCTTGGCAACCGCGTACAAGATTGCTGATTTTAAACAACTTCCGCCCAGAGGACGTGACGAGGCGTGGCGGAGGTATCAGATTCTTCTCCCAATCCTGAAACTTCCCCTAGAGAAGAGAACTCGGACATACATGGACGATTATGCGACATCTCTCACATCTACCTCAAGCTCAGAAGTTCCCTTTTCCGATTCCCAAAAAAATCCGAGGAAAGGAAAGAAGATTGGCCAGGCCACAAGCCGTTCGAGCATTGAACAATGGCTATACACCTTTATTGAAAGCGGCTATGATATTCGCTCTCTTGTCCCTGCGACAGATCGGCTGGGAGGAAAAGGGAAACACAGGCTAGATGAAGATGTCGAGAAGATCGTAGAAAGCGTGCTTGCAGAGTGCCAGGCCAAGCCTAAGCATCGGACCAACAAAGATGTCCACTTATTAGTTGTCAACCGTATAGCGGAGGAGAATCGTTTCCGCAAATCAGATGATAAGTTAACTGTTCCTGGCAAGACGACTTTATACCGTCGTATTCAAGAGATAGGAAACGCCTCCATTTTACGACGCCGAGCAAGCAGGCTAGAGATGCAGGCTGAGAGTCAAGTCTCTCCTGGGCCGAGGCCAACACGTATTTTGGAACGCGTCGAGATGGACGACACGACACTTGACCTTAATGTCGTCGATCTAGATGACCGCCTGCCAATTGGCCGACCTACACTTACTTTCGAATTAGATTGCTTTAGCGGCTGGCCATGCGGGGTCTATGTCGGATTTGAGCCACCTAGTTATGAATCCGTACAGGCATGTCTGCTTCACAGTATCCTTCCCAAGCCTGACTGCCAACAAATTTATGGAACGAAGCACCCTTGGCCTGTTTACGGGCTACCCGAAGTGCTAGTGGTAGATAATGGCAAGCAGTATATTTGTAGCGATTTAGAGGATGCGTGTGGTCAACTCGGGATTATCCTCGAGCAGATGCCGGTGAAAAAAGCCTGGTTCAAAGCACGCGTTGAGCGCTTTTTTGGAACCAACAATACGGGCCTGATACACGGACTGCCTGGCACCACGTTCTCAAATATTTTTGATCGTGGAGATTACGATTCCTCACAACACGCCTGTATTTCCCTCTCAGGCTTTTTGGAACTGCTTCACGTCTTTTTACTGGATGTATATGCCCAGGATTGGCACGAGGGAATAGGAGGTGGATCTGGTGGAATACCCGCTAAATTGTGGGAGGAGAGCATAAAAAATGGATACCTACCCTGCTTACATCATGACGCTGATGAGATGCGTATTCTCCTCTACAACAGCGAGAGACGTACGGTACAGCGCAGTGGTATAGACTTTGAGGCACTTCGCTATCAAGATAGTGTACTCCTGGCACCACTCCGAGATCGCCTGCGAAAGAGGAAGAAAGCCCGAGGCTCTGCAAATCCAGAAGATCAAAATGAGGATGAGGACGACAGGGCTCACGTGAGAGTCAACCCTGCGGACTTAAGCGAGATATATGTGTACGATGACGATCCAGAGAACCCAAAGTGGTTAACGATACCCGCTATTGATCAAGAATATACAAAGGGCATGTCTCTGTGGAAACACCGTGTTATCCGCAACTATGTTTTGCGGCAGAAGAAGGAAGTGAATATCTATGAGTTAGCTGCTGCCAAACAGCATATCCAGGAAATTGTTGATCGTGAGTATGAGCTAACCCGTAAAGGCCGTAAAAAGTTGGCCCGCTATAGAGGGGTGAACGCTAGGTCACATCTCACATTAGTACCAAACCCCTCTGTCTCCCCGCCACATGAGACTGAGCCAAATCCGACTGACCTGCCAGGAGAAGCAAGGGAGAGCAAGGGTAGAAACGAAACGGACGCGCCAACTTCTACTGGAACTCCAGCTTCAAATGACCGGAAGAACAAGCGAGGAAAACCAAAAAGCTCTGTATCATCTCAGACCGTTACGAACGCTGTTCCAGAGCACGCAACTGAGTCAAAATTATCTAGTCGGGAGGGCTGGGGCGGAGATGATGATTTGCCTTAGTATTAGGGTTGCTTATCGGTTGTAACCCTAATAAAGCTCCCATCAAAGAGAAGCGGTCCATAGAAAAGAAAGTGAGTATAACATGAGTGCTCAACCCCCGCCTGACGAATCTGCGTCAAAAAAACTCTCAAGGGAGGAGATTTGTCAACTTCCCAAATCTGAACGTCTCCGTTACTTAGGACGCATACGCATATTTTATCCTCTCTGGCACACGATTACGAGAGAGATTCGCCGTTGTCATCAGCTATATCCAGTGGCCGCTGAGCCTGAGTGCCTATTGCTCGTAGGTCCTACTGGCGCAGGAAAAACAACACTCCTAGCATCTTATGCTCAAGACTATCCAGCGATTTTTACGAAAACTGCAATACTGCGGCCTGTTGTTATGGCAACGACTCCTTCACGGGCAAATGTCAACAATCTAGAAACAGTTCTCCTCAGAGCTTTGGGAGACCCCGCCGCTGACAAGGGTTCAATAGGCAGTAGGGAACTCAGGCTCATTAGATATTTCAAGGAGATTTGCATTGTAGAACTGCTTATCTTAGATGAGCTTCAGCACTTTTGGGACCGTCAGAGTAAGACAATATTACACGATGCCAGCAATTGGCTGAAAACGTTTATCAAAGAAACCAAAGTCTCTTGTGTTCTTGTTGGGCTACCAGGCGATTCAGAAGCGATAATCAATACCAACCCTCAATTGGCGGGCTTATTTGGTGATCCTTACATGCTAAGCCCATTTAGGTGGGACGAAACAGAGCCCGCTTCTACCAGGGATGTGTTTTGCACTTTTCTGGCAGAACTCGAAGAGCGCTTACCGTTAAAAAGACCTTCTCATCTCGCCAGCTATGAAACGGCGCTACGTTGTTTTGCAGCAAGTGATGGCATTCTGAGATATTTGATGGCACTCATCCGCAGAGCGACCTACCTGGCCTTAGAGCGAGAACAAGAGTATTTAGACCAGGATCTCCTGTTTCAAGCCTTTAGAGACCGCCTTGCTGGTGAAAGACGTGGGATTCCGAATCCGTTTACAGATAAGTTACCAGATCTCGAAGAACTCAAGAAAAACAAGGCTATGAAACAGGAAAAAGGCGATGAACAGGGAACGAATAATCGCAGCAAACCTAGGAATCCCAATGACCCTCCCAGAGAGAGCTCAAAAGATATATTTTAGCACAAGACAGAGCTGCTAATGGAGACTCGTGGCAGAATTGAGGTATCTATACCTCCTGCTGGAAGCAATCTGGAGGAAGAATGAGTGCGCAGCAACCAACACTCTTGGGACGTACGTCGCTACAGCCAGGTGAGTCCTTACCGTCACTATTAATACGACTAGCCCTGTTGAATTATGATGGCTCCCCTGGAATCTTGCCTCAGCTATTACGTGAAGGGGTCGGCGAGCAACCACCCATAAGGGATAGGGTGATGCTTCCCCTGCAAGCTATGATGTTTCAGCGCATCGCAACGCTCACAAGCGTCAATATCTCTGATATTTATGCAAGCAGCAATCATCACTTTGCCGAAGTCCTTACCCCGCCAGAGCATAGTATTGAATTAATAGAAATAACAAGCGGTATGCTTGTACCTCTTTTCACTTATGCCCTTGTGGCAAAGCAACTTCGACCAGCTCACGCAGGGCAGTTCTGTCCTGACTGCCTGAAAGAAGCCGCCTATCACCGCCTGGTCTGGATGCCAATTGCAGTCTCGGCTTGCCTGGAACACTCCTGTCTGCTCCTCGATCGCTGTCAGCAATGCGACAAAAAAGTGAGCATTCTGGAGATCGTTGAGATGCGATGCCGCAAGTGCAAAAGCAATTTGACAGAAGCTGGAGTGCTGCCGTTAGATAATGACGCAGGATTGGCCTATCAGCGCGTCATTCAATCATGGCTCTTGAACAACACAATGCTCAGCAATGCTACTCATCTCTCCCCAGAAGGGCAACCAAGGGTACTCTATCGAGTTCTCGATGGACTGCAATGGGCAACAAGGATGCTCGCGTGGGCTGAGTGGTCGTATCTACACCGTATCAACGGTGATTTCGATATGGCTATACTCCAACCTGGCAAAGGGCAAAATAGGATTACACCCTATGAAAGTTATCGCCTGTATACGACGGCGTTCAGAGGAATAACGAACTGGCCAGAAGGCTTCTACGAATTTCTACGCGCTTACCGAATGCAACAACAATCGGGCAAACTTCTCAGCGGCGGACCAAAAGCCGATTTGGGAAACCTCTATACACAGTGGCTGCAGGACTACTGGCAGCATCCTGCATTCGAATTCGTTCACAAAGCGTTTGAACACTACTTCATTGCCACGTACTCATTAAGTAGCGCTGTTGCACGCACAAACCTTTGCCAGGGAATACCAGGCATAGCAGAACAACTTTCAGGTGTAAGCATCGCGGAAGCAGCCCGACTCCTTGAGGTGACCCCTAAAATGATAGATATTCTCCTAAGGACAGGTAAACTAACCCTTCAATTCTCCAACTCAACTGGTAAGCAGAAACATCGATTTGTGAATAGGGTAGAAGTGCTGGAATTAAGGGGCCAGTGGAACGAGTTAGTTAATCGTGCAGAGGCGGCTGAATGGTTAGGCATCTCAAAACGCATGATCATAGACCTGGTCAAAGTAGGTTTGCTGGTTGTAGAACGCAATCCGGGAGAAGGATTTCCTCACTGGGCATTTAATAAATCAGCCCTGGTTGATTGTATGGAAAAGGTGTTGAATTGCGTAGAAAGCTGTTCGCCTGACAAGATAGGAGAAAAAGACTCCTTCGTTGACCTGCCAGGAGCAGCGCGACTGCTCTTTGTACTTGGGTTGAATGCAGCCTCTATACTCTCATATGTGGCAGAAGGCAAATTGCAGGCTTACTATAGAGTAGATCAGGACCTGAAACTGGGATTATTGTTATTTGATCGCTCGGACATTCAGCAATCTATACAAGCTATAAAATCTGAAAATGGTTGGATAAACCGTGAGGATGTTACCGAGCTTCTGAAAGTTAAAGACATTACTTTGGCACGATGGGTGAAGTTTGGACTTATTTCACCCGCTGCTGTCTGTGGAAGCGCGCAATACTTTGTCCGGGAGTCAGTTGAGAAGTTTGTTGCTGATCATATAAAGACAGAAGAAGCAGCTAATCTACTCGGGGTAAGCAAGCTCATAGTACAGATGTGGGCACGCCAAGGAAAATTGACTGAGGCTTGTGTAAGTGGCCCTAATGTCGATGGGTATCATGCTTATATTTTCAATAAGGAGAAGCTCTCACATTGGCACCGGGACCAGACTAAGAAGCTGAGAGAAGATTAAGGTTGTCGAACTCAGTCTCCAACCTCACATTCCCAGGCAGTATATCGGTGATTGTATTGGTCCTAAAAGCTGGTCAATTCACGAATCTCAGTGAAGTGAGGAAAAATTTAACAGAAGTAGCTCAGTGTGTTGTCCTGCAACTGATATTGCTTTAAAACAAGCTTATGGTCTTCAAAGGAGTAAACAATTTATTTACAATCATTGACTTATATAAAACTTTTCTTTATAATCTAGGAGAAAGCTACAAACGAATTCGTTGCTTACAAAGCCAGATTGCACCATATGATCAATGGTGAGGAATAGCATGCCCACAGGAGATAAATTCGATACCGACAAATCTGCATATCACTATCCTGCTATTGTTGATGTAGGAGAAAGGGTTCGTACTGCTCGTCAGTTACTCGGTCTAACACAAGAGGAACTTGCTCAGAAAGTAGGCTTATCGCGTGTAACAATCAACCAAATTGAGAATGGTCGACGAAAGCAACTTAAGCCTGAAGCTCTTCGAAAAATTGCTGAGGCAACAGAGAAGTCTGAAAGCTACTTCTATAGCGCGGAGACTATGAGGGACGCCTTAAGTGATCTTACTCAGCAGAACAATATATCTCCTCAACTTGGCATTGTCTTCCTCAAATTGTGGACCTTAGCCCGTGCAGATCAAGAGAAACTTTGTCGCCTTATAGAACAACTATTGATCTGGTATGAGGCCGAAATAGTATGATAGTTTTTGATCATCACATTTGGTGTACATGAGAAGGCAAAGAACTATGAAACTATCACAATTGACACAGCTATTGCAAGCAATATCCGAGGCTGACGAACAAAATAATCCTGCATCAATTTTTAACCTCGTATCTGAGAGCATTGTATGGTCACATGCCGCTACAATCTTTGATGACCCCGAACAGAATTGTCTATTTGGGCCAACACTTCTTAAAGGCATAGGCGCTGTATTGCCGCGACTTGAAGATAAAGCCGCTGTCCGTAAGACATTACTTCATGCGCTTCATTCCATTTTCGACAGTCTAACTTATGAAGCTGCTCAGCGTGTTATACTGAGCTACGCCCAAGAATGGGAAAGAAGTACCGCTCGCCAGTTTTATAACGCCTTCGCAGATGTGTATCAGAGAATGATGGAGACAGGTGATCAATTTATTGCTATGCTCGCTTTGGAGGGAGCTGTTATGCTTCCCCTGTACCGAGCCGACGATAGTTTACTGTACAATGCAATAGGGTTATTGCTGAATGATTTCCCTTCTATTCCTACTAATCCGGATGTCTTTGCATATCTCCCTGTGAAGGCGCTTAAGCTTCTTAGCCGTTGCTATGATCGCCGTCCGCAAGATAGTGTTATTGTTCAGAAGGTTCAGGAGATTATTGGATGCGCAAACTATTTGGTGGATACTGAAGCTCATTTCACTCTTGGTGTTATCTATCTGTACGATTCATTTCGCGCTGCCGATAGTAACTCTTTTCTTGCCGCTTTAACTAAAGCAAATGATCTATTTAAAACTGCCGCAGGGTCGGAAGAGCAGCGCACCGATGCTGAGTTATTTAAAACCATTACTCAATGCTACATCTCTCTTCTAACAACAGTTCAAGTACAAGATATACCAATGACTGTGCGGGAAGCGAAAGAGATTCTGACAGAACGGCTATTGGCCTTTGGAGGCGCATCTCCATCTACTATCAATGTTGAGTTCCAATTTATTCAGTTGATGAGTTATCTTGACCGGTGGATAGAAACGTTGTCAGAAGCTACACGATGGCCAGATATAAAGCCACCGCTCCAGATTTTATCTGATACCTACGCAGCGGTACGGCAATTGGAAACAACTAGTGAACTCATCAATGATGCTAGTAAGATGACTCAAGAGCTTATAATGTTACCATATATACACGGTCGATTTGTTCAGATACAAGAGGCAACCGCAAAACTTGCAAGTATCCTCTCAGATCAAGTATGGCGCACACAGGCTTCTCCATCAGAAATCGAATTTTACGAAATTCTCTCGCAAGCCATCCAAAGCGTCTCTTCCCCAAAAGACTTGGCCGCCACCGAACTGGAGAAAGTTCGCGTGGCGGCTAGCAACAATACTCCTAACCTCGCACGACTGATCACGAGCCTAGAGGAAAGCGGCAAAAGCGCTTATGAGGTGTTGATATCTTTCGCTTGGCAACTTTTTGAAAAGGAACGTTCTGCAATGCGTGCGGTATCTATCACAGAGAGCCCTGTGAAAGATATTTTTGATAACATTGCTTCTGATCTAAGTGTCAAACTTGGATGGGATCTTCATTCAGTGAAGTGGGAATCTCTAGCGCAAGCCATTCGTCTAGTAGCTCGATACCTGGTAAGAATGTATAGAACAACACAAAGTGAAGCTTCACCAACAGATGTAAAATTTCTGTTCGCTGAAGATATAGGAGGATTGGGGAAAAAGGCTTTAGAAGAGCATTTAGAGGGGCACTTTTACAATGCTATGAGTTTCTCAGATTGGGGGGGAATCATAGACCGGCAGCCTGGAAGTGCTGCGCCTGGAAGACCGGATTTGCTTTTCCGTTTCCCAAACGATATTGTATTCCCAATTGAGGTAAAACGCGAATCCAATGATAGTAGTCATTCCTCAATTCATGAGCAGTATATAACACAAGCACAGAGCTACGCTGCAGGGACACTTGGGGTAAGTTTTTTATTTGTGCTTGACCTCACACCAAAACAGCTCGGAATGCCTTTGCCTAATGTGGTTGATTGTTGTTACCTCGACCATCGACCTGTCCCTAATTCATCACTCTCTGATTATGTGATCGTCCTGATCTTTCCTGCAAACCGTGTACGTCCTTCTGATCACAGCTGGGGTCGGCAGAAAAAGTCTTCAGAAAGGAATCCACAAAAACGACCAAAGACTTCTTAGAAAATCGCCACACCTTCTTCTCGCTGCTCCAGATGCTCTGTTTCGCAGACAGCAGCCAGTTCGTCTCTAGTGCTTGCAATCAGTATCTGTACTTGATCGCCAAGTTGTTCCTTAATGCTAAAAAAGCCTTGCAAGATCTTACCAAAGTTTTGTTCATCCATCTCTGCGCTTCCAGGTGCGTCGACTATCAACAGCCCCGGATGTCGTCCTACGCCGTCACTTAAGCGCAGTGTTAATAGCGCAAGATGAAATGCTATCTTCAATCGCAATGTTTCGCTGTTCTCCATATCAACGAAGCGAATATTTCGTCCGGTTTGCGTAATGAACAGATCAAACCTCTCATTAAGAAAGATGCTCTCTAAGTTAGGTATACCAAATAATTGTGCTAAGTTCCTTGTTCGCTCCTCGAGCATTTTCAAAAGATGATGGTAGTGCTGCTTAACTGCGGATTGTAACTGTGTAAGGGCTGCCCCTAGTATATCAACACAATCCTTGAGCGCTTTGAGTCTCTGCGTATGATTCTCCTCACTTTGTTCCTGTAGTTGCTGTAGTCGACCTCTAAGGTACCCTTGCTTTAAAAGCAGATCTCGCATTTCTACAGTAAATCCCGCACGTTCTTGTCGCGATAGATCTTGAAGTTCAGTCTGATACTTTGCCCTTCCCCTCTCGGCCTCTTCTCGTTCTTTAATAACCTGTTCGATTTCCTTTCTTACCTTCTTCAAGTCATGTTCTAATTCCGTGGCTCTTTGTTCTGCTTCCTTCAGCATAATTTCATGCTGTTGAGTGGATGATATTGGATGCAATTCGCTCTGACATACACGGCATCGCTTTGTCTGCACCTCCTCCTCTACTCGCAGCTGAGAGACAGTCTGCTCACAATGTGGACACCGCTCGACGACGAGATCACTCAAAAAGACCTTAAATTGGATCGCCTCACGTAACTCCTGGCAAATTCTTTGTGTCTTATCACGTTCGTTTCGTATTTGCTGCTGCTCAGCGAGGAGCTTTTGTTCTGCCTCAGAGAGTGAAGCAATGTGACTGGTCCAGTAGGCTGCCTGTTCACGGATCTTTGTAAGATGAGTGAAGTCTACCAGAATTGACTGGCCTGTATCGACCGCCTGAATACGCTCTTCGATAAGATGTAGTGCCGTTTCGCACTGCGCGATTGTTTCATGTATACCCTGAGCATTGACTGCTACACGTTTTTGCTCGAATGCATAGTTGGCACGAGCCTGGTCGTGTTCCAACTCTAATGTAGAGACAGCCTCTGCCAAATCAAGCCCCAAAAGAATCCCTAACGTTTTCTGATGATGCTTCCCATTTAAGCTACGTTGCGAAAATAAATAGTCAGTATAGTCATCAGCACCAATAAAAAACGCCTGCGAATAGACTTCCCATGAGATGGTTTTCTGTTCGAGATCAACCGAGAACTTTACTGGTTGTACCCATTTGATCGAAGCATACCTCAGTCGCTCGCTAAAAAAACGAGCGATCGCTTCGGACATAGCCGTGGAGCCGGAAAATGCTTCGATTACTTGAAGTGGCTCGCTGCCATTAATAATTGTTTCAAGATTGTGAGCATAGATATTTCCAGTTACCTTAGGCTGCCCTGAATGGGGGGCGTAGTAGATAGTGTAAATCCTATCGGCTATAGCAATTTCTAAGAAGACATCTTCAATCCAGGTTCGCACATCTGGCTTGAAAATCGGCTCAACTCCCGTTATTCCCCAAGCAATTGCTTTAAGTACCGTTGATTTCCCTGCACCATTCCCGGCAATCCAGCCATTGAGTCCGGGGATAAGAGTACGATCATAGCAAAACTGTTCAGTTGCATCATGTCCTGAGACCTGTTTTCGACCACTTATCCTCACTCGGCGAATAAGAACCCGTGGAGGTACCTCATTTACAGACACTCGTTGCAGATGCTGAGCAATCCCTACTTGTAAAAGAATACTGCGTATCGTGTCAATCTCGATCCTATCCCTTGAACGCTTCTCTAGTAATCTGGCATTAGTTCTCACTACCAACTCATCAAACGTTATCATAGTGACTCTCCATATAGGCCGAGAAACTGTTCTTG
>WNGR01008985.1_pt1 | contig 10518 bp, 6 predicted proteins | sample 5407581 | NCBI WGS metagenome assembly WNGR01 (sample SAMN13153383, study PRJNA577476) | soil metagenome | isolation source: 80 cm soil or saprolite under Garry oak tree replicate 2 | place: USA:California | collected 2016-06-15 | reverse complement strand
CTTCCGGTGGTGGGCGCGGGCGCGGGCCCTCGAGCTCGGCCTCTCGGGCTGGGCGGAGAACCTGGAAGACGGCAGGGTGCGGGTGATCGCAGAAGGTGCGGCGACCGCCTGCGGGCAGCTGCTCGCCCTGCTGGAGGGCGCAGACACGCCAGGGCGGGTGATCCGGGTGACATACCGGTGGGACGAGCCGCATGGAGGTTTGTCCGGATTTGCGGAGCGCTGAGTGGTACGCCGGCCCGCCACGTGACCTGCGGACATGCCAACTTGACCGGATACCCGTCCCAGTGGGACCATGGTGAATAGTTACCCGCGCGCAAGGCTGCGCTTCTTCCGCGTCTACGCATGCGCGCCCACTCTGGTCACTCAGTGTGGAGGACCTCACAAAATGGCGAAGGCTCTATATGGCCACGTCGGCGGGCCGGATCCCCGCATGGTCTCAGAGATGCGCCGCCTGCAACAGCGAGTACGCGATCTCGAAGCCGAGCTTGCCAGGCTGCACGAAGAGAACGACGTGCTCGCCGCGGAGGCAGGCCACGACCTGCTGATCCCGGTTCGCGAGCCAGCGCTCACCTGACGAGCGCCGGCAGGCCGCACGGACGGAGGGGCGCCTGAACCCAGGCGTCCCTCTTTGTCCTCTCGTCTCTCAGGCGCATCCCCACTGGGGCGCGTACGTGCCCGGCCGGGGGTGCACTCATGCCCGGCCCGGTCGCGAGCATGCCGCTTTTGCCCGCAGACTGGAACATAACCGCATCATCTTCGGCGGCCCGCCGCTTGAATCCACGGGACTGACACTGGCGCACGGTAAGGTGCGGACGAGCGGAGCCGCCGGACAGGCAGGCCGGATCGGCAGCGCTGCCGGGGAGGCCGGGGTGGGAAGAGCGGCCCGCGGGCGGCGCGGTCCCCAGAGGAGGAGAGCCGACGGGTGTACCTGAAAGCGCTCACTCTGCGTGGGTTCAAGTCGTTCGCCTCGACCACCTCACTGCGGTTCGAGCAGGGGATCACGTGCGTGGTCGGACCGAACGGGTCGGGCAAGTCGAACGTGGTCGACGCGTTCTCCTGGGTCATGGGCGAGCAGGGCGTCAAGCCGCTGCGCGGCGGCAAGATGGAGGACGTCGTGTTCGCCGGCACGGCGGGGCGGCCGCCGCTCGGCCGGGCCGAGGTCACGCTGACGATCGACAACAGCGACGGCGCGCTGCCGATCGACTACGCCGAGGTCACGATCAGCCGGCTGCTGTTCCGGTCCGGCCAGAGCGAGTACGCGATCAACGGCGATCAGTGCCGCCTGCTCGACGTCCAGGAACTGCTCTTCGACACCGGCCTCGGCCGGGAGATGCACGTGATCGTGGGCCAGGGCCAGCTCGATCAGGTGCTGAACGCCGGGCCTGACGCGCGGCGGGCGCTGATCGAGGAGGCCGCCGGGGTCCTCAAGCACCGCAGGCGCAAGGAAAAGGCGCTGCGCAAGCTGGAGGCGATGCAGGCCAACCTGACCCGGCTGGTTGACCTCACCGCGGAGCTCGGCCGCCGCCTCAAGCCGCTCGGCAGGCAGGCAGAGATCGCCCGCAAGGCGGCGGTGATCCAGGCGGACCTGCGCGACGCGCGGCTGCGGCTGCTCGCCGACGACTACGCCACGCTGGCCGCGGAGCTTGAGCGGGACTCCAGCGACGAGGCGGCCACGGCGGCGCGGCGTGCCGCGCTCGAGACCGGCCTGGCCCAGGCCCGCGAGGCCGAGGCCGGGCTGGAGGCCGACGAGCAGCAGCACGCCCCGCGCCTGGCCGCGGCGCAGGAGGCTTTCTTCGGGCTCTCCAGCCTGGCGGAACGGCTACGAGGGGTGCATAGTCTCGCCACCGAGCGGCACCGGCACCTGGCCGCCCCCCCGGAGCCGCAGCGGCCCGGCCGGGATCCCGACGAGCTCGACGCCGAGGCGGCCAGCCTGCGCGAGGAGGAGGCCGCGCTGCGCCGGCGGCTGGCCGCCGCGCGGGAACAGCTCGGCGTCGTGGTGGCCGGGCGGACAGCCGCCGAGACCGCGCTGGCCGAGACCGAGCGGCGGCTCGCGGCGGAATCGCGGGCCGCCGCCCAGCGGGCGGAGCGGCTGGCCCGGCTGCGCAGCCAGGTCGGGGCCGCCCGCAGCAGGCTGGCCGCGGCCCAGGAGGAAGCGGCCAGGCTGGCCTCGGCCCACGAGCAGGCGCGCGCGCGCGCCGAGCAGGCGCAGCACGACTACGGCCAGCTCCAGGACGTGGTATCGGGCCGGGAACAGGGCCGGGCCGACCTGGCGGCCGGGCACGAGCGCGCGGCAGCCGCGCTGGCGCAGGCGGCCGACCGGGTGGCCGGGCTGCGCACCGCCGAGCACGAGGCCAGCGGCGCCCGGGCCGGGCTGCGGGCGCGCACCGAGGCGCTGCAGGAGGCGGTCCGCCAGGGCGCCGATGCCTCCGGCGCGCTGCTGGCCGAGCCGGGCCGGTTCACCGGCGTGCTCGGTTCCGTGGCCGAGCTGCTGACCGTGCAGGACGGGGCGGCCGACGCGATCGCCGCCGCGCTGGGCGCCGCTGCGGGCGCGGTGGCCGTGTCCGGCCTCGACGCGGCCGTGGCCATACTCGCCGCGCTGAAGAGCGAGGATGCCGGGCAGGCTGCGCTGATGATCGCGGCGGAGCGGCCGCGGCAGGAGCCGTGGCCGGATGACCAGCCGGAGCCAGGGCACCGGGCATCGGCGCGCGGCGCGCCCACGGCTGGCGGGGAGATGCCCGGGTTCAATAACGTTCCGCATGCTCTTGACCTGGTCAAAGCGCCGGGCGAGCTGGCTGGCGCGGTCGAGCAGCTGCTGGACGGGGTGCTGGTGGCCGAGGATCTGCCCCAGGGCCTGGAGCTGGTGCGGGCCGATCCGCGGCTGCGCGTGGTCACCAGGGACGGTGACCTGCTCGGTGCGCACTGGGCGCGGGGGGGATCGGCGGGGGCGCCGAGCGTGCTCGGGCTGAGCGCCGCCGCCGACGAGGCGGCCGGCCGGCTTGATGAGGCGGAGCGCCGCTGCCAGCGGGCCGAGCGGGAGCTGGCCGAGGCGGCCGAGGACGAGGACGCGGCCCGGCAGGTGCTCGCGGAAGCGCTCGCCGGGCTGCAGGAGGCCGACGCCGCCGCAGCCGAGACCTCCGGCAGGCTGGGCACGCTGGCCGGCGCCGCACGAGCCGCGCAGGACGAGGCCGGGCGGCTGGCCGCCGCGATCGCGTCGGCGGAGCGTGCGCGGGAGAAGGACCTGGCCCAGCTCGCGGACCTGCAGGGGAGGCTGGCGGTCCAGGAGGCGGAGGGCCCGGCTGGGTCCGGCCGGGGGTCCGGGGCGGAAGGTGAGGGCTGGGCGGAGGAAGGCAGCGAGGCGGGCGAAGGCCCCGGCGTTGCCGACAAGAACGTCCTGGCCGCGCAAGCCACGGCGGCGCGGAACGCCGAGATGGAGGCCAGGCTCGAGGTCAGGACCGTGGAGGAGCGGCTGCGCGCCGTCGCGGGCCGCGGTGACGCGCTCGCCTCAGCCGCCGCGGCCGAGCGGCAGGCCATCCAGCGGGCCAGGGCCAGGAGCGTGCGCCGGGCCCAGGAGGCGGCGGTGGCCAGCGCGGTCGCCTCGGGCGCCATGGTCGCGCTGACCGCCATCGAGCGGTCCAGGGCCCTGGCCGACGCCGAGCGGCAGGCCGCCGAGCAGGCCAGCCAGGGCCGCGACAGCGAGCTGAAGAGCGTCAGGGCCAGGATCCGCGAGCTGGCCGCCGACCTCGACACGGCGGTGAGCAGCGCGCACGGCGCCGAAATGGAGCGCGCGGCCCGGCGGATGAAGCTGGACCAGGCCGCCGAGCGGGCGGCCGAGGAGTTCGCCATCGACCCCGACACGCTGATCGCGGAGTACGGCCCGCAGGCCGGCATCCCGGCCGCGGAGGAGGGCCAGCCGCCGGCCCGCTACGACCGGGCCGTGCAGGAACGGCGGGCCCAGGTCGCGCAGCGCCAGCTTGATCAGCTCGGCAAGGTGAACCCGCTGGCACTGGAGGAATTCTCGGCGCTCGAGGAACGGCACGCGTTCCTCTCCACACAGCTGGAGGACCTGAAGAAGACCAGGCGCGACCTGCTCACCGTGATCAAGGAAGTCGACGACCGGGTGCAGCAGGTGTTCGCCTCGGCCTACGAGGACACCGCCAGGGAGTTCGAGAACATCATCGGCCGGCTGTTCCCCGGCGGGGAGGGCAGGCTGATCCTCACCGAGCCCGACGACCTGCTGGTCACCGGGATCGAGATCGAGGCCAGGCCGCCGGGGAAGAAAGTCAGGCGGCTGTCGCTGCTGTCCGGCGGCGAGCGCGCGCTGACCGCGATCGCCTTCGTGTTGGCGATCTTCAAGGCCCGGCCGTCACCGTTCTACGTCCTGGACGAGGTCGAGGCCGCGCTGGACGACACCAACCTGCAGCGGCTGCTGCAGATCTTCGCCGAGCTCAGGGACAACTCGCAGCTGATCATCGTCACCCACCAGCAGCGGACCATGGAGGTCGCGGACACGCTGTACGGGATCAGCATGCGGGGCGACGGCGTGTCCACGGTGGTCAGCCAGCGGCTGCGGGAGCCGGAGAGCGCCTGACCGGGCTAGAGACCCCGGATTTGGCGGCCACAGCGGCGCGGGCGCAGATTGCCGCGGGCACGGTGGCGCGGGCAGGCCCGGCGTCTGCGAGACTGGGGCGGTCATGGAACAGGTCATAATCATCATCGCCGCGGTGGTCGTGGTGGCCGGCGGCGGCGGCGCGACGGTCCTGCTGCGGTCCCGCCGCCATGCGCCACCCCCGCCGGATCTGGCCCAAGGCCCCGGCCAGGGCGGGGGCGTATCCACCGCGGAGGCGCCCGGGGCCGCGGGCAGCGCCGGGACCGGGCTGGCCGGCCCCGGGACTGCGGCGCCGCCGGGCGTGACCGCTCCGCCGGGCCCTGCCCCCGGCGCCCCGCCGGCCCGCGAGGCCGAGAAGCCGCCGCCGTCGGCCGGGCGGCTGGTCCGGCTGCGCGGCAGGCTGGCGCGGTCGCAGTCGGCGCTGGGCGGCGTCCTGCTCGGCCTGCTCTCCCGCGATCACCTCGACGACGAGACGTGGGACGAGATCGAGGAGACACTGATCACGGCCGATATGGGGGTCACCCCGGCCCGCCAGCTGGTCGAGGAGCTGCGCACCGAGGTCAAGGTGGCCGGCACCCGGGACACCGAGGAGGTCAGGTCGCTGCTGAAGGAGCAGATGCTGGTTCAGGTCGGCGTGGACATGGACCGGTCCCTGCACACCAGGCGGCACGGCGACCGGCCCGCGGTGATCCTCGTCGTAGGCGTGAACGGGACCGGGAAGACCACCGTGTGCGGCAAGCTGGCCCGGTCGCTCATCGGCGACGGGCGCAGCGTGCTGCTCGGCGCGGCCGACACGTTCCGGGCCGCGGCCGTGGACCAGCTGCAGACCTGGGGCGAGCGGGTGGGCGCCGAGGTGGTCCGTTCCGACCGCGAGGGCGCCGACCCGGCGAGCGTCGCGTTCGACGCGGTCAACGAGGGCATCGAGCGCGGCGTCGATGTGGTCATCGTGGACACGGCCGGGCGGCTGCACACCAAGGCCGGCCTGATGGACGAGCTGGGCAAGATCAAGCGGGTGATCTCCAGGCACGCCACGGTAGACGAGGTGCTGCTCGTGCTTGACGCCACGACCGGGCAGAACGGCCTGCGCCAGGCCCGCGTGTTCGCCGAGGTCGTGGACGTCACCGGAATCGTCCTCACCAAGCTGGACGGGACCGCGAAGGGCGGCATCGTGGTCGCCGTGCAGCGTGAACTCGGCGTGCCGGTAAAGCTGGTCGGACTGGGCGAGGGTCCTGACGACCTGGCGCCGTTCGAGCCTGACGCCTTCGTCGACGCCATCGTCGGCAGCTAGGGCCGTCGCGAATTTCGCGTTCTGGCCATTCTGGCTTTCCGCCCGCGTGTGCGGGCGTCATCGTGGCGCCCCGGCCGGTGCGGTCCCCGCATGACAGGAACCTTCGCCGGAAGGTCATTTTGCGATTACTGACAGCAGCCTGCCGGTCACCCGATATATCATGCAACAGGCCGGATGCAAGTTGCCCTTAGCTGATTCCTTGGGGGGGTGGCGATGGATACTGCGCGCCTGAAGGAGAGCTTCGCGCGGGTGGCCAGGTATGGCGACGAAGTGCCGTTGTTTTTCTACTCGGATCTCTTCCTCAGGCACCCGGAGACCAGGGACATGTTCCCGGTCTCGATGGCGGCGCAGCGTGATCACCTGGTGCGGGCGCTGGCCAGGATCGTCTCTGACGCCGACAACCTGGGCCAGCTCACGCCGTTTCTGCGGGAGCTGGGCCGTGACCACCGGAAGTTCGGCACCCTCGCCGCTCACTACGCGCCGGTCGGCGCCAGCCTGCTCGCCACCCTGGCCCACTTCAGCGGGCCGGATTGGACGCCGGAACTCGACGCGGACTGGCAGGAGGCCTACGGCCTCGTCGCCCGGGTCATGGCCGAGGCCGCGGCGGCGGACGAGAAGGTGAACCCGGCCTTCTGGCACGCCACCGTCCTGTCCCATGAGCTGCGGAACTCCGACACCGCGGTGTTCCGCGTCGCCACGCTGGAGGACCTCAGCTACCTGCCGGGCCAGTCGGTCGCGATCGAGTACGGCCAGCGGCCCAGGATCTGGCGCTTTTACTCGATCGCCAACGCACCCCGCGAGAACGGGACGCTGGACTTTCATGTTCGCGTGATCGACGGCGGCGCGCTGAGCGTGGCGCTGGCCCGCGGGCTCCCCGTGGGGGCGCGGCTGCGGCTGGGCGCGCCGGTCGGCTCCCTGACGTTCGACACCAGGTCCGGGCGCGACGTGCTGCTTGTGGCCGAGAGCACCGGCCTGGCCCCGGTGAAGGCGATCGCTGAGCAGATCGCCGAGCTGGCCGACCCGCCCCAGGTGCGGCTGTTCGTCGGCGCGCGGCGCGCGGAGGGCCTGTACGACTTGCCCGACCTGGACAAGCTCAGCGCGCCGGAGCCCTGGCTGACCGTCACGCCCTGCGTGTCCAACGACCCGGGCTACCCAGGGGAGCGCGGGCCGCTGCCCGACGTCGTGGCGCGATCCGGCTCCTGGGCCTCCTGTGATGCCTACCTGGCCGGGCCCACTCCCCTGGTGAAGGCCATGACCGCCCGGCTGGCCGCGCTGGGTGTTCCCCGAGAACAGATTCACGTCGAGGACTTCGGTTGGAGCGAGCCGTGACCGTGTTCCCGGGAGCCGACGGCAGGCTGACCCCGGACGCGGTCCAGGCGCTCATGTTCCCCTCGGCGCGCCTCGGCCGGCGAGGGTTCGACGAGGAGCACGTCCGGGCGTTCTGCCGCCAGGTCGAGCGGGAACTGGTCCGGCTGGGCAACGAGAGGGCCTCGCTGACCGACGAGGTACAGCGGCTGCGGCGCCGGGTGCTCGGGCTCAGCGGCGACGAGCCCGACTCCGGGTACCGCCAGGACGACGCGCACGTCCAGGCGGCGCGCATCCTGCTGTCCAAGGCGCAGGAGACCACCGATCGCTACCTGGCCGACGCCCAGGAGTACAGCAGGCAGCTGGCCCAGGACGCCAGGCGCCGCCGGGACGAGATACCGGACGAGATACTGGCCCAGGCCAAGTCACGCGCCGCGCTGATGCTCGAGGAGGCGCACGGCGAAGCCAGTCGCGCGGCCGAGGCTGTGCTGGCGGCCCCGGTGACCCACGCGGCCACCGATCGCAGGGAGCTCGCGGCCGAGCTGGCGTACCTGCGCACGATCAGTGACATGGTCCGCGCGCACCTGCACGCCTACCTCGACACGCTGGCCCGCAACGTGGAGGAGTGGGAGCACGCCGAGCAGACCTCGCTGGCCGCCGCCCGGTCCTGCCTGCCGTACCATCTGCACCCGCAGCCGCAGCCGCCGACCGGATAGCCTGGGTCCGGGCCCGCGGCAGACCGGACCTGCGCCCGGTCCGCGCCGCATGCCCTGTACGGAGTGCGCGGCAACCGGCGCGCACCAGACCGGCGACAGGCCACGCGCGAGGACGGCAGCAAGACGTGTTCGAGACACTTTCCGACCGACTGACCCAGGTCTTCTCCTCGCTGCGCGGGCAGGGACGGCTGTCCGCCGCGGACATCGACGCCACTACCCGCGAGATCAGGATCGCGCTGCTGGAAGCCGACGTCGCGCTCCCGGTGGTCCGCCAGTTCATCGCGCGGGTCAAGGAGCGGGCGTCCGGCGCCGAGGTGTCCGAGGCGCTGAACCCCGTGCAGCAGGTCATCAAGATCGTCAACGAGGAGCTCATCGAGATCCTGGGGGGCGAGGCCAGGAGGCTGCGGTTCGCCAAGACGCCGCCCACCGTGATCATGCTGGCCGGCCTCCAGGGATCGGGTAAGACGTCGCTCGCGGCCAAGCTGGCCCTGTGGCTGCGCCAGCAGGGGAACACCCCGATGCTGGTGGCCGCCGACCTGCAGCGGCCCAACGCGGTCCAGCAGCTGCAGGTTCTCGGCGAGCAGGCCGGGGTGCCCGTCTATGCCCCGTCGCCGGGCAACGGGGTCGGCGACCCGGTCGACGTGGCCCGCACGTCGCTCGACGAGGCCCGCCGCCGGATGCAGAACGTCGTCATCATCGACACGGCGGGCCGGCTGGGCATCGATGAAGAGCTGATGCAGCAGGCGGCCGCGATCCGGGACGCCGTCGACCCGGACGAGATCCTGTTCGTGGTCGACGCCATGATCGGCCAGGACGCGGTCACCACCGCACAGGCGTTCCTGGACGGCGTCGGCTACGACGGCGTCGTGCTGACCAAGCTCGATGGTGACGCCCGGGGCGGCGCGGCCCTGTCCGTCGCCCAGGTCACGGGGCGGCCGGTGATGTTCGCCTCGTCCGGGGAGAAGCTCGAGGACTTCGATCTCTTCCACCCGGACCGGATGGCCTCGCGGATCCTCGACCTCGGCGACATCCTGACCCTGATCGAGCAGGCCGAGCGCACGTTCGACCAGGACCAGGCCGCCGCGATGGCCGGCAAGCTGGCCTCGGGCGAGGGCTTCACGCTGGAAGACTTCGTCGAGCAGCTGGCCATGGTGCGCAAGCTCGGGCCGATCGGCAACCTGCTCGGCATGCTGCCCGGGGCCGCGCAGAACCGCGAGATGCTCAGCCAGGTCAGCGACGCCGACCTGGACCGAGCGGCGGCCATCGTGAACTCGATGACCGTCGGGGAGCGCCGCAACCCGAAGATCATCAACGGTTCGCGGCGGGCCCGGATCGCGGCAGGCTCGGGTGTCACGGTGGGCGAGGTGAACTCTCTCATCGTCCGGTTCCTCGAGGGCCAGAAGATGATGCGGCAGATGATGGGCAACATGCCGGGCATGCGGCGGGGGCAGAAGGCCGCCAGGGGGAAGGCGAAGAAGAGGTCCAAGGGCGGGCGGCCGGGCGGCAGCCCCGGCGCCCGGGCCGCCGCGGCGGCCGACGGCCGTCCCGACGGCCGTCCCGGGGGGCAGCCGGGCGGGGTGCCGGGACTTCCGGCGGGCCTCGGGCCTGGCGCCTTTCCTGGGGGCCTGCCGGACGGGCTCGGCGGCGAGGGAGCGTTCCGGCTGCCTCCCGGCCGGGGGCCTGGTTTCTCGACACCGCAGCCGAACCTGCCGCCCGGGCTGCGGAACCGGCGTGGCCGCCCGGGCAAGAAGGGCAGATAGGCTGCCGGATTGCGGTCGCTGAGGCCCGAGATAACGCTTGAGGTCGCGGCGTCTGGCAGAATGTGACCCTACAGTGGCTGAGCGGGGCCCTCTCTGACCCGCTGAGCCGCACCCATGGGCAGCGCCGCCGGACCCCACCCGGTGCGCCAGCCGCCCGCCAACGAATCTGCTGGGAGAAGACCACACCCGTGGCTGTAAAGATCAAGCTGAAGCGCCTGGGCAAGATCCGGGCGCCGTACTACAGGATCGTCGTCGCCGATGCCCGCACCAAGCGGGACGGGCGGGCTATCGAAGAGATCGGCAAGTACCACCCGAAGGCCGAGCCGTCGTTCATCGAGGTCAATTCGGACCGGGCGCTGCACTGGCTGTCCGTCGGAGCGCAGCCCACCGACCCGGTCAGGAAGATCCTCGAGATCACTGGCGACTGGCAGAAGTTCAAGGGCCTGCCCGGCACCGAGGGGACGCTGAAGACGGCCGCCCCCAAGGAGGACCGGAAGGAGATCTTCGCCGCCGCGGTCAAGGAGACCCTGGGCGACGCCGCCCCGAAGAGCCGGGCCAAGTCGGGCACGGCCAAGGAGGCCGAGCCCGCGACGGGGAGGGCCGGCAAGGCAGCGGCGAAGGACACGCCAGCCAAGGACGCGCCGGCGAAGGCAGACAGGCCCGCCAAGGCGAAGTCGGCCGAGCAGCCGGCCAAGGCCAAGTCCGGCGGGGCCGCCGACGGCAAGACGGCGGGCGACGGCAAGGCAGCGGGCGACGGCAAGGCGGCCGACGCCAAGGCAGCGGGCGGCAGCAAGGCGGCCGACGCCAAGGCAGCGGGCGACGGCAAGGCAGCCGGCGCCAAGG
>WNGR01008984.1_pt1 | contig 10519 bp, 10 predicted proteins | sample 5407581 | NCBI WGS metagenome assembly WNGR01 (sample SAMN13153383, study PRJNA577476) | soil metagenome | isolation source: 80 cm soil or saprolite under Garry oak tree replicate 2 | place: USA:California | collected 2016-06-15 | reverse complement strand
CCGCGAAAGTCTTGCATGGCGCGGTGCGGCTGCAGGGGTTGGTGTCGTCGTCGCCCGTGCCTGACACCCAGGTCCGCGGCGCCCCAGCCTCCGCTGGCGCGACGGCGAGGAACGGCAATGCGACTGCGATGACCGCGAGCGAAAGTGCGACTTTGCGCATGATGGCATCCCCTCGTGTCGACCAAGTCGCGCGCTGGTGCTGAGAGGCCATGTCAAAACTCGGCGAAGCCGGTATTGGGCACCTGCGCCCCGCCGTTGCCGTTGCCATGCCTGTTGGTGCCGTCGGATTGGATCGTCCCGCCGTTCACAATAAGAATGCCGCTCGTGTTGTTATAGATGTTGTTGCCGGAAGCGCGGATGATTGAACCGCCGCCTTCAGCATTCAGCCCAGCCGCATTGTTGGCGAGCATCGAACGCTCGACGTTGACGGTACCTCCCGTGAAAACGCCAACGGCATTGCCGCCATTGCCCGCGAAGATCGATTCGGCGACGTTGACATACAGATTTGGACCATTGAGCGACAAGGCATCAAAGGTCGAGCCGGTGATGACTACGTTCTTTAGCGAAGCGACCTTATAACCACTGCCATTGCTGTTAAATAACTGCGCTCCAGTCCCATTGTCGCTGACCACAGTATCGGTGACGAACAAGAAAAGCGTGGAGAGAGTTGAGATGTCTATGCCCGGGGCGACGAAATTACGAATAGCGCATTTCTCAATGTTCACCTGCCCGGCTGAGTGGACGCTGATTCCGAAGGCGATGCCCCCCTGCCCATTGATGTCCAGACCACGCAGGGTCACCACATCGGTCGTGGCCGCGTTGATGAAAATGGCGGTGCCGGACGACGCCTGGATGCCGGCCGTACCGGCCTCGCAGGAGATCGTGAGCGAAAAGGTGATGGTCACCGGGCCGAAATCGCCGGCATCGACGCAATTGATCTCGCCGCCAGGAGCCGTCTTGAGGTCCACCAGGGCGCCCGCGAAGGTCTTGCACGGCGCGGTCCGGGTGCAGTTGTTGTGATCATCGCCGGTGCCTGAAACCCAGGTCCGTGCCGCCCCAGTCTCTACCGGCGGGGCGGCGAGGAAGGTGAGCGCGGCGAGGGCGAGCGAAAGGGCGACTTTGCCGATGCCTTGACTCATGATCGCGATCTCCCTCGTGTCGACCGGCTCGCGCGTTGTTGCCGCGGGGCCGTGTCAAAACTCGGCAAAGCTGGCGTTGGGCACCTGCGCCCCGCCATTGCTGTTGCCGTGCTTGTTGGTGCCGTCGGACTGGACCGTCGCGCCGTTCGCGATCGAGATGCCGGTCGTGTTGTTATAGATGTTGTTGCCGGAAGCGCGGATGGTCGAACCGCTGCCGGCATTCAGGCCAGCCGCATTATTTGCGATCGTCGAACGGTCGATGTTGACGGTTGACAGAAAAGCCTTGATGGCGCTGCCAGCATTGCCCGAGATGATCGATTCGGTGATGTTGGCGTACGAATCGCCGCCGATCAGCGACACACCATCCGACGTCGAACCGGTGATGACCACATTCTTCAGCGAAGCGACCTTAAAGCCACCGAAGTTGTTCAGCCCCACTCCAAACCCGCTGTCGCTCAGTACAGTATCCGCGACGTATAAGAACGTCGTCGAGCTTGCAAGGGAATATATGGCTACGCCACCACTCCCGCCGTTGCGAAAGTTACGAATAGTACTTTTCTCAACGTGGACCTCCTGGGCTTGTAAAATCTTAATTCCAACAGTGCCGCTTCCCTGCCCATCAATATCGAGACCGCGTAAGGTCACCACATCGGTCGTGGCCGCGTTGATCGTGATGCCGGAACTGCTGAAGCCGACCGGCAGCAGAACGCCAGCCGTGCCAGCCTCGCACGAGATGGTGACCGAGAAGGTGATGGTCACCATGCTGATGCCGAAGTCGCCGGGAGTCGCCTTGCCGAAGTCGCCGGGGTCGAGGCAGTTGATCTCGCCGCCTGGAAGCGTGTTCGCAAGCGCTCCCGCGAAGGTCTTGCAGGGGGAGGTCCGGCTGCAGGGATTCATATCATCAGCGGTCGTCATGCCTGAAACCCACGTCCGCGTGGATCCCGCTTGCGCTGGCGAGGCGGCAAGGAACGGCAATGCGAGCGCGGTGAGGGTGAGCAAAAGCCCGACTTTGCGGATGACTTGAGCCATGATCGATCTCCCTTGTGTCGGCCAGCTCGCGCGCTGGCGCCGCGGGGTCATGTCAATACTCGGCGAGGCTGCCATTGGGCACCTGCGCGCCGCCATTGCTGTTGCCGTGCTTGTTGGTGCCGTCGCTCTGGACTGTTCCGCCTGACAAAATGGAGATGCCGGTCGTGTTGTTATAGATGTTGTTGCCGGACATGCGGATGAGCGCACCGCCGCCAATGGCAAACAGCCCAGTCCCATTATTTGCGATTGTTGTGCGATCGATGTTGATGGTCGCATTTGCCCCGGCGCTAACGGCCCTGTCGCCGCTGCCGGAGATGATCGACTGGCTGACGTTGACGAACACGTTCGCATCGGCGGCTACCAGGCCAACGGACGTCGAGCCGGTGATCGTCACATTTTTCAGCGACACGACCTTAAAACCGCCCGAGTTGTTGATAAAAATTCCACCGGCATTATCGTTGATCACCGTGTCCTCGATGAACACGGATCCCGTGAACGATACGCCGGGATACACATATATGCCCGTGCCTTCCAAACTCCCGCGGAAATTACTAATGGAGCATTTCTCGATATGCACCTCTTTGGCCGACTGGATTCGGATTCCCTGCTCGCGGCCGATGCCTTTCCCGTCGATGTGAAGGCCGCGCAAGGTCACCACATCGGTTGCCGCTGCGCTGATGCCGATGCCGAGGAAGTTGTCGGCTGGGATCTGAATTCCGGCCGTCCCGCCCTCGCAGGAGATGGTGACCGAAAAGGTGATGACCACCGTGCCAAAGTCGCCGGGATCGAGGCAGTTGACCTCGCCGCCGGGTGCCGTCTTGTTGTTGCTCAAGGCACCTAGGAACGTCTTGCATGGCGCGGTGCGGCTGCAGGGGTTGTCGTCGTTGCCCGTGCCTGACACCCAAGTCCGTGTCGCCTGCGCCCGTGCCGGTGCGGCGGCGAGGAACGGCCATGCGAGCACGGCGACGGCGAGCAAAAGCGCGACTTTGCCGATACCCTGACTCATGATCGCGATCTCCTTCGTGTCGACCAGCTCGCGCGTTGGTGCTCCGGGGCCGTGTCAATACTCGGCAAAGCTGGCGTTGGGCACCTGCGCCCCGCCGTTGCTGTTGCCATGCTTGTTGGTGCCGTCGGATTGGACCGTCCCGCCGTTCACGATCTGGATGCCGAACGTGTTGTTATAGATGTTGTTGCCGGAGGCGCGGATGGTCGAACCGTTGCCGGCATGTAGTCCAGTCCCATTATTGGCGATCGTCGAACGGTCGATGTTGGCGGTCGCGCTCGACACAAAAGCTATAACGGCAGTGCCGTGATTTCCCGAAATGATCGAGTCGGTGACGTTGGCGTACGAATTGGTGCTGGATAGGGACAGGCCATCCGACACCGAGCCGGTGATCATCACATTCTTCAGCGACGCGATTTTGTAACCACCCGTGCCGGAGAGAACGACGCCAACTCCACTGTCGCTGATGACGGCGTCCGTGACGTACAAGAACGTCGTCGAGCTTGGGAACACATATATGGCTACACCATTACCGCCGGCGCGGCGGAAGTTGCGAATCGAACATTTCTCAATGTGCACCTCCTTGGCTTGTACAATGTTGATTCCGAGATTCGCGGGACCTTGCCCGTCGATGTCGAGGCCGCGCAGGACCACCACATCGGTCGCGGCCGCGTCGATGGTGATGCCGAGGCCCTCCGACTGCGGCTGAATGCCCGCCGTCCCGACCTCGCAGGAGATGGTCAGCGAGAAGGTGATGGTGACCGAGCCGAAGTCGCCGGGATCGAGGCAGTTGATCTCGCCGCCTGGAAGCGTGTTCGCAAGCGCTCCCGCGAAAGTCTTGCAGGGCGCGGTCCGGCTGCAGGGATTCATATCATCAGCGGTCGTGGCGCCTGAAACCCACGTCCGCGTGGACCCGGCTTGTGCCGGCGCGGCAGCGAGGAGCGGCCATGCGAGCGCGACGAGGGCGAGCGAAAGGGCAATTTTGCGGATGACTTGACCCATGATCGATCTCCTTCGTGTCGACCAGCTCGCGCGTTGGCGCTCCGGGGCCATGTCAATACTCGGCGAAGCTGGCATTGGGCACCTGCGCCCCGCCGTTGCTGTTGCCGTGTTTGTTGGTGCCGTCGGATTGGAGCTTTCCGCCTGGCCCGATGGCGATGGCGGCCGTGTTGTTATAGATGTTATTGCCAGAAATTCGGATGATCCCATCGGTAACCAACGCCACTCCATTGTTTGCAAGCATCGAACGCTCGATATTGGCGGTGCTTCCCGAGTCGACGACAACCGCGCGGTCGCCATTGCCCAAAATGATCGATCCGGTGACGTTGGCGTAGATGTTATTGCCGCCGGCGAGTTCCAGACCATCTTGGGTCGAGCCGGTGATCGCCACATTTTTCAGCGACGCAACTTTGAAGCCACCGCCGCTGCGGAGACGGATTCCATAGTCATTGTCGCTGATCACGGTATCGGCGATGAATAGGAATATCGTGACACTTCCGAGGGGGGTTGTTGTAATGCCCGTCGCAGCTGTGCTGCCGCTGCGGAAATTCCGGATCGCGGTTTTCTCGATATGCACCGCCTTGGCTGATAGAATTTGGATTCCGGCGACGCCGCTGCCCTGCCCATCGATGTCGAGACCACGCAAGGTCACCACGTCGGTTGTCGCCGCGTTGATCGTGATGCCGGCAGCGCCCTCCGTTACCAGAATGCCGGCCGTCCCGGCCTCGCAGGAGATGGTGACCGAAAAGGTGATGTTGACCGTGCCGAAGTCGCCGGGATCGAGGCAGTTGATCTCGCCGCCCGGGGCGGTCTTCGCGAGGGCTCCGGAGAAGGTCTGACAGGGCGTGGTCCGGCTGCAGTTTTTCGTATTGTCGCCCGTGCCCGACACCCAGGTTCGTGTCGCCTGAGCCTGTGCCGGCGAGGCGGCCAGCAATGGCAATGCGAGCGCGATGACGGCGGGCAAAAGCGCGATTTTGCGGATGGCTTGACCCATGATCGATCTCCCTCGTGTCGGCCAGCTCGCGCGCTGGCGCTGCGGGGTCATGTCAAAACTCGGCGAAGCTGGCGTTGGGCACCTGCGCCCCGCCGTTGCTGTTGCCGTGCTTGTTGGTGCCGTCGGATTGGACGGTGCCGCCATTCGCGATGAGAATGCCGGTCGTATTGTTATAGATGTTGTTGCCGGAAATGCGGATCGTCGATCCGCTGCCGGCATTCAGCCCGGTCCCATTATTTGCGATCGTCGAGCGGTCGATATTGGTGGTCGCGCCTGACGCATTATATAGGTGGACGGCACTGTCGCCATTGCCCGAAATGATCGATTCGGTGATGTTGGTATAGGTGTTGTCGGCGAGGAACAGCCCATCATTCGTCGAGCCGGTGATCGTCGCATTTTTCAGCGACGCAATTTTAAAGCCACTGCCGCCAACGCCGCTGCGGAGAAGGATTCCATAGGCATTGTCGCTGATCACGGTATCCGCGATGAACAGGAATATCGTGACACTTGCGAGGCCGCTTGTTATGCCCGTCGCAGGTGTGCTGCCGGTACGGAAATTCCGGATCGCGGTTTTTTCGATATGCACCGCCTTGGCTGATAGAATTTGGATTCCGGCGCCGCCGCTGCCCTGCCCATCGATGTCGAGACCACGCAAGGTCACCACGTCGGCGGGGTCCGCGTTGATCTCGACGCCGACGGCGCCGTCCGGCGCCAGAATGCCGGCGGTCCCGGCCTCGCAGGAGATGGTGACCGAGAAGGTGATGGTCACCCTGCCGAAGTCGCCCGGAGCCACAGGAGTCGTCTTGCCGAAGTCACCGGGATCGAGGCAGTTGATCTCCCCGCCCGGAGCCGTCTTCGCGACGGCTCCGGCGAAGGTCTTGCACGGCGAGGTCCGGCTGCAGGGATTCATATCATCAGCGGTCGTGATGCCTGAAACCCAGGTCCGCGTCGACGCGGCTTGTGCCGGCGGGGCAGCGAGGACCGGCAATACGAGCAAGATGACGGCGAGCGGAAGCGCGACTTTACCCATGACGGATCTCCCTCGTGTCGACCAACTCACGCGTTGATGCTGGAGGGCCGCGTCAATACTGGGCGAGCGCGGTGTTGGGCGCCACCCCGCCGTTGCTGTTGCCGTGCTTGTTCACGCCGTCGGACTGGACAAACGCGCCACCCCCGATCGAGATGCCGTTGGTGTTGTTGTAGATGTTGTTGCCGGAAGCGCGGATGGTCGATCCGCCGGCCGCCGCATTCAGCGCAGCCCCGGTATTGTTGGCCAGCGTCGAACGGTCGACGTTGACGGTCGCTGGCGCATTCGTGACGACGCCGTCGCGGCCATTACCTGAAATGATCGAGTCGGTGACGTTGACGAACACATTTGTGCTGACGGCGTTCACGCCATCAAACGTCGAGCCGGCGATCGTCACATTCTTCAGCGACACGATCTTAAAGCCGCCCGAGGTGGTGGTGAGGGCCATTCCAGTCGAATTGTCGCTGATCACGGTGTCCGCGAGATACATGAATGCCGTGCCACTTCCGCCGGTCACTATGCCCGCCGGGACAAAGCCGCTGCGGAAGTTGCGAATTGTAGATTTTTCGATATGCACCGCCTTAGCTGAGTTAAGGAAAATGCCTACGCCGCCGGTACCCTGCCCATCGATGTCGAGACCACGCAAGGTCACCACACCGCCTGCGCCAGCGTCAATGAAGATGCCGACAGCGCCGCTAGTCGCCAGAACACCGGCCGTTCCGGCCTCGCAGGAGATGGTGACCGAGAAGGTGATGCTGACCGTGTCGAAGCCGCCGGGATCGAGGCAGTTGACCTCGCCCCCCGCGGCGGTCTTGTTGTTCGCGAGGGCGCCCGCGAAGGTCTTGCATGGCGCGGTGCGGCTGCAGGGGTTCATATCATTGCCGGTGCCTGACACCCAGGTCCGTGTGGCCTGCGCCTGCGCCGGCGAGGCGGCCAGGAACGGCAATGCGACTGCGATGATGGCGAGCGGAAGCGCGATTTTACGCATGATGAGTCTCCCTTCTTTCGATCGATTGGCGTGTTGATTGTGGACCGACTTCCCCCCGCGCCGAGGCTCGGTTGCTTCGGTCGGGCCGTTGCCCATCGGGCCGGCATTCGAGCACTGCCATGATGCCCTCCTCTTCGGAGCGGTCGTCGGATGTGACGCCGACCCATGAGAGCTAGCATCCCGGCGCCCGGGCGGCTTGGGCAGAAACGAACTCGGACTTGGTCAAAAACGAACTCGCCTGCCGCTCAGCCGGTAAACCCGGCACCGTAGCCCGGATGGAGCAGAGCGTGGTCATCGCCACGCCCTCTGCCGTCATCGCCCGCGAAGGCGGACGATCCAGTCATCACCGAACGCCGTTTGACGCCCGGCCGTGCCTGCTCCGGTGGTTACTGGATGCCCCGCCTTCGCCCACGGCTGTCCGGAACGATTTGTGCTTTATGAGTGTCACCACATTGATTCGTTTTAGTTTTGGACATTTGCGAATCATTTGGACGCGAAACTGGTTCATGGGAATGAGCCTTCGTCCGCGCCACATACTCCCCTCCCCCGCTTGCGGGGGAGGGCAGAGAGGGGGCTCTCGCCGCATCCATGGCTCCAGTGATTGTCTCGACGATAAGCTTGGCCGTATGCGATACGAAGTCGACGATGGACGGACCGATCGGGGTCTGCCGGCGAAAGCCCGCTCGATCCAGGCGATGCGCGCGCACCGGCGTAGCAAATGACCCGCTCTGCCTTGGTCATGTCCTGGCGCAGCGATCGGGCGCGGACGCGCATCTTCGAATTGACCCGCCAGCTGAGTTTCCTCGGCTCGGCCGCGGGATCTGTCGTGCGGCCCGACGCCCCCTCCCTGCCCTCCCCCGCAAGCGGGGGAGGGGGGAGCGTGTGGCTCGGTCATGGGCTCAATCCCCCAGCTATTCACTCCAATCATATTGTTAGCATTGGAGCGGGGTGCGCCTGCTTTCGACCGCCCATCCCGCCCTGGTCGCGCGGCCGAAAGGGGATGATCTGCGCGTCCTGTCACTGCTTGGTCAGGCTTGCGTTGGGCGCCCCGCCCCCATTGCTGCCGCCGGTGTTGTTCGTGCCGTCGCTCTGGATGAACGCGCCGCCCGCGATGTTGAAGCCGGTCGTGTTGTTGAAGATGTTGTTGCCGGAAGCGCGGATGACCGCACCGTTGCCGCCGGCGTTCAGCCCGGTCGCATTATTTGCCAAGGTTGAACGATCGATGTTGACGGTCGCACCCGCCCCAGCAGAGACGGCGCTGAAGCCATTGCCCGAAATGACCGATTTGGTGACGTTGGCGTACATGTCGGAGCTGAGGAGAGCCAGGCCATTCAGCCTCGAGCCGGTGATGACCACATTCTTCAGCGAAGCGACCTTGAAACCTCCGTGACTAAGAAGAAAGAGTCCATTCGTATTGTCGCTGATCACGGTGTCGGCAACATGGAAGAATACCGTGGTCGAATTTTGCGTTTCTATGCCTGCGGAAAAATCATGGGAGCGGAAGTTGCGAATAGTACAATTCTGCACATACACCGCTTTGGCCGATTGAACGAAGATTCCCGAGAACCCGGTACCCTGCCCGTCGAGGTCGAGACCGCGCAAGGTCACCACGTCGGTCGTGGCGGCGTTGATGAAGATGGCGTGGGTGTCGTTCGTCATCAGAATGCCAGCCGTCCCCGCCTGGCACGAGATGGTGAGCGAGAAGCTGATGGTCACCTGGCCGCCGAACTGGCCGGGATCGAGACAGTTGATCTCGCCGCCAGGCGCCGTCTTTTGGATGGCGCCCACGAAGGTCTTGCACGGCGCGGTGCGGCTGCAGGGATTGGCATCATCGCCCGTGCCCGACACCCAGGTCCGCGGGTCCTGAGCCTGCGCCGGCGCGGCGGCGAGGAAGGGCAATGCGAGCGCGATGATGGCGAGCGAGAGTGTGGATTTGCGCATGATGAATCTCCCTATGTGCTGATCGATGGGCGTGGGGCGGAAATCGGCCGGACGGTCGCGGGGCGGCCGTCATTGCTGGGTAAGGGTTGCGCTGGGCGTCGTCGCGCCCCCATTGCTGCCGCCGGTATTGTTGTTATGGTCGGTCTGTATCGTTGCTCCGCCCGCGATGCTGAAGCCGGTCGAGTTGTTGAAGATGTTGTTGCTGGCAGTGCGGATGGTCGCGCCGCTGACCGCGGCGTTGAGCGCAACCGCATTATTCGCGATCGTCGTGTGGTCGACATTGGCCGTGGTGCTCGACGCCGCGGCGACGACGGCGTTGCCGCCATTGGCCGAAATGATCGATTCGCTGACATTGGCGAACACGTTCGTGTTGTTGAGATTCAGCGCGTCGGACACCGAGCCGGTGATCGTCACGTTCTTCAGCGAAGCAACCTTGAAGCCACCCGCGCTGGAGAGCAGGACGCCAAACTGATTGTCGCTGATCACGGTGTCCTCGACATACAGGAAGGTCGTCGTCGATGAACTTGCCGAGGTCCAGATGCCGGCGGCAATGACGTTGCCGCGGAAGTTGCGAATGCTGCAGTTCTCGATATGCACCTCTCTGGCCTGGACAATGGTGACTCCGTAGCCGCTGGTCGCCTGGCCGTCGATATCGAGACCGCGCAAGGTCACCACGTCGGTCGTGGCCGCGTTGATGTCGATGGCGATCGAGCTGCCGCCACCCGCTCCCAGAATGCCGGCGGTCCCGACCTCGCAGGCAACCGTGATCGCCTTGGTGATGGTCAGGGTGCCGAAGCCGCCGGAATCGACGCAGTTGATCTCGCCGCCCGCGTTGGTGACCGCGATGGCGGCGGCGAAGGTCTTGCAGGGCGCGGCCCGGCTGCAGGTCGGGCTCAGATCATCGCCGACGCCCGAGACCCAGGTCCGCGGGTTCTGCGCCTGTGCCGGCGCGACGGCGAGGAACGGCAATGCCAGTGCGATGACGGCGAGCGAGAGTGCGATTTTGCGCATGGTGAATCTCCCTTGTGTCGATCGATCCGCGGGCTGTTGCTGGATTGACCCCGCGCCGAAGCGTGGTTGCTCCGATCGAGCAATCGCGCAGCGGGCCGGCGCCAAAAGCGTCGCAGGGTCGCAGCGACAAGCATCGCAAGCTCGGGGCGGGCAAAGTCGCAATCCGTGCCTATGTCCGCCCCATGCTTGCTGCCGACAACCAGCCATGCCTGTTCCAAGTTCGCCAGCCTGCTGTCCCGCAGGCCGGGACCGGGCAATACCTCGCCGAGGTCCTCGCACGAACCGGCCGACCCTAGACCAGGAGGTCATGGACGAATGCGCTGAACACCTCGCCGGGCGGCGTGCAGGGGCCGGGCGCTACGTCGCTGGGGCCGAACCGGCATGGGCC
>WNGR01019480.1_pt1 | contig 10520 bp, 9 predicted proteins | sample 5407581 | NCBI WGS metagenome assembly WNGR01 (sample SAMN13153383, study PRJNA577476) | soil metagenome | isolation source: 80 cm soil or saprolite under Garry oak tree replicate 2 | place: USA:California | collected 2016-06-15 | reverse complement strand
GCACCACCACCGGGCCGCTGCCGGCCCGCACGTAGCGCACGTCCTCGCCGTGGAGCGACACGGTGAAGGCCTCGAGGTCCTCATCCATGCGCCACCCCCGCCCACAGAAGTTACTCACCAGTAGCTTACGCCACCGGACAGTGTTGAGGGAGTTGCCCCCGTTGGTCGTCGGGCCCGCGCCGCCGGCCGGCGGGCAGCTCAGCCGCTGTCGACGACCCGGATCCGGAGCGTCAGGTTGTCGGGCTCGGAGGCTACGTGCGTGATCGCGTAGAACCGGTTGCCGTGCCAGGCGAGCCCGCCGTCGACCAGGGTGTGCGCCCAGGTCTCCTGGTCCGGCAGGTGGCCGAAGTCGTAGGTGGCGATCGGCGTGGAGCCGCCCGGCTCGAAGATGAAGACGTCGTTGTCGTAGGCCGCGTTGGAGCCGGCCGCGACCAGCCCGTCGGAACGGACGGCGGCGGCGTTGGGATAGGCGGTCGTCGGATACTGGTGCACCTCGGTGAGGTCGGCGGTGCTCAGGGCCGGGTGGTAATACGGCGCTCCGGACGGGACGATCACCTGGCCGCCGTCCGGTGTGACCGCCAGCTGCCGTACGGAGCCTCCGTCAGTCCGGCTCATCACCAGCTGGTGGAGCTCTGTCGGGGTGGCCTCGAACCGGAACAGCAAGGCCGGGTTCGTGCCTGTCTCGCCGGCGATCAGGATGTTGGGCTGCGAAGGCACCGTCGCCAGCAACGGGGCCGAGGCGATCCTCGAGTCGGCGACGTACGCGTTCAGGTCGTACGCACGCGTGTCAGGATCGACCCTGCCGATACCGGCGGGAGCGTTGTCGCAGCCCCACCCGAACCAGAGCTGCCCGGCCGCCCACGCAACGTCACGGGGGCACGTCGGCACACCATCGTGGGTTCCGACGTAGTACCAGTCGACGGCGTAGGTCGCCAGGTCGATGATCGCGATCCCGTCGCTATCGACCAGGGCCACGTACAGCTTGGTGCCGTCCGGGCTGAGCGTCATCCCGCCGCCACCCCGGCCGATGCCGACGGTCTGTTGATTGCCCCCGTCGAGGTCGGTGACGACGACGCTGCTGGTGCCCTTTCCCCCGCTGATGTAGACGCGGCCGCGCGCCTCGTCGACCAGGATGGCGCCGAAACTCGGCAGTGGGATCTTCACGTCCGCGTCCCCACCCGGCGTGGGCGCCGAGGTGGTCGTGGTGGAGGCCGAGGTGGTGGTCGTAGTGGCCGGCAGGGTGGTCGTGGTGGGGCGCCGCTTGTGCGACTTGGTGGCCGCGGAGGTGGCGACCGGGGCGGCCGCCGCCGTGGTGGTCGAGGCGATCGACCGATTGGAGCTTGCCTGCCCATCGCCTGACCAGCCGTTGACCGCCTTCGCGGCGGCGCCTCCCGCGGCGGCCAGGATCGCGACGACGACGAGCACGAGGCCGATCATCCACGTCGGTGTGTGCTGGCGTGAAGTGGCTCTCCTGCCCATCGATCCTCCCGTCTGGTTTGGACATCCCACCCATAGGCGCGACAAGGGGAGCAACTCTACATGCCCGCGCAACTCGCGGCCTCTCGAGCCGGCGCGCTGAAGAGCGGCTCGTCCAGCGACCATCGCTCCTACCAGCGCGTGGAGGCAGCCTGCAGAATTCCTGGTAGCCGCGGAAGTCGCCGATTTCGAGCCAGTGGCGGTCGTCGATCAGCGCCGCGATCCGGCCCGTTCGGGCCAGCCAGCCATAGAAGCCGTTCTCGTCCGTGGAATCGTGCTCGAAGAGCAGGCGCTTCTCGTTCCTTACCTGCCAGGGGCATGCGTTGCTCCCGTCGGCGCTGCGCTGGTGCAGGAGCAGGGGCGCCGACCTCGTCGAGCGGGTGGCGGACCTCGGCCCCGTGACCTTCGAGGCGTCGGCGATCCGGCGCTCGTCGCGCGGCTCGGCGATCGAGCTGCGGGTCTCGTCGCCCGGTCAGTGGCTGCCGAGCCTCGACGCCGTGTGCCGGACCGTCGACGAGGACATCTTCCGCCGGTGGCGCGGCCGGCCGGGCCGCCTCCATGTGACCATCGCGCGGACTCCCGAGGCTGCGGTTGCGACCGAGACCGTCGCCGGATGCCCGCTCGATTTGACCATCGCATTCGACCGGTTCGGTCTCGCGCTGGCCACGGAGCTACCGTATGGCGGCTTGTCCTGGCTCTAGATGAGACGAGGCCGCAAACGCTGAATCCCGAGCCCGCGCGCCATCCGGACGGGTCGGGCGTGGTCGGGTCGGTGAGCTCCAGGGTAATGCCCTCCACGGGCAGCGTGTCACCGGTCGTTCAGCGGGCGGCGCCAGCGGCCGCTGACGTGCTGGGGTCCGCGTCGCGGCTGCGCTATCCTCAGAGCCACGTGACCAGCGATGGAGCTCGCTGCGACCGCCTCCACGGCTGATGGCTCCTACCCGACGGGTTGGAGACCGGATGCTGGGGGTGAGGCGAGATGGGCTCCGAGGCGACGCCGCTGGAGGCCTCGCTCGCGAACTTGGCCAATGCCGCTGACCTGCTCGGCTTGCCAGACGTCGCCAGCCAGGTTGCTGAGGCCGCGCGGCGGCTGGCGGGGCTGGAGCTCGAGGTCGCCGTGGTCGGCGAGTTCAAGCGTGGCAAGTCGACCCTGCTGAACGCGCTGATCCAGGTTGAGGTGCTGCCCGCCGGGGTGTTGCCGTTGACGGCCGTCCCCACCGTGCTGGAGCGCGGCGATCCAGTCTGCCTGGTCGCCTTCGGCGACGGGCACACCGAGGAGCACGACCTCGAAGCGGTGGCGGAGTTCGTGACCGAGGAGCGCAACCCCGGCAACCGACTCGGAGTCCAGCGGGTCGTCGTGCGGCTGCATGCGCCGCTGCTGGACGAGGGGGTCCGGCTGGTCGACACGCCAGGGGTCGGCTCGGTGCTGGAGCACAACACCCGCGCGACCGACGCCTACCTGCCCAGCTTGGACGCCGCGATCCTGGTCACCTCGGCCGACCCGCCCATCTCCAAAGGTGAGCGGGCGTTCCTGGAGCGGGTCGCCGAGCAGGCCGTGCGCCTGTTCGTCGTGCTCAACAAGGCCGACTATCTCGCGGCTGATGAGCTCCAGCGGACCGTCGAGTTCACCGGGCGGGTGGTCGGGGAGGTGGTGCCGGCCTGGCCCGGCCCGGTGTATCCGCTGTCGGCTCGCCCAGGGGTCGGCGACCCCGCGGGGCTGGAACGCTTCGCCAAGGACCTGCGCCGCTTCCTGGAGCGGGAGCGGGCCGCGGCGGTCGCCGACGCGGCCACGCGGTCGGGGCGGCGGGCGCTGGGGCTGCTGGGGCTGGCGCTGGACCTGGAGCGGCGCGCCGCTGAGCTGCCCGCCGAGGAGATCGCCCGCCGTCGCGCCGCCTTCGAGCGGGCGGCCGCGGCCCTGGCGGACGAGCACGCCGCCGACGAGGCGCTGCTGGAGGCGGCGGTGCGCCGGGCCATGGCCGCGCTGGACGAGACGCTGGAGCCGCATCGCGCCGCGCTGCGAAGCCAGGCGGCACGCGCCACCGTGGAGGCGGCCGAGCGGCATCCGGAGCTTGGGCCGGTGCCGCTGCTGGAGCGGCTGGAGGCCGAGCGGCCCGCGCTGCTGGAGCGCCTGGCCGGGCCGGTGCTGGACCGGGCGGAGGCGGCCGCGCTGGCCGCCTACGCCAGTGGGACCGGTCCGGTCGTCGACCGGGCGCGAGAGCGGCTGGCGCAGCTGCACCAGGAAGCCGCCAGCGCCTTCGAGGTCTCCCTGCCCGCGTTCACCCCACCGGAGGTCGACACCACCGTCGGGTCGGTCGGGATCGCCACCCCTCGGATCACCCACCTGGCCGACGAGCTGGTCGCCGCCGCGTGGCGGCTGCGTGGCCGCCGCGGCGCCAGGGACCGGGCGGTGACCAAGGCGCGGGCCGCCGCGGCCAGCGACGCCGACGCGCTGGTGGGCCGGCTTCGCGGGGCGACCTCGATGACGCTGGGGGAGGCGTCCCGCCGCCTCGCCGGTCAACTGCGACGCCACCAGCGCGAGCTGGCCGGCAGCCTCCGGGCAGCGGTCGATCGTGGCGGCGCGCTGCTGGAGGCGGCAGAGCGGGACCGCACCAACCGCCAGGCCACCCTCGACCACGCCGCCGCCCTGCTGGAGCGGGCCGAGGCAGCCCTCAGCCCCGTCGACCAGGACGGATCCGGGTCCTGACCGAGCCGCGGGCATGCGGCCGGAGCCACAGCGACACCTGGGTCGGCTGCATCGTCTGCTCGACCACCCCCAGCAGTTCAGTCGTCAGGGTGTCCAGGTCGACCTGCTGGCGCAGCCGCGCGCTGAACGCGTGAATCCTCTGGGAGGCGTCGTGGCGGCGGCGGTTGAAGCGCCGGTCCACGGCCCGCTGGATGCGGCGGCGTGCCGGCTGGAAGACCGCGGCGACCGTCAGCGTGGCCGCGGCGACGGCCAGGCTCGACGTCCGCCCCAGGAGCTGGCCGAGCCCCAGGGCCACCCCGGCGTAGGCGCCACCCAGCAGCAGCGTGAGCAGCCCGTAAGCCAGTGTGCGGCTGATGATGTGGTCCAGGTCGTAGAGCCGATACCGGAGGATCGCCGCGCCGATCGCCACCGGTAGGAGCGCGATGCAGATGCTGGCCGCCCAGGTGAGCAGGACTGGGGCGCCCAGCGCCAAGCCGGCCAGGACGACCACGCCCGCCAGGGACACCAGCGCCGCCGCGACCGCCACCCAGCGCAACTGCAATCGCTCCACGCCGCGGGCGCGGCCAAAGCGTCCAACTAGCGACCCTGCGGCGACCACCACGCCCAGGATGGTGACCGCCAGGGCCACCTGGTTGGCGACCAGCACGACCCCGCTGAAGCCGCGGAAGTCGAACGGCCCGCCGACCGCCTGGTAGCGCGGGTCCAACGGCCCGCGCCCCAGGGTCACCACCACCAGCAACACCACCGGTGCGGCCACCATGCCCCTGGCCCACCAGCGCCAGCGCGGCGAGGGCAGCGACCCGGTCGGCGTGAGCAGGAGGACGAAGCCGATCAAGGCCAGTGCCGTGAACGCGCTGGCGGGGTAGTACAGGGCCGCATAGTGGGCGGCCGGCAGCGCCCCGGGACGGACCAGCAGCCCATAGACCAGATACTGCGCGGCCGCCCCGGTAGCGACCAGGGAAAGGGCGAGCGCGAGCAGCAGCCAGCCCACCGGGTGGCGGGGCCGGCGGCTGGCCAGCACCGCCCCGACGGTGGCCGCGCTCACCATCGCGACCGCGGGGCGCGCGTCCCACTGCTCCAGGTCGGGACGGCCGGCCTGACGGAGCAGGTGATCCAGCCATGGGACCGTGGCGAGCGCGAGCATGGACAGCGCCCACAGCGCCCACGCCACCACGCCCGACCACCGGGGCGGCCGGGCCGGTCGGGCGGCAGGGGTCATCGCCATGGTCCTGGCTGCACGCAGCGCATCCCTGGCACCGTCGCCCTCCCAGCGTCGCGGTCACGTGCCACTGTAGCCGGCCTCCGTCTCGGTAACGTTACGGCGGCGGACCGGCCAGCGGTCAGGCCTCGACTGCCGTTGCGCGAGCTCCGGCCGCCGCCGATGCCAGGCCGTCCAGTTGTGCCTAGACAAGGCAATCGTCACCGCGACAGGATGAGCCTGTTCGCTTGGCCGGACGGGCGGAGGGCGATCTCATGGTGCGAGCGGCGACCGAGGTTGACGGCGGGCTCCCGGTATCGGGGCCAGGACATCCGCTGCGGCGGCTGAGCGCGGACGAGATCCGTCTGTCCAGGAGGGTGCTCGCCGAGCACGGGCTGGTGGGGGCGCACACGCGCTTCACCTACCTGGGGCTCGAGGAGCCGCCGAAGGCGGAAGTGCTCGGCTTCCGGCAGGGGACCCCGATCGACCGGCGGGTGCGCGCGGTCCTGCTCGACACGGCCACGGGGGCCGCGAGCGACGTGGTGGCCTCGCTCACCCGGGAAACCGTGGACTCCCTGGTCGCGCTCGACCCGGCCCGCGATGGGCAGCCGGCGATCATGCTCGGGGACCTGGAGGCGGTCGACGAGATCGTCAAGGGCGACGCTGGCTGGCGGGCGGCGATGGCGCGCCGCGGCGTCACCGACCTCGACCTGGTCCGGCCGTGCCCGCTCTCGGCGGGGTCGTTCGGGCTGCCGGGCGAGCCGGGCCGGCGCATGCTGCGGGTGCTGTCGTTCGTGCAGCACCGCGACGACGACCACCCGTGGGCGCATCCGGTCGACGGCCTGGTGGCCTACGTCGACCTCATCGAGCGCCGGGTGATCGAGCTGGTCGACGAGGCGCTGCTGCCCATCCCGCGAGAGGAGGGCAACTTCGACGACCCCGCAGCGGTCGGCCCGCCGCGGACCTCGCTCAAGCCGATCGAGATCACCCAGCCGGAGGGCCCCAGCTTCACCGTCGACGACGACGAGGTGACCTGGGAGGGCTGGCGGCTGCGGATCGGCTTCGACGCCCGCGAGGGGCTGACGCTGCACCAGATCTCGCTGTGGGACCGGCCGGTCGTCTACCGCGCCTCGATCGCCGAGATGGTGGTCCCCTACGCCGACCCGAGCCCTGCCAGGTTCTGGCAGAACTACTTCGACGCCGGCGAGTACCTGCTCGGCCAGCAGGTCAACCCACTGATGCTCGGCTGCGACTGCCTCGGCGAGATCCGCTACTTCGACGTGGTGCTGCCCACCGAGGACGGCGAGCCGCGCGAGGTACCCAACGCCATCTGCCTGCACGAAGAGGACGTCGGCATCGCCTGGAAGCACAGCGACCTGTTCACCGGCTCCGCCGAGACGCGCCGCCAGCGGCGCCTGGTCATCTCGACCTTCGCCGCGATCGGCAACTACGACTACGGCTTCGACTGGTACCTGTACCTGGACGGCGCCATCGAGCTGGAGGTGAAGGCCACCGGCGTGGTGTTCACCTCGGCCCACGTCGAGGGGAGCCGCTGGGCGACGCGGGTCGCTCCCGACCTGGCGGCGCCGTATCACCAGCACCTGTTCAGCGCCAGGCTCGACATGACCGTCGACGGCGTCGAGAACGCCGTCGACGAGGTGCAACTGGAGCGCCTGCCGGTGGGCCCGGACAACCCGCACGGCAATGCCTTCACCAGGCGGGTCACCAGGCTGGCCCGCGAGTCCGAGGGCGCGCGCACGGCGGACCCGTCGGTCGGCCGCGCCTGGCACGTGGTCAACGCCACCAGCACCAACCGGTTCGGCCAGCCGGTCGCCTACGCGCTCTACCCGCAGGGCGCGCCGCTGCTGGCCGCCGACCCGAGCGCCTCCATCAGCAAGCGCGCGGCCTTCGCCACCAGGCACCTCTGGGTCACCCGCTACGACCCGGCGCAGCGCTACGCCGCGGGCGACCTGCCCAACCAGCACCCCGGAGGGGCCGGGCTGCCCTCCTACGTCGCCGCCGACCGCGAGATCGACGGCCGCGACATCGTCCTGTGGCACACCTTCGGGATGACGCACTTCCCCCGGCCCGAGGACTGGCCGGTGATGCCCGTCGCCCACTGCGGCTTCGCGCTGCGACCGGTCGGCTTCTTCGACCGGAACCCGATCCTCGACCTGCCCAGGTGACCACGACCCCCGATCGCTCCGCGCCCTTCGCCGGCCGAGCCGAGACCACGGAGGCTGGACCCCAGCCCGCGGGCGGGTCACGCCCGGGGGCTCAGGGCCGGGGCGGAGGCCCGACCTCGCATTCCCTCCAGCAGTCAACAAGGAGCGCCCTCATGACCGACTCGATCTCCACGTCGGCCGTCCGGATCGAAGGAGCCGGCGGTGACCAGATCGAGGCGTATCTGGCCAGGCCCGCCGAGCCCGGCTCCCGCGGCGGTGTGGTGCTGATCCACCACATGCCCGGGTACGACCGCTGGAGCAAGGAGGTCGCCCGCCGGTTCGCCACCGACGGCTACGACGCGATCGTTACGAACCTGTACTGGCGTGAGGCCCCGGGTGCCGAGCCCGACGACGCCGCCGCGGTCGCCCGCTCCCGCGGCGGGGTGCCGGACGAGCGGCTGGTGGGCGACGTCGCCGGTGCGGCCGCCTACCTGCGGGCGCTCGACTCCTCCAACGGCAAGGTCGGCGTCATCGGGCACTGCTCGGGGGGCCGGCAGGCCGTCCTGGCCGCCTGCAACGTGGATCTCGACGCCGCCGTCGACTGCTACGGCGCGTACGTGGTCGGCCAGCCTCCAGAGGACCATCCGATGCACCCGCTGAAGATCCGGGGGTTCGAGGAGCAGCTCCCCAAGCTCGGCTGCCCGCTGCTCGGCCTGTTCGGCAACGCCACCGACCGGCCGGCCTACCGGGTCGAGGCGGCACAGGACGGCTATCGCAGGATCGGCGAGTTCTTCGCCCGGTACCTCGGCTGACCGGGGGGACCCATGTGCACCTACAGCACCGAGCACGTCCGGCTGACCGGCAGCGCCAAGGGAGGGCGCGGCTGGCGGGGCCTGGGGGAGACGACCGTGTACTTCGACCATCCCGTCCACGCCCGGGCGCTCCACACGCTCAACATCGATTTCGGCGACCCTGCCGGCGAGCCGTCGGGTCGGATCGCCCTGGAGCTGACGGCCGATTCGGCCCGTGAGCTGGTCGCGGCGATCGAGCGGGCGCTGGGCGGTGTCCCGCCCGAGCTGCTGGCCTGAGTGGACCGCTCCGGCCCGGCGCCAGGCGGCGCGCCGTGGCCGGTCACCTTGCGGCCCGCGCGAGCACGCGGTCGTGCCAGGCGGGCGCGAGCGCGACCGCCACCAGCGCGGCGCTGAGCGCGAACGCGGCGGGGTAGCCGGTCCGGGCGGCCACCAGGCCGAAGCCGGTGGCGCCGAGGCCCACCCCGGCGTCGTAGGCCAGGTTCCACAGGGCGCTGACCGTGCCGTAGTGCGAACGGGGGACGCGGTCCAACATCAGCGTCAGGGTGGCGTTCTGGGTGACGCCGAAGCCGGCGCCGAACAGCGCCGCCCCGGCCAGCACCGCCGCCGGACTGCTGGTCAGGACCAGAGCGAGCACGCCGAGTGCGACGGTCAGGACCCCCGGGAGCACCAGTGCGGCCGTGCCGTGGCGGTCGCCGTGGCGCCCGGCCCACCAGCGGGTCGTCGTGGCCACCGCCGCCTGGACGAGCAGACCGAGCGCGGCCAGGTTGCCGGACGCCCGGGTGACCGCCAGCGGCAGGAAGGTGACCACGATGCCCGCCGCCATGGTGGTGGCCGAGAAGACCACCGACGGCCGCACCAGCCCGGGCACGCGCAGCCCGGCGAGCACCCCCACCGGCCCGCGCGGCCCTGGCTGCCGGCCGGGCAGGCCGGCCACCACCGCCAGCCCAACCAGCGAGGCCACCGCGCCGGCGACGAACACCGGTGGATAGCCGGCGTGCCCCGCCAGCCAGACGCCCAGCGTCAGCGCCACCACCGACGGCACGCCCACGACGATGCCGTAGAGGCCGAGACCCTCGCCGCGCCGCTGCTGGGGGACCAGCGAGGCCACCAGCGCGCTGCCCACCACCACGGTGACCGCGAAGCCCAGGCCTCGCACGACGCAGACCGCCAGGATCGCGGGCATGGTCGCCGAAGCCGTCAGCGCCAGCGCCGGCGCCCCGAGCAGGAGCAGGCCCGCCGCCAGCACCAGCCGGTACCCGAACCTGGCCACCAGACCGGGCGTGGCCAGCTCGCCGGCCACCGTGGAGAACATCAGCGCACCGGTCGCCAGCCCCGCGCCGGTCCCGCCGGCCCCCGCCGAGGTGGCGTACAGCGGGACCACGGAGAGCAGCAGGTAGAAGCTCGTGGCCGCGCCGAAGGTGCAGACGAACAGCAACGCCAGCGGGCGATTCATGATCGGTGGTCGCGAAACAGTGACCTCCTTCGCGGGCGGCGGGCAGGCTACAATAATCGCCGCAGTCGGCGGTCCCCCGTGGTGAGGAGACGTTGATGAACGATTCTTCACGTCGGGATGCGGACTTCCAGAAACTCCTCAGGGTCTTCAACGCGGAGCTGGCGTTGCTGCTCACCGCGCAATCGCCGAAGAACGCGAGGGGCAACGGCTGGTCGCTGCGCATCGTGCGGTGGCAGGAGGGCGCCAACAACGTGCGGGGCATCGAGGTCCGCTGCGCGCCGTGGCTGTTCAAGGAGTTCGGCGACCATCTGGACAGCCGCGGCGACGTCGTCTTCTACCGCTCGCATCCTCCCGGCGGGAAGCCGCTGTTCAGCATCAGGGGCCGCAAGGCGCTGTTCGTTCGCCCGCCCTACGAGCGTCACCGGGGGTTCCTTTCGAGTTAGCGTCCGTCGCCGCCCGCTCCGAAATATCGCGAGGCCGCGCGACCATCGGCACGCCGAAATTGGCCGGCGCGGCGGCCGGCCGGCGGGCGGGTCGACAGCCACGAGCCCACGATGATCAGCACGAATCCGGCGATGATCGCCGGCGTGAGCGGCTCGTCGAGGATGGCGACGCCGAGCGCGACCGCCACCGCCGGGTTCAGGTAGGTGATCACCGCGGCGCGGCTCGGGCCGGCCTCCACGATCAGGGTGAAGAACAGCGTCAGGGCCGC
>WNGR01008982.1_pt1 | contig 10520 bp, 8 predicted proteins | sample 5407581 | NCBI WGS metagenome assembly WNGR01 (sample SAMN13153383, study PRJNA577476) | soil metagenome | isolation source: 80 cm soil or saprolite under Garry oak tree replicate 2 | place: USA:California | collected 2016-06-15 | reverse complement strand
CCTGAATGGCAGACAATAATGACAGTCTTTCTTCTTTGTGATTGGATGCCTTGCTTTCAAATAGTACTGGATCATTTTTAAAGTACCATCGTGCTTGTATCTATGTGAGGCAGTCTGAATCGCTCTACTAATCTAGCGTCTTTGCAAAAACTCTCCCTGCTCGCTTAAGTCAGAACTCTTCACAGACGTCATCTAGGTCACATCTGCACTTGCCTTCGACTATTTTGCAACTGGTGATGCCGGTGATGGCTTGCAAACCGCTAGGGTGAGCAAGATACGGTGGCGAGGCTAGTACTTATTAGCAGACCGTCCAAGATTCTGCTGTAGATGGCACCTTCAAGTCTATTGTTTGGATGCAGAATCTGATTACAGTAAAATTTAGAAATACATCCCATAGAGTATGGCACTAAGACTTGTCATCCCACCAATGGGAGAAGTGTGCGTTGTCACTTCCACCCATGGGAAGTTCAGAACAAAGTATACCCTTTTCTTCCGAAGCGTCAACGAAGTCAAGCCAATCACTCCGTTTATTTAACATTGCTGTCCACATCTCCAGGTGTTGTTTTACTGGTCGGAGAACGTCCGGGCTAACTCCTGAGCACACATAATCATATGAAGTGATGAGAGGCTGTTGACAATCGTCGAGTATCGCCGCACCATTTGATGGGGAACTGTACACTTGAGACGTCATGGAATGCTTAGTACCAGGGAGCCAGAACACTATGCGAATAATTGGAACAGTGAGAGTATCTTTCTTTGACTTGTCCAGCAAGCCGCATTCGAAAGGATCCATTTTCTGGAAGACATCATCGCCGGTGGCCTGATTCTCATTGGAGTCGTTCTTCACTTGAACAATGATGAACCCAAGTTTCTCCGGGTCGAGCTCGAGGGCTTCATATAGGAATGGGTATACTGCATCAAAGCCAGGTTGACAATTAGCGCCTAGCGCCGCCGCGCCACGGGCTAGGAATCGGACTAGATATTGACGTGAAATGACCCTTTGTTTGTGGGGCTTGATAAAGTGATTGAAATGCATCCTCGCATTCGTGAACACCTGTTCAAATGTATGTGGTGTGTCGTTCTGGGGATACAGGGATGGCTTGGATTTGAGGATTGATTCAAGACTTGGCCCATCGAACAGAGACTTGAACAGATCGCAGATGGTAAAGTGATGGCAAAGTGCCGGTGGGGAGGTTTCGGGTCCTGTCAAAACCACATTGTCGCGAGCCCACATGAAGAAGGCAGCAACCAATAACTCTCCATGAGCGCCTTGATTGATACAGAACCCGGACAGAACTTTTGAAAGGGCAATAGGTAGGCTGAAGTCAAGTGTGGGATTGTTCATTATATGACATGCTGCCTCTGACAGGATGGGTTCGGATGAGGTGACGCCACGCAAAGATTCGATACCGCTTCCGACCGCCACACAGACACGCATGTGGTTGGCAATTTGATCATGCATGGTCTCCATGAGCGTGAAAGGACTCACAGAGTTTAAAAGATATTGAGGGGTATCGATGTCAAGGGCCAAATGCTGTGACAAAACAGCGTACACATGAGCTTCGGTGAGACCTTTTCCTTTCTCTAAATGGCCCAGAAGTTTGTGAACAGCGAACGTGAGTAGTCCTTGGCAGACTTCTTCATTTCCGTGGTCATAACGTGTGCCCCACCTGGGAAAAAAATATGAGGAATGCTGATGACGCAATAATGTGCATAACTTACAATGGCCTTCCCAAGTGAGTGACGCACTCCAGAGAAGTGATGTAATCGAGAGTGTCACACTTAGTAATCTTACGACTGAGCGTGAGCTGGTCCAAACCCAGGTGAATGTACGGGCTGGGTGTTATTAATGTGCCCCGATTGATATGACTGGAAGGATCAAGACCACATGGCAGAGAGAATTGTGTAATTTTGCCAGTGGTAGAAAGGAAAAACGACCACAATGGGTCATGTAGCAACACCCGAAGTGCTCGCCAAAGTTCAGTAAAATTGGATCGTGGGTCCTTGTCGTGGTAAGGTGCCGTCAGCGAGTGGGCCTCATCAAATGCTATGAAGACATCTACAAAGGTGTTGGAACTCTCGGCAGAGATGCAGCAGGTCACGTGTTCACTTCCAGCATTGAGGGTGTCCCGAAGACTGGCGAGTGCACTTGCTAAGTTTGCTCTAATCTCTTGGGCCCTTGTTTCACGTTCCTTTTCTGTAGTTCCCTGGACCTTTAAAGTGAATAGCTTAGAATAACGAAGATTATCAATGAGCTACAACATACAGCCTTAGTCAAGTACTGAGCCCGTTCAACGACGTCATTGAAAAAGATTTGCCTGTTTCCCCCCACATATGTAACGCCACGACTGGCGTTATCGTGCGACATGCGTTCGGAGTTCTAGATCTTCGTAGAGTGAAGCCGTATCAGGGCCTCAGTTCGGTGATGCACAAGTACCAAGTCGAGCCACGCTCAAGACTGGTGTGAGTGGAAATGCCAAGTCGTCAACACGACTAGCAGGTGCGAGACAAAATCGAAGGTCCACTTCTGATCGGGTATGCGAGGCAAATCGAAGGCCCACGTGGGTGAGAGATGAATATGAAAGTCCTCCTTTGGAACAACCCGAGAGTTCCCTATCTGATGAGACTAGAATGTCGTGGATTGGAAGAAGTCAAGTCTACCGTACAAGCTAGGTAGGCTAGGGTTTATATACTAGTACAGGATGTTTGTGTTGAACAAACATATGACGTGATATGAGTCATGATGACGTAGGTATGATAAGCATGAGTCAGCGTGCGTCATAGTGACGTCAGTAATGATGTCATATGGAACGATCAGTAAGCAGTGAGTCATGAGTCTGAGTCAGAATGGGTCATGGGGGTTCGGCACGTGTATGGTAATGAGTAAGGTGAGAGAAAGATGAATATGAACGTGTCCGGATCGTAACATTACCCCCCCTCTTGGATTGAAGTCGGCTCGACTTCAGCTTTCTCCGTCACCGTAGAGCTCAGGGTTGCCCTCCTCTCCTTCACCGTACATGAACTGGTCGTTGGTGTCGTTACACTTGTGGGTGCGGAGGAAAAATAGGTTGCCGCGTCTTCCACAGTTGCGGCACAGCTCTCTTGTGGGGCAGTCCAACTCTTCATGCCCGGGGTTGTTGCGCAGGCACTTTCCACACCAAGTAGGGATGTGGGTCTCGTGTGCGAGCGCCTCGACTACCGTGTGCTGGGGTGGTGGTGGTATGGCTAGTCTCTTGAAGAGGCACTGCGGTGAGCGATGACTATAACTCTGACAGTACGTACACTGTCGTGGTGGGCGTTTGCACTCCGGACACTGCTTGCGTCGGTGACTAGTGCTGCCACACTCCCAACAACTGCATCTGCGGGGTTCGTCGTGTAGTTGCGGCATTTCGAGTGGTCCGCACGCTCTAAGGCCTAGTGGTCTGTCAGAGGGTGAGGGACTTGGTCTGACAACCATTCGGGTGTAGGCGTCGGCAAGAGTCTGGTATAGACACGCCCTTTCCATGCGGTCGCGGATGGCGTCGATGGTCTGTTCGACGTCAAACTGCGCCCCTACTAACCGTCTCTCCTGTCGTCGAATGTCATCCAACTGTTGTTGGATCTTGTCTTGTAAACGCAACTTCTCACGTAGGCGCGACACCTCTGCGTCGATGCGAGGGTCCTCAAGCCTTCGCAAGACCTCGTCGATGGCGTATGCCTGAGGGTCATCGTGTGCGAATTGGCAAATCTGCGTATTGGTGAGTGGAATGGGGAGTTGGACAGGGTTTGGTGTGTGAATATAGACTGGGGCAGCGTATGGTGGTGCGCCCCTCTTCATACACCCTACGACTTCTTGGCTTTGATTGCGGTAGTAGATATATGGCGCTACCACTTTCTCGTCAGTGTGATCGTCGCGTGGGATGTAGAGGGGGTAGTAGTGGAGTGATGAGGGGTTGTTAGGAAAGTAGGGGAGCCCTGGGTTGTCGTCTTCCACAACTTCCTCTTCTCAGTGGTAGTTGATAGGCTCCTCTATCACTTCGACTCTGGTTGCAGCGCTGGCGAGACTCTCAAGCATAGTTACAAAACTTGAGTCGGGGGCTTCTCGGATCATGTCGGCGGAGGGGATAAGTACTGGCGGAGGGGTCACGATATGCACTGGGGATGAGGGGATGATCATTGTGACTTGAGGTGAAGATATCCTATCTCTTTCGGCCTCGACGGCCAGGACAGCGTTGCGATATGCGCCGCGCTCCCCTACTGATTCATATTCGTCTGTGGAGAAGTTCATGATGTGTGTGATGTGCGAGAGGAAGTGGGGGAATATGGTAATGGAGCGGATGTTGTTTTCGCTCTTGTGTGCCCTCCTTTTATGCAGATTTGGGCGCTCCTTCTTCGTTGGGGTATCGGTGATAGAAGTCGGCGATAAGTTCTGGGGCGTGTTTCAGGTGCTCCACTGGTTCCCATGTACTGTCACTTGTGGGAAATCCTTTCCACTTGATTAGGTAGTGGAGTTTGCGTCCTTGGCCTTGTCTTCAGACTTTCTGCACTTCTTCGGCCTTATACTCTTCTTCTCCATTGATAAGGTCCGGTGGAGGTCGGGTAAAGTTGGGGCCATGCAGCGCCGTCTCCTTATAGGGTGTCAGGAGGTTGGCGTGGATTACCGGGTGTATCTTCCATTGTGCCGGTAGTTCCAGTTTGTATGATACGTCTGATAGAACCTTCTTGATGGGAAAAGGTCCGTATCTTTTAGGGGCTAGTTTTGATGTGGGGTAGTGGGTTCGGAGATTAACCCCTTCTAGCCAGACAAGGGCTCCTTCTGCATAAGGCGTAAATTTAGTTTTGCCCCTTTCTGCCATGAGGTGTTGCGCGTGTCTGATGCAGTCTTGTGCCTTGCTGCAGGCACGTTGTATATCTTGAAGTCGGTCCTCTACTGCTTGGACCGTCGTTTTCTTTTCCTCCCATGTCGTCCTCGGCTCGCTCCCCATGAGCAACTTGAACAGTGAGCTCTTTGTTGTCGCGTTCGGCCAAGAGTTATGGGCGAACTGAGCTATTGGTAGTAGGTCAGCCCAGTTGTCTTGCTGCGTGTTGCTCCAGTGTCTAAGGAATTGCTCTACCCATTGATTGCTTCATTCCGATTGTCTGTCCATCTGTGGGTGGTATGCTGATGAAATATTTTGCTTGATCCCCAGGACTTGACAAAGGTTCCTCATGAAGATGGATATGAACTGAGGTCCTCGATCGGTGATCAATCTTTTGGGGAGACCGTAGTGAGGGTATGCGTGTTGTAGGTATAATTTGGCGACTCCTTCACTAGTAATGGTCTCGTTGCAGGGGATGAACAGTGCGGCCTTGGTGCAATCGTGGTCCGTAATGGTGAGGATCGAGTCGTATCCTCTAGACTGGGGAAGCTTCGTGATGAAGTCCATTGTGACGACTTCAAATGGTTGCACCTCTGGATCCGTTGTGATCGGGTATAGGCGTGGCTTTTGATGGTGGGTGTTGATTTTGTTTGCTTGACACACCGCGCACCCTTTGACGTATTCCTCGACGTCCTTCTTTAAGTTTGGCCACCAGTAGTTTTGCCTTAGGAGGGCTATCGTGTTACCAATTCCGGGGTGTCCGCGATATGGTGGGTCGTGGAATGCGGAAATTACCCCTCTCTTAAGATTGTTGTCGCCGGCAACAACCAAAGCGTCCTCCTTCCACCAAGTATTGTGTTCTTGGTGCAACTAGTACGTATTGGCCCACTTCTTGATTAGTTCTTCGTTTTCTAGGTTGCTCATGTTGATTTTTGAGCGTGTGTCTGCTTCTTCGATGGGTTCGCTTCCTGCCAAGTTGATGAATACCTCGGCTGGTAGCACTACGACGTTGTCATTATCTTCCTCCCCTGTATCGTAGTCTGGTCTTTGGGAGAGGGTGTCTGCTCGTGCGTTTTTATTCCCTGCTACGTGTTTGAGTATGAAATTATACTCTTGTAGCTCTTGGAATTTGCGTGCAATTCGTCGGCTAATTTTTTGGGGTTCCTTCCAGTATAGGAGGTTCGAGTGGTCGGTGTGGATGACTATTTGATGTGGGGCTCCTGCTAAGTATGTCCTCCAGTGGCGAAGTGACTTTACGACTGCTAATAGTTCCTTGTCATAGATGTCATAATTTCGCTTGGTTTCCGAGAGGGTGGTGGAGTAGTAGGCTACTGGGTGCCACCGTCCCTGTTCGTCTTTTTGGTTTAGTGTTGCCCCTATCGCATAGTTTGATGCGTCGACTTCCAGTTCGAATGGTTCTTCTAATTTTGGCATGAGAAGTACCAGTTTGGCGCATATGAGCTCTTTTAGCTTCTGGAAGGCTTCCTCCCGTTCGTCAGTCCATTCCCACTGGACCCCTTTCTTCGTAAGGTCATTGAGGACTCTTGCGATCTTTGAGAATCCTCTTATGAACCTTCGGTAGAAGTTGATGAAGCCCATCCAACCTTGTAGTTCAGTGAGGTTTTTCGGGCGTTTCCATCTGTCGACGCCTTGGACTTTGACACGATCCATGCATACCCTTCCGCCTCCTATCACTAACCCCAGGTATTCGATTTCGGGTACTTCGAAGGTGCATTTTTCTGGTTTGAGGAAGAGGTCGTGTTCCTCTAATTTTTCCAGTACTTGGTGCACCAGTTGTCGATGGTGAGGGGTATCGTGGGCAGTCGCGATGAGGATATCCATGTAGATCACTACTTCCCCTGTTGCAGTGAGGTCTTGGAATATAGTGTCCATCATGGTTTGAAAGGTGCTTGGTGAGTTCGTCAGTCCGAAGAACATGACACAGGGTTCGTATAGCCCTAAGTTGGTCTTGAAAGCTCCTTTCTCTTGATCTCCTTCTTTTATGCGTACGTTGTTATATCCCCAACGAATATCCAACTTGGTGAATAGAGTTGCATTTCGAAGTCGGTCTATTAATTCTGGGATTAACGGTAGGGGATATTGATTCTTGACGGTTAGGGAGTTTAACTTTCGATAGTCTTGGACCAGTCTTAACTTCCCGTCTTTCTTCTTGATGAAGAAGAATGGTGAAGCGTAGGGGGACTTTGATGGTCAGATATACCCCTTCTCTAGTTGTTCCTTGATAAACTCCCGTAGCGAGTCTTCCTCTCCTCTTGCCATGGGGTATATTTTGCAGTCAAAAGACTTGGGAGTGTCGGGTAAGAGTTCTATGGCGTGATCCCATGGTCTCTCAGGTGGGAATCAATGCGACTCTTTTTCGTTGAATGTCCGTGCATGTCGTCTGTATTCTTCTGGGATCATTTGTTCGAAGGTTTTTTTGGTCTTGTCCATAGCCTTTTGGGCTAGTTCTGATGCCGTGGTTGTTTTCCATAGGATTGCGGTTGGCCCTTCTTCTGTGTTTAGGGCTTCCCATTCTTCTTCTGTTATCGTGGCCCCTAGTTGGGCTTCCTCTGGTTTGACGCTTGATATTACTACTGGTTGGCATTCTTTATCCAGTGTTGCGTCCTTCCAATGAATCACGGGTTCGAAGGCTGTCAGCCATGGGTAACCCAAGATTACTTCGTCTTTCCCCAAATTGGTTATCAGGAAGCGTAGGGTCTTTGTTTCCGTTCCAGTGTGCACTTGGAGGTCCGTGAAGTGGCTAATGGCGCCGTCTTGGTTGTGCGTCCCGTCTACGTTCCATATCTTTATGGGGTTTTCTACCGGGAGGTATCCAATTCTGAGGCGATGGAGCAGGTTTTTGGAAATGAAATTGTCGGTTGCTCCTGAGTTGACAAGGACTTCTCTTTCAGCCGTCGCGTGTGCAGATTCAAATAATACTGGGATTTGCATAGATCGATACCTGCTATTGTACACGCTAATTCGTAGTGCCTTTGCCCAGGCTGCCGGGTTTAGGCATTGAGAAAATCCTTTTTGCCGAACAGTTCGTCTGCGAAGCAGTCTCGAACCTCTTCAGATTCCACGTGGAGGGTGGCTATAAGTGCTTGTGCCTTTTGAGTTGCGCTCACTGGTCCTTGGGTTTGGACAGTAACGACTGGGGTGTTGGACGTGGATGCTTCTGCTGCCCTTGCTCCTTGGTTCGGGCAAAACCTGGCAATGTGTCCTTTTTGGTTGCAGCAGAAGCAGAGTCCACTTTGAACTCTTTGTCATTTTTCTTCGTCTGTAAAGGTGGCACGCGCCCTTGTCCTTCCGATATCCATGGCGTTCGGATTATGGTTGTTGAGTGCGTTCCTCCACTGGAACTTTGTTGCTCCTCCCCTTCGTTCGCCTCCCTTGACTCTTTCTTTCAGGTAGATATACTCCTGTTGATGGTGTCTTGCTGCGCATGTCCAGTCATTCCACGTTACTGGATGGTCAAATTTTACGCAGTTGGCCACTAGCTTGTAAGGCAGGGCCCTTTGGAAGACGTTGAGGGTTGCTTCCCCATCGAGGTCATATCCGGCTTTCTTGGCGGTGGTAGCGAACTGGGCTATAAAGCCATCAAGATTGTCGCCCTTCATTCTGAGTTCCCGCACATTATGCTGGGCTTTTTGTTTTTCCGCGGTGTCGGTGTACGCCTGGCGGAACCTTGTTTCAATGGTAGTCCATAGATTTTCTTCGGCATGGGGTACTCCTCCAGTGACTTGATCTATGAGCCACTGTGCTTGTTCTTCGACCCAATCGTTTACGAGGGGTCCTCGAATATATGACAAGAATGTCATGCTTCGTTGGTAGGGAATGGCGAGTTGTTCCACGTGGGGGTTCATTCCTCGATAGAGAATGAAGTTGAGTAAGAAGGCCTTACTCTCCTCTCTGTCTCCGTGGAACTCTTTTGGTGGGTTGCCTCCCAATTTTCCTGTGAGTGCGGGGGGTCCTGCCGGGATTCCGCCTCCGCCTCCTCCTCCACCTCCGCCCCCTCCACCGCCTCCACCGCCTCCACTGCCTCCACCGCCTCCACCGCCTCCACCGCCCCCACCGCCCCCACCTAAGGGAATGGTTTGGACGATAAGGCCAGTGGTTGCGGGTGCCGTTGTGGTGGTTTGTGCTTGGGTGCTTGTCATGATGTAGGGCATGAAGAATTGTGGGGTGGGTGTTGCTTGCTTTCCCTTATCTGAGGGATCTTCTGTGTCGGCTAATTCTCCTTCAGAGGAATCGATGTCTATCCCGTGTGCGGGTTTGCTTCTGTAGGGCGTATTCGAGTGGTGCTGGTTCAGTGGTGTACCAACTCCTGACTTTGTCGTCGTAGTCAATTAGTACCCAAAGTCTTTTGTCTTCAAGGAAATGGATAGGGATGTATCCTTGTTGGTTTTTGTCGAATATGTAGTACCCTTCTTGGTCTGCAAAGCTTTTGTAGACTGCTGTTCCTTTGATGTTATCTGGGAGATCGTCTTCTTGACTCCTTTCGATGAGTTCTGACTGGAACGTCGCTCTGGCTCTACTTGTCGAAGCCACGGTGGATAGAGACTTGACTTAATGTAACGCCATGACTGGCGTTATCGTGCGACGTGCGTTCGGAGTTCTAGATCTTCGTAGAGTGAAGCTGTATCAGGGCCTCAGTTCGGTGATGCACAAGTACCAAGTCGAGCCACGCTCAAGACTGGTGTGAGTGGAAATGCCAAGTCGTCAACACGACTAGCGGGTGCGAGACAAAATCGAAGGTCCGCTTCTGATCGGGTATGCAAGGCAAATCGAAGGCCCACGTGGGTGAGAGACGAATATGAAAGTCCTCCTTTGGAACAACCCAAGAGTTCCCTATCTGATGAGACTAGAATGTCGTGGATTGGAAGAAGTCAAGTCTACCATACAAGCTAGGTAGGCTAGGGTTTATATACTAGTACAGGATGTTTGTGTTGAACAAACATATGACGCGATATGAGTCATGATGACGTAGGTATGATAAGCACGAGTCAGCGTGCATCATAGTGACGTCAGTAATGATGTCATATGGAACGATCAGTAAGCAGTGAGTCATGAGTCTGAGTTAGAATGGGTCATGGGGGTTCAGCACGTGTATGGTAATGAGTAAGGTGAGAGAAAGATGAATATGAATGTGTCCGGATCATAACAACATAACGCATTGATTGACCCTCCGACATGAACCTCCTGAACTCTTGGACCTGCTCAGCCTTGTCACGACAATCGAACTTGGCAACGGCCTCCTTGCACTTTCCAAATAATGTGAGTAGGAAATTGCATGCCCGATCGAAGGCCGTATCTGCCGGACCAGAGAGGAAATCGCGAACTTGATTGTCAGGGGGGGGAAAGCCTAAAAGATGGGTTTGGCAGGCCATGACAGGAAATAAGAGGTAAGACATACCATCAGTATTGGCTGGGTGCAGGTTGATTGGAACCAAGAAAGAACTCCTGGAAAACTCGTCTAGTAGTCTTGACTTTCCCATCCCGGACGACTGGACAATGGAGCAGTAGCGTGCATATATTGACATTGTCCCCAAAATGTTTTTCAATGCTAGTTGCCTAGAGATGTGCCGTCCTAAGCCTCCAAGCGGAGCATTGTCAATAAAGTCTGCGTTCCAAGAATTGACGACAGCTGATGGTTTAGGTGAGCAGCTGTATCTGAGTAGA
>WNGR01008979.1_pt1 | contig 10521 bp, 13 predicted proteins | sample 5407581 | NCBI WGS metagenome assembly WNGR01 (sample SAMN13153383, study PRJNA577476) | soil metagenome | isolation source: 80 cm soil or saprolite under Garry oak tree replicate 2 | place: USA:California | collected 2016-06-15 | reverse complement strand
GTGGAGACGGTGCGGACGCAATACCCCGAGCTGATCCCCTACCTGGCCCCGGTGGCGACGCCCATCGCCGCCGAGGCGCGCTATCTGAAGCAGCTGTACGGCGTGGGCACGCCGGTCGTGTACGCCGGGGTGTGCCTCACCGAGGGCGGGCCCGACGTGGACGCGGCCATCACGTTCGAGGAGCTGGCGGACCTGTTCCAGCGGCGCGGCATCGTGCTCTCGGAGCAGGCCGAGTACTTCACCCGCGTCCCGGAGGAGCGGCGACGGCACCTGAGCATGGCGGGCGGGCTGCCGCTCGAGGTGCTGCTCGAGGAGACGCAGGCGAGCCGCCGGTTCCGTAAGGTCCGGGGCTTGAGCGGCCTTGGGGCCATCGCGCACGCGGTGGCGGTGGATCGTTTGGACCTGGGCTTCGTGGACATCCTGCCGTGCGAGGGATGTCTCGACCACCCCTTGCTCGGTCCGCGGGACGAGCTGTTCCGCCGGCGTGAGATCGTGGGGGCGACGGAGCCGGCGCGGTCGCGCGCGCCGGTGGTGGAGGAAGCGGTGGCGCGCGGGGTGAAGGTCGGCGAGTCGTTCCCGATCTCCAAGAACGGCCACCGGCCGCAGACGGAAGCGGTGGAAGCCGTCCTGAAGGAGATCGGGCTCGCGCCCAACGGCAAGGCGTGGGACTGCGGCGCGTGCGGGTACGCGACGTGCCGGGCGTTCGCCGACGCCGCCGCGCTGGGACGCACGACGCTCCGGTCGTGCCCCCCCTATCTCGACAAGCAGGCCCGCGCGGCGCAGCTTCAAGCAGCCGTAGACGGGCTCACCGGCCTTGCCACCTACCGGGTGTTGCGCGACCGCCTCGCCTCCGAGGTCGCCCGGAGCGATCGTACGGGCGATCCATTCGCGGTGCTGTTCGTGGATCTGGACAACTTCAAGAAGGTGAACGACGAGTTCGGCCACGAGGCGGGGAACGACGTGCTGCGCGGCGCGGCGCGGGAATGCACCGCGCACATCCGCACCACCGACCTGGCGGCGCGCTACGGCGGCGACGAGTTCGTGCTGGTGCTGGTGCGCACCCGGGTGGATGGGGCCCTGGGGGTGGCGGACAAGGTGCGGGCCACCGTCGAGGGCATGGGCCGGACGCTCGGCTACCCCGAGGGGCTGGTGACGGTGAGCGTGGGGGTGGCGGAGTTCGTGCCGGGACGGGGCCCGGAGACGGAAGACGTGCTCGTGGCGGCCGACCGCGCGCTGTACCGCGCCAAGGCCTCGGGGCGTAACCAGGTGGCGACGGGAGAACGCGGAGCGTGACACCTTCCAATCCCGAAGGCGCGGAGAACCGCGATGCGATCCCGTTGACCCCCCCGCCCCAGGCGCCCGACCCGTGGGGGGTGAAGCGCGCCGAGAACCTGATCACCAGCCTCACCGGCGTGCTCTCCGCCCGGGTGGTGGTGACCCCGCTGGGCGAGGTGAGCGAGATCCACGTGCTCACCACCAGCGACCAGCAGGCGAAGCAGGTGGTGCGCAACATCGAGTCGGCGCTGATGGCGCAGCTGGGCCTGAAGATCGACCACCGCAAGATCAGCGTGGCGCAGACGGCCGACGTGCGGCCGATCGAAGAGATGCAGGATGAGGCGGTGCGCACCCGCGCCAAGAAGCGGGTGGTCATCTTCCAGGGGCTCGAGGTACGGCCCTCGGAGCGGCCGCAGCGCGTGATCGTGCGGGTGAAGCTGTCGTTCGAGGGGAAGGAGGCGGAGGCGGAGGAGCAGGGGACCGACACGGTGCGGAACCGGGTGGAGGCGGCGGCGCGGGCGGCGTCGTCGTGCCTGGACCAGCTGATGCCGGACAACTCCATCGCGCTCGAGGGGGCTACGATCATCGACGCGTTCGACCGCAAGTTCGTGCTCGTCGCGGTGCATGGGCTGGGCGGGCGCGAGGCGCAGCTGCTCACCGGGACGTGCGAGATCAGGGAAAGCACCGAGCGGAGCGCGGTGCTGGCGGTGTTGGATGCAACCAACAGATGGACTGACGCGCGGCGGTAAGACGTCGCTGACAGTGGCAGTGACACTCCTTCCAACGTGTTGTAATTAAATCGTTTATGTAGTATTGCCCCTCGGCTGTTGCAGGCATTCCACATCCCCCCTTGCGCACTTCCCATTTTGGCCTTATTTGGGGTTCTGTGAGTTTGCCAAAGCACAAGCGATACTGGGGCACGCAGCGCGTGGCGCGCGTCTGTCAGGTCTCACCCGCGACGGTAGCGAACTGGATCGACCAGGGGCTGCTGAAGGGGCACAAGACACCGACGGGGCGGCGGCGTGTGGAGGCGGAGGATCTGACGGCGTTCCTCAAGGCGCACGAAATGGGAGTGCCCCCGGAGCTCGATGGGGGGAACGGCCACGATGTGGTGGTGGTGGTGGACGACGACCCGGGCTACCTGAAGGCGCTGGTGTTGACGATCGAGCGCTCGGATCTGGATCTGGAGGTGGTGGAGGCGGCGACGGGGGTGGACGCGCTGCTCGAGATCGGGCGGGTGCAGCCGTCGCTGATCGTGCTCGACTACAGCTTGCCGGATCTGAACGCGTCGCAGGTGATCCAGCGGCTGCTCGAGCCGGGGCGGCGGCTGGACGCCGAGGTGATGGTGGTGACGGGGGGGATGCCGGCGGAGGCGGCCGTCGAGCTGCGGCAGATGGGGGTGAAAGTGATCCTCAACAAGTCGGATGGCATGCCGGCGGTGGTGGATGCGATGCGGGAGGCGTTGCGGCGGCGCAAGGCGGCGTAGGCTTCACAACGGATTGAAGGATTTTCGGCTGCGTCGGGTCAATTGGGAGCCGGCGAGCCATATAGGGACAAATCGACAAAAGGGGCCCCTGGTCACCGCTACTACCGAGCGGAGCTGAGCGAAAAGTTGACGAGCGGAGCGTCGGGTACGCCATAGCGAGGCGTGCCACTCCTGGTGGGTCGATCGTTGCGACTCGCAGTCTCCAGAAGGGGGTGACGCTCAATGTTGCATTTCCTTGCTGCGCTTTTTATGGGACTCGTCAGCTGGTAGCGGACCGATTAAGGGGCCCTTTCCCTTCTTCACGAGCGGAAGACGATCTGCGATGAGTGACAACCGCGGTCAAAAACGCGAGAATGCGCAGACGTACCTGCTGGTTGGTGTTGTAGCGGCTGCTAGCCTCTACTTGCTCTTTGGTCTGGCGTGGGAGTTACCGGCGCCGTTCCCATCGAGATTTTGGAACGCGCTGGCGACCTTCGCGATCATTGGAATCGTCAGCGACTCGCTCTCGTTCAAACTCCCTGTTGCGAAGGTAAACACGTCGGTCGGATTCATTCCCTTCATCGCGTCTGTAGCATTGTTCCGCCATCCTTGGCCGATGGTGATAGCAGGTGTTACCGCTTTAGTCGTCGACCTGTTTGTGCGTCACAAGCCTGCTGTCCGGGTGGCATTCAACACCGCGCAGTACATGCTCGCCACTGGTCTGGCATCGCTGGTCTACTCGCGACTCGGGGGCTCGGTTAGCCTCGAATCATTCGAGTTCACCCTGGTTCCGTTTGTCGGTCTCGTTGTGACGTTCTTCGTCGTCAACAAGGGGAGCGTCTCCCTCGCTGTCTCGCTGAGCAACGGCCTTTCCGTGCGAGAAGCATGGGGCCGGATTGGCAAAGACGCGATTGGGACCGACCTATTCTCCAGTACTCTTGCGGCGTTGCTGGTCTTTCTCTACGTAAAGTTGCAGTTGCTGGGGATCGCTGTTCTGGTGTTCCCGTTATTCCTGTTGCGACAGCTGTATCAAATGAACCTACAGTTGCAGGGGGAGCTTGAAGAAAAGCTCGAGTTGATGGTCAAGTCCATGGAGGCACGGGACCCCTACACGTCTGGTCACTCGCGACGAGTCTCGGAGTACGCTTTGGCCATTGCGCGTGAATTGAGATTGTCCGCAAATGAGTTGGATGAAATCAAAAGCGCCGCACTTCTTCATGACGTCGGAAAGATTTACGAAGAGTTCGCACCGTTGTTACGCAAAGAGGGCAAGCTGACTCCGGAAGAGCGGATGATAATGCGGACTCACGTAACCCGGAGTGCGCAGCTCGTCGAGACTGCGACCCGACTTCGTGGATCGGTCCAGGCCATGATTCGGCACCATCACGAGAATTTCGACGGATCGGGGTACCCCGACGGCTTGGCAGGCACCGATATACCGATGGGCGCGCGAATCATTATGATCGCTGACACCATTGATGCCATGACGACTGATCGGCCATACCGTCGTGCGATGCCTCTGTCTCGCGCGATAGAGGAGCTAGAAACATTTGCGGGACGTCAGTTCGACCCGCAACTCGTAAAACTAGTTTCGAAATCCGCGAGCATCCGTCGACTGGTGGGAGGGGATCGCAGCGTGCCTGAACCCACCGCCGAGACTCCGCGAGTCCCGAGGCCGGCCTGGGCGCACCGAATCGCTCACTGACCATCAATTCCTGGGCCCTGCCCGGATCTTGAAGCGCCGCAACAATAGCTTCGTGCTGCGCGAGTAAAAGCAGGAAACCTCTCCACTTCCCTTCCTCAGCATCCGTCGCGTCCGCACGTCTCGCGGTCGGGAGCCTCGTCGTGTTCGGGTCAATTCAGGACAACCATCAGACAGGAACGAGTCTGCAAACCTCGCTCGGGGGCGGTCTGCAGCTGCCACGAGAAAGACGATCACTAGGACTGCGATTCGTCGTTCCATTGAGAATTCTCCCGAAATGTAGAGAGACGGCGAGGCTCAGTCCTTGGCAGTTAGTGTGCCTAGCTTCTGGCTTGCCTCCTGGAACATCGCTCGCAGCCTTCGGAACCCGTTCTCATCCGTAAACGCGTTCGCATGTGTTGTCCGCCCTGCCTCCACGGCGTAACTGATTTTACTACCGCTGTTGAACGCCGTGAGCTGCAGTTCACCCTTCGTGGTGTAGCGCACTTCAAAGGATTCGTACGTCGTCGGATTCGTCTTAACGCTCAACAGGGCATCCATCCCCTTGAGCAAGTCTGGCAGTTCATCGGTATCAATGAACGCCCTCTCCTCCTGATACTCGCCTTTGGTCACTCCTACGACGACGCCCCGAACTAGATCGCCTTTTGCATCACGTAGCTCCCGTGCGTCAACGGAGACGGTGCCCGAAGGGCTGCCCGAGACGGTGCCCAACTCCGTGTATCCGACCGTAACGACAGTTCCAGCTGCTGGCTTGAAGGCTTCAAGCTTGGTCGCAGGAGGAGGAGATGCGGAGGTGCCTGCTACCGGCGCGGGCCCTTGGGCGCACGCTGCTGCGCCGCATAAGAGCGCCACACCGAGCGAGATCACGCAGAAGTCGTGGATCACCCGATTCATACGCGGTTCTCCGGTTGTAGAGAGATCGGTTGTGTGGCTGCTGTCAGCACCCGCGTGATGTTGACCGGCGATAACCGGCACGCTGTGCTTCCTCTTCCGTGTGGAAGTAGATGCGGTTTGCGGACGACAGATGGTTCGCCGTGCCACATCCGCGCCGATAATAGGTGTGCCCTCGCGATGAAGCGACCCACGCCATGTTGTTCGTCGGGGCGAATGCGGTCGAGTCGCTGGCGGGCGCGGGTGATGTAGTCGGCGAGGTGGAAGGCGTCCCGACGTGACAGACCTTGTTGGCCGCGATGCAAGTGTTGCCGCAGGGGATCCCTTTCCGGCAGTTCTTCTGACCTTCCGCATTTCCTACAACCAGGAGGCTAAGGCCGAGGATCCCAAACAATGCGCGACGCATGGCACACCTCCGAAGTGAGCGGGCCGGCTGGGGCCGTTACGAACGGCGCCGCGTGTTCGCCTCGATGTCGATGAGCACCTGCGTGAGCTCGGCGCTCGCCCAAAGCCCGAGCGCGGCGAGCGCTCCGAGTGTGACCGCCGCGATGACAGCGAGTAGAGAGGAAGTCCCTGCGCCAACGCTAAGGAAGGCCGCGACTAGAGAGACAGCAAAGACGAGAACGGCAGCGACTTTCGTCAGAAGGACGATAATCCGAAGGGCTGGATATCGGTCTTCGTCGCTTGCAGCGCCCGACGAATTCGTCCGCTCGGAGGGTGTGGTGTCGGAAATACGCAGCCTTGGAGGTATGCGGCTGCGGCGCTCCCTTTCCGCGACCAGGACGTCCCACGCTTCAGTCGGAACGCCTTGCGGCCCGTCCGCGAGTAGTTTCGCGAGCCGAGTGTCGCTCATTTCTCTGGATTCACGCCGGGCGTGTTCGAGTTCGTCTGGGGTCATGAGGTGGGCCGCCTCACCTCGGGGGCGAGCGGGGCCGTTGCAAGGGCTTGAGCCAACGCTTGCGCAGTCTCAGGGCGTGAGCATTCGAAGTGCTCCCTGAGACCCGAGTCGCTTTCTAGCTGTAAGTTGCCGTACTGGACGAGGGGAATCTCGCGGTTGTCGTTGAAACGGCGGTCGGGGCCACCCTTCTTGTTGACATAGCGCCATGTGCTGCCGACGACCTTCGCGTCGGTCGGGACTTGCTGGGTTTCCGCGAAGGCGTCCAGCAAGACCGTAGCGCGAACTTCCGCGTATGCAACTGCCCCAACTCGGGAGCCGTCGTACACAAGGATTTGGTCAGGGAAGAAATACAACCGTTGGCGACCCGCGAGTAGCACGGGCACCTCGACGTTGGTTGCCATGCGTCGGGGCAGCCCGAGCCCCGGTCGAATCGCTGTTCGCCGGATAAGCCCCGTGGCCCCGGCGTTCCGTTTCCAGTCGTCTGTCTGCCCCGAAGCTTCGATGTGCCAGAGACCTTGGCAGGCCGCGAATTGCGCGAAGGCGCTTTTCAGAGCGTCGAAGCGCGCCTCGGCGTCGCCGTCGAGGTTGTACTGAAGAACCGCCGTGCCGCGCGTCACGTCTCGGTGTCTCGTGTAAATGACCAACACCACGCCGACGATGAGCGTCAGTGCACCAGCCCAAACGGGTACCCGTTGGTAGAACTCCAAAGCGCCTATTGCAGCTAGAAGAAGACCCGTGAAGGGGGCAAGCTGTGTTCGACCTTCCACACGATTCAATTCGGCCAATAACTCCGCCGCCGAGGCGTTGACCATCTGGCCCACGTCTCCACTATCAACAGGCTGAAGGGGGTCGGCAAAGGGCTGGGGTAGGGCGGGACGTTGCGAGTCGCCGCCGAGAGAGCCACGCGATCCCGAGAGGCTTTGCCGATAGTAGAGACCGCCGCGACCGGCGTGGACATACGCGCCGCGAGGCCCCGAGCCGATGCGAAAGCCCTTGACTCCGATGGACGCTCCGAGCCCGGAGCGCGACAGGTTCAGGCGAAGTGGCCCGAAATTGAAGCCTTTACGAATGTAGAAGCCCAGAACTCCCCCAAAGGCAGTTGCTCAACGCATACTTTACACGCAAGTGGCCATAAGCACGCCGCACGGCGTTTCCCACCACTCTTCCTCCTGTGGACGTGCAAATCCAACCTAAGACTCCGCCGCTCTGAGCAGTAGGGCGTTTTTGCGGCGCTGACAGGCGAATTTGCGACACGTAGGGACCGTGGGGCAGCAAGGCGTTGACGGTGCGTTGATCCGTTCAGCGCGTCGTGGGTGCGGCCCTGACAGCGAGAAGCGCACCCATGGGTTTCGTCATGTGGCCCGACTGGGCCCTGGCCGTCACCGCCGCTCGATCCGCCTCCTGCACCCCCAGAGCGCCCTGGCGAGGCCCCCGTGTCGCATCCAGACCCCTCCGTGCCGCAAAAACGCCCTTGTACGGCGCGTGGCTTCCTTCCATCGTGGGGCTCGGACACACAAGGTCGCATGTTTCAGCGCAAGCGAGGGGACACTCTGGTCAGGAGCATCGAGCGTCAATACGGCATTGACCTTCATGCTCGTGCTGACATGACCTTGAGCAATCTACTCCACGACCGTGGCTTTGAGTCGCTGACCCAACTGTTGACCGCGTACCGGGGCCAGGCTGCTCGACACGCGTCGCCCCGCTCTGTATTCCTGTCCTTTCACGCTGAAGACCTTCGCCGAGTGGCTGGTTTTCGCCTCATGATCGACAACCCGAGGGTCGCTCTCGACCTGAATGAGGAAGCGACAAGGCAACCCGTTAGAAGCGAGCGAAGCCGCTACATTCGGCAGGCGCTTCGAGAGCGCATTCGGGCAGTCGAAGTCATCGTTTGTCTGATTGGAAATGGAACGGGATGGCGGGAATGGGTTGACTGGGAGTTGGAAACCGCGTGGTCGCTTCACAAGGGTTTGTGTGGCGTGCGAATAAGGGAAACGTTCGGAAAAACTCCTTCAGTCCTATCGCAAGTCGAAGCGCCGATTGCTCCGTGGGCCACTCAAGCAATCGTCGCGGCAATCGAGTGTGCCGCTGCTAGACGATCCTGAAGACTGTCATGGACGACTGGGAGAGGGTAATCGCTTTCTTGCGGCTTGTGTGGTTTGGAAAGAGGACTACGATGGTAAAACCAAGGGTCTTTATCAGCTTCGACTTTGACCACGACGCAGATTTGAGGAACCTCCTGGTCGGTCAGGCGCAAAACCCGGATACCCCGTTCGAGATTAAGGACCGGTCCCTAAAGGAGCCGCTGACTGGGAACTGGAAGGACAAGGTACGACAGCGGATGGACAACATTGACGTCGTCATCGTCATCTGCGGCGAAGCAACGCACAAAGCTGCTGGCGTGGCCGCTGAGTTAGCCATCGCTCGCGAGGAAAAGAGGCCGTACTTCCTGCTGTACGGTCGCAGCGACAAGACTTGCACGAAGCCGACGACGGCCCTTGAGTCCGACAAAATGTACAAGTGGACGTGGGACAACTTGAAAACGCTCATTGCCGGAGGACGGTGAAAGAGCCAATGTCCAGCGCCGACGACGGAAGCGCATTTCGAGACGAGCGAACGAAGAATAGTCTCAAGGCATCTACGCCTTCTACCGAACAGGTCCTGGAGCAGTATAAACTCTACGTCGAAATGGCGGATCGGATTAGTGCGCGTCGGCAGACCGCCAACTCGTTTTTCTTGACCGTCAACACAGCGATTGTGGCGCTGTTAGGCTACCTCCGCACCGTGCAGGAGAACTCCGGTGTAGGTCAACTCTTCTTCCTCGTCGCAGCGGCGGGGATGGTACTGGCATACTTATGGTATCGTACGGTGCGGTCCTACCAGAACCTTAACTCTGCAAAGTTCGAAGTAATTCACGAGATCGAACAGGCGCTTCCGCTCAGACCATACGACCGCGAATGGGAGAAAGTGGGTCGAGGCAAGAATCCCAAGTTGTACCTACCGGTCACAGACGTTGAGCTTCGTGTTCCCTGGGTCTTTCTCGCCCTACATTCGGTCGCCTTAACCCTCCTATTCCCGTGGCAGGGACTGCGGAGCCTGCTGTGCGGCGGTGGTTGAGCGCCGCCTCCCACCCTCCCGCCAAGCTGTAGGCAGCCGAGATGACCGAGTTCAGCTTGGGGTCCTTCCGGTAACACGATGAGGATGTTGTGCTCTCCCGCTTGCCCGGGCTCCAAGACATTGTGGCCCCCCTGCCCGCAGAATCGTGGAGGATCACCGCGCGTAGCACGTTCCTGAACGGGGTCAAGTTTTTGGACCCCCCGGCGGTCCTCGCAGGACCTCTGCCGGCCTGTCACCCCCGCCCGTGGGGGGGCAGAAGCGTCCCTCGTCCACTCTGGTCAATGCGCTCATTCAGCGTTACAATCGCAACCCCCGTCCCACCGGTCTCAAGGAGGAACAATGAGAGCACGTCTCGTCATCCCGGTCCTGGCCGCCGCTTGCGTCACCCTGCTCAGCTGCGACCGGGTCCCCAGCGACCTCAGAAACCCGGGTCGCCCATCCTTCATTACCGACGGCACGCTCGATGGGAATGCCCATCCCGCCGTCGTCCTCATCATCATGGACATCGCCGGCAAGCCGGCGTTCCGCTGCTCCGGCACCATCATCGCCCCGAAACTCGTGCTCACCGCCGGCCATTGCGCCGGCGAGCCGGGCGAGTTCTCGGGCCTCCGCATCTTCAATGAAGCCGACGTGCAGCACGACCCCACCTATCCCAACCCGGGCGGCCCTAACACCATCGAGGCCACCGCGTGGCACTCCCACCCGCTCTTCACTGAGCGCGCGTTCTTCCTGCACGACGTGGGGGTCGTCCTGCTCTCCAAGGCCGTGAAACTCTCCTCCAGCCAGTTCGGCAAGCTGCCCACGCAGGACCAGCTCGACGCCCTGAAGCCGAGTAGCGCGACCACGTTCACCGCGGTGGGCTACGGGTTGCAGGAGATCAACCCCGTGCACATCGAGGCCGTGCGGATCCGCATGTTCGCCGAGCCGCACCTGATCCAGATCAACGGCGGGATCGTGGGTGATTTCTCGCTGCTGCTCTCGAACAACGCGTCCACCGGCGGCACCTGCTTCGGCGACTCGGGCGGGCCGAACTACCTGGGTACGAGCAACGTGATCGCCGGCGTGACCTCGTTCGGGCTGAACGGGACGTGCGGCGGCACCGGAGGCGTGTTCCGCATGGACCGGGAGAACGTGCTGGACTTCGTGGGGCAATACCTGAAGTAGCCCAGCGCACCA
>WNGR01019588.1_pt1 | contig 10523 bp, 14 predicted proteins | sample 5407581 | NCBI WGS metagenome assembly WNGR01 (sample SAMN13153383, study PRJNA577476) | soil metagenome | isolation source: 80 cm soil or saprolite under Garry oak tree replicate 2 | place: USA:California | collected 2016-06-15 | reverse complement strand
TCCCGCTCCGCCGCGGTCATCGGGTCGCGGTCCAGCCAGGCGGGATCCCCGTCCCGCCCGGGGTCCGCGGGGGCTGGTACCGAAGGCATGGACCACATCCGTTCGGCAGAAGTATTGTTCTTCGAACATGATACCGTATCTAACCTCGAATTACCAGCATTTTGGCTAATTCCGAATAGGTATACGAATGTGACGAGTGAGACTCAAAGAACCGGGCGAGGACAAAGAGTCCAGATCGGTGATCTCGAATCCGGGCGCATTATGTCCGCATCACCCGCTGGCAGGCTGGCGGAATCGGTGCCAGGTTCATCTGTCCCGGAGCACGCGTCTTATCGAGGAGGGGCCAGACGTCGCCGGTCTTGTCTTCTCACTGGGTTGGCGGCGACGCCGCGGTACAGAGCTGATGGCCGCGCTCGAGGCCGGCTCCCGCTTCCAGGCCGGGGTACGAGCGGGCGAGCTCGGCCTAGCCCACTGACGCTGCCACCCGGTCACCCCGCGGACTCGTCCGCCAGGCTCTACCGCCCGAACCTATTCAGCGTCTTCGCTCTCCTCGGCCTTCTCGGCATTCCGCATTTCCCGGACGCCGTAGACCACGGTCAGCAGCACGGTCAGGCCCCCGACGGCGGCACCCACGCCGGTTCCCACGCCGGACAATGGCAGCAGGTCCGTGAATATCAGCACAACGCCAAGGCCGATAGCGCCAACACCGAAAAGGACGGCGGACGCCGTGGCCACCCGGCTGGCCGCTGCCTTGAGGGCCGCCGAACGGGCGCGTTCCTGTACGGCGGCAAGATTGCGTCATGCCCAGCACACCGCCGGTGCTACCGCGGGCCACGGGCGCAAGCCCTAGCCCGGCTTCGGCGTGGCCGTGGCGGCCCGGTCGGCGAGCGCCCGCACCTCGTCGGCTACCTGCGGATACACCGCGGCAGGCAGGTAGTGCCCGACACTGGGCACGATGACGAGCCGGGCCCCGCGGATCGCCGCGGCGGTGCGCCGCGCGGCGGCCGGGCGCAGCAGCGGATCCTGCGCGCCGTGCAGGACCAGGGTCGGCACCCGGAGCTGGGAAAGCCGGCCGCCGTGCCATTTCGCGCCGGCCTGACGGCTCTGCGCCGCGGTGTCGCGGACGCCGCTGACCTGGTCCCGTTCGGCCGTCCGGCGCACTTCCTGCTCGTCGACGGGGTAAGCCGGGGACGCGATGGCGCGAGTGGCGGCGACGGCCAGCGCGACGTCACCGTCATGGCCCTCGGGGAACTTCATCCGGGCCAGCCGGGCCAAGGTGCCCACGCGCACGTACCGGGCCGCCCCCAGGCGGCCGACGTCGCCGGGCAGTGAGGCCGAGGACGTGATGCTGCGTACCCGGCCGGGATGCCGCAGGGCGATGCGCTGGGCCAGCTGGCCGCCCATCGAGTGGCCGAACAGGTGCGCCGAGTCCCAGCCCAGGGCATCCAGGACCGCGACCGCATCATCGGTCATGTCCTCGGCGGTGTAAGCGGGGGAGCGCCTGCGCAGTACCGCGGCGATCGGGCTGGCGGCCCCGGTATCCGGGAAGTGGGTGGACTGGCCAGCGTCGCGCTGGTCATAGGCGACAACATGGAAGCCGCGGCGCACCAGCTCGTCGACGAGGCCCTGCGGCCACCAGAATCTCGACACCGCCAGGCCCATGATCAGCAGGAGCGGCTCGCCCCTGGCACCGCCAAGATCCTCGAAAGCGATCCGCACCTCGCCGTTGCGCGCGTAGCGGGTCTCCTTCGTCGCGGGAGCTGCCATCGTCCCTCCTGCCCTTCGCAAACAGTGTTCGCAAAGTAGGATAATAGTTCGGGTACGGCGTTCGCAAAGTACGGCGTTCGCAAAGTACGGCGTTCGGCCGGTGAGGCGCCAGGAGGCGGAATGGCACCCGAGGAACCCCGGGACGTCATCTGGATGCGCCCGGAGCACGCGGCCACCGGGCGCCCGGCGCAGCGCTCCCGCGCGGAGATCACGGCCGCCGCTGTCACGATCGCGGACCGGGAGGGCCTGGACGCGGTCTCGATGCGGCGGGTCGCCACCGAGCTCGGGACCGGCGCGGCGTCCCTGTACCGCTACGTCGATAACCGGGAGGACCTGCTCGATCTGATGATCGACGCCACGGGTGCTGAGTACGTCTTCGCGGCGCCGACCGGTGACTGGCTCGCCGACCTCCTCGACATCGGCGAGCAGGCGCGCGCGATCATGCGGCGCCACCCGTGGCTGCCGTCCCTGCTCATCACCAGGTCGGTGCTCGGCCCCAACGGCCTCGTCCTGCTCGAGCACGTCCTGCAAGCGCTCGCCGCGCACCCCGCTAGCCTGGCCGCGAAGCTGGAAGCCTTCGCCATCCTCAGCACCACGACCGCATTGTTCGTGCAGAACGACCTCGGCGGCGGCTCAGCCCGGCAGCAGCGCAACGCCGCCTACCTGAACCACGCCCTGGCTACTGGCCGCAACCCCCAGCTCGCGGACCTGCTCGCACCGGCCTCACCAGCGCAGGTGAGCCCTTCCGAAGCAGCCGCCGAGCCTGCCGACCGCTACCGCAACATTCTCGCGCGCATCCTGAGCGGCCTCCTTTGCTCGTAGCCCAGGGATGGAGAGCTGCGAGGTCAGGGCCGCGGCGGCCTCACGGAAGGCGCGGCCCCGCGGGTTACCCGCCGGCCCAGACGTCATCGGTCAGCTCGAGGCGGGCGCGGACGTCGGAGACGAGCGAGCCCAGGTCCGGCCCGGGTTGCGCGAGCCGGTCCTGGATGGCGTCGAGCCCGGCCCGTTCGGTCAGCCGCTTCTCGTTGAGCACCCACACGCCCGCAGCCGCGAGCCGGCCCTGGCCGGTGGCCAGCACCGCCTGGCACAGGTTGGCCAGGCACGCCACCCGGTCCTGCCGCCCGGCGTAGACGTCCGCGAACGACAGCGCCCCGGCCGCCAGCCGGAACCAGGCGGCGGGCGCGGTCTCCCGCAGCCGGGGCGGGAACGCCGGGCGCGGCAGGTCGCCCGCCAGCACCTGGCCCAGGGCCAGCTCCCCGGCCAGGACGTAGGTCGCGATCCCGGCCACGTAACCGACCTCCCGGCGGATCTCGAACCGCCCGTCCTGCGCCGCCGCGGTCCACCGCAGCACCTCGTCCAGGTCCCGGTAGATAAGGTCTACCGTGGCCCCGCCGACCGTCAGCCACGCCCCGCCGTTCACGATGCTGCCCCATTCGCCCGGCGCGAAGACCCGCCCCGGCCAGCCCAGCGCGCTGATGTCCGCCGGGTTAAGATCGCCGCGGTAATACAGCCCGAAGTCCCAGTCCGAACCCGCCACCGCCGCGCCTACCGCCCGCGATCCCCCGAGGGTCACCGCCACCACCCCGGGCACCGCGGCCAGCCGCTCGGCGAGATATTCCACCGAACGAGTATCGAGCAGCGGCCCTTCAGCGAGCACGCCATTATCCGGCAGCGCGGTGAGCACAGGCCGTTAGTCCGCATCGAAACAGGTCAATCGCCCCTCCTTACCCGGACCGCTCCGCCGAGACGCTGGATCTGTGCCATCAACGGGGCCACCCCCAGGAAGACAGGCCGCCGATGACGTTCCCGCGAGCGATGACGAGATTCACGCACGGCGCAGTCAACAAGATGACCCTGCGCTTGGCCGGCCATGCCGCATTCGCCGACCTGGAGCACGTGGGGCGCAGGTCCGGCGTCCTGCGCCATACACCGGTACGCGCCTTCCGCACCCGGGACACGGTAGTCGTCGGGCTGAATTTCGGGCGTCAGTCGGACTGGTTCAAGAACATCCAGGCGGCTGGCATCTGCCGTATGCGCCTCGGCCGCCGGCAACTCACGCTCGGCGCCCCGACGCTCGTGCCGGTCGAACAGGGCGCCAGGAATATGCCCTGGCTGTTCCGCGCCGCGCTCAGGCACGTGGCCCACACCACCGAATGCGTTGAGCTTCCCATCCTGGAGGAGCGCACGGTGCGGGGGCGCCGGTTGCACGATCAGCGGGCGTTCCGGCCGCCGGCGGCGAGAGGTGCGAGGAAATGAGTGTCAGCTACTACGACGCGTTGCTGCCGGTACGTGAGCCCGGAGCCGGCCTCCGGGACGCGGTGGCCGGTATCCGGCTGCCCCACCGGGTACTCGCGTCGATCCGCGTGCCTGCGGGCCGGATAGTGCTCGCCTTCGTCTCGGACAGTGCCCGGCTCAGCCGCATGTTCGCGGCCAACTGGGCCCGGGCCGGGACGAACCAGGAGCCGGACGCCACGCTGTATGCGCTGGCCCTCCCGGCTCGCGGCTACGGGCTTGACAGCAGGTGGGACGGGGCGCGGTGGTGGTCGCGGGACCAGAAGACGATGGTGGTCTTCGGTTTCGGCTCGTACCGGATGGCCAAGGTGTGCGTCCGGGGCATCTGCTCCGCGGTGAGCAGGGACGACACCTTGTTCATGCACGGATGCGCGTTGTCGGTCGGTGCTGGACGTGACCGTCGGGGCGTGGTGATCACGGGGAGTTCCGGTGCGGGGAAGACCACGCTGGTGGCGGGGCTGCTGCGGCACCCTGAGTATTCGGTGACCGTACTGAACGACGACTGGGGCGCCATTTCGCTGAGCCGCGGGGAATTGGTTAGCACGGGTGAAAGGATGCTCCACATGAAGACGGCCAGCGTGCTGGCCCTTCGCCCCGGCTTCTTCACCAGCGCGCAGGCCGGCGCGTACTCCCGCGATCTGTCGGAGCGGGATCGGGCGGCCCGGATGCTGGTGTCGCCGGAAGCCGTGTACGGGACGGCGTGGAGCAGCTCGGGAACGGTGGTTGACCAGCTGGCCGTGGTAGTGCGGGAGCCTGCGGACTGGCTGCCGCCCGTCCGGGACAGCGAGGCGGTGGCGGTCCTTCAGAGCCGGGGTGACGTGGGCCTGGTCCACCAGCACGAGGCGTTCTTCAATGGTTCCCTGATCCTGACGACGGAAGATGACGAGTTGCGCGAGCAACGGCGCTACGGGCAACTTCTTGATCGCACGGCGGTGTCGTGGATAAACAACTGCGGTTCGCCTGACGCCCTGGTGGGTACCTTCGTCTCCGCCGTCATGAATATGAGGTAGACACAGCATGCCAGGGCTACAGGCTCGATCAGCCGGGCCCCCGGCCTCGCCCGTTCGGCCGCGCTCATCGATGGCTGATCACGGCCCGGAGAATGTCTGATCCGCTGGCGGGGGAGTGACCGTCACCGGCGCCCCGAAGCCGCTGAACGTCAGGGCCTGCGTCATCACCTCCACGTTGACAGCGCTGGGCATCCGGATGGTCAGGGCGAGTGCCCGGGTTCGTCCTTGCCGGTCCACGATCACGGTACCGGTGAGTTTGGTCCCCGTTTTTTGGGTTGCGCTGAACGCGTACCGTGTGCCGGTCCACCCGGGCCCCGAGGCGGGTCCGGCCACGGTAATCTTTTCGGCCTCCTTGATCTCGGCCAGCATCTGCTGCGGTGCGGCGGTGGTGAAACCATTGACGGCGCAGCAGGGCGGCGGGGGAAGGGATGCGGTCCGTACCCGGTACCAGTGTTTACCGTGGTTGCCCGTGGTAACCGGGGTGTAGAAGTAGGTATAGCCGCCTACCTCGCGGAGGCTGGGGACGTCCGGGGTCGAGCAGGAACCCGCCAGCAGATGCCGCATCGGGTCGGCCTCGGTGGTGCACGTGTAGTGATGAGGGTTCCTGATCTGGCCGTTCACGATGAAGTAGTAGCTGTCTTGCTCGCTGAGGTGATAGCTCTGCGTCAGTGTGCGGGTCAGCGCGCTGGTGACCGCGGCGAGCGCGGGCGGGGCGGAACCCGTGGTCAGCGTGACCGCGGTCACCGAGGCCGCTGCCACCGCGATGCCGGCCGCCAGAACGGCGCCCCCGCGGATCCGTCGTGACCGGTCCCGCCGCCGCGCCCCGGCGAACCCGTCGAGCAGGTCGATCTCCGGCGGCGTGTCCTCGGTAGCCGCCGCGAGCAGGCGGCGCGCCTCAGTTTCCGTATCGTTCATAGCGGTCCTCCCCGAGCTTCTCGCGCAGCGCACGCAAGCCGCGGTGCGCGTGCGTCTTGACTGTTCCGGGTGAGCAGCCGAGCAGGTCCGCGACCTCGGCTTCCGGCAGGTCGGCGAAGTACCGCAGCACCAGCACGGCACGTTGCTGCCGCGGCAGCGCCTGGAGCGCCTGGCGGACCTGCGCGGCGAGCGCCTGCCCGTCGGCGAAGTCCGCGATCACGGTCTCGGGCAGCTCGCCGGCTGGCGTCTCGCGACGCCACCGGGCGCGCCACCACGACCGGCGCGTGTTCACCATGATCCGCCGCAGGTAGGCGTCCGGGTCGCCGTCCAGCCGCAGCTTCGGCCAGGCCCGGTAGAGCTTGACCAGGCTCGCCTGGACCAGGTCCTCGGCCGCGTGCCAGTCACCGGTGAGCAGCACCGCTACGCGCAGGTGATGCTCACCGCGGTCACGCACGTAGGCGGCGAACCGCTCGTCGATGTCGGCCACTGCGCTCCATCGTGCTCGGCGTCTCCTACCCGAACACGCCGCGTCCCCGCCTGCGGGTTGACAGGAAGTCCCTGATAGTTGCCTAGCGCGGCAGATTGCCGGCCGCAGACCGCACGGCGAAGCTCAGCCCGGCCCCATATCCGAAGACAGCCATCGCTGCGGACGCAGGTAGATCGCGACATGCTCGCCTAGCCCCCTGGCGAACTTCAGGTAACCCGGGACCTTCTCTGCAACAGCTCATCGGTCCCTGGAATCATGCGCGTGACCGGCCCCTCCACCGACACGTACCGGACAGTCGGCAGGACCCGATCGACCATCAGGGTGAAACGCCCCGCTACCTCGATGAGGCGAGCCTTCCGCGACCCGGCAGGGGTCAGCACCCACGCCTCCCCGCCAGGTACGTACTGATACCAGATCGGCACGGTCAGCGGGCCACGGTCGAGCCCGGCCGACACCGACAAAGCCGCGATGTGCGGCTCGGCCAGGAACAGCTCGCGGTCGCGTACAGACAACCTCATGGGCCACAGTCTAGGAACGGGCACCGACAATCTTTCGCCACGCAAATGGGCCCGACCGACTGCCACCTGGCGGCAACTGAATGTGAACCGGATTCGTAAATGACCGTGCCGATAGTCAACGCATGGACTTCAAGATCGTTGCGCTGCTCCCCGCGCATAACGAGGCGGAGAGCATTGCCGCGACCGTGTGCGCGCTGCGGGGCCAGACCCGGGTTCCCGACGAGATCATCGTCATCTGCGACAACTGCACCGACGCCACGGCCGAGATCGCCAGTGACCACGGGGCCACCGTGTGGACCACCAGCGGCAACACGCACAAGAAGGCCGGCGCCCTGAACTACGCGCTGGAGCGGGTGCTGCCGCAACTCGAGGATGACGACGCCGTTCTGGTGCAGGACGCGGACTCGTTCCTCGATCCGGATTTCGTCGCCGTCGCCGCGGCCCGGCTCGACGACGGATACGCCGCCGTGGGCGGGAACTTCCACGCCCGCCCGGGCGGGGGCATCTGCGGCGCCTTCCAGCGCAACGAGTACGCCCGGTACGCCCGCGACAACGCCCGCAAGCACGGCCGGGTCCTGTGCATCACGGGCGTGGGCACCCTGTTCCGGGTCAGCGCGCTCCGGGCGGTCGCCGCGGCCATCGCCGACGGCCGCCTGCCGGATTCCGGCGGAGGGCTGGTCTACAGCTACGCGACCCTCACCGAGGACAACTGGATGACCCTGGCGCTGAAGCATCTCGGCCTCACGTTCGTCAGCCCCAAGAACGCCACCATGTCCACCGAAGCCATGCTGACGTGGCAGGATCTGGCCCGGCAGCGGCTCCGCTGGAAGCGTGGCGCGTTCGAGGACCTGCTCAGCTTCGGCCTGAGCCGGCACACGCTCAAGGGCTGGGGCCTGCAGCTCGTCTCGACCCTGGGCGTCATCGCCACGCTCGTGTACGTGGGCACGCTGGTCCTGTCGCCCTGGCTGGGATTCCATCCCCAGCTGTGGTTTCTCGCCTTCACCCTGGTTTACGCCATCGAGCGCGCCGTCACGGTCAGGTCCCGGGGCTGGAAGATCCAGCTGCTCTCGGTGGCGGTATTCCCGGAATGGCTCTACGACCTTTTCCTGCAATCGGTCCAGGTCCGCGCCCTGTGGGGCGCGGTCTGGCGGACCAGCAAATCCTGGTAAACACTCAACAAAGGGGAAACTCATGTACGGAAAAATCGCAGGCGGAAGCGGGCTCATCGGTACCGCCCTGCCGGTCACCGGAATCAATATCCTGTACTCGCTGCTGATCGCGTTCACGCTGATCGGCGCCGGATTCGCCGTGACCCGGTGCATCCCCAAGCGGCACACGTCCTGACCGATGAAGTCCCGGAGGAGCCTGCCGCGCCGGGCGCTGGTGGTGCTGGCGACGGCGTTGATCGCGTCGGGCCTGGTCGTAGCCGGGATCGCCGCGTACAAGGTGGTGGATCCGCAAGCGCCCGCCCGCGAGCACGCCCTGCAGCAGCAGCTGATAACCGGCTGGCAGGCCGCGCCCCGGCCAGCGGCGTCCAGCCCGCCTGTCGTCCAGGTCAGGACCGGCCAGCCGTTCGCCCTGCTGCGGATCCCCGCGCTGGGCCGGAACTGGAAGTTCGCGGTCGTGGAGGGAGCCTCGCTGGCTCAGCTGTCGACCGGTCCGGGTCACGTCACCGGGACCCAGCTGCCCGGCCAGGCCGGCAACTTCGCCGTCGCCGCGCACGACATCACCGCCGGGAACCCGTTCCTCCACCTGAAGTCGCTGAAGGCGGGCGACGCGGTCTACGTCACGACACGGCACGCGACCTACACGTACCGGGTCACCGGCGAGAAGGTCGTCCGGTACACGCAGGTCTCGGTCCTGGCCCCGGTGCCGGGCTCGCCCGGCAAACCCGCCACCAGCGCCCACATCACGCTGATCACCTGCACGCCGGTGACGCTGGCCTTCACGCCGTGGCGGGTCATCGTGACCGGGATCCTGGCCAGCACCCAGGCTCGATAGCTCAGGGTGGCACCGGCCGCGTCAGCGGAACGGGTTGGTGACCTGGACGCCGCCGTAGTCCTGGCCGTCGCCGAGGTCCTCGGACAGGACGTGCGTGCAGCCCAGCGCGCGGGATGCCTCGATGATCGCGGCGTCCCAGTATGAGAGCTGGAAGCGCTGGCGGGCGTCGAGGGCAGCCGTCATGATCGCGGTCGTGATGTCCTGGACCGGGAAGCGCCGGAACGACTCGATGAGCAGGGACCGCCTGCCGGTGACCGATGGCATCCGGGCGGCTCGCGCGGGTCGCCTGGACGTAGAACTCCTGCAGCACCTGCACTGACAGCGCCAGGTCGCGCTCGGCCAGGATGTCGTTGGCGCGCCTGGCCTTGTCCTGCTCCGCCGGATCGCGGGAGATCGCGTAGAGCAGGATGTTGGTGTCAGCGAACCGCACGGTCGTGCGCCTCGTCACGGCTCAGCCGGCCGGCGGCGCGGAACTGGCCGATCCCGGCCTGGACCTCGCGCTGCAATGCCTCGAGCCTGGCGATGACCCTGTTCCTGTGGCACCAGACCGCGTTCGTCACGGTCAGCTCCGCCGGCCTGCTGGTCGGCCGGGTGCCGGGCCTGCTCACCGCGCCGGCGAACGGCCTGTGGGTAGCCGAACGGCTCGCCTGGCTGCCGGTGTTCGCGATCGTGCTGTCGGGCCTGTGGCTGGCGTTCCGCCGGGTGGAGCGCGGCTAGGGCATTCGGTCAGCCGGGCGGGGTCTTGGCCGGCAGGCGCCGCAGGTCGGCGGCTGTCAGCTCGCCGGTGGAGACCAGCAGCAGCGCTAGCTCCTCCAGGGCCCGCGGCCCGCGCAGCCCGGGGACGCCCAGCCGCACGTAGCGATCCCTGATGTTCTCGCACCGCTTGGCGACCGTGTGCGCCTGCCAGCCGATCCGCTCGGCGGTATCCCGGGCGCTGCGCGGCGCGGGATCCCCGGCGTGCCGCCAGGTCAGGTACGCCTCGAACCGCGCAGCCAGGACCAGCCGGTCGGTGCCGGTCAGCGGGGCGCGGTAGCGGGTGCTGGTTACCGCGGCCTCCCCGGTCCCTGGCGGCTGCCCGCCGGGGTCGGGCAGGTCATCAAGGCCGGGCAGGCGCAGCCGCAGCGTGTAGCGGTCCAGCACGCCGGTCAGGGTGACCCTGGCGCGCCACTGCTGCAGCGGCACCTGCAGCCCCGGCGGCAGGTCGACCCGGAGCCCCCGGTCGCCCAGCAGGCACAGCACCGAGGAGCCGCTGTCGTTATGCAGCCACCACCAGCCGCCGTGGTGGCGGAAGCTGCCGGCGGTGCGGGACAGGCCCCGGTCAGCCGCGGGCAGCACGGCCGAACACTGCGGCGAGCGGCCGAAGGTGAACGGCTCACCCGGGCGGACGTGCCAGGTCCGCGACTCATACATCACGATCAGCAGCACCGGTCCGTCTTCCTCAGGCCACGGTAGGTTCACCGCAACGGCTCGTCAACAGGGCCACCCGGGCCCGGCGGAGCAGCAGCGGCGTATCCGCCGGGCACCAGCCTGGCC